>CDZD01007205.1_pt1:0-2500 | contig 46340 bp, 36 predicted proteins | sample 554771 | NCBI WGS metagenome assembly CDZD01 (sample SAMEA3182069, study PRJEB8094) | gut metagenome | biome: human; feature: gut; material: Stool; isolation source: human stools | place: Canada | collected 2011-11-08
GCGGGATGCAAAAAGGCACGGGCACAGGGCATGGGCGGCGGTGTGCGCTGGCGAGCGCCTGTGGGGGAGCAGACGCGGACACGGAGGAGTGGGGGCGAGCGCACGGGGCGGCGGGGCGGGGCATTCTCCCCCACGTCGATCGGGCTCCCGGTTCAGCGCGGGGAGGCGGGGCGAGGAAAGGGCGAGGTGCGGGCCGACCCGGCTGAATGCAATTCGCCCCGCACTGTTCGTGCGGGGCGATTCGCTTTGGATCCCGGCGGCTACCTATCTTCCCGGGCCGTCTCCAGCCAAGTATTGTCGGCGTATGAGGGCTTAACTGCTGTGTTCGGAATGGGAACAGGTGGTACCCCTCAGCTTAACCACCGGAAACTTCCGGTACCCTGAGTACCTTGAAAACCGCATTGCTTTCTTTCGCTTTGATCAAGCCCTCGACCTATTAGTATCGGTCAGCTTCATGCGTTACCGCACTTCCACCCCCGACCTATCAACCTTGTCGTCTGCAAGGGGTCTTACTTCCTTTCGGAATGGGAGATCTTATCTTGAGGTCGGCTTCACGCTTAGATGCCTTCAGCGTTTATCCGATCCGCACTTGGCTACCCAGCCGTGCCGCTGGCGCGACAACTGATTCACCCTTGGTGCGTCCATCCCGGTCCTCTCGTACTAAGGACAGCTCCTCTCAAATCTCCTACGCCCACGATGGATAGGGACCGAACTGTCTCACGACGTTCTGAACCCAGCTCGCGTGCCGCTTTAATTGGCGAACAGCCAAACCCTTGGGACCTACTCCAGCCCCAGGATGCGACGAGCCGACATCGAGGTGCCAAACCTCCCCGTCGATGTGGACTCTTGGGGGAGATAAGCCTGTTATCCCCGAGGTAGCTTTTATCCGTTGAGCGACGGCAATTCCACTCTCATACCGCCGGATCACTAAGCCCTACTTTCGTACCTGCTCGACCTGTCGGTCTCGCAGTCAGGCTCCCTTCTGCCTTTGCACTCTATGAATGGTTTCCAACCATTCTGAGGGAACCTTTGGACGCCTCCGTTACTCTTTCGGAGGCGACCGCCCCAGTCAAACTGCCCACCTGGCACTGTCTGAACGCCGGTTCACGGCCGCTCGTTAGAACCCCGGTAACATAAGAGTGGTATCCCAAAGGCGACTCCACGAGAACTGGCGTCCTCGCTTCTCCGTCTCCCACCTATTCTGTACATACGTTACCAAAATCCAATACCAGGCTACAGTAAAGCTCTACGGGGTCTTTCCGTCCTATCGCGGGTAATGTGCATCTTCACACATACTACAATTTCGCCGGGTCCCTTGTTGAGACAGTGCCCAAGTCGTTACGCCATTCGTGCGGGTCGGAACTTACCCGACAAGGAATTTCGCTACCTTAGGACCGTTATAGTTACGGCCGCCGTTCACTGGGGCTTAAGTTCCATGCTTCGGTTGCCCTGACATTTCCCCTTAACCTTCCAGCACTGGGCAGGCGTCAGCCCGTATACGTCGTATCTCTACTTCGCACAGACCTGTGTTTTTGCTAAACAGTCGCTTGGGCCTATTCTCTGCGGCCTCTTCCGAGGCTCCCCTTATCCCGAAGTTACGGGGTCATTTTGCCGAGTTCCTTAACAAGGGTTCTCCCGCTCGTCTTAGGATTCTCTCCTCGCCCACCTGTGTCGGTTTGCGGTACGGGCGCCTTCACACTCCATAGCAGCTTTTCTCGCCAGCGTGAATTCAGCAGCTTCCCTACTTGTTTTCAGTCCCCATCACGACTCGAAATTGCAACGCGTACTTCACTACGCTGCTCCCTTGCCGCTTGGACGGCCTCTACCATTCGGCCGCTCTGCCTATCCTTCTGTGTCACTGCCTCTGTCTAACGTGTGTCGGCGGTACAGGAATATCAACCTGTTGTCCATCACCTACGACTTCTGTCCTCGGCTTAGGTCCCGACTTACCCTGAGAGGACGAACCTTCCTCAGGAAACCTTAGGCTTTCGACGGCGAAGATTCTCACTTCGCTCTCGCTACTCATGCCGGCATTCTCTCTCCAATACGGTCCACGGTCTCTCACAATCCCGCTTCTGCCCGTATTCGTTGCTCCCCTACCGATGGCTTCCGCCATCCCAAGACTTCGGTGTTCGGTTTAGCCCCGCTACATTTTCGGCGCACATCCACTCGACCAGTGAGCTATTACGCACTCTTTAAATGTGTGGCTGCTTCTAAGCCAACATCCTGGTTGTCTGTGCAGTTGCACATCCTTTCCCACTTAACCGTCACTTCGGGACCTTAGTCGTTGGTCTGGGCTGTTTCCCTTTCCACAATGAAACTTATCTCCCACTGTGTGACTCCCGATCCTGATTCTCCGGTATTCGTAGTTTGATAGGGTTCGGTAAGCTTTGTGGCCCCCTAGCCCATTCAGTGCTCTACCCCCGGTAATCCTTCGATCGAGGCTAGCCCTAAAGCTATTTCGGGGAGAACCAGCTATCTCCGGGTTCGATTGGAATTT
>CDZD01007205.1_pt1:5000-46340 | contig 46340 bp, 36 predicted proteins | sample 554771 | NCBI WGS metagenome assembly CDZD01 (sample SAMEA3182069, study PRJEB8094) | gut metagenome | biome: human; feature: gut; material: Stool; isolation source: human stools | place: Canada | collected 2011-11-08
GAGTCTGGACCGTGTCTCAGTTCCAGTGTGGCCGATCAGCCTCTCAGCTCGGCTACCCATCGTCGACTAGGTGGGCCGTTACCCCGCCTACTATCTAATGGGACGCGAGCCCCTCCTTCTGCGGATTCCTCCTTTGACCCCTGAACGATGCCGCTCCGTGGTCTTATGCGGTATTAGCACTTGTTTCCAGGTGTTATCCCCCTCAAAAGGTCAGGTTGCTCACGCGTTACTCACCCGTTCGCCACTGGGATATCAACCGAAATCAATATCCCCGTTCGACTTGCATGTGTTAGGCACGCCGCCAGCGTTCGTCCTGAGCCAGGATCAAACTCTTGAGTTCAATTCCTGCGGCTGTCTCCAGCCGTTGCTCACTGTTTCGCTTGGTCGTCTCTAAGTTTGCGCTCGCGAGCTGCTTCGCCTCCCGGCTCCGCCGCCCGCGCTTCTTGGCTTGTTTCTTCTTGCACTGTATAGTTTTCAAGGTGCTCCCGCCGCCTCGCCGCTTCCCGCTCCCTGCGGTCCGCTTCTCGGCAGCTTTTGTAGTATAGCAAAATCCGCAAGCAAAAACAACGGGAGTCTTGCCCCGCTATTTTCGATTATTCCCCGTTTTTTTCAAAATTTTCCGGATAATTTACATTCATTCGTTTCTTCATCGTTTTTCTTCTTAATCCTCTGTTTTTCTTCGGATTCCGATTTTCTTTTTGCAGTTCCCATTGCCCCTCGTTTTTGCAAAAATCGTCCCCTTACGATGGAGCGCGCTACCCTGAACCAGGCGGGCAGGTCCGCAATGGGCCTGCCCGTCCATTTTATCGATTTGAAAGGTCCGGCTTCTTGCGCCCTCCCGCGCCGGCCGCCGCAAATCCTGCGGTGTATGCGCTCCTCGAGCAGGCACCGGGGGTCTGCGCCCCTATCGATCCAGCGGCTTCATGGTCGGGAAGAGCAGCACGTCGCGGATGGTCGGCGCGTCGGTCAGGAGCATGACCATGCGATCGATCCCGATGCCGATGCCGCCCGTCGGGGGCATGCCGTATTCAAGCGAGAGGCAGAAGTCCTCGTCGATCATCATGGCCTCGTCATCGCCCTTCATGCGCTCCTGCGCCTGCTGCACAAAGCGCCCGCGCTGATCGATCGGGTCGTTCAGCTCGGAATAGGCGTTGGCATATTCATGCCCGCAGATGAACAGCTCAAACCGTTCCGTCAGGTGCGGGGCGTCCGGCTTGCGCTTGGTGAGCGGCGACACCTCCACCGGATAGTCGATGATAAAGGTCGGCGCTATGAGCTTGTCCTCCACGAACGCGTCAAACGCCTCCACGAGCAGTTTGCCGCGCGTGGCGGCGGCGTCCTCCACCGCAAGCCCGATGGACTTTGCGAGCGCGCGCGCCGCCTCGTCCGTCTCGCAGGCGAGAAAATCCGCCCCCGTGTGCAGGCGCACGGCCTCGTTCATCGGCAAACGCCGGAACGGCGGGGTCAGATCCACTTCCACGCCCTGATAGACGATCTTCGTCGTGCCGTTGACCGCCAGCGCGCAATGGGAGAACAGATCCTCCGCCAGCGCCATCATGCCGTTGTAATCCGTATACGCCTGATACGCCTCGATGGTGGTGAACTCCGGGTTGTGCATGGCGTCCATGCCCTCGTTGCGGAACAGCCGGCCGATCTCATACACGCGCTCCAGCCCGCCTACGATGCACTCCTTGAGCGGCAGCTCCGTGGCGATGCGAAGGTACATGTCGAGATCGAGCGTGTTGTGGTGCGTGATGAACGGGCGCGCCGAAGCGCCGCTGGCCGTCGTGCTGAGCACGGGCGTCTCCACCTCGATAAAGCCCATCGCGTCCATGCGGTTACGAATCTCGGCAATGATGCGGCTGCGCTTGCGGAACGTCTCGCGCACCTCGGGATTCATGATCAGATCCACGAATCGCTGGCGATAGCGCAGATCGGTGTCCCGCAGGCCATGGAATTTCTCCGGCAGCGGCCGAAGCGACTTGGACAACAGCGTCACCGTGTCCGCATGCACGGAGATCTCGCCCGTGCGCGTCTTGAACACCGTGCCCGTCACGCCAAGAATGTCCCCGATGTCATACGCCTTGAACGCTGCGTACGTCTCTTCGCCCACGTCGTCGCGCCGCACATAGACCTGCATCGCGCCGCTGCCGTCGAGCAGCTGTGCAAAGCTCGCCTTGCCCATGATGCGCTTGGCGGTCATGCGCCCCGCGATGCTGACGCGCGCGCCCTCGAGCGCCTCGTACTGCGCGCGGATCTGGGCATGCGCATGGGTGCGTTCGTACGTCGTGATGCGAAAGGGATCGTGACCGGCCTGTTGCAGGGCGGCCAGCTTGTCGCGGCGGATCTGCAGCAGTTCGGAAAGCTGCTCGGCCTCCGCTTCGGGTGCGATGGGCGGTTGCTGTTCCATGCGGGTTTGCGCTCCTGTCTGAAAATGGGTCGTTGCCGTTTTCGCGCCACCGCGCCGGGCGGGCGAAGACGGGAAAGCGCGGGCGCGCCTACGCCCGCGCGGGGGTTATCGGCCGATGGACTGGATGGTCAGGTGCATGACGCCGCCCGGGGTCGCCACGTCGACGGATTCGCCCACGCTGTGGCCGAGCAGCGAACGTCCCACGGGCGATTCATTCGAGATCTTGCCCTGCGCAGGATCGGTCTCCGCCGACCCGACGATCTGGAACGAGAACTCCATGCCGCTCTCGAGATTCTTCAGCTTGACAACGGCGCCGACGCCCACGATGCTGGTGTCGATCAGCGCCTCGTCGATCACCTTGGCGTTGCGCAGCTCGTTCTCCAGCTGCGCGATGTCGTATTCGTTCTTCGCCTGCTCGTTCTTGGCGGCGTCATACTCCGCATTTTCGGACAAATCGCCAAATGCGCGGGCGATCTTGAGCTGCTCGGCAATCTCCAGCCGGCGCGGCCCCTTGAGGTACTCGAGTCGCTCCTCCCGCTTCTTGATCTCCTCCGGGGTCAGCCATATCTCTGCCATGTCGGGTACTCCTTTCTGCAAGCGGGCCGGTCGGCCCACAGGATGCCGAAAAACGGCGTGTTTTGTCAGTTTTTTCGCCCAAACCAAACGCCGTTTACGGATGCGCTTCCTCATTATATTGTTGCGCGCCGCAGGTGTCAAGCAGTATTTGCTCGATCTGCCCGAGCGTGCGCGCCGTTTGCAGCCGCACGCGCAGCGCCGCCGCCTCCCGCCGCCCGGCGACATACCGCGCCAGATGCTTGCGCAGCTCGATCACGCCGTGCTCCCCCTTCGTCTCGACCGTCATGCGCGCGTGCCGCAATGCAAGCGCCATGCGCGCCGCCCCGTCCGGCGGCGTATACGCCGCTCCCGTGAGCGCCGCGCGAATCTCGGCGAAGATCCACGGGTTGCCAAGCGCGGCGCGCCCGACCATTACGCCGGCGCAACCGCTCTGGCGCAGGCGCCGCAGCGCGTCCGTCCCCGACGCCACGTCCCCGTTGCCGACGACCGGCACGCGCACCTGCGCGGCCACCGCCGCCACGCAGTCCCAATCCGCCTGCCCCGCATACCGCTGTTCGCGCGTGCGGCCATGCACGGTGATCATCGCCGCGCCGGCCTCCTCGCAGATGCGGGCAACCTCCACGGCGTTGTTGTGCGCCGCATCGAACCCCTTGCGCAGCTTGACCGTGACCGGCACCCGCACGGCCGCGGCCACCGCCGCCACGATCCGCCCGCACAGCGCCGGTTCGCGCATGAGCGCGCTGCCCTCGCCGTTGCCCGTGATCTTGGGCGCGGGGCAGCCAAAGTTCAGATCGATGGCCGCCAGCGCGTCGCCATGCTCGCCTTCGATGCGCCGGGCCGCTTCGGCCAGCACGGCCGGCTCCCGCCCGAATAGCTGCATGCTGACCGGCCCCTCCGCCGGCAGCGTAAAGAGCAGCGTGGCCGTGCGCCCACTTCCGTAGAGCAGCCCCTTGGCGCTGACCATCTCCGTCACGGTATGGTCGCAACCCTGCTCGCGGCACAGCAGGCGGAACGGCGCGTCCGTAAACCCCGCCATCGGGGCGAGGAACACGGGCGGCAGATCCGATTGCAAAAAAGGAAACGCGCTCAAGAAACGACCAGCGACAGCGGGGTCGCCGTCGGCGTCGGCGTCGGCGTGGCCATCGGCAACGGCGTGCTGTTCGGGTCCGGGGTCCGCAGCGGCTCCACCGCCGGATTCTCCTCCACGACCTCCAGCTCGGCGATGTACCAGCGCGAGCCGGTGTTCACAAACCGGATGCGGTAGCGCCGCGACGGCCAGGACGGCAACGGATGATCCGCCTGCGTTTCGCCCTCGCCGAGCTTCTCGCTGTCATAGGAACCGCGTACCGTCACCGTTTCCACCGCCGTGACCGTACCCGTCGCCGTCCATGGCAGCACGGAGATGCCCTCGATGGTCAGATCGTAATCGTAGCTGCTGACGCTGTAATTGGCATAGGCGTCGGCGGTCAGCGCCTCGTCCTCGGAGAGATGCGTGAGCAGGAAGTACTCCTCCAGTTCGCTCATCTCCACGTCGTCGGTCAGGATATATTCGGCGCGCAGCGACATGCCCTCGGTCACGAGGATGTAGAGGTTGCTCATGCGCTCCGCCGTCAAAAAGGCGAGCACACAGACCAGGGCGCCCACCACGAGCAGCAGCATGACGCGCACGATATACATCAGCGTGCGCCGCGCCGCGCGGATGCCCCGCGCGCTCCGATCCTCCGCCCTGCCCTGATTTGCCGCCATGTCCGTCCTCTCCTTGCCGGGTTCCCGCGCGCCTGCCGGCGCGATCGGTTGACCGTTGGTAATATGATAGCATATTCATGCCGGCGACGCAAATGAACAGATTGTGATGCTTCCGCCGGCCGCATCGTTGACGGGGGCGCCGTTTGCGCATATAATGGGCGGGACATCGCCGCTGCGCCGCCCGCCGCAGCCGAAAGAGGAGGCTACCATGCACCGCAAAGTCCGCATCATCACCGATTCCGCATCCGACATGACCGCCGTGCGGCCGGAGCTGACCGTGCTGCCCATGACCGTCACGTTCGGCAGCGACGATTACCTCGACGGCGTGACCCTTTCGCACGCGGATTTCTACGCCAAGCTCGTCGAGAGCGACGTGCTGCCCACCACGAGCCAGCTCTCGCCCTTCGCATTTGAACAGGCGTTTCGCGCCGCGCTGGACGCCGGCGAGGACCCCCTCGCCGTCACGCTGTCGTCGCGCCTGTCCGGCACGTACCAAAGCGCGCTGTTCGCCGCCAACGCCTGCGGCGCGCCGGTCCCCGTGGTGGATAGCGAGACGGTCTGCGTGGGCGAGCGCATCCTCATCGAGTATGCGCTGCGCCTGCTCGACGAGGGGTTGGACGCCGCCGCCATCGCCGCCGCGCTCGAGCAAAGAAAGCGGGACATCCGGCTCATCGCGCTGCTGGACACGCTCGAATACCTCATGCGCGGCGGGCGCATCTCCCGGACGGTCGGCTTTGTGGGGGGCGTGCTCTCGATCAAGCCGGTCATCGCCATCGAAGGCGGCGAGATCGCCGTGCTCGGCCGCGCCCGCGGCTCGCGCAACAGCAACAACCTCCTGTCCGAACAGGTACGCCAGTGCGGCGGGATTGATTTTTCCATGCCCTTCGCGCTCGGCTATACGGGCGCGAGCGACATGCTGCTGCAAAAATATATCCATGACAGCGCCGCCCTCTGGCAGGACCAGACGGATGCGCTGCCGGTCCATACCGTCGGCGGGACGATCGGCACGCACGCCGGCCCCGGCGCCATCGCCGTCGCATTCTTCCATCGATGAGCCGTCGCTGAGCGCCCTGCGCTCGCCCGCGCAGTCGTTCTATGCGGCGCCGGCAGCGCATAGGTTGCCGTATGAGCCGACGCTTGCCATCCCGCACGATCCGCCCTCCCCGCCCGGCCGCCCTGGCGCCGCTGCTGCTGGCGCTGCTGCTCGCGGCGACCGGCGTCCTGCCGCGCGGCGCCGCGCCGGAGAGCGTGACCGCGACAGCCGACGCCGCCGATCCGCGGGCAAGCGTGCAGGTGCCCGTGCTCATGTATCACAGCATCCTGAAGGACCCGGCGCGCGCCGGCGCCTACATCATCTCCCCCGCCCAGTTTGAATCCGATATGGTATGCCTGCTGGATTACGGCTATACCACCGTCACGGTTGCCGACCTCATCGCCTACGTGGACGGCGCCGGCCGCCTGCCGGAAAAGCCGGTTGTCGTGACGTTCGACGACGGCTATTACAACAATCTCTACTATGTGCTGCCCATCCTCGAACGGCTTGACCTGTGCGCCGTCATCTCCGTGGTCGGCGCCTTCAGCGACCGCGCCACGCAGGAGCAGGACCCCAACCCGAATTACGCCTATCTCTCCTGGGAGGACGTGCGGTCGCTGGCCGAATCGGGCCGCATCGAATTCCAGAATCACAGCTACGATATGCACGGCCTGAACGGGCGGCATGGCAGCGCCCGCCTGGACGGCGAGAACGAAACCGCCTATCGCGCCGCCTTTACCGGCGACGCCGGGCGCGTGCAGGCGCTGCTGCTCGAATATGCCGGCGCCGCCGCCACCGCCTATACCTATCCCTATGGCAGCACCTGCCCGGAGGCGGACGCGCTGTTGCGCGAGATGGGGTTCCGCGCTTCGTTCACCTGCCGCGAACAGCAGAACACGCTCGTGCAGGGCGACCCGAACACGCTGTTCAACCTCGGCCGATACAACCGCCCCGCCGGGGAGCTCTCCGGCGAATACCTGCGCCGCGCCCTCGCCCTCGGCGCAGATTGACCGGCGCAGGGGCGCGCAAGGCGCCGCCTTCGGAAAGCGGAAAGCCGGGCGCCCCGTTGTTTCGCGGGACCGCTGCCTGCCGCCGGGGGGCGGAAAGGCCCCGGGGCGCGTGCAAAGGCCGAAGCCCCCCAAAACAGGTCGCCGCCCGCCCCGCAAGGGGGCGGGCGGCGGCCGGGCAGGCCCGCGTCAGCCCGCATACATCAGCTCTTCAAAATATTCGTTCTCCGACACGCCGTCGATGTACACCTCGTACTCCCGCCGCTCGAACTCCACGCGGCCCTCGCGCCCATCGTCCAGAATAAAGTAGAAGTACCGCTCGTCATCCGTCGCCATCGGGGTCAGCGTCGTGCCCGCGGGCACCGATCCCTTTGCATATCCGTCGACGCCAAACAGCTCCACCGGCAGCTCGTCCGTGGTCCTGAGCGACATGTCGTCCGCGGGGACGATCTCATACAGGCTGTCTGCAAGCGGGACCAGCCTGCCCGCTGCATCCGTCTCATACGGCCGGAACGCCCACCACGTGCCGAGCACGTTGACGGAGGTCCCGAGCACGATGTCGCCGTCATCCGTGGGCCCCTCGACGGCGCCGGTCGCCCGCCCGGTCAGCACCGGCTTGCCGTCCTGGAGCTGCCAGCAAAACGTCTCATAATCGCACGAAGCAAGATCCATCGTCGCCATCAGCGTCGCCACGCCGTCCTTGACGTACAGCCACGCGCCGAAAAACATCGCATACGGTTCCGTTTCCAGCAGGAACGGCGTCTCGTTCACATCGAGCCAGAGTTCCTGCGCGTCGTCCGCCCCTTCCTTGATCACAAAGCCGACTGCCGTCGCATCGCCCACGCCGGAAAGGTCGAACGTCAGGTTCTCCTCCTGCCCCATGGGCGTAAGCGTCCACGCATGGCCGCCCTCCGGCAGCGGCTCCTCCGGCGTGGCGTCCGGCATCGGCAGCTCCTCCGTGGGTTCCGGCGTCGGCAATTCGCCGGGCGGGCCGGGCGTCTGCGTCTCCAGCACAACGACCCCCTGCTGGTAGGGCGTTCCCGTGGCCGCCGCGTCCTCCCCGCCCCTGTTGCACCCGGCGCATGCCGCAACCGCGAGCAGCAGGCAGAGCAGGCCCGCAATCCTTCGCTTCATCGGTCAATCCCCATCCTTTCCGCATACTCGGCCGATCCCCGCCCTTTCTGCATCCGTCGCTGGAGCGCCTCGCGCCCGTTACCATCATAGCATACCGGAGCAGAATGACAAGCGCGCCCCGCCAAAAGTAATGATTTCTTTACGATTGTCCCCTCCGCTGCGGCAGGGTGTCCCCATTTTTCCCCGTATACCGGGCGGTTTTGGCCATGTTGTTAGCACTCTCCGGATAAGAGTGCTAAAGTTCACAATTGCATTACGATTCCGCTCTTTTTCCTTAACAATGATGCGCTACAATACAGACAATCCAAGCGGATGCATAGCCCGGAAGGAAACCGGGCATGATGCGAATATAGGATTGAATTGACAGGAGGGATTTCAGATGTTTGAACTGACACCGTTTGTGAAGAGGAACAATGCAGCCGTATACGATCCGTTCCGTCTGTTTGACGAGATGGAGCGCAACTTCTTCAAGGGCACCAGCATCGGCGAGTTCAGGGCCGACATCCGGGACACCGGCGACGCTTACGAACTCGAGGCCGATCTGCCCGGCGTGAAGAAGGAGGACATCCAGGTCGAACTGGACAACAACTATCTGACCATCAGCGCCGAGCGCCATGCCGAAAAGGATGAGAAGGACAAGAAGGGCAACTACGTCCGCCGCGAGCGCTCCTACGGTTCTTACAGCCGCAGCTTTGACGTGACCGGCGTACAGACCGACCAGATCACCGCCGAATATACCGACGGCGTGCTCAAGCTTCGCCTGCCCAAGAAGCAGGAATCGCTGCCCACCACCCGTCGGCTGGAAATCCGGTAATCCGGCCAATCGACCGATCCCCACGGCCCGCGCCATCCGCGCGGGCCGTCGCTTTTGGCGCGCCCCGGGGCGCGCCGCCCCGTTCCCGCTTTTTCCGCTTTCGTTCAGGCCTCCCTTCCCCGGTTCCTTTCGAAAAGAAAGAACGGGTTTGGCATGCACCCGTTCTCTCTCTTTTATAAGGCTCGAAAAAGCCGGCGCAACGGCGAGCGGGCGGAACGCATGCGGCCCGGCGCCGGCGAAACCGTCCGCCGCGGCAGCGCGCTATTCCTCGTTGCGCCGCCCCGTCCTTGCGGCAGAAAGGACAAGCCCTGCGCCTGCAAGCAGGAGCAGCAGCAGATAGGAAATGGTGCTGCTGCGATCTCCGGTCTCGGGGATCTCCGCGTCCTCGAGCGCGCCGCACACGGTGCATTTGCCGTCCACAAAGGTATGCGGCAACCGTGCAACGACCTGCCCGCGCGCGACGACATAATCGCATACCGTGCAGACCTCGTCGCCGGTATACCCCTCCTCCGTGCAGGTCGCCTGCCGCACGTTCCGCAGCTCGGCTGTATGCGCGGCATGCCCGTCGGTCTCCGTACAGCCGCTATTGGCGCATACGGTCCAGTGTCCGGCCGCATCACAGGCCAGCTCTGAGAAATCATGCGCCGGTCTGGTCGCATGCACCGCCGCGGGATCGTTGCTGTATCCCTGTTCGTCCGAATAGCAGAACTGATAACCGCGATATACCGCCGCCCCGCCAAGCACCGGCGTTGCCTGCGTCCCGATCGTCTGCCCCCAGGCGCCGCTGCTCGTCTGCCCGTTGAGAAGCCAGGCTACTTCGCCGGCGGCGAACTGCTCCGCGGTCTTTTGTGCGCCGGTTGCGCCGGTGGCCGCGGTGGTATAGCAGTTGGAAACAAAATCCGCATGGGAAAGGCCCGCGTCGCTCAGGAAAACAATGCCGTCGACAGCAGGGGGAGTACCGCCCGCAGTAACGATGAGGTTTCCAGCATTGTAGCAGTTGGAAATGCGGATGTTGTCCCCGGAGTACGACGCAAGATAGCCGCACACGCCGCCGACGCCCCAGCGCGCTTCCACATCGCCCAAATTGTAGCAATTTTCTATGATCGCATCGTCGCCGGCCGTGCCGCAGATGCCGCCGCCGCCCTCTCCGATGCCGCTCACCGTAATCTTGCCGGTATTATAGCAGTTGCGGATGGTACCGTTGTTATCCCCGGCGATGCCCCCCACGAACATGGCGGTGCCGGTGACCGTGCCGGTGTTGTAGCAGTTTTCGATCGTGCCGTTGTTGGAGCCGGCAATGGCGCCGGCGCAGTAGACGCCGCCGTTCAGCACGCCATCCACAATCCCGACGTTCTTTACGGTACTGCCGGCGCTTATGGCCTTAAACAGGCCGCCCTGCTGGTCGTTTGTTTGCATGCCCCCGATGGTGTGTCCCGCCCCGTCAAAGACCCCGGTATAGGGCGTTCCGTATAAGCCCACTTCGATCGGCGTCCAGGCCCTGTTCGCCGGGATGACGATGTCGTTTGCCAGAACTGCGTTTACCGCCGTCCCCTCCGGGCTGTCCTTGACCTGCTCGGCAAACCAGAAAAGGTTCCCCGCATTTCTGATCTGATACGCGCCGTTTTCCAACATGGCCGGCTGATACCCCGACCCGTTGATCTGAAACCCGTCCACGTCATACTGCGGCACGACGGACGGCTCGATATGAATATAGGTATAGTAGTTAACCTCAGGGTCATAGTCCGAAGCCTGACTGCCGTCGGCATTCACGCCGGCGGATACGGTACATCCGGCATAGCTGCTCACATCCAGCGTCCCGGCAATCGCCGCCCCGACGCCGCTGTTGCTCGGCTTGCCGATGAGCGTTGCGGTACCGCCGGTAACGGTAACGGCTCCCATCCCGCTGTTGGCAAAGGCCCCGTAGCTGATCGTCGTGCCCTCGCCCTCAAATCTGTAGGTGCCGCTTGAAATCGTAACGTTTCCGGTGTGCGCATAGACCGCATTTGCTTCCGAACCCAGGCTCAGGGCATAGATCTCCAGGCTGCCCGGTCCGTCAAATACCAGGTTGCCATATCCATAGATGCCCGCGGTCAGGGAACCGAATACCGTGCAGTTGATGGTGTTTGTCCCCTCCGGCCGAATCTTCAACGTGCCGATGGACTGATCGGCAAAGATGGCGGCGGAGATGGAGTACCCATTGTGCTTACCGCCGCCCAGGCTGGCGTCATGGAGCGTAAGGACATTGTTCGCCGCATCGTAGGAGACGGTCCCGCCGTCGTTCAACACATCCGCGGCGTTGTCCTTTGTCACCTGCCTGCCGTTTACCCAGAGATCATAGCTGTCCCCTCCCGCTAACACGGCGGCGGGCAGCAGCACCAATGCCAGAAGGCCGCAGAGCAGTAAGGATAGTGCCCTTCTTTTCATATCCGTTTTTCCTCTCCCTTGTTTTTATACACAAAAAGGCATCCCCACCCGCAAAAGCAAAGCGGCAAATACCGTCGGTGGGAATGCCTTTTCAACGGCTCCAAAAACAATCGCAGCAATCCCATGCTTTCGTTTCATGGTTGAACCTCCCTTTCGGGCTTTTCAGTTTCCCCCATGAAACGAAGCGCCGCCCGCAGCGGCCGGTCGCTCCCGGTCCGCCGCTCTGGCTGGAATTGCTTCGCTGTATATTTATACTATCATATTAGCTATCGTTGCGCAACAGATTTATGAACATTTTATGGATAAATTTAGAACGAAAAATGAACGGGCCGTTCGCCCGTTCATCCGGGAAAAGCGCGTCACGCGCGCCTATGCGGCGCGTTTGACCTCCTCCAGCGTCTTGCTGACGCTGTGACGGATGGGCGTCCACTCCACGCGGCCGAACAGCGCCGCCACGGAAATGGGAAGATACGTCATCATGAACAGCGGGAACGAGAGCAGGTACAGCAGCTTTTTCGCGGCGCTGCAATAGATGCGTCTCCACTCCGAAACGAGCGTGAGCCCGCCCAGGAACAGGAGCGTCGCATACATGCCCGAAAACCAGCCGAACAGCTGGCGTCCGAGCAGGGGCAACACGTTCTGGTGCAGTACGAGCCCGCCGTACAGCGCGCCGGCAAGGCTGACGAGCGCGCAGGCAAAGGTAAACAGAACGGCCGGCATGGTGGAAAGCAGCAGGTCGAAACAGGCAAAGCCGCGCCGCCCGCCGCGGAACATCCCGCAAAGCAGGGTTTTGCCATAGCGGCGCAGCACCTGCAAAAATCCGCGGATCCAGCGCGTCCGCTGCCGCCACGACTGGCCGAAATCGGTGGGTTGTTCATCATACAGGATGGCGTCGGCGCAGTAGCCGATGCGCTCGCCGCGCGCCACGCAGTCGGCGGTAAATTCGGTATCCTCCGTCAGCGAATGGAACGGCCAGCCGCCGCATGCTTCCAGCACCTCCCGCGCCACGAGAAACCCCGTGCCGCCCACGACGCCGGACGTACCGAGCAGCATCCGCGGCCGGTTCATGTATTGCGCGTCGCGCAGAAACCAGAGCGAATACCCGGCGCTGAGCCAGTTGTCGCCATAGTTTTTGGAGTTGCGGTAGCCCGTAACGATGCGGTTGCCGGCCGCAAACGTCCGGTTCATCTCGGCAACGAAATCCTCGTGCAGCAGGTTGTCCGCGTCAAAGAAGAAAAAGCCGGCATAGCGGGCGAACACGCCGGCATCCCGCAGATAGGCAAGCAGGTATTCGATGGCGTATCCCTTGCCCACCTCCCGCGTGTTATGCCGCTCCAGCACGGTCGCCCCGTGGGCGCGCGCGCGGGCGGCCGTGGCGTCGGTGCAGTTGTCGGCGCACACATAGAGGTCGAGCAGGGCGGCGGGATAGCGCTGGGCATGGACGCTGTCGATCAGGTTGCCGATAACCGCCTCCTCGTTGCGGGCGCATACCAGCACCGCATAGCGCCGCGGCGTCGCCTGCGGCAACGGTCGCGGCCGGCGCAGCAGCGCCACCGCCATGTAGAGGAACTGATAGGAAAAGCAGGCGCAAAGCAACGCCGAAAGCACCTCGTTGATGCGAATGAAGATCTCCATACGGCACCTCCCATCGTGTCGTTCCGGCTCAGTATAGCGTACGGATATGAACGAACATACGGGGGAATGTTTAAGATTTCCTTAAGGTTTTCCCCCGGCTGCAGCCCGGCCGCCGGGCGGCATGCCCGCCACGCCGCGATGGCAGGGCGCCGGCCGGTATCACGCAACGTGAGGCCTGCCCGCAGGCCGTCGCCGCCCCGTTGCTTTCGCCACGCCCGGGCGCTGCACGAAATGTTCGCTTTTTCTCCACATTTGCAGGCAGGAAGTCGGCGGCCGGGAAGAGAATGTTATAACGTTAGAACATGATCCCCAGGGCTCATAGATTAAAATAAAAAGGAAGTGATCGAGATGGAGCGAAAGATCCTGCCGCGCGTCCATTCGCCGCTTCGGGACCACATCGTGGAGATGCCGCAGGCGATCTACGCCTGCAGCGGCATCGTGATCCATGGCAGGCGCATCAAATCGCTGGTGTTCAGCACCGATATCGCCATCATCCGCAACTGCAACGCCGACGCGGTGCTGGCCGTCTATCCGTTCACGCCGCAACAGGCCGTGACCGACGCGATCATCCGCTCGGCCAGTCTGCCGGTGTTCTGCGGCGTGGGCGGCGGCACGACGGGCGGCCCGCGCGTGGCCGCGCTCGCACAGGATGCGGAAGCGCAGGGAGCGATGGCGGTGGTCGTCAACGCGCCCATTACGGACGAGATCGTGGCGCAGATGCATGCCGTCGTCGATATTCCGGTTGTCTGCACCGTCCTGCACGAGGATGCCGACATCGCCTCGCGCCTCGACGCGGGGGCGCAGATGCTCAATATCTCCGCCGCAGCGCGAACGCCGGAAGTCGTCGCCGCCGTGCGCCGGCGGTTCCCGGACGTGCCGATCATCGCCACCGGCGGGCCGACGGAGGAGACCATCGCGCGCACGGTGCAGGCGGGCGCCAACGCCATCAGCTACACCCCGCCGACCACCAACGAGCTGTTCCGCATCCTGATGGACAAGTACCGCGGCGCAGATTTCCGGTGACGAAAAGCCGATTTTTCTTTCCGGTTTTTTCATAATACGGCCATATTACGTTCATACGGAGACCAAAACTGTGCGATATTGTACGGTTGTCGACGAAGTTCGACGCGAATCCATCGAAAAAAGGAGGATATCCGATATGATCCGTAAGACCAAGACTCTGTTCGCCCTGCTGCTGAGCGCGTTGCTGGCGCTTTCTCTGGCCGCCTGTTCGACAAGCGGCAATCCGTCTTCGACCGCCGCCCCCACGACGGAACCGACGGCGGGCACGGAACCCACCGGGGAGCCTGACGCCACGGTGGTGGATGTGGATGAAAACGCCACCGGCGACGACAATGCCGACAGCGATACGACCGGCGACGATACGACGCAGATGCCGAACCCGCGCGTGGATTATACGAGCGTGGACGAGCTCAACACGGCGCTCGGCTTTGCCGTAATGGAGCTTGACGCCGAGTCCGGCTATACGGCCGCCACCTTTGTCGCAATCGACAGCACCATCGGCGAGATCGGCTATACCGGCGCAAACGGCGAAGTGCTGGCCCTGCGCACCGCTGCGGGTACGGAGGACATCTCCGGCGTATACGGCGCGACGCTGACCGAGCGCACCGTTGGCGCAACCACGGTGCACAGCGGGTCGCTCGAGAGCATGCTCGTAGCCTGGTTCACAGACGGCACAACGGTCTGCTCGCTCACGGCCGAAGGCATGGAGCAGGAGGCCTTTGACGCGCTCGTCGATGCGCTCGCCGCCGCGCTCGAGGCCAATGCCGCCTGACGGGCTTCCCTTCTGCAATAGCGAATAAAGAGAATAGACGAAGGCCCCGGCCGTCCAGTGGACGGCCGGGGCCTGTCCTTATTCGATACGTCCGGCGTCAGGCTCCCGCTCCGGCGGTTTCGTTTCCGGCACGGTGGGGATGAATCGGCGGGCAAACCTGCCCCGGCCGCGATTCTTGACATAGAAATAGCCGATGACGCTGAACACGACCGCCCCGATCAGATTGACGAACAGGTCCTTCATCGTATCGTGCAGGCCGATGTCCAGATAACCGCCAAGCCCGAGCGGCGTCCCGTCGATCATCACCTCGTCGATGCCCGTAATCGTCACGGCGGCGTTTTCCCCGCTCGGATTGAGCATGACGGAAGAAATGGTGTGTACGACGGTGTCCTTCTGCATGTCCATGTGCAGCAGTTGATCGCCCGCGTATTCAAAGAACTCCCACAGCACGCCGATGGTCATGGAGAAGCAGAAGGCGACGACGGCCATGAACGCGGGCGACAGCTCGAACGTAAAGCGGCGGTTGCGGTTGAAGATGTCCACGAGCGCAAAGCCCACCGCCGCACACAAAAAGCCGTTGACCGTATGCAGCATCGTGTCCCAGCCGGACACGCGCAGATAGTAACTGGCCAGCTCGCCCAGGATCTCGGCCGCAAAAATGAACAACAGGATGATGATTTCCAGCGTGCTCGGCAGCTCGATGCCGAAGTTGGCCTGCACGAACATCGGCAGCTGAAACAGCACGAGCGTGAGCAGGCAGTAGAACACGCTTTCGTAATGGCCGCGCAGGAGCGAGGCGACGAGCGCCACAAGCACAAACGCGCGCAGCACGACATACACGATGAACGTGCTGCGGTTCTGGCGCATCTGCGCATACATGCGCGAGCGGAGGGTGGTGCCGGCCCCATGCCGGGGCTTCTTGGTTTGTTTCACAGTGCGCGCCCTCTCCGTATTTACAGGCCGAGCGGCTCATCCACAAGCAGCACATGGAAGGCCTCCACGACGCGCGTGGGATACTCGTGTACGGCCACGACGTTGCACATGCGCGCCCGGGTGCGGCAGTCGGCGCAGCGGCCGGTGCGCGCGCAGGGCGTGTCCAGTCCGAGCCGGCGGGCGTTGCCGGGGCAGCCCTCACGCCGGATGCGCGCCACCGCGTCGTCCACCGTGCCGTCGACGATCTTGTTGCATCCCAGCACGACGACCACCAGCGGCGGCCCGAACAGCAGCCCGGCCACGCGATTGCCCGTACCGTCGATGTTGACGAGCCGCCCGTCCGTGAGCACCGCATTGGACGAGGTGAGGAACGCTTCGGCCTGCAGCGCCCGGCGCTCCACGGCAATGCGCGCCTCCGGCGGCTCGTACCAGTGCCAGAACACCTCGTTGCCGCGCGCCTTGAGCGCCTCGTAAAGCCCGAGGCTCTGAATCGTGGCGCTGCCGCCAAAGCCGACGCTGCGCGCTCCCAGGATCGAGAGCGCCGCCTCGCGCGCCTGCGCGGCGTTTGGCAGCAGTTGCGGCAGGAACCCCCGTCCCCTCAGGCTGGTCAGCAGTCGGTCATAGTCGTATGCTATCCTATCTCCTCCCGCTTCGGGCGCATCCGGCGCGCCCCTTTTTTTCTGTATCATAGGGCACCGGACGGGCCGTTGTCAACGCCTCAACCGTTCACATGCAGGTTGCCGTCGGGGCCTTTGACATAGACGATCCCGACGTGCATGGCGCCGTCCGCGCCCTTCACGGTTACAATGCCGTCGTGCAGCGCCCCGTCCGCGCCTTTGACGTGTACGATCGACTGCACCGTCCAATGCGCGTACAGCGTCTGCGCCGCCGTGACCGTTACCACCGTCTCCGCCGTCACCTGCGTCCCGCCGTCGGCAGCCGTAAACCAGCCGTCGAACCGGTATCCCGCGCGCACCGGCACGGGCAGGCTGCCGTACGGTTGCCCGTAGGTCACGCTTTTGCTTGCCGGCGTCACGCTCCCGCCCTGCGCGTCAAACGTGACGGCATACGTGTTCACCGTCCACTGCGCGTACAGCGTCACGGCCGCATTGGCCGTGTAGCTGCCGCCGGGCGCGTAAGACGTTCCGCTTCCGTTTTGCGCGGTGTTCCACGCCGAAAACGTATAGCCCGTTCTTGTCGGCTTGGTGTTCGAGAGGGTCAATGTAACCCCATAGGTCTTGGTCTGGTTCGACGGCGCGCCGCTCCCGCCGTTGGCGTTGTAGCTGACGGTGTAGGTGTTCGCCTTCCAGACGGCATAGAGAATATCGCTTGCAGTTAGCGTTATGCTCCCGCCCGGCTGGTAGGACGCAGCCGTCGCCGTGGACGAGAGCGACCAGCCGAGAAACGTGTAGCCGGAGCGGGTTGGCTTTGTGTTGCTGATCGGAAACGTATAACTGCCTACGCCCGTCCCCGTCTGGCTTGACGGCGCGCCGCTCCCGCCATTGGCATTGTAAGAAAGCGTATAGTCCGTTTCGTTCGTCGTGACCGTCAACACGATGCTGGATACGACGGCCCAATTCGTGTTGTATTCTAATGCCGTATCGTTCGTTCCATACCGGGAGGGAAAGAAGATAAAACGATTGTTGGATGATCCCTTAACTTCATCCAACAAACTGTACCCGGCAACCTGATTTGCCACCGAAGAACTGGTCGTGCCGCTTGTAAAAGTGGCGGCATATCCCATAAAATCACTGCTGCTGGCTACCCTGCCGGTGGCGTTTACATCGTGATAAAGGCGCGCGTACGACGTGCGCGTCGATGTACCCGTGCTGCTGTAATTGACCTTCATGGACGCCGCAGTTGCGCGCGACTTTATTGTAGAGGTCAAGCCGCCGAATACGGCGACGACCCGCATGTAGTAATTGCTATTCCGCCCGACACGCCCCGGATTATCCGGCGCGCCATAGCTATCGGTATAGCACGTCATCAAGGTTGAATAATTTGATCCGGAACCATACGTCAGGATCTTGTTTGTCCCGCCGCTGACCGTGGCGGTAAACGTATACGTCTTGGCCATTCAGCTCACCCCGCCATCGTCGGGCAATAGATATACACGTCCCCTTCGCCAAGGCTTGCCGCCATCTCGGAAGGCTCCGTCGCGCCCACGGCGAGCGTCCGGCCGGCGGTCAGCAGGCCGCCAGCGCCCGTCACGACGAGCTTCCCCGCCGCCGTCCCGATCGCCCCGCCGTTTGTCAGGTTCCCGTGCGCGTGGGTCTCGTAGCTCCCCGGGTCGCCCTTGTCCCCCTTGTCGCCCTTGTCGCCCTTGAGTTCGCCGGCGGTAAAGGCAGCATACACCTCGCCTACCTTTTCATCGCGCAACATTTCCGCTGCGACGCGCCCGGCCTCCGCAGTCTGCCGCGCCGCTTCGCCCGCCTGCCGCTGCTGTTCCGCCCCGTCGCGCAACGCCTCCGCCGCCGCCCGCGCCGCTTCGCCGCCGGCGGCGGCCTGAGCCGCGGCAACAGCCTGCCCGGTGGCGGTTTGCGCCGCCTGCGTGGCGGCAATCAGGGGCGGATAAGTGGCCTGCGCGCGCATGGTTTCATCGCTCAGCAACGCGTTGCGGCAGCGGAACGTAAACCGCGTGCTCGTGATCAGCGTGCTGCGGTCCGTCCCGCTGTATACCTGCACATCCGCGCTGACGTTGCCGGGGCCGTAGCTGCCCGGCAGCAGCGCGATGGAAAACGTACCCGGCTCCTCGCCAAGCGCAATGCCGCTCTCGGTATCCTGCAGCGCCGTGCCGATGCCGGAGCGAAACACCATGCACACATAGCGGCCGGCAAGCGCCACCGGGACGCCGTCGTTTTCAAGCCGCACCTCGAGCACGTTTCCCGTGTCCCCCGCCACGACCTCGAACGGGTGCGAGCGCATGGCGCGCATCATATCAAGCGTGAGCGAAAAGGTCTTGATTTCCCTTGCCGTCGTTTCCTCCATCCGATTCTCCTTTCCGGTCCTTCCCAAACCAGTATGGCATGCGCGGCCGGCGGTGATTTCCGGTAATCGGATGGCGCTTCGCGGGCAAAAAGTGCCTGCGCCCCTTGCAAGGTGCGGCAAAATCTCCTACAATAGGGGGAAAGAGAACGGCGGGCGCCGCTGCGAAAGGATGCTTGCGATGAAGATACGGGAGAGCGCGGAGAACTATCTGGAGGCAATTCTGATCCTTTCGCACCGGCAGGGGCAGGTGCGCTCGGTGGACGTAGCGGCGTACACGGGCTTTTCCAAGCCCAGCATAAGCGTCGCAATGAAGCAGCTGCGGGAAAACGGGTATATTCGCGTCGAGACGGACGGCTCGCTCGTGCTGCTTGCGCCGGGGCGCGCCGTTGCGGAGCGGATTTACGAGCGGCATTGCGTCATCGCGCAGATCCTGACGTCGCTCGGCGTGGACGAGCGGACGGCTCTGGAGGACGCCTGCCGGATCGAACACGTCATCAGCCCGGAGAGCTTTGCCTGCATGCGCCGCCACTTTGAGGCGCACCGCAAGGACGGAATGGACTGATCCGGCCGGGCGGCGGCAACCGGCAATCGACAAGCCAACCATTTTGAAAGGCGAGGTGAAGCAAGGATGCAGCGCATCGGCAAACAGGCGTATTATCTTTCCATTGCGGCGGAGGTGGCGCGCCGGTCGACCTGTCTCAGGCGGCAATACGGCGCCGTCATCGTGAACAACGACGAAATCGTGGCCACGGGCTACAACGGCGCCCCCAGGGGCGAGGCAAACTGCTGCGATGTGGGGCAGTGCTACCGCGAAGCGCACGGCATCCCCCATGGCGAACAGTACGAAAAGTGCGTGGCCGTGCATGCCGAGTGTAACGCGATCATCAGCGCGAGCCGCAAGGAGATGCTGGGCGCCACGCTGTATCTGGCCGGTTTTGAGGACGGCGAACCGCTCGAAGACCCGCAGCCGTGCCTGATCTGCAACCGGCTTATCAAAAACGCGGGCATCGCACACGTCTTCAACCGGCGCGGGGAGGTCCAACTGTAAGGCTTTGCGCCCGCGCGGCGGGCAGAAAGGGGCGGCTATGAACGTCAAACGGGTGGGCGAGGGCACGGTCGTGCTCATCGCCGGCGGCGGCAGGGTGTATACGGATGTGGCGGCGCGCTTCACGCGTTCGGAACGCAGCCTGACGGAGATCCTCGCTTCGCCGTACAATGAGAAGCTCGTGCGTACCATCGTGGACAAGGGACACCTGGCGGCGACCGAATTCGACTATTTCCTTTTCGGCGTGGAGGGGTATTCCCGCGTGACGGAGGTGCAGCTTGTGCGCAAGCGCATGGCCAACTACCTCATCAAGAGCGGCCGCGTGGACAAGCATGGCAAGCGCGCGTTCGACGTGGTCGTGCCGAACGGCGTGCTGGAGCATACGGCCGCCTGCACGCTTGCCGACGGTACGGCGCTCACGCTCTCGGGCGAGGATCTGCTGCGCCTGACGGAGCAGTGGTACAACGCTGGCGTGGCGCAGGGGATGCCCGAGGAGGACCTGCGCTATCTCAAGCCGCAGGCCACGGAGTTCAAGGCGATCATCGGCATGAACGCGCACGCGCTGCTCGACTGGTTCAAAATCCGCTGCTGCAAAAACGCGCAGGCGGAGATCCGCGATATGGCGTGGAAGATGCTCCGCCTGTGCAAGGAGGCCGCGCCCGACCTGTTCCGCGATGCGGGCCCGTCGTGCGTGGCGCTCGGCTACTGCCCGGAGAACGACTTTCAGAACCCGGCGTGCCATGTGGTGCGCAAGGATCGCGCGCTCGAACTGCTGCGGCAGGCAACGCCGTGAGCGGGGCAGCGGCGGACGCGCCCGTGCTGCTGCACGTCTGTTGCGCGCCCTGTTCGATTGCGTGTGTGGACAGCCTGCGCGAAGAAGGGTTCGCGCCCACGGCGTTCTGGTTTAACCCGAACATCCACCCGTTTACGGAGTATCGCGCGCGGCGGGACACGCTGCGCGCTTACGCCGCATCCATCAGCCTGCCGCTCGTGGAGCAGGACACATACGGCCTGCGGCCATTCCTTGCGGCGGTCGGCGGCGCGGTGGACGCGCGCTGCCCGGTCTGTTATGCCATGCGCCTCGATGCGGCGGCCGCCTATGCCGCGCAAAACGGCTTCCCCCGGTTCACCACCACGCTTCTCATCAGCCCGTATCAGCAGCACGCGCTGCTCATCGAAGCGGGCGAGCGCGCGGCCGCGGCGCACGGAATCGACTTTTTGTACCGCGACTTCCGGCCGCTGTTCCGCCAGGGGCAGCAGCGCGCGCGGGAGCTCGGCCTGTACATGCAGAAGTATTGCGGCTGCATCTTCAGCGAGGAGGAACGCTACTGCCGTAAAGCGCGGCGCTGACCGGCGACAAGTCGGCAAAACTGAGAGCAAAAAGACCCGTCCGTCCGGTTGCTGCCGGGCGGGCGGGCCGTCGGTCTTCGGGGGCGCTATCGCGTCTCGCGTCGGATGGAAGCGCCGAGTGCGGAGAGCTTCTGATCCAGATATTCGTAGCCGCGGTCGATGAACTCGATGTTATGCACCTGCGTGCGGCCCTCAGCCATGAGTCCGGCGATGATGAGCGAAGCGCCGGCGCGCAGGTCGCTCGCATAGATCTGCGCGCCATGCAGCGCGTTCACGCCCTTGACGCGGGCCACGCGCTCTCGCAGGCTGATGGAGGCGCCCATGCGCCGCAGCTCGCGCACATGGTTGAACCGGTTTTCAAAGATGTTTTCCGTCACGGTGGAGATGCCGCCCGCCGTGGACAGATACGCCATCATGGGCTGCTGCAGGTCGGTCGGGAAACCGGGGTAGACCATCGTCTTGATGTTGACCGGGCGCGCCCGCCCCTCCATGACGACGCGCAGATAAAAATCGCGCCCGTCGTCGCCCTCGATCACGCGCGCGCCGCTCTCCATGAGCTTGGCGCTCGTGGCCTCCATATGCGTGGGAATGACGTTCTTGATGACCACGTCCCCGCCCGTGGCGGCGGCGGCGATCATGAACGTGCCCGTTTCGATCTGATCGGGAATGACGGCATAGCCGCAGCCATGCAGCTTTTGGCGCCCGTTGATGCGGATGACGTCCGTACCGGCGCCGCGCACGGAAGCGCCCATCATGTTGAGGAAGTTGGCCACGTCGACCACGTGCGGCTCCTTTGCCACGCCGGTGAGCACGGTCTGCCCCTCGGCACGGCAGGCGGCGAGCATGACGTTGATCGTCGCGCCGACGGAAACCACGTCGAAGAAGACCTCCGCCCCGTGCAGCCTGCGCGCCCGGGCGGTGAGCGTGTTGGTCTGCTCGTCCACATGGACCTCTGCGCCGAGCGCCCGCATCCCCTTGATATGCTGGTCGATTGGACGCGCGCCGATCTCGCAGCCGCCCGGCAGCGCCAGCTCCACCTCGCCGTAGCGGCCGAGCAGCGCGCCCAGCAGATAGTAGGATGCGCGCATGGCGGAAACGGCCGGGAACGTAGCGCGCGTGGTGGACAGCGTGGTCGGGTCGATGCGCATGCAGTCGCCCGAGGTAAAATCAACGGTCGCGCCGAGGCCCTGCAAAATGGTACGCAGCGCCTGCACGTCCTGGATATGCGGCAGATTTTCAAGAATGCAGCATTCGCCGGCGAGAATGGATGCCGGGATCATGGCGACGGCCGCATTTTTGGCCCCGCTGATCGTTACGGTACCCTCGAGCCGGCGACCGCCTTCGATTGTGTACCACTGCTTCTGCATAACAAATTCAGTTTAACAGAATTGCACGGCAAGGTCAAGGCGCGCTAACGCGCGATGGCGAGGTTCGGCACGGCGTTGAGCGACCAGTCGTCCGATCCGGCCCTGCGCAGGCGGTAGAACCCGGCGGCGCCCACCATGGCGGCGTTGTCGGTGCAGTAGGCGAGCGCGGGGCAACAGAAGCGCACGCCCGCGCGGTCGCACCCCTGCTGCAGCGCGGCGCGCAGCGCACCGTTGGCCGATACGCCGCCCGCCAGCGCAAGCGTGGGGGACGGGCCGCCAAAGCGCACGGCGGCGCGCACGGAACGCGTGGCCAGCGCGTCCACCACGGCAAACTGAAACGAAGCGGCCAGGTCAGCGGGGCTGATCGCCTCGCCGCGCTGCCCGGCGGTATGGATGCGGTTGATGGCGGCGGTCTTGAGCCCGGAAAAGCTGAAATCGAACCCGTCGTCGGCGTGGAGCGCGGAGTGGAAGCGCATGGCATGGGGGTCGCCCTCGCGCGCAAGCGCCTCGAGCGCCGGACCGCCCGGATACGGCAGGCCGAGCACGCGGGCGATCTTGTCGAGCGCCTCGCCCGCCGCGTCATCGCGCGTGCGGCCGATGAGGCGGAACGCATCGTAATCCTCCACCGCAACGATGTGCGTATGCCCGCCGGAGGCCACGAGGCAGACAAACGGCGGCGCGAGATCCGGCCAGGTCAGGTAATTGGCCGCAATGTGCGAAGCGATATGGTTCACGCCCGCAAACGGCAACCCCCTGGCGTAGGCGTAGGCCTTGGCGAAGGAAAGGCCGGTGAGCAGCGCGCCCACCAGCCCGGGGCCGTGCGTGACGACGACGCCGTCCAGCCCCGCGCCGCCTTCGCACCCCGCCTCCAGCAGCGCCTGCCGGACGACGGCCGGCAGCATCTCCACATGGTTGCGCGAAGCGATCTCCGGTACCACGCCTCCAAAACGCCGGTGCAGCGGGATCTGCGTATGCACGACGCTCGCCAGCACCTCGCGCCCGGCGCGCACGACGGCGGCGGCCGTTTCGTCGCAGGAGGTCTCGATGGCCAGCAGGCGGGCGTCCGGGCCGACGGCCGGCGACGGCTGCGCGCTCACGGCCGCGCCTCCGGCGCGTCCGAAGCGGGCGGCGCCGGCTCCTCCGTGTCCGGCACGGCGCTTTCCGCCGGCGCAGCGGTCTGCGCCTCGGCGCGGGCCTTGCGGCGCGCGGCGATCGCCCTGGCGCGCGCAAGCCGGCGTTTTTTGCGAATGGAGACGAGCGCGGCAATCGACGCGGCCAGCAGCAGCAGGAACACCGCGCCAGCAAGGGCGACCATGCGCACGATCACGTCGGAGAAGAAGCGTTCGGGCAGCATGTTGATCATGCGGCTGGTCGAGGCGTCGAACAGCCAGTCCTCATTCCAGAACAGCATCTGGTGGAAAAAGGTCCAGAAACTCGAAAAATCAAGCGCGGCCCACGTGCCGATGAAGCCCGCAAACAGCGCCACGACGAACGCCCCGTAGGTGTAACCGGCGGCGAGCGTGTGCATGGCCGTGCGCATGTGCAGCACGGCGGAAAGCAGATACAGCACGAGCGCGAGCAGCACGCCGAAGTCCCGCATGGAGCGGCACGTCTGGTAGAGCAGCCGCACATCGCGCATGTGGCTGACCTCCTGCTCCTGATCGAACATGAGCACGCTCTCGCCATTGACGGTCACGGTGATGTCGATGCTGTCCACGCGGCCCTCCATGTAGTCGATGAGCCGCTGGCACGATTCGATGAGGTCGAGGTTGTTCATGCCCATGTCGTGCGCAAGGGACAGGCGCCCGTACTCGTACTCGAGGAACGTCCGGTTGTTGATGGTAAGCTGCAGCGCCGTAAACAGGATGCACAGGACGAGCAGGATCGTGGCGAGCGTGCTGAGCATGATGGCAAAGCGTTTGCGCATGGGGTACCCCCTTTGCAAGGGCGGGCGGCGCGCGACCGCCCGCGGATCTGGTCGGTATGGCGGCGCGCACCCGCGCAGCGGATGCGGCGCGCGCGGCGGTTACCGGTAGAAGGCGTTGCCGCCGATGAATTCGCGCAGCACCGAGGTGGGCGGGATCTCGTCCTCCACGTTTGCCTCCACGATGTAGTTGAGGAACTTGACGATGCTGCGGACCTCGTCGAAATACGGGCTGTTCGGCCGCACCGCCTGTAACAGCGGGAAGATGTGCTTCTTGAGCACCGCAGGCTCGTACACCAGCGCGGAGTTGAAGATCGCGTCGGCCTGTTCCTGATAGGGGAAGATCCAGCGTTCCTCCCCTCGCCGCACGCTCTCCCACATGGAGAGCGTATGCTCGATGGTCGCCCCGCGCGTCTCATGGTCGCGCACGATGCGCCTGAGCAGCCGGATTTCCGCGGTGGAAATGCGGTTGTGGTCGTCAAGGTTGAGCGTAGTCAGCGCCGTGACGTACAGCCGGTAGACCAGCGAACGGTCGACCGCGTCCGGCAACAGCATCGGGTTGAGCCCATGCAGCCCCTCGATGACCAGCGGCGTATCCGCGTCAAGGTGGAGCGTATGGCCGTCCATGACGCGCTTGCCGGTCTTGAAGTCGAAGCGCGGCAGCTCCACGACCTCGCCCTCGAGCAGGCGCGACAGATCGTGCGAAAACTGCGCCGTGTCGATCGTGTTGATGTGTTCCAGGTCGATCTCGCCGTTCTCGTCCGGCTCGATCTTGTCGCGGTCGATGTAATAATCGTCGAGCGACATGAGCACGGGCGACTTGCCATGCACGCGCAGCTGGGTGCACAGGCGGTTTGCGCTTGTGGTCTTGCCGGAGCTGGACGGTCCCGCGATCAGCACCGCCCGGGCATTGCGGGCGATGATCTCGTCGGCAATCTGCGCGTACCGCTTCTCGTGGAGCGCCTCGTTGACGCGAATCAGCTCGCGCACGCGCCCGGTGCGCACCATATCGTTGAGCTCGGCGACCACGCCGCAGTGCAGCAGGCGGCCCCACTCGTCGCTCTCGCGGAAGGCGGCGGCCAGCTTGGGCATGGGCACGTACGTCGATGGCCGGGACGGGTCCCGGGTGTCCGGCCGCTGCAACAGCACGCCGCCGTCCTCAAGCCGCAGGTCGAACACGGACACATAGCCCGTCGACGGAACCATCTCGCCATAGAAATAGTCCTTGAAAGCACCGACGCTGTACACATCGAAATAGGTGAAGCGCCGCCACTCGAGCAGGTCCACCTTGTCCGTCTGCCCGTCAGCGGCAAAGAAGTCAATCGCGTCGTCGATGTCCATGCGCTGCCGCACGAGCGGATAGTCCGCCTCCACGATGCGGCGGCACTCGTCCCGGAGCGCCTCCACGTCCGCCTGCGTGAGCGGCGGATCCTTCTGCACCGTGGCGTAGATGCCGGCGCCGATGGAATAATCGATGTGAACCCGCACGCCGGGGAACAGCGTGCGCACCGCCAGCAGAAAGACGAACAGCAGCGAGCGTTCGTATACGCGCCTGCCGCGGCGGGAATCATAGCGCACGAGCGCGATGTTCCCCCGGGAAGCGCGTACCGCCCGCCGGGCCATGAGCTTTGCGTCGCCCGTTGCCTCGCGGATGGGAACGTAGTTGAGCGTATACGTTTCGCCCGCCATGCGCGCCGCAAGCGGCCGCGTCGGCAGTTCGCCGGTATCCAGATCAAGCCTGCGCACCAGCGCCAGCAGCGTTTCGCCGGGCTGCGCATCCACTGGCTTGCCATCAATAATGAGTTCCATGCGCAATGCCTCCCTTTGGGTACATACTCCCACGATATCCATGGTATCCCTATGGTACCAGAAAATGCCGCCGGTTACAACCCGTCGCGCAGAAGTCGCGCCGCATCGCCGCAACCGCGCCAAAAAACGGCAAAAAAAGGCAGCCGCCCTTTTTTCGTATGGCGGCCGTGTGCGGGTGCGCACACTATGGGAAAGCAAAACGGAAACGGAGGATGCGCATGCGCAGGATCATCATTGCCGGCAGCGTGCTGGCCGCCCTGGCGCTTGTCTGGCTGCTCGTCTCGCTGTACGGCATCTGGCAACGGCCGGAGAGCGCGTTTGAAACGCCGCCCGTACAGGCTGCGGCCACGGCCACGCCGCAGGCGGCGCGCACGTCGCAGCCCGTGACGACGCCGTCGCCGGAGGAGGCGCTGCTCGAACAGGCGGACCTGTCGTTCATGGACGGCCGCGTGAACGTGCTGCTGCTCGGTTACGACCAGAGCCCCGAGCGGGAAGACGAGGACAGCGCGCTCTACCGCGACGAGCAGAACAACTACCGCTCGGATGTGATGATGCTTGCCGCCGTCAATTTCAACGAGGACAGCATCCACCTCATCTCCATCCCGCGCGACACCTACGCCGCCATTTACAACGTCAAGGGCCGCTACAAGATCAACGCCGCATTCGCAAAGGGCGGCGCCGCGGAGGGAGACGGCTTCCTGTACGCGCAGAGGACGGTGGAAATGCTGCTGGGCGTGCCGGTGGACTATTACGCCGGCGTGAACATGGAGGGGCTCAAGCGCCTCGTGGACGCGATGGGCGGCGTGGATTACGATGTGGACGTCGAGATCCATCTCAACGGCCGCACGCTGGAGACCGGTCTGCAGCACCTCGACGGGCAGCAGGTGCTGGATTACTGCCGCGCCCGCAAGGGAATCAGCACGGATGTGGGCCGCAACGACCGCCAGCAGCGCATTCTGATCGCCATTTTCGACCAGCTCCGGCGCGAAAAACGTCTCGCCGACCTGCCCGGCATCTATCTGGCCGTGCGCGACGACATCGTGACCAACCTCTCGCTGCCGCAGCTCGCGGCGCTCGCCGTGTTCCTGACGCGCCTCGACCTCACCAACTTCAAGCGCACGACGCTGGCGGGAGAATACATCTCCAATGTGTACAACGCTTCCTATTACGTCCTGTACAACGATAAGCTCATCGACCTGGTGCAGGAGGAATTCGGCATAACCATCACGCGCGATAAAAAATACGACGTGTCGACCGTCAAGCGTGACAAGGCCGCCGCCGAGGCGAAGAAGGCGGCCGATCAGGCGGACGATATCGCCTCCATGGCCGTGCTGCCCACCGGCGTGTACGAATCCGAAACGCATGACCTCGTGGCCGACGTGTATTTCCTCGCCGAGCGCGTGCGCAGCGTCGTCGATGCCGGCGCCTCCGCCGCCGCCATTCGGGAGGCGCGCCATCGACTCAATCTTGCCGTCGCCGCCCTCGCCCGCGAACAGGACATGACCAGCCTGCCGGACGCTTTCGCCGCGCTCCGCATCACGCCCTGACCCGTTTCAAAGCGGGGGCCGGCAGCCCTGTTTCGTCTCCGTTTTATAAACGCCGGCTTCCCCTCGGCTTTTCTTTGGGAAACCAACCGGACGGGAACGAATAAAATTCGTCCTTTCTTTTTTGGCGGGAGACAGAAACCCCCGACAGGGGAGGAACGCGGAACCGGTTTGGACGCATGACGCGGGAAACCGGTTATGCACGGGCGGCCGCCAGCCGCAACGGAAAGATTATGCGAGGGCTCAACTTGCAGCCCGTCCGGCCAGAAAACGGCGCCGGATTTTCCGTCGGCAGCCCTGATCGAAGGGAGCGCGAGCTTTTCCCGGAGGAAACGTCCCTGCCTGCACGGGGAGCGTGCAACGGTTTCTCTTTATGAAGCAGCCCCGCGGCAGAAGGGGCGACCGGGATTTGCGATTGTCCAAAGCGATAGCCCGCCCGCTCTGCCCGGGGCAGGGGGACTGCGCCGCAGCTCCGCTCTCAAAGCAATCTGTGAAGCGTTTGGATCATGCGGCAGGGAACAGAACGGAACGCCTGGGACGATCTGTTCAATAATGCCGATCAGGTAAAATTACGGAAGTCGTAATAATCATTGACTTTTGTGCCCTGCTGCCGTCATAATGACGGTGAGGGAACCATATGGCGACAAGCTGTGGAAGCGGCAGGTTGACAGGAAAAATACAACATTCCCGGCCAAGGCGGCAGGCATCCCGGCTTCCACGGTTGTAAGGCTCGGCCATGGCGAGTATGCCGACCCCGAGATTTTTACCGTCTCTGCCGGGCGCTTCATCGTGATACCGGTGATGCGGAGAGACGCACAGGGGATGGGGGAACGATGAAAAAACAGAGGATCACATCTTCAGAGCTCTTTTGCGGGATCTGCTTTGCCCTGTGTTTCTTCTCCTTCATGCTGACCGAAGCATTCATCAACGAGCGCTGCGCCGTCATTCTCGGAAGCGACGCCGTAAACGCCGTATATGCTTTCGGGCTTGCCTGTACGGGGGCGGGGTTCCTTTCCTTTCCCCTGCTTCGCAAAATCTGTCAGGCGGAAAGGGCAAGAAAAGCGGCGCTGCTCGTGATCGGCGCCCTGTGCCTTGGGGCCGCCGCGGTTTTGTTGCTGGCGGACCGGCCGGCCGTTTTCCTGGCAAGCTCTACGGCGGCCCTGTTGCTGACCGGCCATATCGGCGGCTGCGTGTATTACAATACGGCGATGTGTTTTATCGGGAGCCGGTATCTGGGCAGGACGCTGGGCGCCGGGATGGGGGCGGCAATCCTTTTGCAGTTTGTCGTGCAGAGCCTGATGCCGCGCTCGATCGTTTTCCTGATCAGCATCTTCCTGAGCGTCGCGTTTGTCATGTATGCGATCCTTCAGGCGCCGAAGGACTGGATCCTGGAAAATCCGCTTCCGTATTCTTCGGACAGCCGAAGGGGCCGCAAAACGGCGGTTATCCTGACCGTTGCCGTTGCGCTGATGAGCCTTGTCGCGGGAATGATCGACAGCGTGCTGACCGCCTTTCACGCCGAGGAGATCTATGACGTGTACAGCGGCGTTCGGCTGTTTTATGTGCTGGGGCTTCTCCTGGCGGGGGGGATTGCGGATTTCAGGGGAAGGGGTTATCTTCCGCTTGCCACGGTATGCGCCATGCTGCTCTCCTCCGCCTGCATGTTCCTGCTCTCCGAAGAGGCCAGCTATTTTGCGGGCACCGCGCTGATGTACCTGTACAGCGGCTTTTATGTGATCTTCTTTACCGTGATGTTTCTGGATTTTGCGCCGAAAAGCAGGTGCCCGGAGCTGTGGGCCGGTATGGGGCGCGCTGTGCGCAGCCTTACGGTCGCGGCGACCGTCCTTCCTGCCTTACAGATCTATGACGCTGTAGGCAGCACGCCGCTGGCCGTGGGAAGCTGTCTGATTTCGATTGGCATTCTGCTGGTCTTGCTGCCGCACGTCGGCCGCACGGCCGCCGCCGCGGAGCAGCGGGAAGTCCCCGCGCAACAGGAACCGTCTCCGCAGGAGCGGCTGAAGCTGTATGCGCGCCACTATTCTCTGACCCCCCGTGAAACGGATGTCCTGGAACGGCTTTTGACCACCGAGGACGACCTGCAGGGGATCGCCGACGGCCTGAACATTTCACGGCGGATGGTGCAGCGGTATGTTTCCTCCCTTTATGAAAAAACCGAAACAAAAACGCGGGTCGGTTTGTTCCAGAGCTACATCCATTTTAGTACGGACTGAACCCTCTCTGAGCAGCGCACCGCTTTCCCCCCGGGAAAGCGGCGTTTTTTTCCGCTTTGCGGGATGGCGCGCATACGAACCCCCGTTTCCGGCGGAATGGCGCACATGGGGCCTGCAAAAAGGTCTGCTTTGTATGTATAATATACGCCAGCGATAAAAGGGGAGGAAAAGCAATGTTCAAAAGAATAATCGCAATCGGATTGATTCTGTCCATGCTTCTTTGCCTTGCGGCCTGCGGGAAAGCGCCGGCGCCTGCCGATACGACCGGGGACCAGGGCGAAGCATCCGGCGAGCCGCCCGCAGAAACGGACGACGCCGCCTCCGCGCCTTCCGACGGGGAGAAGCGGCTGGATGATCTGGTCGCGGAGAAAAACCCCGCAAACAAACATGCAGAGCTTGTTGCCGCGCGCGATATCTGCACGGACCAGTTTTACCTGGCCGTTGCCAACATCGAAAAAGCCGGGCTTTCGGGGGATTCGACGCTGATCGGGCTGATTGCAGAGTGGAGCCAGGAGCTCGACAATCTGCGCAACTATTTAATGGAGTATGAGGAAGCGAGCGAAGAGGAATTGGCCGCGCTCGATACGGACGCAGACTTCCAGTATTACGCGGATTACTATCTGTCCCATCTTTCAAGGATCTATAATATGACGAGCGCCGCAGCGAAGGACCCGGCGCTCTGGCTGAAGTATTACACGACGGTTCCCGAATCGGCGGCCGAAATCGTAGAAACCGACGGGACCTGGCCGGCGGGGTATTTCTTCTCCGACCGCGTGCCGCCGCTGGAGCACATCGACGGCCTTATGACGTCGGCGACAGGAAAAGAATACGGTTTTGAGGATGGGACGGAGTTCGCGCTCTATGTGAATTCCTTCGAGGGGGAGCAGATGTCCGCCTATGTCGACCAGCTCATCGGGGCGGGCTGCCGGGAAGAAATCCGGACGGAGGCATCGAACGTCCTGCTGTGGTTCGGAGGGATGGACGACAGCGAGGGGCATATCAGCGTCATCCTCATGTATAACGGAAACGCCGGGGGAACGGCGGACGATCCCAACCTGATGCTTCAGTTCTACAGCTATGACATCATCGGGATCATGATGGACATCGGCACGATCTATTGAGGAGCGAACCGAAGGCCCCGTGAAGCGGAGGAAGCTGCTTTTGCCGCTGCCGGCCGGGGTGTTTCCCGTATCGCCTGCGGCATAGTCGAATGCGGGGCCGGGCTCCGGCCCCCTTCCCTCTGCCTCTGGGGAGAAGCCCGGCCGCCGCCCGCGCCGATATCGGCCGTCCGGGCAGCCATGGCGCAGCGCGAAGGGGGGCGCCCGCGCCCATATCGGCCGTCCGGGCAGCCATGGCGCAGCGCGAAGGGGGCGCCCGCGCCCATATCGGCCGCCCGGACGGCCATGGCGCAGCGCGAAGGGGGCAACCGCGCCCATATCGGCCGCCCGGGCAGCCATGGCGCAGCGCGAAGGGGGCGCCCGCGCCCATATCGGCCGCCCGGGCGCGCCGGTCATCCCGGAAGTCTCCGACGGCCGGGGAAGCGTCCTCGCTCCGAACGGCGCCGCGGGATTCGGGGCGGGCGGCCGAAAATCCACAGGCCGCGGGCGACTACGGCGCGCAATGCGTTGATTGGGGCGGCGATGCCCAACGCCGCCGCCCAAGATGGCCGGCGCAGCAACCGTGGCTGTCAGGCCGAAAAACGGAAACGCCGTGATCGACTTTAGGCCGGAAAGCGCCGAAAATTCGGCGGGCCTGCCCGGTTCTGATCGGCGGTCCGTGGGACTTTATCCGCAGGGGGGAACGGGGAACCATGCCGTCTGTCCCATCGCCGGCATGGCTCCTGGAAACGCCGCTCCGTTGCCGGCAGCCGCCCCCCTCCGGGGCGGCGCCGGCAACGGCGGGGGGGGCGGCGGTGAATCCTCCTCCTCCCGGAAGCCGGGCGCAGGGGCGTCCCCTCGATCCGTGCCTCTTCGCCTGCGGCAACGGCCCGATCGCCTGCAAGGGTGCCGCCGGAATGCCCGACCACCGTTGGAAGGGAGACAACATTCCCCCCGGCGGTTCCCGTTTGTCCGACGGACTGAAGCGCGTCGCCGGATTTCGGCTCCCGCACAGCGGTCGAATTCGACGGATTTCCGGCGGGCGGTTCGGCAGTTCGTGCGCCGGTACGCCGCCCCCCGTTGCGGATGTTCGATCTGCGCATGACGGCGCGCTGTACACGGGCAGGGCCGGAGGACAGGGGCGGGCGGCCACGGCAACGCCCCCGGAGGCGCCACGCCAGGATTTCAGTGGCATGCGAAGTTGAAAAAGGAGGCGATATCGTGAAATCGGTCCAGCGGATCCTGTCGTACAACAAGCAGCTCGTGCTGTATGCGTTGTATGACATCCTGGATTCTGAAGAAAGCGAATATGCCAAAGCGGAAAACGGTTGTATCGCCGCCAAAGTAACCGTTTACGGAAACAGGAGCGGGTTTGCGCTGTCTGTGTCCGAACAGCCGCCGTCCACCGTGCTGACGGTGCAGATGAGCGCTCCCTGCGAGGGGCTCTCTGAGGAGGGCAAACTTCGCGCGGCGGACTATCTGGCGGACCGCGTGGAACAGTTGCTGGAAAACGAGCTGAAAATGCAAAAACATGAAAACGGGGCCTGAAGAAACGGCCGTGGGAGGAAAGCGCAAACAACGCCGGCAGCGCGCCGTTGCGCGGACCCCGACCGCAGGATTGCCGGGCGCGATTTTTGCGGCGTTAGCGGTTGTCTTCGGCGCGGCAGCGGGGCAACCCCGGCGCTCAATCGGCGGCTTCCCAAACCGCGGAGGGCATCGGCGGCTGCTGCCGGAAAGCGGGCGCTTGTTGCCGTCCTTGCGAGGCGTCGTTTTGCAGATCGGCGGAGTTACAAAAAGCTGTTCCTTCTTTAATAGAAAAAGAAAGAACAGCGCCAGAGAAAGAAAGCCTTAACAAAATGGGGAGGAGCGGGAACGGGCCGGCGCGCCCGCTCCCCTTTCGTATGCCGGCTTCTTTTGAGCCCATTATCAGAAAAGGGCCGAAGCGAGGGCCGGCAGGCTGCATTTGCGCGCGGAGCGCCGGGCGTTGTCGCAATGCATAACCGGGCGGCCGCGCTCCTCAGCTGCGGCGGATGTGCGGCAGATTCCAGCGATAGTGCGCGGCGAGCAGGCGAATGACGACCACGATCGCGCTGCTCAGGCATAGCGCGACCGGCCGGAGCAGATCCAGCCGGAGCATGACGTAATAGGCGATGGCGCCCGCAATGGCGGCGAGCACGTACACATGCTTTTGCAGCACCATGGGTACGCGGCCGACGAGCTGGTCGCGTAGAATGCCGCCGCCCACGCCGGTCATGGTGCCGACGAACACGGCGAGGAAAGCATTGTCGCCATAGCCGGCGCGCACGGCCGCATCGACGCCGACGGTGACGAAGATGCCAAGCCCGACGGCGTCGAGCGCGTTGATCAGCGGGCCGAGCCGCTCAATCCGCTGCAAAAACCGGTCGCCGAGGCACAGCGCGACAACAAACGTCACGAGCGACACGCCGACGGCCGCAATGACATAGCGCGGATCGACGAACATGGCCGGCGGCAGCACGCCGAGCAGGATATCCCGGATGACGCCGCCGCCGACGCTCGTAATCGCGCCGAGCACGAGCGCGCCCAGCAGGTCCAGCTCGCGGGCGACGGCCACCATTACGCCGGACACGGCAAACGCCGCAATGCCGACCATCTCCAGCACAAAGACGACGGTCTCGATTTCATTCATGGAAGGCTGCCTCCTGGGAAAAGGACTGCGCTATTTGCGGCGGTACAGCATCCGGTTGTCGAGCGACCAGATGCGCTCGGAAAATGCGCCGGGCTGCACCCCGTCGAGCGCGGAGAACATGGCGTACAGGCGGCTGTCGAGCAGGTCAAGCTCGGAAAGCACCTCCGCCTCCGGGAACATGGGCGGCTTGGGACTGCCAAACTCCGGCTTCTCGTGGTGCGACAGGAGCATATGTTCGAGCAACAGCACCGTTTCGTCCGATACGCCGAGCAACTGCCCCGCCTCCGAAATCATCGATACGCCGATGCTGATGTGCCCGAGCAACTGTCCCGGCGCGGTATAGGCCGAGGCGATGCCGAGCTTGCCGGTTTCGAGCTCCGCCAGCTTGCCGATATCGTGCAGAATGGCGCCGGCATAGACGAGCTCCCGGTCCAACAGGGGATAGGTGTCGCACACGCCGCGCGCCAGTTGCACGATGGTCCAGCTATGGTGCAGCAGCCCGCCCCGCGTGGCATGATGCAGCTTGAGCGCGGCGGGGAAGCGAAGCAGCGCCTCGCGGTGCTCGCGCAGCAGATATTGCACAAGCATGCGCAAATCCTCGTTTTCAAACCCGCCGGCGAGCGCGTACAGTTCGTCGTAGAGCCATGCGGGGTCGAACGGCGCGCATGGCAGCAGGAGGGACAGGTCGTAGCCATCGTCTTCGGTCGCGTGACGGATGCGGTCAATCTTGAGCTGCTCGGTATCCTTCCAGACGGTGATCACGCCGCGCACTTTGACGATGTCCTCGCTCTCATAGGCGCCCATCTCCGGTGAGTAATCCCACAGCTTGGCCACGGCCTCGCCCTCGCAGTCCGCCAGCACGAGGTCGAGATAGGGCGTGCCCTTGACGTTGGTACGCACCTGGCAGGAGCGCACCAGACAAAACCCCTCGAAATTGAGCTGTCCTGCGGGCAGGGTGTTCAGCATCCTCATTCTTGACATGGCGGTTCCTCCCTCCTGGCTTCTTCAACAGTATAGCACATTGCGCGGCAGCGCGCACCCGGTTTTCCCGTAAAAGCGGGCGGATGCCGCCGGCAGATGATATATTCCCCAAAACCGGCCGTTTCTGCCGTCCATCCGCTTGACGCGCCGACCCGTTTGGGATACAGTAATTTTGGACGGATTCGCCGCGGCTTACGGCGCGGCGGGCAAAAAAAGATAAAGGAGAGAGTTTGTTATGGCCAATCGCATCATGCTCAACCAGACCTCCTATCATGGCGCAGGCGCCATCGGCGAGATCGTTAACGAAGCGAGGGCGCACGGGTTTCAAAAGGCGCTCGTCTGCTCGGACCCGGATCTGATCCGTTTCGGTGTTTCCACGAAGGTGACCGATCTGCTGGACGGAGCGGGCCTTGCCTACGAGGTGTATTCCGACATCAAGGCAAACCCGACCATCGAGAACGTGCAGCACGGCGTAAAAGCGTTTGCCGATGCGGGCGCGGACTATATCATCGCCATTGGCGGCGGCTCGTCGATGGATACGGCCAAGGCCATCGGCATCATTGCGGCCAACCCGGAGTTTGCGGACGTGCGCAGTCTTGAGGGCGTCGCTCCCACCAAGCAGCCGTGCAAGCCGATCATCGCCGTGCCGACGACCGCCGGCACCGCCGCCGAGGTAACGATCAACTACGTGATTACCGATGTGGAGCGCCGGCGCAAGTTTGTCTGCGTGGACCCGCACGACATGCCCATCGTCGCCGTCGTCGATCCGGACATGATGGCGACCATGCCGAAAGGCCTGACCGCCTCTACCGGCATGGACGCGCTGACGCATGCCATCGAGGGATATATCACGCTTGCCGCCTGGGAGATGACGGACATGTTCCATCTCAAGGCGATCGAGATCATCGCCCGGTCGCTGCGCGGGGCGGTCGACGGCACGCCGGATGGACGCGAAGGGATGGCGCTCGGCCAGTATATCGCAGGCATGGGCTTCTCGAACGTCGGGCTGGGCATCGCCCACTCCATGGCGCATACGCTCGGCGCAGTGTACGATACGCCGCACGGCGTGGCCTGCGCCATGATGTTGCCCATCGTCATGGCCTACAACGCCGATTGCACGGGCGAAAAATACCGCGAGATCGCGCGCGCCATGGGCGTGCCGGGCGTGGACGGCATGACGCAGGAGGCGTATCGCGCGGCGGCGGTGCAGGCCGTGCGGCAGCTCTCGGAGGATGTGGGCATCCCGTCCAAGCTCGCCGCCATTCGGGAGGAGGATCTGCAGTTCCTGGCCGAGTCCGCCTATGCCGACGCCTGCCGCCCCGGGAACCCGCGCGACACGAACGTGGAGGACCTCAAAGCGCTGTTCCGCGAGCTGATGTAACGCCGCCTTTGTGCAGGGCCGCCGAACGATTTGCCGGCAAATCGTTCCGGAAGGCGACGCAGGCCGACCCTGCGCCGCCTTCCCCTATCGCACGGGCCGCCGCGCGCCCGGCAGACGTCCCCCTGCCGCAGATGCGGCGCCGCCGCCGGAAGCGGCGTCCACGGGCAGGCCCTGCCGGCGGCGGGAACGCTTCGCCGCGCAAAGGCCCCGCCTCCCCCTGCGCTGCTGGAGGCATCCCGCCGTACTCGTCCCCGCCCGCGCACGGAATTGCCTTTGTGGGTTCTCAGCGGAACGATCGCCACAGGAAAGCATCCACAGAGAAAGCGGGAACAGCGGCGGACATCCCGGCAGACTCCTGCCGGCGGCGGGAACGCTTCGCCGCGCAAAGGCCCGCCCCCTGCGCTGCCGGAGGCGCCCCGCCGTACACGCCCCGCCTCCTTGACAAGTTCCGCCTCCGGCGGCTATAATGCAAGAGCGGTCGGGCCGATGCCCGTGTCCGCCTCCGTAGCGCAACAGGGTCGAACGCCCTCGCCTCCTTCCAATCGAATCGTTCGAATCCCGGCGCTCCGCAAAATTTGAATGGTTCCCGCATTTGCCCCGTAGCGCGGTTGAATGGCGGGTCGCCTCCCAGGGTGGAAAGCGACCCGTAGCCAGACGGGGCAAAAACCGAAAATTTGAATCCCTGTCTCCGTAGCTCAGTGGATAGAGCACTCGCCTCCTAAGCGGAAGGTGACCTATCACCAAACAGGGGGCAAAAACCGAAAAATTGAATACCTGTCTCCGTAGCTCAGTGGATAGAGCACTCGCCTCCTAAGCGAGGGGCCGCGCGTTCAAATCGCGCCGGGGACGCCAAAAAGCCCGTAAAACAGCCGTTTTCGGGCTTTTGCTTTTGCCCGTCGTTCCTGTTACATCTTCCGATTACGTTCATGCTTTCCTCCTTGTGTCCAACAATTTTCTTTGCTTTTTGCTAATTGGCGTTAGGTCAGTTTTTGCGGCTTGGCACCAAAAAACACCTCGTTTGCTAATTTGAGATTAGCAGGCATTTCCTGCAATCAAGCCCGCAAGAGTTTGCGCCAGTTCTGGTGAATTCTTGAGTTGTTCAATGAGATCGTTCAAATTGATAGTTGCTGATTGCTCTTTGGGCGGTTTGACATCTCTTAGGTCGGGGTTCGCATAAAATGCCGACTCAAATTTCTGTGCATTGATTTTCCGATCTTCATCAAGTATATGCGCATACACCCTCGTGATCATATCAGCCTGGGAATGTCCCGTATCACCCTGCGTCGCTTTGATATCTCCATGGTTGAGCTTCAGCTTGTAAGTAGTGCTGGAATGACGAAGGGAATGGAAGACTACATTTGGCAGTCCGGCATCTTCTTTCAAACGATTAAAGCCTTTTTCAATCAGCTTAATGTCACAAGGCCGTCCATTACCCTGTGCTACTACAAGATTATAGTCCAAATACTCGTCTCCGAGAAACTCTTTTTGTTTTTCCTGTGTATCACGCCATTCTCGAAGAATATAAGCAAGTGTCTTTGGGAGCCATACTCGTCTGACGCTTGTCGCTGTCTTTGGAGTTTTCAAAACCAGCCTTGTTTTGGGGCAGCTCATTACCGGCGGGAACACAAACAAGATATCTCTGTTTCCGAAAGTGTCCATGACATCTTTAGAAGCTCTGAAAAGCTCCTTTTCCACATAAATGGACGCATTGTCCTGTGCAATGTCCGCCTCCTCAATATGCACATTATCCCAAGTAAGCCCAAGTATTTCGCCTACGCGCAGAGAACAGGCAAACGCTAAATTCATAGCAAGATACAGCTTTGCGTCTTTACAGCTATTCAGTGCCTTTCGTATCGTTTCCGCCGTCCATATATCCCTTGGTTTACTCTCGACTTTGGGAAGTGTTACGAAATCAAAGGGATTACGGGCAATAATTTCCCACCGAACCGCCTGTTTGAACGCACAGCGCAATAGTTTTATGATCTTTTCAATGTTCGCTGGAGTTAAATACTCCGTTTTCCGTCGCCGTCCACCTACCTCAACAGGCTGCGTATTTTGCAGTGCTTTGATAAATTTATCAGCTTCTCTTGGATTGATTTCCTTCATTTCCTTTTGACCGATGAGCGGCAAAATATAATTGGAAATCAACGCACAGTTTGAGTTGTAGGTAGAATATGACCACGTTTTTTCACCATAAAGCAGTATGTAGTCTTCTAAAACATCTTTTACGGTCTGCTTGTTTGGAGGAAGAAATGTTCCATCGTTCTTTTTGTATTCGATTTCTGCCCTCCGTTTATGCGCTTCTGCATAAGTCTTAAATGTTTCCCAACGCTGCTTTTTTTCTCCCTTGTCATTTTCATAACTATAGACAACAGAGTAAGTTCCTCTTCTTTTTTTAATAGACGCCATTGTTTTTCTCCTTTGATATGATTAAATTTCCTGTTTGTCCAACCATTCATCAAAGGACTTTTTAGATATTCGTATTGAAGCCCCTATACGAACGGATTTCACCTCACCTTTCTTAACAAATTCATAGGCTGCGGTGCGGCTGATTCCAAGTAAGGTAGAAATTTCTTCTACTGTATAGGTGCGTTTTTCGCAGATGTGCTTTGGCATTTGTTCCATTTGCCTATCCTCCTTTCATGCTAATTTGCTGCTGCAATTCATCTGCTGCATTTAGCATACAGATAAATTGGTTAGGGCGCAAATGTATCAAGTCGAATCATCTGTTTTTTAGTTGGTTCCATGCAAGATAAAGCGGCGGTCAAAATTGACTCTGCACGAAGGCAGAACAAGACCGCCGCTTCCTCTATTTTTCTTGTCTATACACGCACACCTATTCGACACTACTCCCCGGTGTGCGGGGCGACAGCATGGACCGACCTTTCGGTCTGCATAGGAATTTCACCTCTCCCGGGTTCTCCGCGAGCTGCTCCCATTGCCTGCGGCGTGTTTCACGCTCGGACTGTGGCTGAACAGAAGTATCATGATCGGCGGTACGGGTCCTGGCGCGCGCCGGGCGCTCGCCGCACCGCTAACGTATCCATGCTGCCGGATATGCGGCTGTCAAGGTTCAGCAGGAAATGCCCTCCCATTAGTAGTGACAAAAAACGTACAAATTCGGCAGTGCTATTGGCACAAAAGGATCTTCAGTTTTCTTATGCCGGCGTCAACCGACCGCCTTACCGAACTTTCGCAAACGCCCTCCGCTTTTGCTATTTGCAAATAGTTCATCTCCAGGGCAAAGTGCTGGTATATCCGTTGTTGCTGCTTTGGGGTCAAACGGGAGAGCGCCGTTGCCAGAGCCTCTCGTTCCAGGAAACTCTGGTACATTGTTTCGGCAGATGGCACAAGGCATAGAGCCTGTTTTTCAATGCAGTTGTCGTGGTCAAGCGAATAATTCGCCCTGTTCCGATAGATGCGCCTACGCTGTGCTTTCTCCCTGCGCTTGAACAGGATCAGCAGCTCCGCCACCTCATCCGGCACATCGTAAAAGGCGTCATGGTGATATAAAGCAGCATAAAAATCTCTGAGATTGATGGTTTTCATTTATAGCCTCCGTTTTTCTTGAAATGTGAATTGAAAAACAAGAAAAACGGGGTGGTGGTCTGCACCCGGCAGACCCCTTCCGGTATATAAAAGCGCCCAAAGCTCTTTTGCTTTGGGCGCAGCGCCGTTTTCTCTTCTTTTGCACGCCCGGCTCGCCGGGCAGAGCAAAGCGGCGAACGCCGTGGATTCGCCATCCGCCGGAAATTATCAGCCTTTTCTTCGCAGCGCCGGTACGGGACATTCGGGCGACTCCCCGAACGCAGACGGCAGAGAAAAGCAAGGGCCTACAGCATGCCCCTGCAAGCCCTTTGGGAAATATGGTGATGCGAAATGACCGGCGTGAGATCGCGTGGTGTGTAACGCGCGCCGGGATATTGTAGAATTGCTGCCCGGTCGAGTGAGAGAATGAGCGTCCACATGCCCCCGTAGCGGGCGATGTGTCCGTCGCTTTTCTGTCGGCAGGCGGCGTTTAAGCTGCGCATACGGACCGCAGTCCGCGCGCTTCAGGCCCGCCGCGTATGGCTCGCGGCAGGAACGCCGCTTACCGCAGCTTCATCATGCGCGAAAACTTGCCCACGATGATGACGGCCACGAGCACCGCGATGATCGCAATGCCGAACAGCAGCGACACCCACCACTGCGACAGCGTCTCCTGCTCCTTCGCCTCCTCCTCGAGCTTCTCCTGCTCCACGTCCGTGATCTTCACCGGCTCGAGGATGTTCATGGTCAGGTCGATGCTCTCCCAGTATTCCTGCCCCATCGCGTCCTCATACCGCAGCTCGCACATGCCGTATGTCTGGCCGTATTTCTCCGTGCCGGACAGCGTCGTGGCAAAGACCTCCATCATCTTGTCCGCGCTCTCCTCCGGCGCCAGGTTCCCGAGATACGCCGTCGCCGCGATCAGCCCGTCCACGTGCAGCGTGAAGCGCACGTTGTACACCGTCGCCGTCCCCGGGTTGTACGCGCTCACCGGGATGCTGAACGAGTCCCCCGACGTCGCGCTCTCCGGCAGCTTCACCACGTCGTATTCCAGCGCCGCCTCCTGCTCCACCATGCAGCGGAACACCGCGTTCTCCGTATACCCGCTGTTGTCCGGCCCCTCGTAGCTGAGCTGAATGGTCATCGTGTGCATCCCGCCCATCGCCAGCGGCAGCACCTGCAGCTCGAACGAGAACGACACGCTGTCCCCGCTCGCCAGCGCCCGCTCATACTGCGCCGAAAAGTCGTTCAGCAGCACGATGTTCGCGTCGTCGCTCACGATCGTCGCGCGGATGTTGTTCGCCGTGCGGCGGCCGAGGTTGTCCGCGGTCAGGTTCACCTGCAGCGTGTCGCCTACCTGCAGCGTCGTCTTGCTGAGGTCGCAGGCGGTCACCACGAGCACCGGCTTGGACGCCGTCGGGCCGCTGCTGCCCGTGCTGACGGTCTCCTTGGGCGGGTCCTGCCCGTCCGAGATGGTCACATACGTCGTAAACTCCTCGCGCAGCTCGTTGCCCGCCGTGTCGAACGCCTCCACGGTGATGACCACCGGGTACACGCCGTTGATCCGTGCGCTGCTCAGCGCCAGGTCAAAGCGGACGTAGTACGCCTGCACCTGCCCCTTGCCGCCGTTGACGGACTGGGTCGAGAGCGAGACGATCTGCTGATAGTTGCCGAACACGAACGGGGAGTCCTGCGTGCTGCCGAGGCCCGGCGTGGCCACGAGGCTGTCGCCCGCGAGCTGCCCGCTGCACAGCAGGGGCAGGATGATCGTCGCCTTGCCGCCGGAGACCGTCGGGGCGTAGCCCTGCGCATACGTGGCCGCCATGCCGTCGTACAGGTTCTGGCTGTCGATGCGCAGCGACGACGGCACCGGCGCGGGCGTATCCGGCGCGGGCGTGTCCACCTGGATGGTTACGACGG
>CDZD01005629.1_pt1 | contig 45854 bp, 43 predicted proteins | sample 554771 | NCBI WGS metagenome assembly CDZD01 (sample SAMEA3182069, study PRJEB8094) | gut metagenome | biome: human; feature: gut; material: Stool; isolation source: human stools | place: Canada | collected 2011-11-08
CGGATAGCTTTGTCGGTGAGAGAGCTGATCCACAGGCGCACGAAAGGAGTGGTGCAACCCGTATAGTGGTAGAGGTAGCGGAAGATAAGCTCTCCCTCGCGTCCGGCATCGGTCGCCACGATGATATGTTCGCTTGTGTCGAACAGTCTTTTGATGACTTTTATCTGCGACACCACGCCGCTGTCGGGCTTGTAACCTTTCTCCGTCCTGACCTGACGGGGGACGAGCGTGAATGTGTCGGGAATAATCGGGAGGTTGTCACGGACAAATCCGCGCACGCCGTAGCCGTCGGGCATGGCAAGCTGAACGAGGTGTCCGAATGCCCATGTCACGGCATAGCCGCCTCCCTCGAAATATCCTTCCTCTCTCTTTGTCGCGCCCACGATGCGGGCGATTTCACGTGCCACGGAGGGCTTTTCTGCAATGATTGTCTTCATGTTTTCTTGCTTTTTTGTTGATACTTTGGATTTTATTTTGGATTCAGTGGCGGACACGGGATTACATTTTCATGCCTTTGTTGTTCTTCTTTTTCGGCTTCTCCTGCTGCTGTTGCTGGCGGTCGTCCTTCGGGGCGGTCTGACCTTTCTGCAAAGGCTCTTTCAGGTTCTTTGTCGCCTCGTTGGTTTTGCCCTCGTTGTTCACCGCCACCTGTGTGCGGCTCTCGTTGGACGGGGCGACCTGCTGGGCGTTGTCGGGGTTCGTTTCGTAGTGGTACGGGCGGCCCTTCTCCGGGTTGAACTTGATATACATCGTGGCATGGAAGCCCTGCTTGTCGGTCACGTTCTCCAGTTTCACGGCTTTACCCGCCACGTAGTCGGCTTTCTGCTTGTCGGTGAAGTTCACGCCGCTCCATTTGCTGATGGGGCGGATGCTGCCGTCCTCGTTCATCCACGTGTTGCGGCGTTGCTCCTTCTTGGTCTGTGCGGCATTTTCCCCGCCTTGCGCCTGACTTTTCGAGGTGTCACCTTTGGCTTCCTGCGTCTGTGCGGTACGGGGCGACCTTCCGGTTCCCGGCACGAACTCCACGCCGCGCTGCTCCACGTTCACTTGAAGGGTGGTGACGAACTTCCTGCCGTCGTTGCGCTCGATGAGCTTGTCGCGCACGGGCAGTCCGGCGCGGAGCATGTCCTGCTCCTGTTTGGTGATTTCCGTCTTGCCGATGCGCTCCGGGATGCGCACCTTGTTTGCCGGAATGTCCGTGATTTCATTCGTCTTGCGGTCGATGCTGATGTAGGAGGGGATGATTTCGCCCGTTTCCCTGTCCTCAATGTCCACGACCCTGCCGAGGTTGCCCGTTTCGCGCAGGTTCTTCCGGTCATCGTCGGAGAATTTGTGTTCCTTGTACTCATCTAACTTCTGCTCCTTGCGGATGAAGTGCGGCACGAGGCTGACATTTCCCTCACCGTCCTTCTTGAAGGAGAGGCGGGCGTCCAGCTCGAATGATTCGCCGCCGAAGGTGGGCTTGACCTTTACCAAGTCGGACTTGCCGTAGTGGAGCATCTTCGTAAGGTCTCCGGACTTTTCAAGGTCGTCACGCTTCACGCCCCATCTGTCCTCCAGCTCCTGCCAGTTGATTTTGCTCTCGTTGATGGGTTGGTAGCCCTGTCTGCCCTGCGTCTGTTGCGGGCTTTCCTGCTGTTCTTTCTGTTGTTCCATGTTTTCCTGTTTTTGAGGTTCTTGTTTCTCTGTCTTTTGTGCCGCCATCTCTTCCTGCACCTGCTGTTGATAAGGGAAGGTGTCGATTTTGTGCGGTGCAAGGATTTGTTTGTTCTGGTACGGATGCTGAAGCAGGTCTTTCATCACGCCAAGCATGGAATCCACTTGGTCTGCCGCGATGCGGTAGAAACCGAAGCGGCTGGGTTCCTTGCACTGCCGGAAGAAGTTCTTGAAGAAGTTGTCCAGCACGTCGCCGTGTCGGTCGAATTGCAGGAAACTCTGCGCGTTCTCAGCTTTCGCAGGGGTACGCTTGGGTGTGCCGTCTGCATTCAGCCCGGCTACCACGCTGATCTCGCCCGTCTTCTCATCACGGACTACCAGCACGTCCTTTTCGTCTTTTTTCTTTGCCATTTGAAAAATGTTTTAATGGGTTATTTATGAAAGAAATTATGGATACGAGCCTTGTAGAAGGCTATATCTTCTTTTTTGAAGTCCTTGATATGGTTGGAAAGGAATGTCAGCACATCCTCCTCGCTGTAATAGGTTTTCTTGCCCAGTGTCTTGTAGGGCAATGCGCCGACACTGCGGTAGCGTTGCAGTGTGCGCTTGCTTATCTGGAGCAGCATGCACAAATCCTGATTGTCGAAAAGGCGGATGCTTTCCGTGATAGTAGGCTGTTTCCCCTCAGCCTTCATCGCCAGCAGCAGTTCGTCCTGACGGTCGAGCCGTTCCATCAGCTTCTGCATCCAGCCCTCGAAGTTGTTTCGTGTGAGCAGTTCCATGACCTATGTCCTCCTTCCTTTTGGTTTGCCGCCAGTGCGCAGCGTGTGGTTGCGTTTCAATTCCTGCGGTGTCGCCGCGTCCTCGTTGACGGCACACGCTTCAAGCAGGCGGTCTATTTCCGACTGCCGGTAGCGGCATTTACCGCGAAGCACGACATAACCGATGCGTTGCTCGCTGCGCATACGCTGGAGGGTGCGGGTACTCACGTTAAGCAGGTGCGCCGCCTCGCGTGTGGTGAGCAACCTGTCGGGCGATGCCGCTTTCTTGTCGCCGGAGGCGGCACGGACGTGTGCCGCAATCTCCGCTATCTGTTCCGTCAATGACCGGAAGGCGGAACTTTCCATCGTTATCACTTTCATATTCAGTCCTTTCTTTTTGTTTCTGCAGCAAAAATCGGCAATAAACAAAAGGGGCTTTAACAACTCACTACGTGACTCACGTAAGATTTTTACGGAAGATGGCTCCGTAACCCGGTCAAACGGCGCAACAGGCAGCCTTTCAGCGGAAAACGGCACGTGTTCAGGACCGTACCGTTACCTTTGCGGGCAAACCGATAATTGCATGAATATGGAAATAGTATCTATCGAGAAAAAGACTTTCGAGATGATGGTGGCGGCATTCGGCGCACTCTCGGAGAAGGTCGCCGCCCTGAGGCGCAAAAGCGACACGAGGCGCATGGAAAGATGGCTCACGGGCGAGGAAGTCTGTAGGCAGTTGAGAATAAGTTCGCGCACGTTGCAGACGCTGCGCGACAGGCGGCTTATCGGCTACTCGCAGATAAACCGCAGGTTTTATTACAAGCCGGAGGAGGTGAAGCGGCTGATACCGCTTATCGGCACGCTCTATCCGCACGGCAGATGATTTGATTTATTCACCCACTGAATCCGAAGTTATGATGAACGAGAACAACGATGTTTTTACGATGGAAGACGAGCCGATAGCCTCTGTGGTGCAGGATATGCGCAAAGGCTCGAAATGGCTGTCCGCCTTTCTGGAAAGTTACCGTCCTCTGCTGGACGGGGAACGTTACCTGACGGACGGCGAGGTGGCGGAACTGCTCCGCGTAAGCCGACGCACATTGCAGGAATACCGCAACAACCGCGTGTTGCCCTTCATACTTTTGGGAGGGAAGGTGCTTTACCCGGAAACGGGGCTGCGTGAAGTGCTGGAAGCAAATTACCGCAAGCCGCTGGAGTGAGCGCGGTTGGCAAGAAAAAAGGAAACGGGCGACACTTTTTGTGGTGCTGCCCGTTTCCTTGTCTTATGTGGTATGCGCAATCAGCAGTACCCGGCTTTTCCGTTCTGTATGAACATCACGTATGCCTGCCGTTTCTCTTTGGCGAGAGCTTTTCCCACCAGCCATGTGCGGAACAGGTGGGTGTTGTAGGTGTTCAGCCGGAAGGCGACGGGGATGATGATTTCAAGCGCGTACACATCTGCGTACAGTCCGTTTTCAAGTTGCATGTAGCGGCACACCTCGTAGTCGTTAAGCACGTCCGACTTGCGGATGGCTTTGATGGCGGCGTTCACTGCCGGGACGGTCGTATGGAACAGTCCGGCGATTTCGGTGGCGGTCATCCACACGTCGTTACCGGTTACGCTGACCGCCTTGTCCTCTATGATGATTATGTCACGTTTCATGGCTTCTCTTTTTTAGATGGTGCAACCTGCAAATTCCTCAACACTGTTCAACCTTGCGGCAAGGTTCTTCATGTCCTGATTGAGTTTTTCTTTGGTTATCTTCGCGTAAATCTGCGTCGTCTTTATGCTCTTGTGTCCGAGCATGGAGCTGACGGTTTCGATAGGTACGCCATTAGAGAGAAATACCGTCGTGGCTGCCGTGTGGCGGCTCTGATGCCACGTGATATGCTTGGTGATGCCGCAACGCTTGGCGACGGCACGGATACCGGCAAGGCACGTGTTATAATGCGGGACGGGGAATATCTTGCCGTTCTCGCACAGCCCACGGTATTTGCCGATTATGCGGTTGGCGATGTCAAGCAGGCGGATGTTGGACACCACGCCCGTTTTCTGGCGGTTGATGTTTATCCACTCGTGTTCGTCGAAGTAGGTGCGGATATTCTCTTCCGTGAGGTTGCGCATATCCGAGAACGACAACCCGGTGAAAGCGCAGAACAGGTAGAGGTCACGGTACAGTTCCTGTTTGGCGTTTTTCAGTTTCCCGTCCATCAGCAGGCGTATTTCCTCTTTGGTCAGAAAACTGCGTGTTGTTTCCTCCTTCTTGATTTCATACTCGCGGAACGGGTCGCGTGTCAGCCACTCGTTGTTGATGGCGATGAACACCATCGTCCGTAGCGGGCAGACGTACAGCCACACGGTATTGGTGCAGCAGTGTTTGTCCGTGCGCAGGAACATCTCGAAGTCGGAGATGAAAGCGGGGGTAAGCTCTTTCAGTGCGATGTCCTTCACATGGTAGCGGATGTCGAGGAACTCTTGCAGGTGCTTGTAAACGATACGGTACTTTTCCAGTGTACCTTTTGCTTTCATGCCTGCTTCCACCTGTTTCTCATAGTCCTCATTGTGACGACGGTACACCTGCATCAGCGTGTGGTAGCGGTGTTCCAGTCCGAGAAAAGCGTTCTTCACCTTCTCAGCCGTGACGAAGTTGTCACGTTCCATGATTTCCTGATAGTGCCTATTGATGCGCACCCGCATCTTGTCAAGCATACGGTTCGTTTCGAGTGCCGCCGCGCTTCTGCCTGTGACACGTCCACCTTTGGTGTCCCACAGTTTCGGATCGACTGTCAGCTTGCAGCTGAACTGCGTCTGGCTGCCGTCCACCGTGATGCGTCCCATGACGGGTACTGTCCCGTCCTTTTTCACTACCTGACGCTTGAGGTAATAGATTACTGAAAATGTACTCTTCATCGTCCTTAATTTTTTGGTTTCAAAATTAGTTGGTGAAGAGTCCGGTGTCGGTACGCAAAACGGGGAGGAACGGAGCAATCTTTTTCCGTAACCGAAATTTTTGCGTGAGTTATCGGTAACTCACTATTCCTTAACGTATTGTTTCGCTATCCGTACCCGTTTGTCGCATTTTCGGGCATGGTTACGAACAAGTAACGTTGCGGCGTCAGGATTTGGCTTCGGCAGGGATTGTAATGGCTTCACGAATTATCGCCACTTCAACTAAAACCCTTGTAACTCAATTCTATCACTATAACTTTCCGCATTTCACTTTTTTGTAGTAACTTTGTGGGCACAAAATTCGTTTTGCCCCCTCAAAAGTAACTTGCCGACTGCTACCGCAGCGGAGCGATAAATCGCTGTTTCGCTTTGCGAAAGAGGACTTTTAAAGGAAAACGAACTTACAAAAGGCAACTATAGTACAAGCATACTTATTACAAAGCATCTCGGTTGTCCGGTTGATTGTTTTCAGTTACTTCAATTCATTTATCCCTCAAACAATGCTATCTAAAACTATTAAATGCTTAATACCTTGTTCAGGTGTTCTTAGATATATAATGACTGCACAACGCTATCACCATCAATTCATAGTTACCCAAACCACATTACTTTCAGTACAAGTTATCTGATAATTGAATAGTATTCACAGATTTAATTTCTAAATTCCAAAAATACATTAGTTGTAAAACCTGATGGGTAACGATACCTACGAGCGCCGCATCGTCCGGTCAGAGTTCATTACCCATACCGTGCACCGTCTGCGTCCGCGTGAGTTCATCCTCAAATATTCCTTTGCTTTGTAGCTTCATCTATATCACTTTATGCAAACCCCCTTCAACATCTGCTTGTTACAGCAGTCGTTGAAGGGTATTTGCGTTTGTCAGGTCTTTATACTCAGCGCAGCATGTTCAGTATTTAAACCGCAGCGACACGAGGAATTCGCGGCCACGCAGCGGCACGCGGTAGTATAGGAAGTTAGCTCCCTGATAGAGAGAAACCTCGTAATCCTTGCGGTTGAGCAGGTTGCTAAGGTCGGCGCTCACCGTCCAGCGCGGATGGAAGTCGTAGCGCAGTCCGGCGTTCAGGAAACTGTTTACCGAGTAATGACTGTGGGCTATCTCGAAGACCGATTGCGAGAAGTCGGCATACAAGCGCAGTTTGCTGATGGGGTAAAAGTCCATTGTCAGGGAGTAGTAGGCATTCTTCAGCAGGTTGTCAGTCGCCGAAAAGGCATCGGGCTTCTTCCAGCTGAGGTTGCCGGCTAGCGTGAGTTTGGGCTGAAACCACGAGAGTCCGCTCCACTGGGTGGAAAGCGAGGCGTGCAGGGCATGGTAGCGCAGGTAGTCGGCCCGTTCGTTTTGTGCCACATATTCCTTGTTGTAGGAATAATCGGTTTGTCCGTTCAGACTGAGGTGTGCCTCGCGGAAGTTCTTACGGCACGACAGGGCCACACTCCAGGTGGTTTTCGTGCGGTCGTCCCACACGGGGGCTATCAAGGTATAGTCGGGCAGGTAGAGGCTTTCAAAGTAATGGTCGGAGGTGCTGCGCGTCCAGCCTGCATACAGATTCCACGACAGGAGCGTAACGGTGTTCAGATACGACAAGCGGAGGTTGGCCAGCGTGGTACGCTGTACCGATAGGCTGTCGGTGCCGACCGTAAAGGTGCGGTAATTGTTCATCATCGTACCGTTGAACCACGGGTCAGTATTCGAGGCATTCTGATTGTAAGCCACTGAGGCATCTAGGCGCAACAGGTAGCCGAAGCGTTGGCTGACATCGAGCGAGGGCGAGAACAGCACTTTGCGATTGTTCCGGGTGCGCCAGCCGCAATGCGTGCAGATGTATTCCACCGGCAGAAGCAGTTCGACGTTTCCGCCACTCCACTCTATTTGGTACGAGGGTTCGAGCGTGTGCAGCCAGTACGACGATGTAGCAGTATGCTGCGTATCGTGCAGACGGTTGTGTTTGTATTCCACGATATAACCCAGCGTCAGGGGGTAGCCTGCCACGTCGAAAGCTGTGGAAAGGCGGTGGCGCATGAACCAATGGTTCAGCCGGTAATCCTGCCGTTCGTGTTCGTTATCGGCTGTCCAAACGTCGGAAAGTCGTTCACGGGTCTGATAGGTGCGTACGATGGAGGCCAGGGTGTAAATGCGGGCCGGGGTAATCAGATTGACGTTGGCCACATTCTGGAGATAATAGGGTTTTCGGTGCATATCTTCCATTACCGAACCTACGTTGGTTACGTTGCGGTTGTAGGAATCGATAGCTTGCCATTGTCCCGACAGAATATTCTCCACATACACCTTCCTGCCGTTCAGCTCGTAGCGCACCTGTCCTTTCACCACGTCTTCGCGCGTACGCAGCCGGTTGTTGTCGAACACGCTCACGGTGTCGGCAGCGTAATACTCGTTGCGGGTGCTGTCCTCGCGGTTTTCGCCTTCGTGGTTGTAGAGCAGGTTGAAGCGCAGGGTGGAATAAGAGGTGAAGGCGTGCAGGTAATTCACGCCGGCAAAGTATGAGCGGTTGTCCAGGTAGTACAAGGGGGATATGGGCGGACGGCGGTTGGTGACAGAATAAAGGAAGGGGGCTGGCAGGGGTTCCTGGGTGTAGATGCCCGTAAAGTTCGACATGCCGCTTTGCAAACTGCGCAGCGAGGCACCGCGGTTGTTCAAGGCTCCGGTAAAGAGCAGCTGGTTTTTCCGGGCCACTTGTATGCCAGTCAAACTGCCGTCCCACACCACAGGCGTTCCGCCTACCCCGACTTCCGCATCGCCGAAGGGGCGCATCTTGTAGTTCTTTTTCAGTTTGATGTTCAACGTAGCGCGATTGTTATGCACCTTTCCTTCCAGTGCGCGGATGGGCTGGTTGTTCTCCATCACCTGAATGGTCGATACGGCTTCGGCCGGCATATTCTGCGTAGCTTGGTTGTACTGGTCGCCCATCAGGTCCAACCCCTCAATGTTCACTTTATTGATGCTGCTGCCTTGATACATAATCTGTCCGGAGGGCAGCACTTCGATGCCGGGCATGTGCTTGAGCACGTCCTCGATGCTGTAGTCTTCCTTTTGGCGGAACGACTCCACATGGTAATTGAGCGTATCTTTCTTGCGGGTGATGGGGTCGGCCTTGACCACGACTTCGTCAATGGCGTAGGACTTTTCGATGAGTTGCACGTCATAGCGCAACTTATCCTTTTCCACCTGAATGTACTGCGTGGCAAAGCCCATTTTGGCAAAGGATAGCTTCACTGGCTGTTCCTTGCATTGCAAGGTGTATTGTCCATCGCTTTGACTGATGCTGTATGCCAGCAACGAATCCTTGGCATTCAATGCCTTACACAATACATTGGCTATGCCTTTGCCGTTGGCATCCGTTACCGCACCCTTAAAAACAAGGACTGTTTCCTGCGCCCATACGGACATAGGAAACAGGATCAGAAAGCATAGTATGTGGATGATCTTTACCATTGTAATTCCAGCATATTACTCGGACGCTTCGGTTTATTGGCTTCGGGCGTAACCATTTTGCCGTTTCGCTCTTCCTTTACCTTAAATATCTCAATACTTAAGTTCTCGTAGTCTTCAATGTCATTGCGATACCCGGTCAAGGCTTTCTCGCGCGTAGTTACTATCAAATCCTGAATGTATTGCTTCTTATAGAGGTACATGGAGGAGTATTTCGGCATCTTGCCAAAACCGTTGTTGGTAAATATCCAGTTGCGCCGGGTATCCTGAATTTCCATAATCAAACCGGGCAGCCCTCCAAACAGATAAGGTCCGTAAGGAAGCGGAATAGACTCGGTATACCAAGCCACGTAATTCCGTCCGGCGAATGTGCAGGTGGCCTTTTTGCAGGGACGGTTCTGAATGAGTGTATCGCCCGGTATTAAATGCCATTCCATGTGGGGAGTCGGATAGGTATATTCGTAGCTCCGGAGCACGTCATAGGTCTGTACCGTAGTTTGCTGCTTGGTCAAGTCGGTCAAGGTAACAAAGAAATAAGTCCACTTCTTGATAGCATCCATCCATTCATCGCGAGCTTGGTCGTTGCGAGCATTCCGTTTGCTTGCTGCCAGGTAGTCGTTGATGGAATCAAAGGCCAATCGGTTGTAATCACCAAACAGCAAGTAATGATCAGAAATCATCAGCACCGTTTGCGCCTCGGTGTAATCGTTCAACTTCGTAGAATCTGTGCGAAACTTTAATTTATAGAAAGCCCCGAGTTTAGCGTTATCAACAACAGTCCTCTTTGACTTTTCATAAATATCACCAACTTCACTATAGAGCCTTTGCGCTTCGACTGTTTGCAAACACAATACAGCAGCAATAAACATCCATATTCTCATATCAAGCCTCCTTAATTAGTTAAGATTTAAAATGGCCGTATAGCCGATACCACAGCTGTCAGAGTTTATAGGAAATCCAACAAACCACCATTAGGACGCTTCGTTAGTACGCCTTTCGTAAAATTTGCACGGAAATGATGAACAGCTGCTGCGCTATTCTTTGCTTCAAATGACTTTTGAGTACCATCAGGCAAAGTTACGTGATAAGTGTACGCTGACGCAGATTGCGGAGCAACAAAACTACCAAGAGCAAGAATTGCTGCAAGAGAAAGGAATCTTACCTTTTTCATAGATAAGGAAATTTGTGATTACAACCGACTTCTCAAAGGTTGTGATTTTGTTTATTGATGCAGTTGGGGAGTTTGTACCATGAAGTATAAACTGCATAGCCTTCGCAAAAGAAACCACAGTCGGATCCAATACCATGGTATTACACTTGCTTATAACCATTGCAAAAGTACATTGATCCTTTGTACGATGCAACCTGTTTTGTATCGAAACAGCAAAAATAGGTATTAAACCGTCAAAATTCGGTATTGAAGCGTTTTTACACCATCACATATTGACCGATTTTTCCTGCGATACGGCTCTATGACTTGACAATTAACAATGTCTGTTTCCTACGCCCATACGGAACAAACAGTGGAGATAAGAGCAGAAAGGACTAGTAAAAAGGACTGAAGTATTGTACTTCTTAAATCCAGTTCGTGTCTTGTCAGGAACGATGATGACTTAATGGGTCTAAATATAAAAGAGATTTTAGCCCTCCAGCCATTTTTTGAATAATACACTGCGTTCTCTACTTACAAGTATCTCTTCATCTAGGCAATGACACAAGCGAACCTTCAGCTTCGAATTGAAAAATGGAGTGATTCGCTGTAAAGCGCGTATATGAATGAAATACTGGCGATTTAAGCGGAAAAATTTTTCTGGGTTAAGTTGTTCCTCCAAATCCTGCATGGTCATGTTACGCACGTGATATTGCTTGCCTTCAGCTGTCATGCAGAGCAATTCTTTACCTTCCTTGGAAAAATAAAGAATTTCAGGCACTTGCAGAGGAATAAGTTCCTCTCCTTTATATACTATCAATCGTTCTTTATAATGGGTCATATCCCCCATTACCTGATGCAATTTTCCCGTATTTTCCCTTACCCCCAAAGACAGCTTTTGGATGGCCTGACGCAAATCCTTTTCATCAATAGGCTTGAGCAAATAGTCTATACCATGATTCTTGATGGCTTGCATGGCATATTCATCATAAGCTGTGGTAAAGATAACAAAGGAGGCGGGCATGATTTCTTGAAAGGCAGTAAACACATCGCTATCCGACAGGCGGATGTCGGCAAATATCAAATCGTAATCATTGTGTCGGCGCAGATGCTCAACTACTTCTGATACACTCACCAGTGGTCCTTCAACTTCTATTGTGTCGTCAATTTCGCGAATAAGTTTTTCAAGCCGGATGGCACTGATGCGCTCGTCTTCGATAATCAATACTTTCTTCATGTTTTATCCTTGATTTACAATGGGTAAGTAAACAGTAAATAACTCTGAGGTTTGTTTCACTCTTATTTCCTCACCAAACTTTACAAAATATCTTTTGGCTAAGTTGTCTAATCCCAATTTATAAGAGGGGATGGTTTGTTCCGATTTATAAGTAGGGGGAATGATGTTATTGCTCACCACCAGCATATTCTCTTTACGTTCAACAATTATAGTCAGTTTCTCATGCTGATTTATTGCATTATGCTTTACGGCATTTTCTATCAGTACCTGTAAACTTTGCGACAAAATGTACTCATCCTTCCGTCTTTCCATGGGTTTCACTTGCAGTTCGATATTAGTATAGCGCAATTTCAGCAAATTCATGTAATCGTCCAACCATTGAAATGCCTCGTCTAAGGACACTACATCATTCTCTATATGTCCCAAAATATGACGATAGATTCTTGACAAGCGGATTACATAGTCTTCAGCCCGCTTGGCGTCTATGTCAATCAAACCAGCCAGCACACTCAAACTATTGAACACAAAATGAGGGTTCATCTGCATCTTGAGGAACTTCATTTCAAGCTGACGGTTCTCTTCATACTTTTGTTCAGACTCCTTGTAATAATACTCCACGACTACAATCAACGCCTGAATGGAGGATATCAGTCCCATCAAGTAGGCATTTCCCCAAACTTCGCAATCGGAAATATCCACAAAAAGCACGTCTATAAGGTTCTCGACAAGAAAAGCCAGAAAGGTATTGGCTAACAGAAAAATAGCACTAAGAATAAATATCTTTTTTTTCTGAAAGAAACGCAATAATCGACTTTTCAGAAGAAGAGTTCCAAATCCCAAATTATAGATAGAGAACAGAAAACAATAGCATAAATCAATCCATAAAATTGTGCATCCTTCTTCTAACAAACGATTGAACTCTTCATGATCGGCAAGTACCCAAACCACATCATATAAGAAGTACATCAAGATGGATGTCCATAACCAAGTTATCAAGTAGTCTTTTGCTTTCATAAGTATACAAAGTTACTAAAAATCAAATAATACAACAAGGATTATCTGCCTTTTAACAAAGCCTGCGCATAACGTCATAGCGTGAACATTCCGAATTTCTTGGAATGTTCACGCTGGCATTCACTTGGTTTCAAAGTGTCCTTTGATGGAAATAGAATCATTCCCACGATACAGCACGGCGTCGATGTTTCCCTCTATCAGTTTAGGTTGTAGGGTATAGGCATTGCCATCGTTATCGTAGAAATATTTTATATCGGTGATTTCTAACTTGACCGGGCGGGATGCCTTCACTTCGAATTCATTGCAAACATTTGTGCTATCCGTCGCCCAGCAACTAACCGCATTATAATCGTCTTTCTCATGAAATGACGGAATTGAAGCAGTTATATACTGAGTGCCTACTTCGAACTGCATTAAATTACACCTAAGGCGAATATTCTTCTTATCAAGTACATTGATATTGATATAGTAGGCCCGCTTACTATCGACAAACTTATTACTGTGGGTATACCGAGATCCTTTATTGATGTAATCTTTGTAGACCGTATTCTGCAAATGCACTTTCTCGCCATTGATTTCTCCATCAAAATACCCCCAACTGCTAGAATCTTTGGGATTCCAAATTTCCTCTTCTTCACAAGAAAACAAAAGCGTGGAAGAACAGAGAAGCATTATGTAAAATACAGAACAAGAAATGAATTGTCTTAATTTCATATTACATGCCATTTTATAGGGTAATCGCATTTATTTGTTTAAATGCGATTACCACTTACTCATACTTGTTTAAATCAATAGAGTTTATACAGAATAAGGAACAGGACTATTGGTTATCAGTACCCTAAAACCTTATTCGATATAATGTCTAATATTAAATACTACTTGCGCAATAAATCTCGTGGAAGAATAGTTGCTTGGACATCTCCACCGGAAACATTCATCAATTGATATCCTCCATTATCTTGATAACGTATAATAGGATCATAAAAGAAGAATGACAAGACACCAAGATTATCAGACCCTTTTTGGGTGATTATTGTAGCTTCGCTGCTTTCACTATGTAATTTTGAGAAGCCATAACTCAATTTGGCATTATACTTAAACTTAGAACCTCCATCAATACCGGCAGCAAAATCAGCCTTATCTGTAAATTGATTCATTAATGTTTTAGTATATTTTTCTTCTTGAACATCATCAACCTCTTCAACAAACATGAAAAGACTTACAGCGTGATCATATAAATCCCATGGTGTAACAAAAACTAAATTGCCCTTATCAGAACGAGACGGATAATACCATTTTGCACGTAAATTATCAGGAGATACAGAATATACATTTTTAGAATGTCTAAATCCTGTACTATGTCTATGATGAATATTCACCTTTTCTATAGTAAATAAATCTCTAGGTCTTATTGAAAACACCAAAGTATTCTCCATGCTTTTAGAATTATCTTTTGAAGCTATATAAGATTTAAAACAGATTTCAAAGTTTCCATCTTTCCAAATACGATCCAAAAGTTCTTCATTTGTAAGATATCTTTTCTTTTGTGTCGTATTCTGTAAAGACGGGTCTGATCCTTGCTGGTCTGCTATTCGTTTAAAAGCATTAGGCTTAATGTTAAAACGATACAATTCCTCACGGATGTTTCTATTTAAATCCCCAGGCTTATTGTCCTTCTTAAAACCATAGTAGATATAATCTCTTTGGCAAGCATGTTTAACATCCTTCAATTCCTTCCAAGCTTCAACAATATCTGCCTTGAATTCACTTGCTTGAATAGGCTTTGTCAAATCTTCTGTTGCTTCAACTGCTTGATCCCAAGAACTTCTAGTTAAAGGTTTATCAATCCGTTTGCTTCCATCAAAAGCAGCATCTGAAAAAGCATAAACTATATTTCCTGAACGAGTCTGCTTGTTAACGACCTTCATACGTTCGTTGTCTTTAATTACCAAGCATGGAAACCCTGGAATTTCATTCTTATCAAGATTGCCAATAGTTTCACCATTTTCAAACATAGTTCTATCCTCGTCTGAACGGCAAATTACAACAATTTCGTTTTGTTCTGGATTCCATTTATCTGCATTAAAGTCCCAAAACAATGTTAAATCAGGGATAAGAATGTTGAGAAGTTCTTGAGACTGCTCTATTTCTTTCAAGTCGTTTGAGCCTTCGCAATATGACAACAATATGTCTCTGAACGTTTTCCCATTAGTAACGATTTTATCTTTTACCAATGGATAAAACACATCATAATCGTTATCAAATTGCCGCATAGCTTCTTCTTTAAGAAATCTGCGTAAATCAACATTTGCAGAAACGGCTTTTGAGAGAATTTTTGCGAATTTTATCTGCGCCTTTTGAGTTGAAAGGACAGACCGTGTTTTGGTAGTAGGAATTTCTTCATTAACTCCTAATACATCATCTTGTGTGCAAGCTGAAAACAACATTGCACAAAGCATTCCAATGAATAATTTGTTCGTCATTTTGATTATATATTAAAGTTATCTGAATTCAAATAGGTCTTATACTGAAGAATATTGAGGTTCACTGTAGAAAGGTAGTTTTGAAGTTCACCTTTTTGGGATATAGCAGCAAGACAGCCAATACTTACCCCAATTATTAAGCAAACTCTGATTTCTCATGCATCACGTATGTTAGGTAGATGATAATAAGCCCTTACTTTATTTGCTACAAGACAATCAATCCCAAAGGACTCATAAATATTAAAGTTTAGACTCACGTGTTTCATGTTTATTGTATCAGCTAATTCTTTCTTCATAAAGCATTTTGTATTACTTAAAGATTTTATACTACAAAAGTATTTCTACAATCAAATTTAAGCAATACCTTTAGTATCGAAGCGACAAAAAAAGGCATTGAAGCGGCAAAATTCGATATCGAAGCGACTGAGGTAAAAGTGTCATCATGTCAAAAAGGTCAAAGTGTCATTGACCTTTTTAGATTTTGCAATAATGCCCGTGCGCCTCTTTCCGGATAAATTCACGGGCACCCTCCCGCAGAAAACGCTTGACGGTGGATTCCGAAAGGCCAATCCGTTTGCCGATACCTACCGCTTCGGAGGTGGTAAACGAGGAAGGCAGGAGGGAAAACAATTCGGTGTGCCGCTGGTCCAGCATCCCGACTTCCATTTCCGGCGCTATACGGCTCTCCATGGCACGGAAATATTCCGTAAGCTGGATGGCACGGTCGGCACTTTCTTCGTCAATCTCGTTCATGTCGGCTTCTCCACAGATGCCACGCATGACTTGAATGACCAGACAGAAGCGGATGAGGTAGGTTTCCAGTTTTCCGCAGAGGGCTTTCTCCGCCTCGCTTTCCGACTCCACATAGATACGGCTGTTCACTTCGTTCTTCCACCTAATCAAACACTGTTTGGCTGCCGGTGAAAAGAAAAGTTCAAGGGAATTTCTTTTCCCCTCCTGTCCTGCCGGAGGCTGAACGGCATCCACCTGACGGATGATGCGTTCCCATTCATCCAGAACTTCTTCCGGCATGGAAGCCTCGTTCCAGGATGGCATGGTTGCTATATCCGGATAGACTTTCAGAAAACGGGAGGAAAAGCCGTTCTGCGAGCGTTTCCCGCCAAACAGCGAGGAGAGCATGCCGGGCTGGGTGGATCCGATTATGGAGCAGTAAGGATTGGGCAGGAAGATATACTCGTTGTTCGACTTGCGGGTGTATTTGAAGGGAGTACCACTGAACAGGCTGAGAAAATAGCTTTCGTCCGAACCGTTGTAGCGGTTGAAGTTGGAGAGCAGGCTGTCTATTTCGTCATTGTAGATGAGTACGCCCCGGGGATTGTCGCGCAAAGCGGACACAAGAGCCTCGATGGTGGAGTTGACCACCACGTGACACTTTCGCTGCGGCAATTCCATTTCTTCAGGCAATGACTGCTGCTTGCGCTGTTTGGCGATCAGCTTTTCCCATTTGCGGTACTGCCTGATTTCCTGCGCATAGATACGGTCTGAGGCTTCGTCCAGTTTGAGCAGTGGGGCTACCGCCTGACGCAACGGAGGTGTCTTGCCGCAGCTGGGCGGGCCAACCAGTACCACATAGAGAATGGGACGGCTGACCCACCCGGTCATGAAACGGGCTGACCAGGTATTGCCCATGGCGGCTGCAAATGCAGTGAAAAAAGAAACAGCCGTAAAGTCCACCTGATAGTGCTCATACTTCTGCAGGGATTCCACGATATGCCTTATGGACGCAGGAAATATACCCAGAGGGAAAAGAATGGGATTCTCCATAAGCTCATAGGATTTGGTTGCGTTGTCCGAGCGCCTTGCGCACTTCATACTCGGGATAAAGCACCTTGTTGCCGGTTTTGACAGGTTTGAGGATGCCTTTCCTGTCCCAATGCCACAGGGTGGCATCACATACACCAAACAGTTCCTTTACTTCTGCCTTGGATAGCATGCGCTCCTTACGGGCAGCTTCCACCATCGAGCCGAGTTCATCCTTGGCACGGCGGATTAGTTCATCGGAAAATGCCTTGAGGTCTGCAGCATCCATTTCCACTCTCACATGGGCTTTACTCTCACTGAGGATGTTGAATAAATCTTCCATACATACTGGTTTCCGTCCAGGTTCCGACGGCTTCTGCGGACGGATTGAAAACAGAAGCGCCATCGTTCCAACACAGAACGATGGCGCAAAAGTAACTGGCAATCAGCCGAATTTAAAAGAAATAAGAGTTCGTTCAGTTCGCTGACCCGAAAACGAACTGAACGAATTGAAAAGAATTGATTTCAGTCGGCTGTTTCAGTGGAAAGGAGCAGTACTTCGGTCTTGATGATGTCGATGGCAAAGCGATGCTCGGGTTCATCCTTGCCGTATTGCTTCCGGTTGGGAGAAAGGTTCTTCAGGTAATTGACGCTTTTCTGTACCTGGCGGTGTCCTACGATTGAATACTGGGGATAGACTGCCTTCAAGGCTGCAACAAAGTCGGTCACGGCCACCTTGGAGCTGATTTCCGCCGTTTCTGCCAGTGCGAAATACAGATGGGCTATATCCATGCCGCTGCGGCCATAGCCCAGCCATGCTCCGATACGCTTTACCCGGTTCTCATCCTTCGAGGCAAGCATGTGCTGGAAACTTTCTGCCGTAAATGCTTCCTTTCCTTCCGCTTCCCGGCATCTGCGGTGCAGTTCGACCTGCTGAAAGAACTTTCCCCAGAACAGCTTGAACAGGCTGGAAAGCATCTCCCTGTATGTGCGTTTGTCCTGTGCCACGACTGCCTTGTCCAGTTCGTCGGCCACCTGTTCCGGAGCTGACTCTCCGTACTTCACCCAGGCAGCCATGGCCATGTGGTCCTCATTCTTTTCCCTCAAATAGTTTTCTGCAAAGTCCGACAACGTCAGGTATTCCAACAAGGAGGAAACATCAAACCGCCCGGAGGTAACCATCCGTTCCACCTCCTGCTGGAAATCCGGAGAGAGCCGGAAAGCATCCTCACCCAAATTCAGGACGCCTCCTATTCCTTCCGTTTTCATTTTGGCTGCAAACTGGGCATATTCCTGCGGATGAGCTTCCATCCACTCCTTTACCGTGTCCGCTCCTTTGACCGGAGCTTCTTCTTTTCTTTTCATGACAAATCTTTTTAGGGTTGAAAAAGGCAAAGATAAATGCCTTGCCTGTCAAAAAAGAAATGCACAACATAAATCTGCTGAACAGACTTCAAATTCCCTATCTGTTGTTCTGGTTGATAAGGTTTACAATCACTTTCAGCATGGTGTCCTTTTCCTCAGTACGGCTTTCCGCTATCATCAGGGTGAGCGCCACCAGGGTATTGTCTGCGATGCGCTTGGTGCCGTCTTCATTGTAAAGGATGCCATTGCCATTGAGAAACCACAGGAACAGCGTGGCAGCGATACGTTTGTTGCCATCGCTGAAGGAGTGGTTCTTGGTGACAAGGTAAAGCAGCATAGCTGCCTTCTCTTCAACCGAGGGATAAAGATCCTCGCCTCCGAAGGTCTGGTATATCTGCCCGATGGAGCTTTTGAACGAGTCGTCTTTCTCGTTGCCGAAAAGCGGGCTGCCTCCGAACTTCTCATGAAGCTGGCGAATCACCTCCATGGCATTTTCGTAAGTGGCATGAAAGGCTGCCCGGGGTGTGGTCTTTTCTATCGTCAACTCCTGATAGTCGTAACGGTCGAGCGTATCGAGTGCATAAGTATAATCCACCACGACATTGAGCAGTGAACGGCTATCCTCGGTCAACTTCTCCTGATTCTGGATAGTACGTCCCAGCACCTTGACCAACTGGCTGAGTTCATCGAACTTCTGACTGGCTATGCGCTCATTGATGGCATAACCTTGAAGCAGGTATTGCTTCAGGATTTTGTTTGCCCAAATGCGGAATTGGGTACCTCGTTTTGACTTGACGCGATAACCCACAGAAATGATTACATCCAAATTATAAAGGGTGGTTTCTGTACGCTGGGTAAACCCTTCTCTACGACCATAATCCTTGGTATGTGCAAATTTTGCACATACCAAGCTTTCTTCAAGTTCTCCCTCCTTGAATATATTATTGATATGACGTCCGATGACTGTTCTGTCCTTCTGAAACAACTCCGCCATTTGCGCTTGAGATAGCCAAACGGTTTCATCTTGAAACTTAACATCTATACAGGTCTCACCATCTGTCGTTTGGTATATAACGATGCTATCTGTTTGGTTCAAATTATCCATAATATATGATTTTCAGTTTATTGTATTTATAATCTTATTTAAAACACATCAGCTTTCGCGCCATTGGCAATAGCATCAATCTCATCCGCAATCTCATCGGAAGAGAGCTTGATGTAATCCATGAAAGTCTTCTGCGTCTTATGTCCACTTACGTGCATCATCTGCAAGATGGTGTATTTGTGCGTCAGGTACATATTGGTGATACCGCTACGACGGGCTGTATGCGTAGTGACACAGTTGTAACGGGGCATCATCACTTCCCCTTCACTGTTACGTTCCACCACAATCTGCCCTTCCATTTCCTGTTTCTTCTGCTTCATGGTCAATTTGGTGTGAACCTTTGCAGCCAAAGAGGGAACCGTTTCAGACAACTCCTTTAGGATTTCCTTGATATAACGGTTGAGAATGACATCGACCACAGAAGGTAGGTTATAATTGTACTTTTCACAGATGGCCTTCAGGTTAGGGTTCATAATGGGTATTTTGACTTCATTACGGGTCTTCTTCTGAACCAACCGGATTACTGGAGTTCCTTTAGCCGTAGTCGTAAAGCAGTCCTTACTGATATGATTGTAGTCGCTCACTCGCTGACAAGTATAACAACCTATGAGAAAAATATCACGCACCTCATCCTGTTTCCCGGTCAGGGGCATTTCGTACAAGGCTTTCAATTCCGCTTCCGTCAGGTAAATCTCTGCGGCCTTATCCTTTTCTTCGACTTTCTTTTTGGAGAAATACTGCATGGCACGGTCGTTGTGATGCAAGCCATCCAAATAGGCATAATTGACAAGAGCACGAAGGTCGACAAGATACTTGTTTTGAGCAGAAACCATGTAGTCTCCCTTTTCCATAAAAGCAAGGAATTTCGTTACAAAACTACGGTCAACATCGTTCCAGGTATAGCGGTGCTTTCTGTCAAAGAGGTCATACAGCTTACGGAAACTTCCCCATGCCTTCACCGTGCCTTTAGCATAACAGTTATTGCCATTCAGCCGTTCACCAGTCTTGATTTCATCACAAAACCTGTTCAGGAAATTCCAGATATTGGCACGCTCCCTATCTATCCCTTCCTGTATCAGTTGTTGTTGCTCCTCCTTGATGCGTTGTTCTTCCTGCAGACGCATTTCCTCATCCTTCTGTGCTTTCAGTAAAGCCTCCGCCTTTTTCGGTTTAGCAATAGCCAAAATTTCCGCTTCCACATGCGCCTTGTCAAAGACCATCCCTTCCACCTCTGACTTTACAACAAACTCTATTCTGTTCAATATATCATGCAGGGTAAAGTTGTTTCGCTGGTGACGCATCCAGTTTTCTGCACTGGACAAAGCGTTTTTCCATTCAGCTACATTCACACGGATTTGCGAGGAGAACAATGTATCCACCTTATGCTTTTTATGTTGAACGCGAAAGAACAAAGTTGCCGTTTCGTTCCGTTCATCCTGCTTACGAATATAAAATCTTGAAAGTGATTTTGCCATAATTGTGGGGTCAATTCCTTTATGAATCCGACAATACAAAGATAGCAATTTTATTTGAATAGTCACTACAATAGTCACTATAAAATAACAATTCGGTTACAATCATCTATATTTAATCCAATTCAGAACGATTGATAATCAGCACTTTTAAATAAAGTACGATTTAATCGGATGGATTGTGATTTAACTTTAATATTACTGGTGACACCACCAAAGCAAATCGCTGATAGATACGAACAATCTGTTAGCGATTTTTCTTTTATCTAAATTCTGCCTTCACCCTGAATATTTTTCCAACCTTACTCTGCACATCCTCAACATGACGTTTCACCTCAACCTACTCAAAATAAACCAGTTACAGTGAAAGAAGACGATAAAACCGTCAGAAAAACAATATTATTGTCAGAGATTTGCTGGGTGAAGTTTCACCGTAAACTACTGAAGGTGAACAGATTGTGGTGAAAGATGGATACGCGGACTAAGCCGACAGGACGGATGAACGCGGATTTTTAAAGATTCTCTAAAATAAGGTGAAACTTTATCTTTCACCATATTCTACTGATTTTCAGTATAGAAAATTCCCGGTGAAAGCGTGAAGGCAATTTTCCCTTTTCGTCTTTTTATCCGTGTAAGTCCGTCTCTTCCGCTTAGTCCGCGTATCCATCTTTCACCCACTAAAGTCCCACATGGCGCCCGTAATAACCTACTTTAGCAGCGTAACATTGATGGTTAGTCGGCGTAACAAGCAATGCTGCCGGGCATAACAAACAATATCGGCGAGATTTGAAAGCAATGCCGGCGGGTTTTGCCTGCAAAGTCCACGAGTTTTGCAAACAATTGCCTCGGGTTTCACAAGTAATTGCCCCGAGTTTTGCTTGCAACTCCCACGAGTATTGCTTGCATGGCTCGCGAGCCGTGCAAGTGTCGCTCACGAGCCACACAAGTGTTTCTCACGAGCCGCACAAGCATCGCTCGCGAGTATTCCACACAGCAACTGCCGCCGGATTTTTTCCCAGTTAGGAAAAAAATATTGCCCAGTTAGGAAAAAATTATTGCCTAACTGGGAAAAAAATGGAGAAGAATTACCCGATGAGCCGGTTGCGATTCCAGAAGCAGGAAGTGATGTCTATCAATTCGTCGGCCGTACCTATCCTGTACAGGCGCTGATTGGTGGTAGGTTGGCGCAACCCTCCCAGATGCCGGATGTAGGGACCTATCTTGATATAGTCGAAACGGCTTCTGCAAATAGCCGGTGAAAGGATGGTGCGTCCGCTGTACCAGGCCACCTTCAGCTGCGGATAACGTTGGCGCAGATAGCCCGCCAATCCGTTGACAGCAGCCGGATCGGAATCGCCTCCCATGAAACAGACACAGGTAATGTCCGAAGCATATTTCGCAAGAAACTCATCTAATGCCACAGGAGTCAGAGGTTTGCCGACATCGCCCCACAAGTACGAACTGTGACAACCCGGACAACGGCAAGGACAGTTGGACAGATTGATGGACAGCGTCACTTCATCGGGAATTTCCTGAAACACGATGCCGGCATTGACATACTTAAGCATAACTTATTTATTAACAACAAACTAAAAACTTTCAATCTAACTCGTTGCCGGCCACCGCATAGTAGCGCTGGGCGGCTTCGTGCTGACGGGCCTCGGAGAAATTGCTGACACGCTTCAGATAGCCGATGATGCGCGTCATGTAATCTACGTTTCTGGAGTGGCAATGGGGACACTCGCGCAGGTAGCGCTTGTCGATGTAGCCACACTCGTTGCAGATGGTATTGGGGATGTTGAAGGTAAAGTAGTTGCATCCTTCTTCCGCCGCCACTTTCAGCAACTTCCGGTATTGTGCCTGCGAAAGGTGCTCTTCGAGGTTCATATGCAGAGCCGAACCGCCCGTCAGGTGTTCGATGTAGGGAGCGCCGTGCAACCTGAACTTGTCGATGATGTTCAGCGAATCGTCCTCGACCACATAGAAATAGCTGTTATAGCAGCTGCGGGGTACGAAATAGCCGTCTTCCAAGTCCCACTTGGCGTGCTTCACACCCACATTTTCGGCCGGAATCATCTCGCAGTTGAACAGGACATTCTTCGTCTGATACTCCTTGTTCTTCTTTTCGACCAGTCCGAGAATGGTCTGCACAAAACGCAGGTAATCGGGATTGTCGCTGATCTTGATTCCCATAAACTCGGCAGCCTCAACCAGACCGTTGACACCAATCGTCAGGTATTGCCGCCCCATATTGATGTAGCCGGCATCGAACAGGGGCAACATGCCATGTTCGTGCAACGCTTTCAGATTCTCGTTATAAGCCAGCTGCGCCCGGTGGCACAGGTCGATGACATCGGTCAGAAACGTTTTGTAGTCGAGCTGGTGATTGACGGCATACTGCACACAGCGGTTGATATTCACCGTCAGCACGCTCTTCGAACCGGTCGATACGCCACCCGCTCCCAAGGTGTAACTGAAACCGTTGTCCTGTATCTCGTTGCGCAAGCGGCAGCAACTGGACAGTGAGTCGGCACTGCTACTCATATAAGTAAAGAAGGAATGCCCCCCGGCATACATTTCGGCTGTAAAATCGCCCCATTCCTGGTCCAGCACATCGCCGTCCTTGCTCAGCAGAGCCACCGTCTCGACCGGAAAAGTCAGCACCGTCTTGGTACGTTCCTGGTTGAACCATTTCATAAACCGCTTTTGCAGCCAGTTCAGCCCCTCCCAGTCGGGCTTGCTGCCGTCGGGGAAAAAGAAGTCGCCGAACAGACTTTCGAAATAGTAACGGTCGTAGTACGAAATGTTCCAGAAGACAGCCTGATAGTTGCGCGCTCCGGTAGGCTGATTGATGGAATAGACAATCTGTTCGAAGCAATCGGTAATGATTTTATCGACCGTACGCTGCTTCAGCGAAAGGTCCACCACCTTTTCCGGCTCCTTGTAATACTCGCGGCCGTACTCCAGCCCGATGAAATAGTTGAGATACATCAGAAACTCGGGCGTGGCACAGGCTCCGCTCAACATGCTCGAAACCATGAACACCATGTTGACGAAGCCCCCGCAGAACGACTTCAGGTTGGTGGGTGCCGTTGAGTTGCCGCCTATCGACTTCGTACCGCCCGTCAGCCAGGGGTACATCGTGATGGAAGCACAATAATTGGCCAGACTCGTCTCGTCGTTCTTATATATAAAGTGGTGAGTCAGCAGGTCAAGGTACTGGTCCGCCAGTTCCTTGCCATACATTTTCTTCATGCGGTCGGTCAGCAACCGGCGATTCAGGCGGATGAAGTTCGACTTGGGCAGTTCGCCAATCAGCGTGGCGATGTTTTTATGCTCCACATTGGCGTTGGCATCGTACTTCGAACCGGTAGCGGCATTGGTTGCCTCGCAATAGTCGGACAAGAACTTCAGTTCGTCCATCACTTCGCGGTCCTCCGCATGGCGCTGCCGATAAAGCATAAACGACTTTGCCACCCGATAATGCCCCTCGCGCATCAGGGCTTCCTCTACCAGGTTCTGAATCTCTTCCACCTTGATGCCGTCGTACAGGTCGAGCCGGCTGATGATTTTCGAAACATTACTCAGGCTGACAGGCTCGTTCACCGAACGGAATGCTTTGATAATGGCATTCATTATCTTGTCGAGCGAGAAGCGGTCGGCCGATCCGTCCCGCTTCACAATTGTAAAGTCACTGGTTTCCATCACTGTTTTCATTGTTTTTCCTGTTTTGTCCGGCCAATAAACCACTGTTCGCACACAATATGGCTTCCCGAAGGCTACAGCCGGCATTTTGCGGACACACCTCTTCCTCAGGTATGCCTTTCCCACAAAAAGTTTAATTACTGAATATTTTCGCACCGCTTTTCTATCCCACGAGTAAAAACGGCCTTTGATGAAAATGGCAGGTCTTCTGACTGACTCCCGCTCCGACACCTTCCCAGTTCAGTTGACCAGTGGCAAGAGTAATTGTCGGAACGTTGAATGGAGCTTCACAGCAGCGGGACTGTTCGGGACTTTCACCCGATTCCCTTTTAATTCACGAAGATGAATATCCGCATGAAACCAATTCGCGGCAAATATAGCAGAAAAAACAAAAAGGCAGAGAAAGAAACCGGAAGTTTTTTTCAGCCGAAAGATGGGAAACAAGGCGAAAGATACCACCAAATGGGTAATTATTCCCCAACATTGTAGCACAGATTCTACAATATCCCCACTTCCAGTCAGCCAACCGTCTGCCCGATTTTTGCAGCAATATTGCTAACAAACGTAAGTACAGGCTAACATTTCTGAAAGCGATGCCCGAACTGCATATCCGGCACTGGAACACGCGGTATGGAAATAAAAAGAAAACATTTCTGCCCAGATAAGAGCCTAAAATGCCTGTTCTCAAACAATTCCCCTATCTTGTAAGAAACAACCAAAAAGGATTTTTATCATACAAACATACAGCCGCATCGTCCAACAGAGCATAAACAGACATTAACAGACAAAATACAGTATGCCACAAATCGCTGTTTCTGTTGGCACTCCCTTTGCACTACAGTTTATGAGTGAGAAAATAAAACCTGAATATTCACCTAAACTTAAACGATTATGAAAAAGGTATTAGTAACAGTAGCGATGATTCTCGGAGTAAGCACTTTTGCAACGTTTGCACAAGAAGTAACCCCACCTGTAACAGAAAACGCAACGGAAGCTACCGCTCCGCAAGATGAGTTTGTAAAAATGGATCCTTCAGCACTGCCGCAATCCCTCGTCGAGAAACTGGCAGCAACAAACGAAGGCGCAAGTGTGAAAGAAGCCTATGTGAAAGAAACAGAAGGCAAGAAAATCTACAAGTTAGTTCTCGTCACGACAGACGAACAAGAGTTGACAGTCATTTTGGACGAAAATGGTGAGCCTGTCAAAGAATAAACTCTTCAGAATGTAAATACCCCTATTGGCAGTCCCGGTTCGCGATGAATCGGGATTGCTATTTCGAACGTTTGTAATCTGCGATAAAGCCTTCCATCATCCATTTGGCCAAAGCCTGACGGTTGGAACTAAGAACAAAACGACGCTGGTCGAAAGCATTCTGAATATTACCCAGTTCGACAAACACGGCTGTCGGCGAAGCATTGAGCAACACATACAGACGACGCGAGCTGACAGTACCTTCAAAACCACGGTTGGGCTGATGCCGGTCGTATTTCGATTCGAAAGTATTCTTCATCCCCGTAGCCAGCCGCTTGCCCAGCGTGCTCTGCGGAGCATAATAAAAGAACACATCAGTCTGTGCACTCTTGCTACGGCTGTCTACATGCAGAAAAATTGCCCGGCAATATTTATACTTTTTACGATCCTTGCGATAATATTCATTGATTTTTGCACAACGTTGTTGCAGCCTTGCTACCTGGTTCAAAGGAATCGGATCGCCCATACAGGTCTCACGTTTACTGTTCGACAGATAACGGTCGTTGCGGATACCGTCCTTGGCGTCTTGTATGATGATACGCACCTCGGCTCCTTCCTGCATCAGGTTACGTGCCAGTCGCAGCGCTACATCGTATGCATACTCGTCCTCGTGCAGCTCGGTTTTCCCAATCCGACCTATCGCACCCGGATCAGGACCTCCGTGTCCACTCACTACATAGAAGCAGGCTCCTTGCAGACGGTTGCCTGTCACCTTTACATCCGCCAGTCTCTTCCCGAAAAGCGGCTCGTGAATCACACTTTTCCTGCTACCCGATTTCCGGTGCCTGCTATCCTCTCCTCTTCTGCTACCTTTTGCATGCAAAGGCGGCAACTGATATTTCACGCCCAGACGCAGCTCTTCCTTACCACGCAAAGCCTTTTTATTAAGTTCAAGAAATTCCTTATAATAACTTCTTCCCGGTCGGCCGTTGCGCTCAAGAAATGTCGAAATACCTTCACCAGCTTTCGGAGTGTCGCACTGCTCCTGCGCCGAAACCGCAAAAGAAAATACAACCAAAAGAAAGGATACGAACAGAATACGAATCATAAATCTACAATCAATATTTTGGAACGGTTGTGCACCAATAAATTATCATTTAACCTTCATTGCGGACAAAATTACATTATTTTCCTTACTTTTGCGAGCAGTTACATGTTAATTGATAAGAAACTAAAAAAAATAGATAGCATTATGGCAAAACAATTCAAGCCCGAGACCCTCTGCGTACAAGCCGGATGGTCTCCTAAAAAAGGAGAGCCGCGGGTGCTCCCTATCTACCAGAGTACAACCTTCAAATACGAAACCAGCGAGCAGATGGCCCGTTTGTTCGACCTCGAAGAAAGCGGATATTTTTATACCCGTCTGCAAAACCCCACCAACGATGCCGTTGCCGCCAAGATTGCTGCCCTCGAAGGAGGTGTAGCCGCCATGCTGACGTCCAGCGGACAGGCTGCCAACTATTATGCCATCTTCAACATCTGCGAAGCGGGCGATCACTTTGTCTGCTCATCGGCCATCTATGGCGGTACGTTCAACCTGTTCGGTGTCACCATGAAGAAGCAGGGTATTGACGTTACTTTTGTCAATCCTGACGCCAGCGAAGAAGAAATCTCCGCCGCTTTCCGTCCCAATACGAAAGCCCTGTTTGGCGAAACCATCTCGAACCCCGCTCTTGAGGTGCTCGACATCGAGAAGTTTGCCCGTATTGCACACAAACATGGTGTGCCCCTGATAGTGGACAACACCTTCCCTACTCCCATCAACTGCCGTCCGTTCGAATGGGGAGCCGACATCGTGGTTCACTCTACCACCAAGTACATGGACGGACATGCCACCAGCGTAGGCGGCTGTATCGTAGACAGTGGAAACTTCGACTGGGATGCCCATGCCGACAAGTTCCCCGGACTGTGTACGCCCGATGAATCGTATCACGGACTGACGTATACAAAAGCCTTCGGCAAGATGGCCTACATCACCAAGGCTACCGCACAGCTGATGCGCGACCTGGGTAGCATCCAGTCGCCCGAAAATGCGTTCCTGCTGAACCTCGGCCTCGAAACCCTGCACCTGCGTATGCCCCAACACTGCAAAAACGCACAGGCCGTTGCCGAATACCTGCAAAAGAACGAAAAAGTGGCATGGGTGAACTATTGCGGCCTGCCCGACAACAAATACTACGAACTGGCACAAAAATACATGCCCAACGGTTCGTGCGGTGTTATCTCCTTCGGTCTGAAGGGTGGACGCGACGTAGCCATCCGGTTCATGGACAACCTGAAGTTGGCCGCCATCGTTACTCACGTAGCCGATGCACGTACCTGCGTGCTGCATCCTGCCAGCCATACACACCGCCAACTCACCGATGAGCAACTGATCGAAGCTGGCGTACGTCCTGACCTGATCCGTTTCTCGGTCGGAATAGAAAATGTAGACGATATTATCGCCGATATCGAACAGGCACTGAATGCCTGACATAACCTTCTTCCATCGGCATCGCATTTCAAAGCCATGCCGATGGAATAAATACAAATACAATTATACAATATTCATTATTCATCAACATCAATCAGACTATGGTAAAGATTACAAAAGAAGCTGCTTTGCTCTATCACTCGCAAGGCAAACCTGGAAAAATAGAAGTAGTCCCCACAAAGCCCTACAGTACACAGACCGACCTTTCGCTGGCCTATTCGCCCGGCGTAGCCGAACCCTGTCTGGAAATAGAGAAAAATCCGGAAGATGCTTATAAATACACAGCTAAAGGCAATCTGGTAGCTGTTATATCCAACGGTACAGCTGTGCTGGGACTGGGTGACATAGGTGCCTTGAGCGGTAAACCCGTTATGGAAGGAAAAGGACTGCTCTTCAAGATATATGCCGGTATCGATGTGTTCGACATCGAAGTAAACGAAAAAGACCCCGACAAGTTTGTAGAAGCTGTAAAAGCCATCGCACCGACTTTCGGCGGTATCAACCTGGAGGATATCAAAGCTCCCGAATGCTTCGAAATAGAACGCCGACTGAAAGAAGAGCTGGACATCCCCGTCATGCACGACGACCAGCACGGTACAGCCATTATCTCCAGTGCCGGACTGCTGAACGCTCTGGAAGTGGCTGGGAAGAAGATTGAAGACGTGAAAATAGTAGTAAACGGTGCAGGCGCTTCGGCAACTTCGTGTACCAAACTGTACGAAGCACTCGGTGCACGCCGCGAAAACATCCTGATGCTGGACAGCAAAGGTGTCATCACCAGCGACCGCGAGAACCTGACCGAACAAAAACGTTACTTTGCCACCGACCGCCGCGACGTACACACCCTGGCCGAAGCCATCAAGGGAGCGGATGTATTCCTCGGACTTTCCAAAGGCAATGTGCTGACACAGGACATGGTACGCAGCATGGCCGACCACCCCATTGTGTTCGCTTTGGCCAACCCCACTCCGGAAATATCTTACGAGGATGCCATGGCTGCACGTCCCGACGTACTGATGTCAACCGGACGCAGTGACTATCCTAATCAAATAAATAACGTTATCGGTTTCCCCTACATCTTCCGCGGTGCACTCGATACACACGCCCGTGCCATCAACGAAGAAATGAAACTGGCTGCCGTACACGCCATAGCCGACCTGGCCAAACAGCCGGTACCCGACGTCGTAAACGAGGCTTACCATGTGAACAACTTTACTTTCGGTCCCGACTACTTCATCCCGAAACCGGTAGACCCGCGCCTCATCACCGAAGTATCGTGTGCCGTAGCACGCGCTGCCATGGAAAGCGGAGTAGCCCGCAAAAACATTGAAGACTGGGATGCCTACAAACTGCAACTGCGCGAACTGATGGGACAGGAAAGCAAACTGACCCGCCAGCTCTACGATACTGCCCGCCGCAACCCGCAACGCGTAGTGTTTGCCGAAGGCATTCACCCCAACATGCTGAAGGCTGCCGTCGAAGCCAAGGCCGAAGGCATCTGCCATCCTATTATATTAGGTAACGACGAGGCTATCGAAAAACTCGCCAAGCAACTCGACCTCAGTTTGGACGGCATCGAGATTGTCAACCTGCGCCATCCCGACGAAGCACCGCGCCGCGAACGTTATGCACGCATCCTGGCCGAAAAACGCGCACGCGAAGGTGTCACCTACGAGGAAGCCAACGACAAGATGTTCGAACGCAACTACTTCGGTATGATGATGGTAGAGACAGGCGAAGCCGACGCTTTCATCACCGGACTGTACACCAAATACAGCAATACCATCAAGGTGGCCAAAGAAGTCATCGGCATACAGCCCTGTTACTCCCACTTCGGCACCATGCACATACTGAACTCCAAGAAAGGAACTTACTTCCTGGCCGACACACTGATCAACCGCCATCCGGATGCCGAAACCCTGATAGACATTGCCCGTCTGGCCGACCAGACCGTACGTTTCTTCAACCACACTCCGGTGATGGCCATGCTGAGTTACTCGAACTTCGGTGCCGATCAGGAAGGAAGTCCGGTAAGCGTGCACCAGGCTGTAGACTACATGCAACAGCATTATCCCGACCTGGCTATCGACGGTGAAATGCAGGTTAATTTTGCCATGAACCGTACGCTGCGCGATGCCAAGTACCCGTTCACCCGACTGAAAGGCAAGGATGTCAACACACTTATCTTCCCCAACCTGAGCTCGGCCAATGCAGGCTATAAACTGCTGCAGGCCATGAACACGGAAATGGAACTGATAGGCCCGATACAAATGGGACTGAACAAGCCGATTCACTTCACCGACTTCGAAAGTTCCGTCCGCGACATCGTCAACATCACGGCAGTAGCCGTTATCGACGCCATCGTGGACAAAAAGAAAGCCTGCCAATGAGACGTCCGTTATCAAAAACACAAATAGTATGCATTGTGCTGCTTTGGGCAGCACTTTGCTACCTTGTTCTGGTATATGCCGAACGAATTGACGGTCCTGTAATCGTAACGCTTGCACTTTCGGCAGCGTTCGTATTCCTGCCTGTCTTTCAGTCTATCAAAAAGAATAAATAATATCTTTTTATTCCATTATGCGGGATAAAACAACAAAAATGTTGGTTTATCCCGCATTTTCTTTATAAAATGTTTGCAGGTTCCAATTTTATGTTTACTTTTGCAACCGCAATCAGCAATAAAGAAGAAGTTAGTAAGCAATATATTGTTTTAGGTAACATATAGTAAAAACCAATAAAAGAAAAATAGATTATGAATGCAGCTAAGGTATTAGAAGATCTGAAAAGACGTTTTCCCAACGAACCGGAGTATCATCAGGCAGTAGAAGAGGTACTGTCGACCATCGAAGAAGAATACAACAAACATCCCGAGTTCGACAAAGCTAATCTGATCGAACGTCTTTGCATCCCCGACCGCGTATATCAGTTCCGCGTAACGTGGGTTGACGACAAAGGCAACGTACAGACAAACATGGGTTATCGCGTACAGCACAACAACGCCATTGGCCCGTACAAAGGTGGTATCCGTTTCCATGCATCAGTCAATTTGGGTATTCTGAAATTCCTTGCTTTCGAACAGACATTCAAAAACTCACTGACTACACTGCCGATGGGTGGCGGTAAAGGTGGTTCCGACTTCTCGCCGCGTGGCAAGTCAAATGCTGAGGTAATGCGTTTCTGCCAGGCATTCATGTTGGAACTGTGGCGCCACATTGGTCCCGATGTAGACGTACCGGCTGGTGATATTGGTGTAGGCGGCCGCGAAGTAGGCTTCATGTTCGGCATGTACAAGAAGCTGACACGTGAATTCAGCGGCGTGCTGACAGGTAAAGGCCGCGAATTCGGTGGTTCACTGATCCGTCCCGAAGCTACCGGTTACGGTAACGTATACTTCCTGATGGAAATGCTGAAGACCAAAGGCTGGGATCTGAAAGGCAAGTCTGTCCTCATCTCAGGTTCTGGAAACGTTGCCCAATATACAGCTGAAAAGGTACTGCAACTGGGCGGTAAAGTATTGACCATGTCCGATTCTGACGGTTACGTTTACGACCCCGAAGGTATCGACCGCGAGAAACTGGACTACATCATGGAACTGAAGAACCTCTACCGTGGACGTATCCGCGAGTATGCCGAACAATATCCGGGTGTGAAGTATGTAGAAGGCGCACGTCCTTGGGGCGAAAAAGCCGACATCGCACTTCCTTCGGCCACTCAGAACGAAATTGACGGCGACGATGCACGCAAGCTGATTGCCAACGGTGTGATTGCCGTATCCGAAGGTGCCAACATGCCTTCTACTCCGGAAGCTATCCGCGTATTCCAGGAAGCCAAGATTCTGTACGCTCCGGGTAAGGCAGCCAATGCAGGTGGTGTATCGGTATCGGGTCTGGAAATGACACAGAACTCCGAACGTCTGTCATGGAGCGCCGAAGAGGTAGACGCCAAACTGCACTACATCATGGAGAACATCCACGAGAACTGCGTGAAGTATGGTACCGAACCCGACGGCTACGTGAACTACGTGAAGGGTGCCAACGTGGCAGGCTTCATGAAGGTGGCTAACGCCATGATGGCTCAAGGCATTGTATAAGAAACAAACGCAGCCATAGATACTCAATACAACTAAAGAATCTCTTCTGTCGTGCATGCACGGCAGGAGAGATTTTCTTTTATACACCTTTCATCTACTTTACATCTTATTATCAGAGAAATCGGCTAATTTTGCGCCGCATTATTCAAACAATGGACAAAAGAAACTAAAAATAACAATCCTCATGAATACAAAAGAAGTTCCGGTACTGCTGCTCACCGGTTATCTGGGCAGTGGAAAGACCACACTGGTCAACCAGATTCTGGCCAACAAGCGCGGCATCAAGTTTGCCGTCATCGTCAACGACATCGGCGAAGTAAATATCGACGCCGACCTCATCCAGAAAGGCGGCGTTGTAGGCAAGAAGGACGACAGCCTGGTAGCCCTGCAAAACGGTTGCATCTGCTGTACGCTGAAGATGGACCTGGTAGAACAGATAGGCGACATACTGAAGATGCAGCGCTTCGACTACATCGTCATCGAAGCAAGCGGCATCTGCGAGCCCGAGCCTATTGCCCAGACCATCTGCTCCATACCGACGATGGGCGGCATGTATACCCGATACGGCATCTGCCGGCTGGACAGCATCGTTACCGTAGTCGACGCCCTGCGCATGCAGAGCGAGTTTGCCTGCGGCGACAACCTGACGCGCAAGCACATCGACGAGGAGGATATCGAAAACCTTATCATCCAGCAAATCGAATTCTGCAACATCATTCTGCTGAACAAGGCTTCGGAAGTGAAACCCGAAGAACTGGGACGCATCAAGCAAATCATCAAGACCCTGCAGCCGGCTGCCGAAATCATCGAATGCGACTACGGACGCATCGACCTTGACCGCATCCTCAACACCCGTATGTTCAACTTCGAACGCGTGGCTACTTCTGCCGGATGGATACGCGAGATAGAACGTCAGGCCACTCCCGAAGAAGAACGGGAAGCCCACAACTACGGCCACCACGACCACGAGGAGCACGAGCACCATCATGATGAAGAACATGAACATCACCACGACGAGCATGAACATCATCATGACGAGGCCGACGAGCACGGACACCATCACCACCATCATCACGACCACGAAGGCGGTGAGGTGGAAGAATATGGCATCCAGACGTTTGTCTACTACCGCCGACCGGCATTCAACATCCACAAGCTCGACCAGTTCATCGCTACCCGCTGGCCCCGCAACGTCATCCGTACCAAGGGCGTGTGCTACTTCAGCCACAACCGCGACATGTCGTACCTCTTCGAGCAGGCCGGCGTGCAGAAGAAGCTGACCGAAGCCGGACTGTGGTATGCCACTGCTCCCGAAGAAGACCTCATCGAACTGATGAAACAGGAACCGGGACTGATGCGCGACTGGGACGAGAAATATGGCGACCGGATGCAGAAGCTGGTCTTCATCGGTCAGCATCTGGACAAAGAACAGCTGACGCGCGACCTGGACGCCTGTCTGGAGTAACTAACATTTTGACACTTTGTATTTCACCTGCGGCGAGAATGCGATATTTCCGGCCGCAGGTGTTTTTGTTTCCATTTTGCGAAGCGTTTTTCCGCATCCGTCTCTTCTACAATACGATAGCGAAATATTGACATTCAGAATAGAAGAAAAACAATCCGCCCGACGGAGAAAAACCATGATTTCGGCTCCGAAATACCATGTTGACGAACGCAACAAGCAATGTTGGCGAGCCAAACAAGCATTCCACAGGAGCGGAACAAGCAATCTGCGAGAGCCGAACAAGCATTCCGGAAGCAGCAGACATGCATTTTTCACCTCCAAAAGATACATCTTTCGACTATTATCTGCATATATATGCAATTCAAGGACAGTTTTCTTCCGATTCAACTTCTATTTCGAAAGTTTCAGAAAAAGGCCGTGTCAGCCAATATGGCTTAATTCTATCATTTTAAAAGGAGAACAAGTGAAGAAGGCGTTCTTCTGTCACTCCAGCTACTCAGCTTGAGAAGCCGCACGATTATCCTCTTTGCACAACGCCTCGTACACCCGCGGATGGAGGAAATAACGGATGTCGCGTCCCTCGGCAATGGCTTGCCGGATAAAGGTGGAGCTGATTTCGAAAACGGGAGCCGATGTCATCCTCACCGTCGGAGGAAGTGTCTGTGGGTCGACCGGATAGCCCGGACGCGGATATACGATGAGCGGAGTCGTGGCCAGAATACGTTCCGACTCGCGCCAGCGCGGGAACAGCAGCCAGTTGTCCGACCCGATAATCAGATGAAAGACGTGCTGAGGATACGCACGCCGAAGCTCGTCGAGCGTATGCACCGTGTACGAAGGCCGCGGCAAACGAAACTCGAAGTCGGACGCCCGAAACTTAGGATAGCCCTCGACGGCAAGCTGAACCAGCTTCAGACGCAACGAGTCGTCCATCAGTTCGTCGGCCTCTTTCAGCGGATTGCGGGGGCTGACCATAAACCATACCTGGTCCAGTCCCTCGTATTCGCAAAGGTAGTTGGCCAAAGCCAGATGTCCGATATGAACGGGATTGAAGGAGCCGCTGAAAATGCCGATGTTCATCTGTTTCACTGAGATTGAAGATTTAAACAAGGATGTCCGTCACGATGCCCTATTTCTTCCTGTCGCCACGCAAAGTGCGCCCCACCAAAAAGGCGTTATAGCCTGTAACAAGCGCCATGAGCAACATGCATACCGTCAGTTCGTAATCCGAATAACAGTAGTAGCCCACCGCCAGACCAATCAATGCAAGGCAGAGCACAATGTTGATGACCAACAGCACTTTGTTCAATTTCGTGCGTCCCGCCATCGGCGAAGGTTTGTTGCCTGTACCTCTATTCAGCGACTTCATGACTGTAGGAATTGGGTGATTACTTCCAGTGCTTCGGCCTTAGCCTTCTCCAGGTCGTCGTTCACAATCACCTTGTCGAACTTCGGAGCAAACGAAAGCTCGTACTGGGCCTTTGCCACACGGTCTTCGATTACTTCGGGCGTATCGGTGCCTCGTCCTATAAGGCGGCGACGAAGTTCTTCCACCGAAGGTGGCTGGATGAATACCGACAAGGCACGGTCGCCATAGAACTTCTTGATGTTGCATCCGCCCACAACGTCAACGTCGAACACCACGTTCTGTCCGTCGGCCAGCTGTTTCTCGACCTGCGCTTTCAGCGTGCCGTAGAAGCGGTCGTGATAGACCTCCTCGTACTCCAGAAACTCGCCGTTGGCAATGCGGCGGCGAAACTCTTCGGGCGTCAGGAAAAAGTATTCTACACCGTCGCGTTCGGTTCCGCGCGGCGGACGGCTGGTAGCCGATATGGAAAAAGCCAGGTTCAGGTGCTGCGTCAGCAGATAATTGATGATGGTTGACTTGCCCGAACCCGAGGGAGCTGAAAAGATAATCAGTTTAGCCACAACGATTCAATTAAAAATTTAAATATCTAAGTAGTTAAATTAAGAAGGAAGAATTCTTCATTCCTCATTCTTCATTCTTCATTTTCATCACATCACGTTCAGGACCTGTTCCTTGATCTGCTCCAGTTCGTCCTTCATCTGAACGACAATCTTCTGCATCTCGGCATGGTTGGACTTGCTGCCCAGCGTATTGATTTCGCGCCCCATTTCCTGCGCGATGAATCCTAACTTCTTGCCTTGTCCGCTGCCGTTTTCCAGCGTGCTGATGAAGTATTTCAGGTGATTGGCCAGACGTTGTTTCTCTTCGTTGATGTCGAGCTTTTCGATGTAGTAGATGAGTTCCTGCTCCAGACGGTTCTTGTCGTAATCCACGCTCAGTGTTTTTTCCAAAACTTCCGTAATGCGATCCTTGATTTTTCCGACCCGTTCCTTCTCGTAAGGCTCAACGGTTTCAAGCAGATGGGTGATGTTTGCTATTTTCTCACGGAATTTCTTTTCGAGGGCGGCGCCTTCCTGCTTGCGGAAGTCCACTAAATGACCGATGGCCTCGCGTACGGCACCTGCCACCACGCTCCACTCCTCGTCGCTCACCTCGGTCGTTTCGTTCTTGGTCATCACGTCCGGCATACGCAGCAAAGCAGCGAACCAGTCTTCGGGCTCGGGAATACCCGTTGCAGCCGATATTTCCTTTATCCGATTGTAGTAAGCTGTCACTAATTCCTGATTGATGGGGGTAGCCAGCTGTTCGGCGTCTTTCTTCTCAATCCATAAGCTGAAATCCACCTTTCCGCGCTCCAGCGTCTTGGCTATTTCGTTACGGATTTCTATCTCTTTCTCTCGGTAAAGCGGGGCAATGCGTGTTGACAAATCCATTGCCTTGCTGTTAAGCGATTTTATCTCAACATTCACTTTTTTATCGGGCAATTCGACTGTTGCCTTGCCATAACCCGTCATTGACTGTATCATAATGCTTCTTAAGTTTTGCGCAAAATTACACGATTATTTTAAATACTGAAAATAATCATGTATTTTTGTCTGCTGATTAAAAGATTAGAAACTATGTCATGTATCTTACATATTGAGACGTCCACTTCCGCCTGCTCGGTAGCAGTCAGCGAAGACGGACAAAACGTATTTACAAAAGAAGACCTGAACGGTCCATCTCACGCCGTTTCATTGGGAGTATTCGTCCAAGAAGCCCTGTCGTTTGCCGACAGCCATGCCATGCCGCTCGACGCGGTAGCCGTCAGCTGTGGCCCAGGCTCGTACACCGGCCTGCGTATCGGTGTGTCCATGGCCAAAGGCGTATGCTACGGACGCGACCTGAAACTTATCGGCCTGCCTACGCTGAAGGTGCTTAGTGTCCCCGTGCTGCTCTATCACGACGAGCTGCCCGACGATGCCCTGCTGTGCCCCATGATCGACGCCCGCCGCATGGAAGTTTATGCCGCCATCTACGACCGCGCCCTCAGACCCGTGCGCGACATTGCCGCCGACATTGTGGACGAAAACTCGTACACGGAATTTCTGAACGAACATCCCGTATACTTCTTCGGCGACGGAGCCGCCAAGTGCAAGGAGAAGATTACTCATCCCAACGCGCACTTCCTTGACGACATCCGTCCGCTGGCCAGCATGATGTTCCCGCTGGCCGAAAAAGCGATAGCCGAACAGGACTTCAAGGACGTAGCCTACTTCGAACCCTTCTACCTGAAAGAGTTCGTGGCCAGCATGCCCAAAAAGCTGCTGTAAGCCGACACCGTGAAAGAAACAGACATTACCCAACGTCAATTATCCATTAACAAAATGCAATATAACACTCAACAGAAACGGATGCCTCTTCCCGAATACGGACGCAGCATCCAGAACATGGTAGACCACGCTCTGACCATCGAGAACCGTGCCGAGCGCCAACGCTGTGCCAACACCATCATCAACATTATGGGAGGTATGTTCCCGCACTTGCGCGACGTGCCCGACTTCAAGCACAAGCTTTGGGATCACCTGGCCATCATGTCCGACTTCAAGCTCGACATCGATTATCCTTTCGAAGTCATCCGCAAGGACAAGCTGGACAACAAACCCGAGCCCGTTCCCTACCCCAACACCAAGATACGCTACCGCCACTACGGACGCACGCTGGAAATACTGATCCAGAAAGCTTGCGAATTTCCCGAAGGCGACGAGAAGCGCAATCTGGTAGCCCTGATCTGCAACCACATGAAGAAGGACTACATGACGTGGAACAAGGACACGGTAGACGACCGCAAGATAGCCGAAGATCTTTTAGAACTGTCGAACGGAAAACTGCAAATGACCGACGACATCGTACGCCTGATGGCCGAACGCATCGAGCAGAACTACCGTCCCAACAAGGCTAATAATAACAACAACCGGAACAACAATAACAACCGGAACAATAATAAACGAAAATACTAAATACCCTGCAACACCATGGCATCATTTGTAATAGAAGGAGGTCACAGACTTTCGGGCGACATCTATCCCCAGGGAGCCAAAAACGAGGTACTGGAGATTATCTGCGCCACTCTGCTCACACCCGAGGAAATCATCGTGCACAACGTCCCCGATATTCTGGACGTCAACAATCTGATTCAACTGATGCGCGACATGGGCGTCACCGTGTCCAAGCAAGGGATAGATACTTACAGCTTCAAAGCCGAGAACGTCGACTTAGACTATCTGGAAAGCGACGCCTTTCTGAAGAAATGCTCCAGTCTGCGTGGCTCTGTCATGCTGGTAGGTCCCATGGTGGCACGATTCGGCAGAGCGTTGATTTCCAAACCCGGAGGCGACAAGATAGGACGCCGCCGACTGGACACACACTTCATCGGCATACAGAACCTGGGCGCCGACTTCACCTATAACGACAAGCGCGAAATCTTCGAGATTACCGCCCGCGAGCTGAAAGGCACCTACATGCTGCTCGACGAAGCGTCCGTCACCGGTACCGCCAACATCGTCATGGCTGCCGTGCTGGCCAAAGGCAAAACAACCATTTACAACGCAGCATGCGAGCCTTACGTACAACAGCTGTGCCGCATGCTGAACCGTATGGGGGCCAGGATAGAAGGCATTGCCTCGAACCTACTCACCATCGAAGGCGTAGAAGAGCTGCACGGAACGGAACATACCGTACTGCCCGACATGATCGAAGTGGGCAGTTTCATCGGAATGGCCGCCATGACAGGAAGCGAACTGACCATCAAAAACGTGTCGCACCAGAATCTGGGCATTATTCCCTACAGCTTCCGCCGACTGGGCATCCAGATGGAGCAACGGGGCGACGACATCTACATTCCTGCTCAGGACAGTTACGAAATAGAATCATTCATCGACGGCTCTATCATGACCATTGCCGATGCCACGTGGCCGGGACTTACTCCTGACCTTCTCAGTGTGATGCTTGTAGTAGCCACACAGGCCAAAGGCAGTGTGCTCATCCACCAGAAGATGTTCGAAAGCCGTTTGTTTTTTGTGGACAAACTGATAGACATGGGAGCACAAATCATCCTTTGCGACCCGCATCGGGCCGTTGTCATCGGTCACAACCACAACTTTAAGCTGCGCGGAGGCAATCTGACTTCACCCGACATCCGGGCAGGTATCGCCCTGCTGATAGCAGCCATGAGTGCCGATGGCATCAGCCGCATCCACAACATCGAACAGATAGACCGCGGCTACCAGAACATCGAAGGACGACTCAATGCACTGGGAGCACGGATAACGAGAATATAAACAATATGATCAAACGAGAAGAAGTATATAAAATAGGTATATTCAACAAGCCCCACGGCATCCACGGCGAATTGCAGTTCACCTTCAGCGACGACATCTTCGACCGTGTGGAAGCAGAATACATCATCTGCCTGTTGGACGGCATCCTCGTACCCTTCTTCATCGAAGAGTACCGCTTCCGTTCGGACACCACAGCCCTGATGAAACTCGAAGGAATCGATACCGCCGAACGGGCACGCATGTTCACCAACGTAGAGGTCTACTTCCCCATAAAACATGCCGAGCAGGTTGCGCCGGACGAACTGACGTGGAACTACTTCGTAGGGTTCCGTATGGAAGAAATACACCACGGACACTTGGGTGAAGTAACCGATGTGGACGACTCTACCCTCAACACCCTCTTCATCGTAGACCGCCAGGGAGAGGAACTGCTCATTCCTGCACAGGAAGACTTTATCGTCGACATCGACCAGCAGCATAAAGTCATTACGGTAGACTTGCCACAAGGCCTGCTGAACCTTGACGAAGCAGAAGAGGAATAAAACGAGAAAAGCCTGGTTTACAAAAAACAATACTGAATAAACAGGATCGAATCATGATAAAGAAAAACAGGAAACGAAGAAAAGCCTTTTGGAAAGACATCAAATTCAAGTACAAACTGACCGTCATCAACGAAAATACGCTGGAAGAGGTCTTCGGCTTGCACGTGTCCAAACTGAACGGCATCTCCGTACTGCTTTCCGTACTCACTGTCCTGTTTCTGATTGCGGCCCTCATCATAGCAGCCACACCTCTGCGCAACTATTTGCCTGGTTATATGAACAGTGAGGTCCGCGCACAGGTCGTAGAAAACGCCTTGCGGGTAGACTCCCTACAGCTATTGGTCAACCAGCAGAACCTCTACATCATGAACATCCAGGACATCTTTCTGGGAAAAATCAAAGCCGACACCGTACGTTCCATGGACTCACTGGCCATTCTCCGCGAGGACTCGCTGATGGAACGCACCCAACGCGAAACCGACTTCAGCAAACAGTATGAAGAGGCCGAAAAGTACAACCTGACCAACATCACCGCTCACACCGAAGCCGACGGACTGATCTTCTACCGCCCCACCCGTGGTATGATTTCGGCCAAGTTCGATGCCGAACAGCAACACTTCGGCACCGACATTGCCGCCAATCCCGGTGAAAGCGTTTTGGCTACCCTCGACGGCACGGTCATACTGAGCACTTATACCACCGAAACAGGGTACATGATAGCCATACAGCACAGCCAGGAGTTCGTTTCAATATATAAGCATTGCGGTTCGCTGCTCAAGAAAAGCGGCGATAAGGTGAAAGGCGGCGAAGCCATTGCACTGGTAGGAAATACCGGGCAATTGACTACTGGTCCACATCTGCACTTCGAGCTGTGGCACAGGGGCAGGGCCGCCGATCCGGAATTATTCATTGTATTCTAAACCGAACAACTGAAATATACATTATATATAAGTATAGAGAAATACTCAAAAAACGAATCTGAAAATGATAAAGAAACAGATTGCCATATTAGGTTCTACCGGCTCCATCGGGACGCAAGCCCTGCAAGTCATCGAAGAGCACCCCGACAAATACGAGGCCTACATACTGACGGCCAACAACCGTGTCGAGGAACTCATCGCACAGGCGCGCAAGTTTATGCCCGAAGCCGTAGTCATAGCCAACGAGTCGAAATATCCGCAACTGAAAGAAGCACTGGCTGACCTACCTATCAAGGTATATGCCGGCGAAGAGGCTCTTTGCCAGATTGTTGCCGAGAAACCCGTTGACATGGTACTGACTGCGATGGTGGGCTATGCCGGACTGAAACCTACCATCAACGCCATCCGTGCCCGTAAAACCATCGCTTTGGCCAACAAAGAGACACTCGTCGTAGCAGGTGAACTGATCAACGACCTGGCACGCATGAACCGCACATCCATTCTTCCTGTCGACTCGGAACACTCTGCCGTATTCCAGTGTCTGGCCGGTGAAAATGGAAACGCTATCGAGAAAGTCATTCTTACCGCGTCGGGAGGTCCCTTCCGCACGTTCACTCACGAGCAACTGAAAACCGTGACTAAAGAACAGGCTCTGCATCATCCCAATTGGGAGATGGGTGCCAAGATTACCATTGATTCCGCTTCGATGATGAACAAAGGATTCGAAGTGATAGAAGCCAAATGGTTGTTCGGCGTACGCCCGGATCAGATAGAAGTAGTTGTACATCCGCAATCGGTCATTCACAGCATGGTACAGTTTGAAGACGGTGCCGTAAAAGCACAGCTCGGTATGCCCGACATGCGCCTGCCTATTCAGTACGCATTCTCCTATCCCGACCGTCTGCACGCCTCGTTCCCACGTCTGGACTTCACCAAATGTACGGAACTTACTTTCGAGCAACCCGATACCACCCGCTTCCGTAACTTGGCTTTGGCTTACGAAGCCCTGCACCGGGGTGGAAACATGCCCTGCATTGTCAATGCAGCCAACGAAGTGTGCGTAGCCGCTTTCCTACACGACCGCATCTCCTTCCTCGGCATGAGCGATGTGATTGAAAAGACCATGGAACGTGTATCTTTCATCAGCAAACCTACCTACGAAGACTATGTAGCCACTGATGCCGAAGCGCGCCGTGTAGCCGAAAGCTTCATCAATTGAAAATTAATAATTAATAGTTGAAATTTAATAGTTGGATAAATAATGGAAACATTCTTGATTCGTGCCCTGCAACTGATTATGAGCCTTTCATTGCTCGTCGTCATACACGAAATGGGGCACTTCCTCTTTGCCCGCCTCTTCAAGACGCGAGTGGAAAAGTTCTGCCTCTTCTTCGACCCCTGGTTCACGCTGTTTAAGTTCAAACCTAAGAACAGCGAAACAGAATACGGTATCGGCTGGCTGCCTTTGGGTGGTTATGTCAAGATAGCCGGTATGATAGACGAGTCAATGGATACCGAACAGATGAAGCAACCCATGCAGCCATGGGAGTTTCGCGCCAAACCGGCATGGCAACGACTGCTCATCATGGTGGGAGGTGTGTTATTCAACTTCCTGCTGGCTCTGTTCATCTACTCCATGATACTCTTTGCCTGGGGTGACTCTTACATTCCCGTACAGAAAGCCCCGCTCGGTATGGACTTCAACGAAACGATGCATCAGGCAGGCTTCCGCGACGGTGACGTATTAATCTCAGCCGACGGCGTACCCTTCGAGCGTATGGGTAGCGATCTGCTGACCGCTATTGTTGATGCTCGCCAGGTGACTGTATTGCGCGACGGCAAAGAAGCGTCCGTCTACATTCCCGAAGACCTGATGGACCGACTGCTGGCCGACAGTACACGCTTTGCCGACTTCCGCTATCCGTTTGTTATCGACAGTGTCGTAGCCGGGCGTCCTGCCGCACTGGCCGGACTTCAACCGGGCGACAGCATCACCCAACTGGACGGACGAAACATTGCCTATTTCGACTTTAAGGAAGAAATGATGAATCGCCAAAAGGACGGACAAGCCTCACACGATATCCGTCTGACCTATGTACGTAACGGCGTTACTGATACCCTCAGCCTGACAACCGATTCACTTTACGAAATCGGAATTACGGCTGAAATGCGTACCGCACGCCTGTTGCCAGTGGTACAGAAAGAATACTCGTTCTTCTCTTCATTCCCCGCCGGAGTAGCTTTGGGTATCAACACACTGAAAGGCTACGTAGGCCAAATGAAGTATCTCTTCTCTAAGGAAGGAGCCAAACAACTGGGTGGCTTTGGAACCATCGGTAGTATCTTCCCCGCTACATGGGATTGGCATCAGTTCTGGTACATGACAGCTTTCCTCAGTATCATTCTGGCCTTTATGAACATTCTGCCTATCCCAGCCTTAGATGGTGGACACGTTCTGTTCCTGCTCTATGAGATTATTGCACGCCGTAAACCGAGCGACAAGTTCATGGAACACGCACAGATGGTGGGTATGTTCTTGCTCTTTGCCCTGCTTCTTTGGGCTAACTTCAACGACGTACTGAGATTCTTATTCTAAAAGAATCTCGTATAAAATAAAAAGGATTGCACGTATGCATGACTGAGTCATGTATACGCGCAATCTTCCCTCTTAGGTTCACCATACTTTGAAAATACATCTATTCAAACGTGGCCTTATATCTGAACAAAAAAAGTCAATAGCTATGATACACACCATTTCCTTACCTAAACAACTCTTTCTTTTTCTACTATTGATTCTTTTGGCAAACATCCGTTACAACCTGCATGCCAACGATCTACAATTCATTCCGTTGAATTCCTCATCTTTACCAACCAACGAAGTGCGGAATTTATATCAGGACAATGATGGTTACATCTGGATTTCAACCTATAACGGCTTACTGCGCTTTGATGGCTACTCTAATATAGTCTATCGCCCTAATGGTATCGACCCCACACACAATATAAACGGCTTTGTAAACATTGTATCCGAAGACAACAACCACAAGCTATGGATAGGTACAAACAACGGCTTGTACGTACTTGACAAACAAAAGGGGAGTATTAAAAAGATCATCTCTCCCCTCCTCCAAGTAAGCCATATTGAGGCCTTGGAATGTACCAGCAAAGGAGAGATATGGGTAGGAGCCAATAAGGGTATTTTCAGGAAAAGGGCAGGAAGTAATACTTTTGAATTATGTGATTCACAGATTCAAGAAACAAATAGTCCGTATTTTGATGTCAAATCCATCATTGAGGACTCCAACGGAAACATATGGATAGGAACGTGGGCTCAAGGGTTACTTCGTTACGATCCGAAAAGCGACCGATTCTATACCTACAGAAACATCAACCCATCACAATCGGCACACACCTTATTCGAAGACAACAAAGGTAATATATGGATAGGGACATGGCGACATGGCCTGATCAAAATGGAAAATCCATACGACATGGATAACTATAGTCTTAAACACTTCAAACATGAAGAAAACCGGGAAGAAAGTCTGTGCGATAATATCATATATACAATCACACAAGACCGTAATACCGGAAAATTATGGATTGGCGCACGTAGCGGACTCAGTATTCTTGAATCGGAAAACGGAAACGGTACATTCAGCAATTATCTGCCCAACAAAGGAAAAAATCCATTACCTTTCAATGAAGTCAATGCCTTACTGTACAGCCGGGACGGACTCATGTGGATTGGTATGCTTGGAGGAGGTGTCTATACTGTAAACACCAGAAAAAAACTGTTCAACTATGACCCGATAGCTCCATTATTGCAACGTTTCCCCACCAGTTCGGTACGCAGTGCTTTTCCTGCAAGCGAACAATCCATTTATATGGGAATTATGGGATATGGACTCATTGAATACAACGTTGCCGAACAGAAAGTAATACATTACAAGCAGCATCCAGCATTCAGTCATCTTCCGTTCATATCGACTGTCAACGATATAATCCGTCTGTCCGATGGCACCTTCTGCTTTGCAACGTGGGATGACGGAATATGGTTATACAACGGTAAAGAGACAAAAGTAGTCAATACGCAAACACATCCTGCTCTGACCGATGTATGCATCTATTCGTTATTGGAAGATAAACGCGGCAACCTGTGGATTGGAACACGAACCGGACTGTGTATGCTTGATTCAAAAGGGAAAATGTGGACCATAGACATGCTTATCCCCAACGAAAAACAGGCATGGGCGCAAGTTCCCGTTTTCAAAATAGTAGAGGACAAAAACTGTAATATATGGATAGCTACTCCCAACAATGGCATTTGGCGTCTGACATACGATGGAAATAAATACAGTGGGAAAATTTACGCCGCCTCGCATAACAACTCTCAATCAGTAGGTGCCATGACTATGTGTGTCGACAGCCATAACCAAATATGGGCAGGCACTAATGGAAACGGGCTTGATCTGTATGACGAGAAAACTGACCGTTTCCTGTCCGTGTTCAATGAACAATTCGAACCGGGCGATGTCGTATTTTCAATGATTGAAGACAATTCAGAAGGACTGTGGCTGACCACCAATACCAAAATGTATCACATTAATATTAACCATATTGATGCTGCACATATTCATACCCACACCATGGAGGAAGGATTACAAGACCATATATTCAACCGTAATGCCTGTTTCAAGAAAGAAGACGGCACTTTATACTTCGGAGGTGCACGAGGACTGAACAGCTTCCGTCCGGATCAGATCAGCTACGACAACACTTCCTATCCAGTTGTTATTACCGACCTGCAAATACACAATACCTCCATCCGGCATTTACCTCAGGCAGAAGTAGAAAAAATACTCAACGCCCCATTGGATTATGCCACGCATATCGTACTACCTTACGATAAAAACAATTTCAGCCTCGACTTTTCAATACTGAGTTATGGTGGGTTCTATCAATTCCATTTTTTATTTCTTGCATAAGGCAGCAGAACCCTTTAACTGTCTTGAGCAAGATAATCTTGCGTAAAGTTAAGCAATTTAATCTACCCCCCCAAAAAAAATGAGGGATTTTTGCATTTTTGAGGATACACCCCGTCTCTTTTTATTGGGCAATCGCCAATTCACGTTTATTGCACACAATCTGGATGTAGCGGAAGATGTTGTAGGTCAAATTTGTCATCGCCACATTCGCCTTCGCCCGTACAATCCCTATTGTCCTGACAATAAGGCCGTGCATACTTTGCTCTTCAAAACCGAATACGTGCTCGACAAGGCAACGGGTCTTGGAC
>CDZD01030455.1_pt1 | contig 41229 bp, 36 predicted proteins | sample 554771 | NCBI WGS metagenome assembly CDZD01 (sample SAMEA3182069, study PRJEB8094) | gut metagenome | biome: human; feature: gut; material: Stool; isolation source: human stools | place: Canada | collected 2011-11-08
GTGCCCAGAACAGGACTCGAACCTGCATGCCTCTCGACACACGCACCTGAAACGTGCGCGTCTACCAATTCCGCCACCTGGGCATAGGTCATTGCAATCATCTTGAGCGGAAAACGAGACTCGAACTCGCGACCCCAACCTTGGCAAGGTTGTGCTCTACCAACTGAGCTATTTCCGCGATTGCGGTTGCAAAGGTAGGCATTTTCCTTAAACTAGCAAACATTTCGGCCACTTTTTTGCGAAATAATTTCAAGTTGGAATCCATTTCGTTGATAATCAGCTCATTCTGTCACGATAATCTTCGTAAGAAAAAACTTTGAATATCTTAGCTTCGCCGTTTTTACTCCACATGGCAATAGCCGGATGATGGATTCCATTGAACATATTCGTCTTGACGGTGGTATAATGTATCATGTCTTCGAAGATAATTCGTTCGCCAATCTTCAGTTCATGATCGAAGCTCCAATATCCCATATAGTCTCCGCTCAGGCAAGAGTTGCCTCCCATGCGGTAAATGTAAGGGCCTTGTTCGCCCATTTGTGCTCCGCGAATGGCTGGCTGGTAAGGCATCTCCAGGCAGTCGGGCATGTGGCACGTAAAGCTGACATTTAAAATGGCTGTACGTATTCCACGGTTTTCGACGATGTCGACTACTTCGGACGAAAGCACTCCTGTCTGCCACGTAAAGGCTGATCCAGGTTCAAGTATAATGCGCAAGTGGGGATAGCGCTTCCGGAGACCTTGCAGCAGGCTTATCAGGTGTTCCACATCGTAATCTTTGCGGGTCATCAGGTGGCCGCCTCCCAGATTCAACCATTTCAGTTGGGGAAACCAACGCGAGAATTTCTCTTCCAGATGAATGAGTGTGCGCTCCAATTCGTAAGAAGACGATTCGCAATGACAATGACAATGGAAGCCTTCGATGCCTTGAGGCAGTTGGTCGGGAAGCTGGTCGGCTATCACTCCAAAACGCGTGCCTGCCGCACACGGATTATACAGTTCGGTTTCTACTTCCGAATACTCCGGATTTACGCGGATGCCGCACGAAATGCCTTCCCCTTGGGCCAATACCATCGGATAGAACCGGCTGAACTGCGACAGTGAATTGAAAGTGATGTGGCTGCTGCAACGCATTATTTCCGGAAAGTCTGCTTCGGTGTAAGCGGGCGAGTAAGTGTGCGCCTTGCTGCCGAACTCTTCGAAAGCCAAACGGGCTTCGTAAACGGAGCTGGCTGTTGAATGGTCGATATACTCGCGGAATATGGGGAAAGAGCGCCACATGGCGAACGATTTGAAAGCAAGGATTATTTCTACTCCGGCACGTTCGGCCACACTCTTTATTAATGTGAGATTCTTTCTCAGCAGTTCCTCCTCCATAATATAGCAAGGCGAAGGAAAAAGGGTGAAATCTATCATTTTTTCAGCTTTTAGAATATGATTCGGTTTGTACTTATTATCTGATTTTAGTCTCTATGTCAAAGTGTAGTCTTCTTTGCTTTATTCTATCACTTTGAAACGGGCAAAACGCAATAGCAATTGCTTGTCTCCGGCATGCTGGAAGCGGATGGTCGCTTTGGCATTGTCCCCTACTCCTTCCACTTTCAGAACTTCACCACGGCCAAAACGTTCGTGCTCGATAAACTGTCCCTCGTGCAGCAGGGCTGTTGGGCTGCCGGAAGAGGGCGAAGAAGGCTGGGCGGGATCCACTCGTCTTAAATTACGGGGCATGGAAGAACCTATCAGTCTTTTACGTGAATCCATAGGAGTTTCGCCAGAGAAAGATGTAGCCGACGAACTGCCGACCGGACGAGCCGATGGTTGGAACGCATTGTTTGAACTGCTTCTAAAGTCTCCTCCCCTATTATTTATCTGCCGTTCGAGCAGCAAATTCTGGGGCAATCGCAGGTAATTGGTATCTATATCATACAGGAAACGGCTCGGACTTCCAAATTCTGTTTTTCCGTAACGCATCCGCGTTTTGGCATAGGAAAGGTAGCAATGCTCTTCAGCACGTGTGATAGCAACGTAGAACAGGCGCCGTTCTTCTTCAAGTGCCCGCGGCGAATCGCCTGCCATGCTGCTTGGAAAAAGATTTTCTTCCATGCCGACGACAAAAACATTCCGGAATTCAAGCCCTTTGGCCGAATGGACAGTCATTAATGTAATTTTCTCATCATTGCTGTCTTTGTCAGAATCCTGATCGGTCAGCAACGATACTTCCGATAGAAAATCGCTTAAGGATATGTGTTCGTTTCCTTCCTCTTGTCTTTCGGCACAAAAATCTCTCATACCGTTCATCAGCTCCTCGATGTTTTCTTTCCGGCTCAGGTTTTCCGGAGAATTGTCTTGGCATACATCATTGATGATGCCGGAATTGCGGATGATATCTTCACCCAGTTCGCTGGCATTTTTCTGTGTGAGATCTTTTATGAGATCGTTTATCAGGTCGCGGAACTTTTGCAGTTTGCTGACCGTTCCTTTGTTGAAGTTCAATGCATAGCTCAACGGTTCGCATAGCACTGTCCATAAGCTTACTTTATTATCAGTAGCGGCAGCTATGATTTTACCTACTGTTGTGTCGCCTATCCCTCGGGCGGGATAATTGATGATACGCTTGAAGGCTTCTTCATCGTTTGGATTGACAACCAGGCGGAAATAGGCAATCACGTCCTTTATCTCTTTACGCTGATAAAAGGAAAGGCCGCCGTAGATGCGATAAGGCATATTACGCTTACGCATGGCTTCTTCGAAGATACGGCTTTGGGCATTCGTACGGTAAAGAACTGCAAAGTCAGCATAACCGTATCCTTGAGTGCGGCGCAATTCTGCAATCTTATTGATTACGATTTCGCCTTCTTCTACATCGCTGTATGCCTGGAATACACTGATAGGATCTCCTTGGTCTTTCTTCGAATACACCTCTTTGTGTATCTGGCGCATATTTTTGCTGATCAGGCTATTGGCTGCTGACACGATGCTTTGGGTAGAGCGATAGTTCTGTTCCAGTTTAAACACTCTGGTACCCGGATATGCTTTGGTAAAATAAAGAATATTATCGATATCGGCCCCGCGGAATGAATAGATGCTTTGGGCATCGTCTCCTACTACACACACATGCTGATGGTTCTTGGCCAGTTGCATCACTATGCTGTGTTGTGCCACGTTTGTGTCCTGATACTCGTCTACCAGAATGTAGCGGAATTGCTCCTGATAGCGTGCCAGTACATCGGGATGATCACGAAAAAGCAAAAACGTATAGAACAGCAGATCGTCAAAGTCCATGGCGTCGGCCTGCCGGCAACGTTCCCAATAGCGGCGATAAATGTCGCGCAAGGCTGGTACTTTAGCCATACAGTCACCATCATAGGCTTCTTTGTTTCGGGCATAGTCTGATGGCGATACAAGATGGTTTTTGGCATTGGAGATGCGGGCTTGTATCATCCCTGGTTTATAGTTCTTTTCATCAAGTTGCATCTCTTTGATGATGGAACGGATTAGGCTTTTGCTGTCGGCTGTATCGTAAATGGTAAACTGAGATGTAAACCCTAAATGAGATGCTTCGGCATGCAAAGTGCGCAGGAACAAGGAATGAAAGGTTCCCATCCACAAATATCGCGCCCTTTCGGTACCGACCTGTTTGGCAATACGCTCTTTCATTTCCCGGGCTGCTTTGTTTGTAAATGTCAGTGCCAGAATGTTCCATGGCTGATAACCGTTCTCCAGCAACCATGCTATTTTGTATGTAAGTACGCGGGTTTTTCCTGATCCGGCTCCGGCAATAACCAGCGACGGACCTTCGTTGTAAAGAACAGCCGCTCGCTGGCTGTCGTTCAATTCATTTATATAGTCTGACATAGTTTGTCACAATCATCCGATAAAACATAAAAAAACAGTGCAAAGATACGAAAAAGCTTCAAATAGCCGTGAACTTTTCCTTGGCTATCATGTTGTTATTACAAAGGCTTTTCTTATATTTGTATTAAGTTTTTTGGTCACATGAAGACAAGCCTTAAAATAATAATTAGATATGATACTCACCACTTTAATAGCAACAACTATTATGATGTTCGAAATGCCCACACTTCCTTATGCTCACAATGCATTGGAACCTGTAATCAGTCAGGCTACTATCGACTTCCATTACGGGAAGCACCTGCAAACTTATGTAAACAATCTGAATAATTTGGTTCCGGGAACAGAATTCGAGGGGAAAAGCCTCGAAGAGATTGTTGCCACAGCTCCCGATGGTCCGGTGTTTAACAATGCGGGACAAGTACTTAATCACACATTCTATTTCTTGCAATTCTCTCCAGCTCCTAAACGTCACGAGCCGGCTGGGCCGTTGGCCGAAGCCATCAACCGGGATTTTGGCAGTTTTGAAGATTTCAAGAAAGAATTTACTGCTGCGGCTACCGGACTTTTTGGTTCAGGATGGGCTTGGCTTTCCGTTGATCAACAGGGGAAACTGCACATTACCAAGGAAGCGAATGGCAGTAATCCTCTCCGATCAGGTCTCACCCCTTTGCTTACATTCGATGTTTGGGAACACGCTTATTATCTGGACTATCAGAACCGGCGCGCCGATCATTTGAAAGCTTTGTGGGATATCATTGATTGGGAAGTTGTGGAGAAAAGACTGAAATGATATTTCTAATCTGTAACGCGCACCCGTTAGCATACAACTGCTTCGGGTGCGTTTTCTATTAACAGGCATATCTGATATGCCTTGGGGCAAAAGATTGTCTGATAGATAAGAATTTGCTAACTTTGCTAAACTTAACATTTCAGCAAACAAGTAAATATGAAACTTATTGTTGTAACACCACCTACATTTTTTGTAGAAGAAGATCAAATAATTACAGCTCTTTTTGAAGAGGGCCTAGATATTCTGCATTTGCGAAAACCTGCAACCCCCGCTATGTATTCCGAGCGCTTGCTTACTCTGATTCCTGAAAAATATCATAAGCGCATTGTGACTCACGAGCATTTCTATTTGCAGAATGAATTTAATTTGTCAGGTATTCATTTGAATGCACGCAATCCTCAGGAGCCTCACGACTATGCTGGCAATATCAGTTGTACCTGTCATTCTATCGAAGAACTGAAAAACAAGAAACATTTTTATGACTATGTGTTCTTGAGTCCTATATTCGATTGTATAACCAAAGCTGATGTAGCATCCGCCTTTACAGCCGAAGAACTTCGGTTGGCTGCAAAGGAAAAGATTATAGATAGTAAAGTAATGGCTTTTGGTGGTATTAATCCTGATAACATTCTGGAAATAAAAGATTTCGGATTTGGCGGCGCTGTGATTATGGGTGACTTATGGAATAAATTCAATGCTTGTTCTGATCGCGATTATATAAAAGTCATACAGCACTTCAAGCATTTGAAGGAGATGGCTGATTGATTTGAAATTGGTGGATTAATGGGTTAAAAGAAGGGGGGGATTTTATATGCAAATGCACCACCCTCTTCTATTAAAAAATATATACCGTAATTCTGCAAACGTTAGGGACAGCGTGTATTCTGTTAAGAAAAAGTTTTTTGAGCCAGTGCTTCTGGAGTAAATGGAAAGGACACACTGGGAACTGTGCCGGGTATGCGAAGAATGGAAAAACTATAGGGAAAATAAAAGTTAATGTTGAATTGTTATAGGGAGCTGTCCTCCATCTTCCTACTTGTTTCCACTACACCTTTTTTTATGACAATATCAGTATAGCGATACACAAATATTGATCTGCGCAATTTAGAAGCGAGTAAGCTCCGTTCTTTAGTTAAGCCACAAGCGTAAAAGTTAACCAATGCAGAAAACATTTGCATAAGGGTTTATTTGTGTTTTTCTGTATCTATGCCTGAATTTGACATAAGTACTTATGCAATTTTGTGGCATAAAACAAAATGATATGGAAAAGACATTGATACAGTTGATTAAGGCAGTAGCCTCAAAGCTTCATGAGAGTAAACTTAAACGATTGGGTGGTAAAGAAATGCTATTGTTTCTGAATTCTCTTAAAGAACTCTTAGGTTTAGACAATAAAGAAGAGATAATTATTTTTACAGCTTTATTCGATCGTAGCTGCAGCGGGAGAAGTTGTGATCTTGATGATATTGCGTCGTACTTTGATTGTACACTGTTGGATATTATGGAGTATGTTCCGGTTATTAAATCATTATTAAAAAAAGGATTTATAGTCCAAACAAATCTAAGCGAGTGCCGTATTGCATGTCAGAATTATATGGTTACCAATTATGTTATAAATTGTATGTTGGAGAATAGTAAGCCGGAATGCCGTAAAGCACGTATGCTTGATAAAGAATTTGACAGGTATGATTTTTGTAAACTTGTGGATTCACAGATTCAGGATAGTGATGTGACTGCTGAAGCATTATTTCAGTTTATTGAAACACTTGAACAGGATAACCATGAAATGCAAATCGTTAAAGATTTGAAGAATACTATAACTGATATACAGTCTCGTACCCTTTTCTATGAAGTATGTTTTGATTTCTTCAATCAAGATGGAGATGGGCGTTCTTCCTTAAATAGGACTCTTTCGGATATGTATGAAGTGTTTGGATTGCAATTTCGCGAGCGTAAGCTTCTTCTTGAAGGAACCCATCCTTTGATAAAAGCAGATTTGATTGAACTGTCAGGAGACAACAGTGATATCTTTCTTACAGACTGTGGTAAACACTTATTCTTAGGAGATGATTATGGTGCGTTTGGCCAGCAGTTTTCTGAACTTAATTCATATACTTTTGCACGTAAAGTTAAAGATTATATCTATAGTCGTGATCATGATATAGAAAAGAAACAAGCTCTTCCAAAATTAGCCATAAGGATAAGAAATATGGAGAATTATAATTCCAATCTTTTATGTATCCGAAAGATTAAAGAATTAGTATCCGAAGAAGATTATCGTGCATTGTTTTATATACTTTGTGATGCTTGTGCCAATAGCGATATAATTAATATAAACCGTGAATTAGCAAGACTTTATCCTATTAAAGAAAGAAGTGAGAATATAAAACTCTTCAAGGAAGAGAAACACAAGTTGCAGCGTCTTGATCTTGTGGAAATGGTTACCATGAGTAGTCTGTTCGGAGAATGCACGATTCTGCAACTAACAGATAAGGGAAAACTTCTTTATTTTGAGGATGATGCAGAACTTTTTATTGAAAAAGTTAACAAAAAAGATCTTATTTTATCTTCTGACATAAAAGAAAAGAAGCTCTTCTTCTCTGGTAGAGAAAGTGAACAACTCTCATTAGTTGGTGAAACTCTTTCAGAAGCTAATTATAAAACATTAGTTGACAGACTTGAATTAAAAGGATTATCTAAAGGGATCTCTGTACTGTTATATGGACATCCAGGAACAGGAAAAACAGAATCTGTTATGCAATGGGCACGGGAAACTGGTCGTGACATTATTCATGTAGATATAAGTGCTTCCAAAAGTATGTGGTATGGCGAAAGCGAAAAAATAGTAAAAGACATATTCAACCGATACAGAAGACTATGTAAACGCTCTAAGCTGAAACCAATATTACTTTTCAATGAAGCTGATGCTATTTTTTCAAAACGTCGTGATATTTCCAGAGGTAACAGTATCGAACAGACAGAGAACACCATTCAAAACATACTTCTTGAAGAAATGGAAAAACTTGAAGGAATTCTTATAGCTACTACTAATTTTTCTGGTAATCTTGATAGAGCTTTTGAAAGAAGATTCCTTTTCAAGATACATCTCAGCAAACCGTCTGTAGAAGTGAAATGTAATATCTGGCTCAATAAAATGCCGGCCCTGAATTATAATGATGCGATGCAATTAGCTTCACTATATGACTTCAGTGGCGGTGAGATTGATAATGTTGTACGTAAATATACTATGATGGAGATTATTGATGGTAAAACACCATCTTTCGATGTCATTCAGAAACTTTGCAATGAAGAAAGGATGAATATTCCTTATAAAAGAATAGGCTTTACCCAGTATTAATATAATTCAGACTTTAGTTGTAAATTTTATATAGAATACATATTTTTGAAAAAGATAACAATAAATTATGGCAGCAAACAAATTTGGACGGTATGTATGGCTTGTAGACTTAATCAGATGTCATCCATATATAACATTTAAGGAGATTAGTAATAAGTGGGAAGATTGTGGATTAGGCGATGGCAAACCATTACCGTGGAAGACATTTATGAATCATAAAGAGGCTGTACAGACAATTTTTGATATAATCATATCCTGCGATGCCAAACGTGGATATGGATATTATATCGAGGATGCAGATTTATTAGAAGGAGATTCCTTCCGCTCATGGCTGATAGACTCGTATGCTACACTGAACCAGCTTCAGGCAGACAGAAAGTTAGAGAAGCGCATCTCATTTGAGAAGATTCCTTCAGGGAATAAGTTCTTACAGACTTTCCTTCAGGCAATGCGTCAGAATTGTGTAGTAGAAATTACCCATCAGGGCTTTGGCAGGTCTCATGCAAGCACGTTTCAGGTAGAACCCTATCATCTTAAAGTGTATAACCGTCGTTGGTATCTTATAGGGTGGTCGGTATATTCCGAGAAAATAAGGACGTACGCACTTGACAGGATTCTCAATGTCAAAGTTACGGATACAACATTTAAACTTCCTGATTCGTTCAATATAAATCAATATTTAGAGGGATGCGTAGGCATTATAGCTGACGGAGATATTGATATTGAGCGTGTAGTAATTAGGGCATACGGATGGGCAAGAAAATACTTGGCTACTTTACCCATACATGATTCACAGCGTGAAATTGCATCTGATGATGAATCTACAACATTCGAAATGACAGTCCGTCCAACATTCGATTTTCTTCAAACACTGCTTCAACAGACAGATCAGATAGAAGTTATCAAACCTCAATGGGTAAAGGATGAAATATGTCGGTTTGCAGAGAATATATTGTCTTACTATAAATAATCAAATAATGACTGATAAATCAGATATAAATTTCATAGCGGTAGACTTTGAAACGGCTACCTCCAAACGTGCTTCAATATGTGAGGTGGGAATCTGTGTAGTAAGACAGGGAGAAATAGTAGAGACCCGTTCATGGTTGGTACGTCCGGAAGACAACCGTTATCAGTATTGGAACATAAAAGTACACGGTATCCGTCCGCAGGATACAGAAAATGCTCCTGATTTCCCTAAGGTATGGGAAGAGATAGAACGGACTTATCTTGATGAGTTCGATACTTTTGTAGCACATAACGTACCTTTCGACAGAAGCTGTTTGCAACGTTCTGCTAAGCTCTACCGTATTCATCTGCCTGAACTGAAATGGACATGCTCTTTGCAGATGGCACGGAAGGTTTACTCCTTTGGATGTAATTCACTGGATTATCTTTGTGAACAATTGGGGATAGAACAGGGGATGCACCATCGTACGGGTGATGATGCGGAGATGTGTGCGAGGCTATATTTGATGGAGTTGGCTGATACCAAAACATGATATTACTGACACTGATGGTAGGAATTTATATTTTTATAATTTTGCATAGTAAATAGTATTTATAATTAATACATCGATAATATATGGATAAACTAATAGATCTGTTAAAACAAATTAAATTAATTGTTGATCAAGACAGAATAATGAAAGAAGAACGGTGGAAGAGAGGTGAAAACTTTAATGTCTTTTCAGTACTTTCTCTTTCACGGAATGAGACCAGACTCCATTCAGCCTTTATCGCAGAACTTTTGAATTCCAATGGTTCTCATGGATTGCGTAATGCATTTCTTGACGATTTTATATACAATATAATTCCGGGATTTGAATTTGATACATTACATGCAGATGTGAAGGTCGAAGCTTGTATAGGTCCAATAAATGAAGATTCTACTCGTGGAGGTAGAATAGATATTCTTGTGACAGATAATAAAAATCATGCTGTTATTATAGAGAATAAAATAGATGCTTCGGAACAGGAAGGTCAGCTCTGTCGATATAATAATTATGCTAAAGATATGGGATTTTCTGATTATCGTTTACTTTATCTAACTTTAGATGGAAAAGATTCTGAAACAATTCCTGATACTGACAAGGCAAATTATGTTTCCATATCTTATCAAAAAGAAATTTTGAATTGGTTAGAGTCATGTGTCGGTATAGCAGCATGCTATCCATTGATACGAGAAACAATAAGACAATATATTATTAATTTAAAAGAAATACTGAATATTATGGGTGTAGAGAATGAAAATAAATTAATAGAATTAGTCACTTCAAAAGAATATACTGAATCAACATTAGCCATTTTAAGAAATGAAATGGAGATAAAAAGAGAAATCCGTTTACATTTCATTGAGGAACTTGAAAGACTGGCTAGACAAAAGGGGTTTGAGTTCAGTTGTGACGAAGGTGTACATCATTTTTGGTATGATCAATGGATTGTTTTATCTCAACCTTCTGTATCGAAAGAATGGGGTGTTTACATAGGTTGGTATAAACTTATAAAAAGTGATGGAGTACGTTATGGTATATCCAGACGGTTAACAGTTGATCCACAACCTGTCTCTGAAGATAAATTAATGCAAATACCCCATGTCTGGACTGAAGCTCCGCAGGATGAAAAATTTCCTTGTGGTTGGGCATATTTTCGAGGGATAGATGGTAAGACGGGTGACTGGTGGAATTGGTATGATATGAATACACTGGAAGATATGACTAACGGTACTATGCTTCATTTTATCGAAACGGAAATAATAGATAAGGTAATTGACGGAAATTTGTTGAAGAAAGTACAAGAATTACTTTCTGATTAACGGTTAACTTAATAAAATCCAAATTTCCTGAAATATGAATTAATAATGGAAGCCATCTCCAAGTATATCCAGTAAATATTTGGGATAAAGTTCAGAGTAAAATGGAATAGTTGTTATACCTTCTTTGTTTTGTTGTTCTAATATAAGTTTGCATCTTTCTATAGTATAATCTTGCATTTGAATGCGAAGCAATTCTTTAATAGAAATAGTAAACTATTTTTTATCTATATTACTGCTTAGGTTCAGATCCTTACAGTTAAACTGGTGCAAAATAACATTACCAGCTATGTCATATTGAGGGATAATAAATAAAAATCATTTATGCTTCAATTTGACATACTACTTTTAATAGATTTGCAATAAACAAAAGAGAATATTTTTATGAATTTCAAAAATTTACTTGAACAATACAGTTTTGAAGATATATTTCCTGATTTCATGGAACTGTGGAAAATCAATGCTCCTGAGTTGGCAGAAAGGTTAGATAAAGATGGGTGGAAAAGAATATATCAGAACATTCAATCATTAAATGTGAATCCTTCAGATTATTATATACGGTTGGTGTGCCGATGGGAAAGATGTACTCCTATGCTTGATATGAACTGTTCAGTTTATTCGAAATCAGACCATCAACTTGTTTGCCCTATGGCAGCCTATTCTTTATGGACAGAAATTTTAGAGATGGATATTCAAATTGATGATGATGTAGAGATAACCGCTCAAGAATTGACTGCTGGACTTTTGTGGGAGATCACTTATTACGGCAGTACTGAAGAAATGTCAAATGAGAATCGGAAGTAGATATTCAATAGAAACCGAGATTAATATAGATAATATTTTTTTTTACTATTCTTCAATTTGGCATATTGGTACCTATATATTTGTCTGTAAAAAATAATGAATAAGATATATAACTTTTAAACTTTATGTATTATGTCAAAAGTATTTAGAGTAATTCCAAAGAGAGTAAAGAAAACAAATGGAACAGTTTTGACTCCGGAAATGGAAGTAACCGTTACTACACAACAGCACACTACTGATCCGTTCTATAACGGTGCCAAGGAAATTAAGGAAGCATACATGCGCCTGTATAGATTCGATTACCAGAAAGCGTGTTGCAGTAAAAATGATTTTGAATTTAAGAAATTGGATTAGTTCAGATGAAGATTTCCCTGACATCATTGTTTAAAAAGAATAAAGTAAATTCTGCAAGTCAGATATTACATGAAATTTCTTTCAATAAAAATTTCATGAAAACGGCTCTTTTAGTTATTTCATTAAAGAATAAGGTTATAGATGAAGCGCTTAAAGGCCCTATATCTGATGCTTTGAAAAGGGTTGGGAAAAAGGTCGAAAAACAGTGTCCTTTTTTACATGTAGATTTTCATGGTTTTTCATACTTTGAAAATTCATATCAGATAAGGCATTTCCGTTATCGGATAAGTAATAAGAAAAGGGTTCTATGGCTTACATACGAATTTAATAATAAAGGTGACTTTGCAATTTATTATGATTTTCTCGAAGAATTTTATGACATTCACCCATGTACAGGTAAAGAATGGATTTGGGGGACAGATTGGCTACCAAAGAAATATAGAGACTGGAATGAAGGAACCCCTTGTCAAATTATGGAAGAACTATCAAATAATAATGTTGATGCTTCGTGTTTCTGTAATCTGATTTTTGATAATCTCATGATGGCAGTAGTTGGATTTATAAACACGGAGGACAGGGTGTTTGAAATAATTCCGAAACGAATTAAAAGGACAAGTGATGCAGTGTTGACTCCTGAAATGAAAGTAATCGTTACTACAAATATTCATACATCCGATCCCTTCTATAATGGTGCTGAGGAAATAAAGGAAGCATATATGCGTTTGTATGGATTTGATTATAAAAAAGCATGTTGCAGTATGGATGATTTTGAATTTAAAAAATTGGATTAGAATTTATGGAGAAAGTAAATGAGGTATTCTTTTCAGAAAAGGGACTGACTTCAACTTCCTATCCTATTTAGTTGACCTTGCGCAGGAAACATTTTGGGTAATGAAGCAAACAAGGCTTAAGCCAAATATTTAACTCCGAGTTCTGTAATATTAATGGTTAAATAGTATATAAATGAAAAAAGTAATAGATTGGTATCAGCAAATTTTAATTGATGTAACGAAACGATTGACCATAAAAGACATAATAATAGTATTAAGCATCACAATAGTCTTTATAATTATTATAAAGGCTATCAGCGCGATGTCACCGGAAAGGTGGATGAGAATTTAATCAGTATAACCAACAAATAAGCAGGGATGCTAAAAGTTGCCTACTCTGATTTATAAAAGAGAACATTATTGTCCCAATTTTAAGGAATACTAATGGAGATGTAATTAAAGATATTCATATGAAGGCGATAGATGGATATAATGTGAGGATATTATAAACAATATAGAAGATACAGCTCTTGACCAAATCAGGCAGTTGCTGTCCATTGATGTATTCAGTGAGTGTAAGATTCGTATTATGCCGGATGTTCATGCCGGAGCAGGATGCGTGATAGGTTTTACAGGGAACTTGGGCGACAAGGTGATTCCTAATATAGTAGGAGTAGATATAGGGTGTGGTATGTTAGTTCAACCATTTACTTGCAAAAAAACTATCGACTTCCATGCTTTGAATGAATATATCCTCCGTGCTATTCCTTTTGGACGTGATTTTAGGGGTGAAAACTATCTTCCATTGCCGGAGAAGTATTCAGAACTTTATCAAAATGCCAAACAACTGATATTACAGTTGCACTGTTATCGTGAATTGAAGGAAGTTCGCAGACTATATAAATCAATAGGTTCGCTTGGCAGTGGAAATCATTTTATAGAACTGGACAGAGATGAATCCGGTCTTTATTATCTTGTTGTACATACCGGAAGCCGTAATTTAGGAAAGCAGGTAGCAGATATTTATCAGAAACTTGCAGTGAAATGTCAGTCCGGATGGGACAAACAGATAGAAGAAAAGAATCGTATTATTACAGAATACAAACTGGCCGGAAGAAAAAGCGAGTTGCAGGATATCATTAGAAATCTTCACAACTCATTTAAGATCTGCAAACTGAACATTCCACAGGATTTATGTTATTGGGAAGGTCAGTTTCGGGAAGAGTATTTGCATGATATGCTTATCTGTCAGCGTTGGGCACAGATAAACCGTAAACTAATTGTAAATCTGATTATGGATTTTATTACTGAGAAAAGTCTTGTTTCATCTGAAGAGTATTTTAAGCCTTTTGAGAGTGTGCACAATTATATTGGTGACGATAATATAATTAGAAAAGGTGCAATATCGGTAAGATTGGGTGAAAAATGTGTCATACCATTGAACATGCGTGACGGTTCCTTGATTTCAATGAGGAGTGGAACTTTCTGTTCCTCATGGCGCCGGAAGAATCATGAGCCGTAGTCAGGCATTTAAGGAGATAAGTCTAGAGGATTTCAAAAAATCGATGTAAGATGTATATAGTGAAACAGTAACAGAATATACTAAAGATGAGTCTCCTATGGTTTATAAATTAAAATACGAAATCATGGATAACATTAAGGATACTGTTGATATTGAAACTATCATAAAGCCTATATTTAATTTCAAGGCTGCATTCAGGATACTTTCCAATAAAGGAGCAAATGCACCATTTTTAGAGCACAAAGGCTTATCTGCTTTTAGCTGTTCAATTGCCTTGTTCTTGATACTCTCAAAGTCAAATTCTTCTTTCATACAAAAAACAGTGTTAGCAAAGTTAATATTTTATTCTTTGTTGACACTGTTACATCCTTCCCTATATTACTTGTTTACAACGTGTTGTATCTTATTTATATATGTCTTCATTTCCTCGACAATAATATTTGCATCAAGACTCTGAAAATCGAACTTACATTCGTACCACCAGTCATTCAATTGCATGGAATCAGCATCATCACCACTGAGCATACCTTGATTCTCACGGGTTACCTGTGTTCCTGGAGCTTTTCGTATACCTATTTCGGCATCCTTTGCGATTCCATTATCAATGGCGCCACACCATTCATAACAAACCATAAAGTTCCCAATTACAATGCCTGCACCAATCCATTCCCTGGCCCAATCTTGTTCCCGTTCTATCCAATGATCGTTTCCGTCATCCGCTGCAAAGTGAGCTTTTGCTTCTGGAAATTTGCTAATAATTGTCTGAATCAGCTCTTTTCGTTTTAGTAAAGTATCTGAAAGTACAACTTCTTCAACTAGTGGCTGTATTACAGAATAACCAGCAGCATAAATCATGCAGTACCTTTTAAATGTCAATCTTGCGAAATTCACACTCTGATGCTGATCATAGGTTATATCAGGCCCAATCGACTCTATTTCCTGCAGATAATGGAGTGACTCTTTATTTTCATGGTATTCGGAGTATTGGTTGGAATTGCCCTTGCTTCTATTGGCTTCAAAAGAAATTGCCGCCATGTTCCCAATACTCCATAGCCAATCCTTATTATATTCACGAAAATCACCACGTTTATTTCTGATCCATTCCTGTGGAACTATGTGGTCAAAGTCCCATGGGCGGTTTTCTTCAGCCCACATATCTTGACGAGCAGGGTCATAATTGCGGAAATGAGTATTTATATACTGTCTTTCAGCGTATAATAGAATTTGTTTAGCCTCTGCGGTGACATAGCAAAAAGTCCTATCGAAGAAATTTTGATATGGTGCTGACAGACTTTTACCCAATCTCCAATTTTTAGACTCTTCTATTGACAAGAATTGTTGCACCTCCGTAGACGTGTAAACATGAAGGAGTTGGCAATCATGCATCAATCTAGAAATGCCCATCAAGACATTCTGCCGATTTATACCCTTTTTGCATCGATAGAACATCTCTTGTACACAACGTCTTTTGTCGTTTCCGAACCAATGAAGCAAGAAGGCGAGTGCTCTTATCTCCTGAACAGTAAGATTTATGGGAGATTCCGCGTCTTTTCGGGCGAAATACATGAGCAACAAATAAACATCGGGTGAGTTTCGAGCTATTATTGTCCGTAAGATATTCGGTGTACGGAGTTTTGAATCTTCTTTCACTCCTAACCATTCGTCAACTTTGTCAAGGATGACCTCTAACTGATTGTTTTTGTACAAGGTTTCTATCTTTTCCTTCTCTTCAAACCTCCTGGCTGCACTTCGAATCTGCTTGATAGTCATTTCGTTTTTGAAGTTTTTGTCCTCGTCAGAGGTCAATGCAAGCCGGAATGCAAGCATTACTAACTTGGAAGGATCCATGTATTTTTCTGCCAATGCATCGTTTACGTCTTTGATGGACGGCCAATAAGCTTTAATTGCAGAATAATTCAGGTCGTCTCTTGAGATTGTAGTACCTCCTGTATTAAGACGAGTAAATAGCACCTCCAAAGTGGTTTGAGCAACAGAATCTTCTGTAGTCTCTGTCTCCATCACCTCCTTTGGAAGATGGTTACATGTAATGGTATAATCCTTCAAAGCCTTTAAAGCAGGGAATAAAGTGGTCCGCAAATAATCTAAGGCTATATCAGACTGTTTGAATTTCTCATTGAATAGCTTCCGGAAGGTGAAATTTGTAGCATTGAAATTCGCCAGCGTCTCGTGGACAAAGCTATTTTCATCATTACTATTTTCCGCAGCCTCCAACAAACAAAATAGAGGAATAGGCAAATTGGCCTCTGTAGGCCATGTCTCCGTCAAAGAGAAATGATCATTGTAGATGTTTCCTCTTAGGTTAAACACATTTAGGGCATTTCTTTTTTCTGCGGTATTCAGCCGATTTGCATCATCGTCATTCTTATAGCCCCAAGGGTGTGGTGTAGTTGTTACTTTAACCCAAAATCTGCGTGTAGAATTTTTTGAAGATGGAGGTATTAGATCAATCCACAAAACGGCCCTTGCATCTGGAACGGTGTTAAATCCAATACTAATAGTATTGTACCTCTGCTGTCCATCCATAAGGTAGTATTTGCCGGCTCCTTCATTGTTTACGATATCAGACAGTATAAATGAACCTATAGGAAATCCTCGAAGTATGGAATCCCAAAGAAGCTCAACCTGACGGGGTTTCCATACAAGTCCACGTTGTAGCGCTGGAATCAGGACTTCGGAATCATTAGAAGTCCAAGATGCAATTTGACGTAGCGAATATGATAGATTCTTCATATGATTTTCAAATTATGCTCTTTTGAATGAAGGAACATTAGTGTCCTATAAAAAAGGATGAGTTGAAGATTTAGTTATATCTAAAGTCCCTCCCCCAATAAAGAGGGTGGGAAGTAGTAGTTGCAATTTTTTCTTCGTAAATTAGAGGTGCGAATCAACTGATTTACAATGAAAAATAAGATTGCTATTATAGATGCAAAAATAGGTAAATTGAACGAACTTTCCAAGGCTTTATCCGTTAAAGAACAAGTCTAAGAGCAACTTTTAGTCGTTATGAAGGCATTGGGTATCGGTAAAATCGTTCGGAATCTCAAGTTCGAGAAGGTTCAAGCCTATACCTTGACCTCCCTCTTCATCACGCTCCTCATCGTGCGCTTGCAGGGGATGAAGATTGCCAGTGCAAGTTCCGATCATTTTCATGGGCTTTGTGATCTTATATCTATGCCTATATCCGTTATTTGAAAAAACTATAGTGCATATATCTAAAATTCTGATTATCTAAATAATAGATATATTTATTATTTTTGCAATTCGAATACTTTAATAAACTCAAATCAATACCGTTAAGACCATTATGCTACGTTGCCTATTTCATTCTACTATTCAGGATTTCTGTAAGATGTCTCCAAAGGTACTATTAGGAACATTTATCAGCAATTATCATGGTTGTTCTATTACAACCACAAATGAAGCATGGTTAAGTGAGATAGAAATTATGCAGAATGTTTTGTTGTTGTGGAGAGATGAAAATGGGCATGTGATATTTGAGTATGATATCCCTAGATTAGGAAAACGAATTGATGTAGTTCTTTTACTTAGAGGATTGATCTTTTGTATTGAATTTAAGATTGGAGAAAAGAATGTACTTCAATCTAACATCGAACAGGTTTTGGACTATGCTTTGGATTTGAAAAACTTTCATCTATTGAGTCAAGATAGAACCATTGTTCCTATTTTAGTTCCAACTAAATTAGATACAAGTTCGAATGTTTTTGTTTCTTCAGTCTATGATGATTCTATATACAACCCATTAGTAACAGGCATTACTGGATTACAACAACTTATTTCAAATGTTTTTATACATTCAGGTGCGCTGAATGAAGATCCAAGTCTAGGTGCTGATTGGATTATAAGCCCCTATTCTCCAACGCCAACTATTATTGAAGCTGCTAAGAAACTTTACGAAAACCATAGCGTAGAAGATATTACAAGACATGAAGCAGACAAAGTATCAACAGATAAGACAATAGAATATATACTCAGTGTAATAAGAGAAAGTCGGGATAATAGACAAAAAAGTATTTGTTTTGTTACTGGTGTGCCTGGTGCAGGGAAAACTCTTGTTGGTTTGGATGTGGCAGTAAAACAATCCTATCAGGATGGAAATGAATTTATAGAAGATGAGGGAGCTGTCTATCTATCTGGTAACGGTCCATTAGTTGCTGTCCTTACAGAGGCATTGGCTATCGATAATCAAAGAAAGTGTAGAGAACGTGGCGAAAGAAAAAATCTCTCTGATTCAAGGAGAGAAGTGGGTAAGTTCATACAAATTATACATCGATATAGAGATAATATGTTGGCTAAAATAAAGAATCCTATTCGCAATGGGATTCTTGAAATTGATCCTGAGAAAGCAATAAAACTTTCTAAAGCCGGTTATGGAGAAGTTGAGCATGTTGCTATTTTTGATGAAGCACAACGTTCATGGACGCATAAGAGACTCTCTGATTATCTTAAACGAGGCGGGACTTATGGCAACAAACTAAAAATAAAGGATTTTCCACTTTCTGAAGCCGCTTTCTTAATCTGGTCGCTCGATCAAAGAGAAGATTGGGCAACAATAATATGTTTAATAGGTGGTGGTCAGGAAATTAATACCGGAGAAGCAGGAATCTCAGAATGGATAAAGGCTCTTAATGAGAGATTTTCACATTGGAAAATATATATATCCGATAAGCTTACCGAAAAGGAATATGCTGATGGTAGGGTTAATGAGTTATTAGCTAACAATGATAAAGTTACATATTCATCAAATCTCCATCTTGGTGTTAGTCTTCGTTCGTTTAGGGCAGAAAACCTTTCTGCTTTTGTACATTCTTTACTTTCATTCAATCCTGATGCTTCAATGTGGTATGAGAAAATTAGAAAACATTACCCAATTGTATTAACGAGAGACATGGACAAAGCTAGGGCTTGGTTGCGTAGTAAAACAAGAGGTTCGCAAAATGCTGGCGTACTTGTCAGCAAAGCTGCAGCGCGTTTTAAACCATTGGCTATTCATATACTTGAGCAAGGAGATGAAAATGCTGTTCATTGGTTTTTGGAGGATAGAAATGATGTTCGTTCATCAAACTATCTCGAAGATGCGGCAACAGAAATCCAAGTTCAAGGATTGGAATTGGATTATACTTGTGTTTTATGGGATGCTGATGTGAGATGTGATAATATGAAATGGAAGTTTTACAATTTCAATGGAAAGACTGCTTGGCGTGAAGAAACAGGGAAAACAGAAAGTAGCCTTGAACGAAGAAAGTATATGTTGAATGCCTACCGGGTGTTACTAACACGTGCTCGTATTGGTATGGTTATTTGTGTTCCGGAGGGTAATCATAATTATATTTCTGGCGGCTTTCCTGAAGACGCGACAAGACTTCCTGAGTTTTATGACGGCACATATAAATATTTTATATCCATAGGTCTGGAAGAAATATAATCTAATTCTTAAAAAAAATAGGCTGTAACACCTGATAAACAGTTTGTTACAGCCTAAATCTGATATTATTTAAATTGCTTATGCTTCCTCAATGGCAGCTTGAGCCTTGTCAATTCCTTTCTGATTATTAGACGTTTACCATACAAGTGTAAGCCTGTAGTAAGCAAACTTTCTTGATAACTTATTGACCGGAATTTTTTCACTTAATCAAGTTTGGTCGTAAGTGCTTGAATCTTAATAAGCTACAACTTACATAGTAAGTGTAAGCGGCATTCACTTTACTTTTGCCTCTCCATCAACCCTTTGATGAATAATTAAATTAATAGATATACAACATTTCAGTTTATTCTTTTCTTCTATCTTTCAATAGTTCAATAATCACGTCCTTATCCTTCAGGTTTGAATCAAGTCGTAAAATCTGTGAGTTCAGACTCTCTATCTGTTCCTTCAGAAGCTTGATTGTTTCCCTCAAGTTCTCAGTTTCTTTCTTTTCGCTGGATAACTGCACAGCCAGTTCTGCATCACCTATCAGATTATTTGCATTTCCGTCCAATGCAACGGCTGCAAGGTGTGCCGATATATGATGCTGTCTCGGACAGAAAAGGGAAAAGAAATTGAAGTCCAATGCTTCGCTGACTTTAATAAGCCTGCTCGTTTCCATTGTCTCCCTTTCCAGTATGCGGTTTATGTGCTGCTGCGGTACACCTATTTTGCGCCCAAGCTCAGATTTGCTCAATCCAAGCTCGTTGCGTCTTTTGTCGATAGCCTGACCTACATGCACGTGTTTTATGTCATTATCCATGCGATTCCTTCAATAAATACATCTTAAACAATAAATCATCAAACAAATATTTGGTTATATAAACCATTTTATGTTACTTTGTGGTGTAGCCTATTCATTTGGTGAATACAAAGTTAAACATTAAATATTAAACATCCAACAATTATGTCTGAAAACTTAGAAAAAATCCGTCCGGCACTTGTTGCCCTTGAAGTAGGTGAATCCGTTTCATTCCCCATTTCACGTTTGAAAAGCGTCCGTACACAGGCCTCAGAGCTTGGTGCCATCTACAACCGTCAGTTCAAGACCAGGACTGACAGGGAAAACCATACCATTACGGTCAAACGAACAGTATAGAAACCAAATCAGGTTTATATGAAGATATTACAGTTTCTGGACCATCTTATACCATACGAAACATTCCTGAATGACCTCTCCTCCAGAATTGTCAGACAATTGAAAGCCGACAAGGATGATCCTGAATTCATCAGCCAGAGGAAGGCTTACGAACTTTTTGGCCGCAGGAATGTAGAACGATGGAAACGTCAGGGAAAGGTGGTCTCCTATAAAAGACCCGGTAAGGTGGAATACCGCACGGCAGACCTCAGGCTCTTGCAGCGAACCACCCAGGACTATTTTGATGAAAGTCAGCCGAAACAGGCAGAAAAACCGGTCAAGAAAGATAAATGATAAACATATTATGGCTAATGCACTAATATTGATAAACTTTATTTGTTTAGTTTAGCCGTGATACTCTATGAAATATAAAGAAAGCAATTATAGTAGGTACAGGAATGTGCGTCAGTAACCTTTGTTCACCAGCTTATAGCTTTACCACTTAACGATAAAGCCGGACAGGTCTTTTGTATCGCACATTCATAATGATTTTATAATAATGAAAGAAATCAGACCAGCGTGCGATCCAAACGGTGTCTATTCAGTCAAGCGCACCTGTGCTGAACTCGGTATCAGCAACAAGACACTCAAAAAATACAGAGAAAACGGGTATATCCAACCGCTCAATCCTAATAATATCAGCCGTCCGAAATACTCCGGCCAGTCAATAATCGATTGTTGGAACCTGCTCAGTACGTTATGATAAGCGAAATAACCATACGGAAAGTGAGGGAACTTGCCATAGAAGACGTACTCAGTCCTTATGTCAGACTGTCCAGAAAAGGTTCAACACTGATGGGACTTTGTCCTTTTCATACTGAGAAGACCGGTTCCTTTGCCGTTACCCCAGGCAAGAATCTCTTCCACTGTTTCAGTTGTAACCGTGGCGGTGATTCCATTACGTTTATAATGGAAAAGGAAAACCTTTCCTTCAGTACCGCCGTGGAATTTATTGCCAGAAACCATAATATTCCGGTAGAATACATCAGTGAAGAGCGCAGTGAGGAACAGATGGCCGAAGCCAGGCACCGGGAATCACTTCTGACAGTTCTCGATACAGTCCAGACCTTCTTCCTACAAAATTTAAGAGCAACAGACAAGGAAGAGAGCCTTGATGCCAGAGCCTACGCATACAGCCGATGGCATGAGGAGTTCTGTGCCTTTGCCGGAATAGGCTATGCACCGAAAGATGGTCAGGCCTTTATGGATTTCTGCAGAAACAAGGCTTTGAACGAAGAACTGCTGTACGAACTCGGTATGTTCAAGCGTGGTGAGGATGGCAACACATACGCCATGTTCCGCCAGCGTATCATGATTCCCGTGAGAAACAGATGGGGACGCATCATTGCCTATACAGCCAGATACATTGGAGACAACAGGAAAGCTCCCAAGTATATCAACTCGGCAACAAGCATGATTTACTCCAAGGGAGAAACAGTATTCGGTATTGACCGTGCCGCCAGACTGCGTGATGCCGACTATTATATCATTGTGGAAGGTGCTCCTGATGTCCTGAGAATGCAGTCGATTGGATACGACAATACAGTAGCGTCACTTGGAACAACTTGGAGTGACAGCCAGTTCGAGCAGCTGAAGAAGTATGTATCCTCACTCTGTTTCATTCCAGATTCAGATATTGCGGAAGGCAAGCCATACGGACCTGGATTTGAGGCGGTGATGACCAATGGGGCTGCAGCCATAAGAAAAGGATTCCATGTAACAGTCAGGGAACTTCCTTTTGCAGAAATACCATCCGAGGCAGAAGGAAAAGTACAATATGCCAAGAATGATGCCGACAGCTATATCCGCAGCAGGGAAGATTATACTTCACTTCCGGAAAAGCATTTTATCATCTGGTTGGCACAGAAACGTTTTCTGGTAGCCGGTTCCATGGTAGAGGAAAGAAAGTGTGTTGCGGAAATAGCAGACCTGTTGCGCTATATAAAAGACCAGCTTGTGTATGACCAGTGTATAGAACAACTCTCCAGACTGCACGGCAAGGTAAAGCTATGGCGTGATGCCGTTACCCAGGCACGTGGGGAAGCCAGGAGAAGGAACGACAAACCTGCGGCCATGAACGAGATGCAGCGTGAAGCTGAACTGCTGCGCCAGTTCGGTCTGTTCGTCAGGGAAAACTGTTACTACTCCATCGGTGAAGATGATGATGAACCGTCAAGAATCTCCAACTTCATAATGGAACCACTGTTCCATATCGAGGATGAGATAAACGGAACCAGAATCTTCCGTATGAGGAATATGTACAATGTATGCAGGGTCATAGAACTGAAGGAGTCTGAATTATGCTCGCTGAGCAACTTCCAACAGAAGGTTGGTTCACTGGGCAATTATGTATGGCTGGCCAAGATAGACAAACTCAACCGTGTAAAGGAATACCTGTACTCAAAGACCGATACGGCAGAACGTATCAGAAAACTCGGCTGGAATGCAGCTGAAGGATTCTTTGCTTTTGGAAACGGAATATTTTTTGCAGGCACATTCAATGCTGTTGACGAATTGGGTATAGTCCGTTGTATCAACGGCAAGGCCTTCTATATACCGGCCACTTCAAAAATCTATCTCAACAATCCGGAGATATTCCAGTTTGAAAGACTTATGGTGCATGAGAACCGTAACGGAATAAAACTGTATGATTACGTAAAAAGACTTATGGAAGTATTCGGTGAGAATGCAAGTGTAGCCTTCTGTTACCTTCTTGCCACCCTCTTCCGTGACATCATATTCAGACGTACCCGCCACTTTCCCATCCTGAACCTTTTCGGTGAGAAAGGAACTGGTAAGACAACCCTGGCTACTTCCCTCCAGTCCTTTTTCCTGCACGGAGTAGATCCGCCCAACCTTGGAGTAACCTCTGTACCGGCCATGAACGACCGTGTGTCACAGGCCGTCAATACTCTTGCCGTGCTTGATGAATACAAGAACGACCTCGACATACGCAAGATAGCCTATCTGAAAGGACTCTGGGGCGGTGGCGGCCAGACCAAAAAGAATACGAATACAGACGGGATGGCAGCACAGACCATTGTCACAACAGGTGTAGCCCTTTGCGGCCAGGACAAGCCGACACAGGATATGGCACTCTATACCCGTGTCATCTTCCTTGCCTTTTCAAAGACATCATTCAATCAGAATGAGAAAAGAGCCTATGAAGACCTTGTATCAGTCTGCAACATGGGACTTACCCATCTCACTCTGGAGATACTGGGACACCGGGAACTGTTTGAGAAGAATTTTCCGGAAATATATTCCATTACCAAACGTGAGCTGGCTGCGAAATTGGATAATGAAACCATCCATGACCGTATATTCGGAAACTGGGTTATTCCACTGGCTACATTCAGAACACTGGAGACTGTCATTGACGTGCCTTTCAGCTATGCAGAATTGTTTGATACGGCAGTCAGAGGAATACGCAATCAGAATGAACTGGCTCAGGAAAGTTCGGAAATAGCGGACTTCTGGAGTATGCTTCAGGGATTCCAGACTTCAGGGAAATGTATCGAGAAGGCACATTACCGCATAAGGTATATGAAATCCTTCCGTCCATTGTCCGTAAAGGAAGATATAGAGTTTAAGGAAGCACGTCCTATTCTCTATCTGAACACGGCAGCCGTAGCATCACTGTTTAACAGCCGGAACGCAGGTTCAACTTCCAACCGCTCGAACTGGTCCACCATCATGTCGTACCTGAAATCCCATGCTTCATACCTGGGCCTGAAACAGGACAGATTCACCATACTTCTGCCAAGCGGACTTCCTGACTATACCATTGACATTGTAAATGGAGAGCAGGTTAAGAAGGTAAAGGTAAACCGACCGAAGGCTCTGTGTTTTGATTATATGCAGTTGAAGGAGACTTTCGGACTGGATCTTGAAACTGAAGTGGTGGCTGAAGTACAGGACATGCAGGAGGAAGTGATAACAGAAATGCAACACACTTTCAAACAGAATGAATTTGATTTTACATAAATGATCAATCTGAACTCTGATGATGAAAGAAGTAAAGGGTTTAATACAAATCAAAAATATAATTGTAGTATTAAAAGACTTCTCCTAGTTTTTTTGGTGAAATCACCAAGTTCTTAGATAAAAAAGCATAAATATTTAGCAATTTTTAATGATAGAGTTGACTATTTGACGGGAACAAAGTATTTTTGTACATCAATAATTTTATAACCATATTACGATGGCAAATGCAGACCAAATATTATCTCTGATACGCAATCATTTAAACAATGATGATGCACAATTCAGAAAGGTTGCCTTACAGATTTCAGCTGTAGAGGCAAAGAATGGTCATGCTGTATTGGCGAGAACTATCCAGGAATTGTTAAGCCAGAAAAAGACCTCTTTTAGCAATTTAAAAATTATTCCACGCAATAAGGATGTTGACGATTTGTTGCTTCAGACTGAAACATATGACAGTTTGAATGATCTGGTTACAGATAAGTCTGTAAAGGAGAAGCTGGAAAGGGTAATAAAGGAATATACAAGAAGAGAAGAACTTCAGAAATATGGCCTTGCAAACCGCCGTAAGCTGTTACTCTATGGTATGTCTGGTACAGGTAAGACTATGACATCAGGGGTATTGGCAAAGGAACTTAATCTTCCTTTCTTTATTGTAAGAACAGAAAAGATTATCACTAAATTCATGGGTGAGACAGGTCAGAAACTTAGCCGTATTTTTGATTTTATAGATGAAGTTCCTGCCGTTTATCTCTTTGATGAGTTTGACGCTATAGGTGCACAACGTGGAATGGAAAATGAGGTCGGTGAACAACGCAGAATACTTAATACATTCCTGCAGTTGTTGGAGCGTGATTCTTCTGATAGTTTTATTGTTGCAGCCACAAATGCAATAGAGTCCATCGATAAGGCAATGTTCCGGCGTTTTGATGATGTCATTGAATACAGAATGCCGGATGCAGAACAACGCTTGTTGTTGTTGCGTGAATATTTATATACAGCAAAAAATCTGGATTTTTCTCAGGCTGAACCTTTATTTACGGGAATGAGTCATGCAGAGATAAAAATGGTATGTTCCGACATATTCAAAGAATCACTGTTAAATGATTTGCCTATAGATATGGAAATGGTGAAAATGATTGTTGACAAACGAAATCAGTTGTGCCGTGAAATAGGTTGAATATGAAGGTAATATGCAAAAGAAACATTTTTTCTTAGGAAATAAGATAGCAGAAGCCCGTTCTTTTACACCAAGAACCAGGTCAGTACAACAGCCAAACATGCCTGAAAGAAACAGACAGGAACATGCGGCTTATATAAAAGAAATTTACAATACAGCCATTGATCAGGCTATAGAAACTTTGTCACAACGGTCAGAAAGGGGATTACCCGTTGCAGATGGTGTTTATATGAACTTTGACATGGTTTCAGGTTTTGTTCCTCAGACATTAGCAAAAAGTAGTGGAGCATCTATTCTAAAAATCTCAGAAGATAAAGGTGATGGAAATGTAGATGTAACAATATATGTCAAGAAAGAAAAAAAAGATTGGTTGGACAAAAAAGCTAATGAGTATGCAAATGAAGAAATTTGCACAAGGAATGGAAACCCTAAGAATGCAACTCTGATTGCGCCAATCAATTCTATTGAACAAGCTGATGTTCATAGTCTTTATACTTCTGCAGAAGATTTTGATATGCTACCAGATAATCATCTGCAGACATTTGAAATATGGGTAACCAAAGGTGATGATTATAATGTAGAGGAACTTACTAAAACTTTAGACAGTCTTGGCCTTATATCAGCAGGTAAAAATATTCTGGACTTTGAAGGAGTTGCTGTTCTGTTAATCAAAGCAACAAAACAACAATTATGTGAATTACCTTTATCTGTTGGTTATATAGAGGGAATACGTCCTTATAAACAGCCTTCAATACTTGTAAAATCCCATGATGAAAGCAGGGAATGGAGTGAGCTTATTAAAGATGAAATTGAGATTTCAATAAACAGTGACAGTGTAAGGGTGGGCTTATTGGATTCAGGTGTAAACAATGCTCATGACTTGATAGCTCCATTCTTATCGGATGATATGATGAAAAGTGCAATAGGAGTTTATGACACTATTGATCATAGCTTCCATGGAACGGATATGGCTGGCCTTATCCTATATGGTGATATGACAGATTTAATTTATGGGCATAAGAAATCTGTTGCAATTGAAAACAACTTGGCATCCGTGAAAATATTTGAATCCGGATATGAAACTGATTCTGATTTTTATGGTGCTGTTATAGAGGATGCTATACAGCAAGCTCATGAAATGGGAGCATCTATACAATGTATGGCTGTTACAGATGACATTTCTTATGACTGCAAATCCACGTCAAGTTCTGCTGCTTTAGATGAAAGTATATACAATGGAGGGAATTGTGATCGTCTGGTGGTCGTTTCTGCGGGAAACATTGAGACTACAGAAATAGACGCTTCAGATTATATAGAATCATGTAAAGCTAATGCTATTAAAAGTCCGGCACAGGCATGGAATGCACTGACCGTAGGAGCTTATACTGAGAAGGCTTTTGTTACTGATGATAGATATAAGGCTTTGGCTGCACCTGGAGGAATTTCTCCGATGTCAAGAACTTCTTGGCGTTGGAGAAATGGTCTTAATAAGCCTGAGATTGTCATGGAAGGCGGTAATGTAGCTGATCATCCTGTACTGCAGACTACAACAACTCCTGATCTGAGCCTGATTTCGACTAGTGCAGATTTGGCAGAATCATTGGAACCGTTTTATGCAACCAGTGCAGCCACAGCATTAGCTGCACGTATGGCAGCAAAAATTAAGACAGTGAATCCTGACCTTTCTTTGTTGTCTATACGTGGTATGATGGTACATTCTGCGAGATGGACTGAAGAAATGAAGCGTATAGGAAGTGTCAATGACATCATGTCAATATGTGGTTATGGCCTTCCTGATGAAGAAATTGCTTTATTTAGTAATGAAAGATATGCCACATACATATTTGAGAATGAATTGATACCATATGTACGTAAAGATGGTTCAAATACATATAATCAACTGCATTTTTATGATCTTCCATGGCCTGTAGAATTACTTGAGCAGATGGGAGCAGAAAAAGTAAAGATAAGAATTACACTTTCCTATTATGTAAAGCCTTCTCCTGGTTATGCCGGTAGAAGGAATAAATATCGTTATCCTTCAGCAACTTTGCATTTTGACTTGAAGAGTCCACATGAAAATGTTGAAGAATTTTTATGTAGAAGGAATAAGAATGAAGGAGATAAAACAACGGATAATGATACTCAAAGATGGACAATCAAGCAAAATCGCCGTGAACAAGGTACTGTTCAGTCGGACTGGTTTGAGTGTACAGCAGCTGAATTAGCAGGTTGTGGTCATATAGTTGTTTATCCAGGACCAGGTTGGTGGAAAGAGAGAAAACTGGCTAATGTTGATAATGTTATAAAGTATTCTCTAATAATATCTATAGAAACAAGTGAAACAGAAATATATAATGCTGTAGAGACTGAAATCAACAACAAGATAGGTATACCAATAATGCAGGAAGTATAAACCTATCATTTTAAGTTTAAATCATTGTTTTAAATATAATAGTTGCGGTTTGGAGTAATCCAAACCGCTTTTGTTTAATAGAGGAGTGGTTAGCTACCTGCAATGCCATCACTAACCATGAAGCTCCAAACTTTAATCTTAGTTACTGTTCCTTATCTATTCAATAGCATTAGCTAATTGTGCAGAATCAATGGAAAAGGCTAAAAGAGATTGGTACTACGAGTACAATGGAATAAAAGCAGAAAGATCATGGATAATTGACATTACTTTGTTGCTGTCAACTCCCTTTCCGCATAGCCATTGAATTATAAACTCTGCGCCATCTTTTGCCAATGACATACTGCTTGCTGCAGGGATTCCAAGAATCCCTAGTACATCTAATCCTACAGATAAAGAATTACTAATAACCTATCCTTTCGGACTTTTGATTGCGGCGTGAACCTTCACTAAAAGTTCTGCCGCCTACATTCTGTTAAAAAACATAAGCTTTGATTTTAAAATTTTAAATTTTATATCTATAGCAGAGCATAGCTCCATTGAAGTAAATGATGGTATTGAACCATAAATATAAGAATTCCACCTGTGCATTTACTTTAAAAGTCTTTTCATATGTTCTCATAGCAAATGTACTGATAAAATATTAAATACCTAAAATAAAATTAGAATTATTATAGCTCATATTACATACCTGTTTCTGATACGCCCAATCTTCTGAAGCAATTTCATTCTCAACTTTTCCGGGAAAGTAATCTCCACCTTATCACCAAGAGCCAGGATTTCATCCACCAACTCGTCAGTCACAAGAAGGGTGTAATCAAATGAAGTGAAACTCCCCATATCATTCCTTTCTACCTGCGAATGGTGGAAAGGATGTTTTCTTAGATAATCGGCAAATGGACCATAAGCCCGTAGTGTAACCTCTTCTGGCTGCTGTCCGGTTGGAGCCACAACACCAATGGAGTCTGAAAGACGTTTGGCAAGCGAAAATCTGCAGTCTGTCTGAAACCTGTTTCCGCTGAGATAGATTTTGGTCAGTGCATCAAGAGGAACGGCACAGAACTCTGATCCGTTCCTGTATCCGAGCAGATACCAGCGGTTATGGAACAGCTTTAAACCTTCTGGTCGGAAACGCCCTTCCACTTCATAGCCCTTGTCATTCGTGTAGAATATGTATAGTTCATGCCCATCGCTGATACATTCCGATATATCCGGCAGGTATTCAATGCCATTTGACATGTCAGGCAGTACAACACGATGAAATAGACACGGACTGCTTTTCAGGGCCACATCAATGATACGGCTGTTGAACAGCCAGTTCCGGCAGCTGTCACCGAGTATTTCATCCAGATTCTGGATATAGTATGTATAGTCCTTTCTGTTGCACGCAATAACTATATCAAAATTTTCCTCAATCATTTTCCGGTGATGATGGAATGTGCGCAGACTCAACGGTTTTCCATTGTACAGGAAATGATGCTTCCAAATATCACAAAGCCTTTCAAAAGTGACCTTTCTTTCCTGATAGACTGTATGCAGCAGCCAAATGTAGCGGTTGTATATATTATTCATAAAATCACCTCTTGTAACTTGTTTAACTATCTAAATATAAGCATTATAAATGAGATATGCAAGAAATTTGCATATCTGTTTTGTACAATATTTTCAGTATAATCCGGGCAGGTTTTCAGTACAGATTGATTATATCCATACCTCTCTTCCCTGCCTCCCTGCAGGTATAGAATGTCCCACCATAAGGCTTGCCGTCATAACATGCAATCAAACCGCATGAATGCTCCAGTATGAAGTCATTGCGCCTTAGAAGACACCCATGAAAATAGTGTTCACTCAATACGATAACCCGGTCAGCCCTGGAAATTATTTTCTGATAACGTTCCTTTTCAATTGACGGCCACCGGCAATTCTGTCTTCTGAAAGGTACAACGGCAATGAGCCGGATTTCCGGACACTTCCCCTTCAGTGATAATACAGTTTCAGCAGCCATCAGGTCGAATCCCATGGCCATTCCTGAGTAGAAATAGGTAATGCCTGACTTGCATGCAAGCGACACGGCTTCAACAAGCCGTGCCCTGATTTCATCCTGCCTTTCTACGGGAACAGTTCTGTGTCCCGTGAAGGCCAGTGACTTTGATTTTTCTGATAATATTCCGTTCATATTTCTATACTTTATAATGGGTTCTTGCAAGGAAGATGCCTTCAATGACATTCGCTCCGAAACTCTCCAACTGATTCGCATATATACCAAAGCTGATTCCGCGTGTGATTACATCGTCAAATACAATGACATCTTTCTTTTTGAACCATTCTTCATCAAACTCGATGATGCTCACCTTTCTGATTTCCTTTTCAGCCTTACGGTTTTCATGAACAGCCAGTCTTTCTCCGCATACCCTTACATGGTCATATCCGTTTATTGCTCCTGTGAGTTCACATACCCTTTTGCAGAAGTCCATGTACCGGATTTCATTCTTTCTTACTGATGATGCCGGAACCGGAATGAATACCAACTGAGAACATCTGTCCCCGTGTTCCTTAATCATTCTTGCTGCCGTCATCTGTGCCACCGCTTCATGAGACCTTCCATCCTTGAAGTCATAAACCAACTGTCTGTCGGCGATTTCCTTCTCGCCCACATTCTGAATACGTTTGGGAAAATATTTGCAGAACCATGTCTGTGGCTTTTCCAACTGCTTTCTGATGCTTTCGTCCATCTGTACCATACGCTCTGATTTTTTCCCTTCTGTCTGCAAGTTTTTTCAGCTTGCCCGAAGGATATTTTTTGCAGTTCTCAGAAGCGCAGGCATTCAATAAGGCAAACTTCAAGGGAAACTGAAAATACGCTCAACCCCGTTTGAGGAAGATTTTCAGCCCTGTGTTTGACGTTTGCAATGCCGGAGATACCTTTGCAAAAAAATATCTGCAGAGGCATGCTGAACAAACCTGTGGCTGTAATGGTACATTAGGATAACCATGTATCCCTTTCGCATCAGATGTTTTCAGATAATAAAATGCACCCGTTTCAAGGGTGACAGTGTTGACAGAGAGTATCTGTCAGTGTATCAGATACTTCACATAGAAATCATGCGTTGACAAACGTTGACAACTGTAGCCACAATTTTCAGTCCGCTAAAAATCCATAGCCAAACGTTGACACATTATAATACTCTATTCTTTATAAGAAATATCAGAAAGAATATAATATGTTGTATTACAGCAATTTCCAAGACTGATTTTATGCCGGATTTTCATTGGATTTGCTGTCAACGCTGTCAACCATCAAATATATGCCTTCCTGATTTCCGTAAAACAGATTCGTTATCAACCGCCTTAGCCTTGCTGTATTGAATATGACAGGTAACACATAATCCATACAAATCCCACAATCTCCGGAATAATCCCATATTTGACGTATTGACAGCTAATAATCAACTGTTTACCTTTACGGCATCCAATAAACGAAAAGATTAACCAGCATGAGAAATAATGAAAGTTGTTCCGGAAAAGACATATTCAGTAAAGGAGGCAGCACGCTACCTGGGTGTTCACCGCTGCACCATCTATGCCTATATCCGTTATCTGGAAAAGCCGCTGGCTTTCCTGAAGATACCTGATAAGGCAAAAAGGGTGTTCAGAGGAACTGACCTGATAGCCTACAAGGAAACCGGCCTGCCCAAACGTGGCCGCAAGCGTAAGAAACACCTTTAGTTCAGTCTGTCCCATGGAATGGTATCCAGAACATTATATTTGGCATTCATAGCAGCAAGTTCAAGAGCCAGCAGCCTTGCCCTTAGCCTGACATCCTCCATGTCGGATACGGCTTGAAGGAACTCGGACGGCTCCATTGCTCCTGACTGAATCATCCATTCCCTTGCACATTTCTCAGGAACAACGGCACTGACGAAAGAGAGTATTTCTTTTGCTATGCAGCCGGCTGTACCGTTACCGGCTTCAATGGTAAAACAGAACGGCACACCGCTCGAAGTCTTCCTCCTGAAATTGAGAAACCGGATTCCATCCATGTTTTCCATTGAAACGCTCCACCCATGCCGGGCAGAGAGATTAAAAATATTACGACAATTTTCCATTTACCATACAATTATAGTTTTGTTTTCATTTACCTGCTATAATAAGCAGCCGGTCTTGTCCGTGACGGATAGGACCGGCCACTTCTGTTTTCATACAGCCTATTCAAACCTTTCAAGAAATTCCTGAAGCCTGCTGTCCTGAATCTGTTTCAGCGGAACCGGATTAAAGTCTTGCTGCTGTCTTACCTGAAGCTTGCCAAGCCCCTGAGCACTCAGGTCAAGCTCCACATCCGAAAGCTCATTGAGGGAAATATACCCGTATTCATCCTCCATGAGTCCGATTACGATACCGAATAGAATCACATCGTCATCCTCCCTGTTTCCTTCAAGGATAAACCACCTTACAGAACCAAGGGCAAAAACCGCACGGCAAACAGCCTCTTTTCCCTTGCCGTCCTGGGAGTAGAGCGGATAACCCTCCAGAGCTTCCGCCAGTTGTGTTGTCATCAATCTGCACATATCAGTAAAAAATTAAAAGATTGTTTGATACCCATTCTTCTTGCTCGCATAACACTTGAATTTTGAAGTTCCAGTTCTTTTCCCTTTGGTAAAGCTCATTGAGCTTCATGGCCGGGATAAACCGTTTTATGTGCATTTGTGACTGCGGACCAAAGGGAGAAAAAGACAAGTGTGAAGTCAGAGAATGCAGACGGAATACCCAAATTTTTGAGGCATGAGAAAATTTGCGGAAGGCTGCCGTCAAGTCCTCCGACTGAAAGCGTAAGCGTCACTTGGCGTTTCTCCAGTCCGAAGTACCTTTGCACATAAGAAACGGTTCCGGCTATGATGCTCCAATGATTTCCTGATATTCAGTATTCAAAGATTTCTGAGGAGCATAGTATCCGTTTTCAGACAAACCACCGGTAACCGGTTGCCAATGTCAGAGCCTTTGAAGTGAAGAGCAGCGTAACCTTAAAGGCTCTGTCTTTGACAACTGTCCTGATTTATCTGCATGACTGTATGAACCTGTCGGCTGAAACTTGCCTGGTATCGGGATACGAAGCAAGTCAGCCGATAAGTTTCCGCTGTATAAGGCAATTTGTTCCGGCATCGCATGAAATACGAACAGTCGGAACAGCTTGCCTGTATTTTAAGATAGGTATTCAAGGATATAGGACGTTCCGTCAGTGCAAGCTTTAGCCTGCATCATCGGGACGGCCTTCTTGTTTTCGTTTTCAGACGAACCACCGGTAACCGGTTGCCAATGTCAGAGCCTTTGAAGTGAAGAGTAGCGTAACCTTAAAGGCTCTGTCTTTGGCAACTGTCCTGGTTTATCTGCATGATTGTATGAACCTGTCGGCTGAAACTTGCCTGGTGTCACAGATACGAGGCATATCTGCCGGTCTGTTTTATATATCTATAGTTTATTTGTGGATACCTGGCTTCTATTCCGTAAACTGATAAGTAGAAAATTGAGTTAATATAGCTACAATACAACTCATTGGTTGTAATTTATCAAATAATTGCATTATCTTTGCATGTAGACGTGCGATAAAGTAATCTTTTTAATGAATATAGCAGCAGACAAAATTTCCTGTAAAGCTTTGGACGTTACAGGAGCAGAAATCAGAATTGAGCAAGATAAAAAGAATTGGGTAGAGTATTCACAGTTAATAGCCGGGGTTATGTCTAAGCGGATGGCGGAACTTGGCTTTACGCAGTTAATGCTTGCTGAGAAGATGAATTGTACCCAACAATATATTTCAAAAATATTGAAAGGGAAAAAGAATATGTCACTGGAGACTATATGCAAGATAGAGAATGCATTAGGCATCGAGATTATCAAAAGTCTAAATAGAAATGAATAACGAATAAAGCAGATTTATGTCAATACAAAGTGAAGCGGCATTAGAAGCCGGACTTATCGCTGCCCTTCAACAAATGGACTATGAATATGTCCAGATTGCAGAGGAAGATAATCTTCAAGCCAATTTCAAACGGCAGTTGGAGAAGCATAATCATAAGCGGTTGTCAGAGCATGGTCGTACTGAATTTACCGATGAGGAATTTGAAAAGATACTTATCTACCTGGAAGGTGGTACGCGCTTTGAAAAAGCAAAAAAACTCCGGGACCTCTATCCGCTTGACACGTCAGATGGCAAGCGCATTTGGGTGGAGTTTCTCAATCGTCAGCAATGGTGTCAGAATGAGTTTCAGGTGTCGAACCAAATTACGGTGGAAGGACGTAAGAAATGCCGTTATGATGTAACCATTCTTATAAATGGTTTGCCTTTGGTTCAGATTGAATTGAAACGCCGTGGCGTGGAACTGAAACAAGCATACAATCAAATACAGCGTTACCACAAGACTTCATTCCACGGACTATTTGACTATATCCAGTTGTTTGTCATATCAAACGGAGTAAATACACGTTATTTCGCCAATAATCCGAATAGTGGTTATAAATTCACATTCAACTGGACTGATGCTGCCAATCATCCGTTCAATGAGTTGGATAAGTTTGCCGTATTTTTCTTAGAGAAGTGTACGCTCGGTAAAATTATAGGAAAATATATTGTACTGCATGAGGGCGACAAGTGCCTGATGGTGCTTCGCCCTTATCAATTTTATGCGGTAGAGAAGATTTTGGACAGGGTACAAAACTCTAACGACAATGGCTATATCTGGCATACAACAGGGGCTGGAAAAACATTAACTTCATTCAAGGCGGCACAGCTTGTATCGGAATTGGATGATGTAGATAAGGTGATGTTTGTAGTTGACCGTCATGACCTCGACACTCAGACACAATCGGAATACGAGGCATTTGAGCCGGGTGCGGTGGATAGTACCGACAATACGGATGAACTTGTGAAGCGACTGCAAAGCAATTCAAAGATTATTATCACTACCATTCAGAAACTCAACTCCGCAGTCAGCAAGACTTGGTATAGCAACAAGATTGAATCTGTCCGTCACTCACGTATCGTAATGATATTTGATGAGTGTCATCGCAGTCATTTCGGGGACAGCCACAAGAAGATTATGAAGTTCTTTGACAATGCCCGGATATTCGGCTTTACCGGAACGCCTATTTTTACTGAGAATGCGGTGGACGGACATACCACCAAAGAAATATTCGGCAATTGCCTCCATAAATATCTGATTAAGGATGCCATTGCGGATGAAAACGTGCTTGGTTTCCTTGTGGAATACTATCACGGCAATGAAGTCGTTGATAATGACAATCAAGCCCGGATGGAAGAAATTGCAAAATTCATCCTTAACAATTTCAACAAATCCACATTTGATGGAGAATTTGATGCCTTGTTTGCCGTGCAGTCCGTTCCGATGCTTATACGCTATTACAAGATTTTCAAATCTTTGAATCCTAAAATCCGAATCGGTGCAGTGTTTACATACGCAGCCAATAGTAGCCAGGATGATGACCAGACAGGTATGGGTACAGGTCAATATACAAGTCAAAGTGTAGGCGAAGCTGACGAACTGCAAGCCATCATGGATGATTACAATAAAATGTACGGAACAGCTTTCACGACTGAGAATTTCCGAGCATACTATGATGACATCAACCTGCGCATGAAAAAGAAGAAAACGGACATGAAACCGCTTGACCTTTGCCTTGTCGTGGGTATGTTCTTAACCGGCTTTGACAGCAAGAAACTGAATACGCTCTATGTGGATAAAAACATGGAGTATCATGGCTTGCTGCAAGCGTTCAGTCGTACCAACCGAGTACTGAACGAGAAGAAGCGTTTTGGTAAAATCGTTTGTTTTCGAGACTTGAAAAGTAATGTTGATACGTCTATCAGGTTATTTAGTAACTCTGACAATCCTGAGGATATAGTGCGCCCTCCGTTTGAGGAAGTAAAACAGGAATACAGAACTTTAGCAACAGAGTTTCTTCAAAAATATCCTACGCCCGGCAGCATAGACTTTCTGCAAAGTGAAAACGACAAAAAGAATTTTGTGCTTGCTTTTCGTGATATAATCCGCAAACACGCAGAAATCCAGATATACGAAGATTATAGCGAAGATGCGGACGATCTTGGACTGACAGAACAACAATTCAACGACTATAAGAGTAAATACCTCGACATAACAGTTGGCTTTATCAATCCTCCAGTTACACCACCAGTTGTTGCGGAAGACCCTGTGCCATACGGCAGTAATCAAGGCTTGGAAGATATAGATTTCTGTCTTGAGCTTCTGCATAGTGACATTATCAATGTGGCTTATATCCTTGAACTCATTGCCGACCTTGACCCATATAGCGATGATTATTCTGCTAAACGCCAGCATATCATTGATACTATGATTAAGGATGCTGGAATGAGAGGCAAAGCCAAACTCATAGACGGCTTTATCAAAAAGAATGTGGATGAAGACAAGGAAAACTTCATGACTGGGCGTAATAAGGCTGACGGTACAAATGAATTGGAGGAACGCCTGAACCAGTATATTGTATCTGAACGAAATAAAGCTATATGTGATTTGGCTGATGAAGAACAAATTTCTTCCGAGGTGCTTAATCTCTATATAAAAGAGTATGACTATTTGCAGAAGGAACAGCCGGAAATTATACAAAAGGCTTTGAGAGAGAAACATCTTGGCCTGATAAAGACAAGAAAAGCATTGACACGCATTCTTGACCGTCTGCGTTGTATCATTAGAACTTTTAGTTGGGATTAAAGAGTATGGATAAGATAAAAGAACCAGGATATGTTTATATTTTAACCAATCCAAGTTTTCGTGAGGATTGGGTAAAGATTGGTAAAAGTTCCAGACCTGTTGATGTACGCTCAAAGGAACTTGATAATACGGCTGTACCTTTGCCTTTTGAGATATTTGCCACAATTAAAACGGCAAAATATAATGAGGTCGAAAAACTTGTACACAATATAATTGACAATTTGACGAACTTTCGTATTCGTCAGAACCGAGAGTTTTTTAATGTTGCACCACAAAAAGCACTGGAAATTCTTAAAGAAATAGCATTAACCATTGATGATGCTGTCGTAACAGAGTATGATAATAATCAACCTGTGTGTAGTGATAACCCAATATCTATGCCTATTCAAAAATGCACCAATCACGGAAAAGATTATACAAAGTATTCACTTAACGGAGTTGGTTCTTATGGAAAAGGTAGGCTGGCATTAGAGGTTATTCGTGTTTATGTCGGTTCTAACCATGTTAATTATAATGAATTAGTTGAATTATTGCCTAATCGTTTAATTAAAACAGTTGATGAAGTAAACCGTTGGAAAAGTCAAACATCTGACACTCATAAAAGATGGTTTGAAAAAGACATCCTTATTTCTAATGATGGTGTTAAATTTGTTGTTTCATCACAGCATGGAAAAGGAAATATAGGTAAGATTTTTGAGCTTGCCGATAAATTGGGTTATGAAATTAAAGAATTGAAATAAAATTATGAGCGAAGAATTACAACAGAAACTCCGTGACCAACTTTGGGAGGTCGCAAACCGTTTGCGTGGCAATATGTCGGCAAGCGACTTTATGTATTTTACCTTGGGGTTTATCTTTTACAAATACTTGTCGGAAAAAATAGAGAAATATGCTAACAGTGCGCTTGAAGACGATGAAGTGACCTTTAAGGAATTATGGGACATGACCGATGCTGATGCTGCGGAATTGCAGGAAGAGGTCAAAAAACAGTGTCTGGAAAATATCGGTTATTTTATAGAACCACAATTCCTATTCTCATCTGTGATAGATACTATCAAGCGGAAAGAAAATATACTGCCTATGCTGGAACGTTCTTTGAAACGCATAGAGGACAGTACACTTGGACAGGATAGCGAAGAGGATTTCGGAGGACTGTTCTCTGATATTGATTTGGCTTCTCCTAAGTTGGGTAAGACTGCTGACGATAAGAATACATTGGTCAGCAATGTGCTTCTTGCTTTGGATGATATAGATTTTGGTGTGGAAGCCTCACAGGAAATTGATATTCTTGGTGATACCTACGAATACATGATTTCCCAATTTGCTGCTGGAGCCGGAAAGAAAGCAGGAGAGTTCTATACACCTCAGGAAGTCAGTCGCATATTGGCGGAAATTGTTTCTATTGGCCACCAACGTCTGCGCAATGTGTATGATCCTACTTGTGGCAGCGGTTCGTTATTGTTACGTGCAGCAAGTATAGGAAAGGCTGTTGATATATTTGGACAAGAAAAGAATCCTACTACCTACAATCTTGCCAGAATGAATATGCTGCTTCACGGAATCAAGTTCAGCAACTTCAAAATAGAAAACGGTGATACGCTCGAATGGGACGCTTTCGGTGATACCCAGTTTGATGCGGTAGTCGCAAATCCGCCGTTCTCAGCCGAATGGAGTGCCGCCGACAAGTTCAACAATGATGACCGTTTCAGCAAGGCCGGACGGCTTGCACCGAAGAAAACAGCCGATTACGCCTTTATCCTGCACATGATTTATCACTTGAATGAAGGCGGTACAATGGCTTGCGTAGCTCCTCACGGCGTGTTGTTCCGTGGAAATGCCGAAGGTGTTATCCGCCGTTTCCTCATAGAAAAAAAGAACTACATAGATGCCATTATCGGATTACCAGCCAACATATTCTATGGTACAAGTATTCCGACCTGTATTCTTGTCTTCAAGAAATGCCGTAAGGAAGATGACAATATCCTGTTCATTGACGCAAGCAAGGAGTTTGAAAAAGTAAAGACTCAAAACAAGCTTCGTCCACAGCATATACAGAAGATTGTTGAAACCTACCGTGACCGTAAGGAAATAGAAAAGTACAGTCATCTTGCCACCTTACAAGAAGTGGCCGACAATGACTACAACCTGAATATCCCCCGGTATGTTGATACCTTTGAGGAAGAAGAACCTATCGACATCAAGGCCGTAATGGCAGAAATCAAAGAACTTGAAACCAAACGTGCCGAACTGGACAAAGAGATTGAGGTGTATTTGAAAGAATTGGGACTAGTTGAATAAATGAAGGTATAATGGCAAAACGGTTTGAGATAAGAAACAGTACGGCAGAATTCCTAATCTTCGCCATTGAGGGCAAGGAAGATGGCATACAGGTGATGTATCAGAATGATACCATCTGGTGTACGCAGAAAGCTATGGCAACCTTATTTGATTGTTCGACAGATAACATAGGCTTGCATCTTAAGAATATATATGCCAGTCAGGAGTTACAGAAAGAAGCAACTACCGAGTTTTTCTCGGTAGTTCAAACAGAGGGTGAACGTCAAGTCAACAGAAAGACCCTGTTCTACAATTTGGATGCCATTATATCTGTAGGGTATCGGGTAAACAGTATCAGAGCCACACAATTCCGCCAATGGTGTACCTCAGTCATCCGTCAATTCTCTATACGTGGTTATGTGATAGACAAGAAACGTATGGAAAATGGATCATTTATCGGTGAGGACTATTTTGAGCACTTACTGGCAGAGATTCGTGAGATCCGTCTCAGTGAACGCCGGTTTTATCAAAAACTTACTGACATTTACGCCACAGCTATTGATTATAATCGTGATGCTCCAACCACAAAGTTATTTTTCAAGAAGGTTCAGAACAAAATGCATTATGCGGTACACGGCCAGACAGCAGCAGAACTGATTGTGAACAGAGCCGATGCTGAAAAAGAACATATGGGACTGACAACCTGGGAGAATGCTCCAGACGGGAAAATAGTCAAGACTGATGTAAGTATTGCCAAGAACTACCTGAAAGGTATAGAACTGGAAGATATGGGACGTTTGGTCAATGCAGTTCTGGACATGGCAGAGCGTATGGCAAAGCGTCATATACCTATGACAATGGAAGATTGGGCAAAACGTATCGACATCATTCTGGAAGCAGGTGGTGATGCAATCCTTACTGATGCAGGCAAAGTTACGGCTGAGTTTGCCAAGAAATTTGCTGAAGCCGAATTTGAAAAATACCGAATCATTCAAGACCGCTTGTTTAGTTCGGATTTTGATCGCTTTAATACCGGTGACAACTTTCTACCGTTTGATATTAATCCTGATAAAGAATAATGATTATGACAAATAATAAAGATAAAAAAGTCCTTAATGTTCCAAATCTGAGATTCCCTGAGTTTACGGGGGAATGGAAAAAGTGTATTATAGGTGAATTAACTACTAAAGTAGGTAGCGGGGTGACACCAAGAGGAGGTGAAGCTGTATATAAATCTGAAGGTCATCCTTTTGTCCGTAGTCAGAATATTGGATTAGGACATCTGATATTAGATGATATTGCATATATAGATGAAGATACCCATCAACGGCAAAAGAATACAGAATTACAGTTAGATGACGTACTTCTTAATATAACGGGAGCTTCCATTGGTCGTAGCGCCTTGGTAAATCAACAGATAGTGGGTGGTAACGTAAATCAGCACGTTTGCATTATTCGTGCGAATAAAAAGCTTATACCCTCTTTCCTTTGCAATTTTTTGCTGTCTCAATATGGTCAAAAACAAATAGAAAGTTTTCAAGCTGGAGGGAATAGACAGGGGCTAAATTTTGAGCAAATCAAATCTATTAAAATCGGATTGCCATCAGTAGAAGAACAAAAGAAAATTGCAGATTTATTACTGCTTATTGAACAACGCATTACTACTCAAAACAAAATCATTGAGGATTTGAAAAAACTAAAGTCCGCAAT
>CDZD01002236.1_pt1 | contig 40872 bp, 48 predicted proteins | sample 554771 | NCBI WGS metagenome assembly CDZD01 (sample SAMEA3182069, study PRJEB8094) | gut metagenome | biome: human; feature: gut; material: Stool; isolation source: human stools | place: Canada | collected 2011-11-08
CGCCGTACTCATCGGTACGTTTGTTGACATATTTTAAGGTAAACTGATCCAGCAAATAGCCTTCATGCACAGCATGGATTTCCACACCGTCCACACCTGCATCCTTAAGCAGCTTTGCTGTCTTGCCAAATGCTGAAATAAATTCCTGAATCTCTTCCACCGTCATCTCCCGGGAAGGCACCTTGTCCGACCAGCGGTTCGGAGACGGGCTGGGCGCTGCCGTAATCTTGTCAAGATCCATAACAGGCTTGGATAAAACACGCAGCACCTTGTTGGTATACAGGGTTTCCATCATCTTACTGATGGTAAAGGAACGCCCGAAGCCTGCCGTCAGCTGCACAAACAACTTGGCTCCCGTCTTATGGAATTCCGGCATCCAATCTGCCAGATCCTCATACATCTTTTTATTTTTATACAACCAGCTTCCAAACATGGGGTTGTACACCGGCTGACAGCCCGGCAGCACCAGGCCGCAATTGTTCTTTGCTACCTCCAGGATAAATTTAGCGCCATCTTTGTCAAAATGGTTTTTTTCCATCCAGCCCAAAAGGTTGGTTCCTCCCATGGATGTCAGTACAATACGGTTCTTGATTTCGCAATTTCCGATTTTCCACGGTGTAAACAGTGGTTCTAACTGTCGTCTCATGATAGCTCCTCCTTTGTTTTCCTACATTCTCTCTTGTTCTCGTATCCCATTACACAAGCTCATTATACCATTCTTTGGGAATTTAGGATATGGGAGATTTTTACTTTTGGGTATTATATAAAATCATCTTCCTTTTCGATATCCTCCCCTTCTCCGAACAGTAGATACCTCAGTGGGATGTTCAGGTATCCGGCAATCATTTCCAGTTTGGCAAGATCCCGGATACCGCACCCCGGTTTATTGTTCTCAAGCGCACTAAGGTCCGGCTGGTACATCTGCAAATCTTCCGCCATTTTCTTCTGCGACACCTTCTTTTTATTTTTACGTGCTTCCCGGATCCGAGCGGCGATGATGTCATAATCAATCATAAAACATTCCCCCTTTTTATCTTAAAGGAATCTCTCCTCCGGATACTGCTTTACCATCCTGTCAAATTGCCCGGGATAATGAACCTTAAACCATCCCAGTTTCATGTTCACAATCATGTAGGAAACCGCGTGTGCTTTCGGAAAAAGATACAGAATCCTCTCGCAGGACCAGAGAAACCATTCTTCCACTCCGTTTTGCATCAATATTTTTTTCCAGGAAGGCCATTTTGCATTTCCAGCGCGTGAAACGGTTCCCTTTCTCACTGCTTCGCTGATTTCAAATGCCGTTACCCTATCCACTCCAAGCGCTAAAATATGGTGGAATATATCATCACGGCTTCCCAGTATATCCTTGATATTAAATCCCTTTTCCTCGACCAGAACCTGCATGTTTCCTTCCCAGATATCCGTTCCATGACTCAGCGTACATATCTTTACTAAATCATCAAAGTTATCCGGATGCAGCTTCTCCACCATTTTTCTTGTTTCTTCTGAACGGAATTCCGGAAGATCTGCGCACCCTGTTACAACTCCGTTTTCATCCGTTCTGAATAATGCCAGCACTTCGCTGTCTTCTGTCGGTATTTCCTCCAGATTTACTCCCGTCTGCTCCGATAACCGAATCAGCATTTCCTGTGGCGCATGACTGAGTAAATCCAGTTTTATAAAGCTATGCCACATAAAATAATATTCATAATACGCAATCAGAGTTCCATCCTCTGTCTTAGTCAGGGGACTGATTCTCTTGTAGTCACAGCCGGCCGGAAATAGTATCATTCCTCCGGGGTGTTTTCCTCTGCCTCTGAAATTTCCGGCCAGTTTCAATACTATTTCTTCCATTCTGTCCATAAGAAAATAATATCCCGTATCCTCCATATAATCTTCCACCAAGGATTCCGCAAATGCACGAGTAACCGTCAGAAAAGTACTGGCTCTGACTGCCGCTTCTATCCCCGTCAGTGTTCCCGCCTTTTGCATTATCTCCTCCTGTCTGTCGGCGGGAACGTTGATATCAATATCTATTTCCCGGTCATTGTCTATTCCAAAAAGGATTTCCGGTTCCAGCTCATACTTCAACGGATCCACTTCGCTTATTCCCATGAGATATAGAACCATAGACCCGGCGGCACATCCCCTGAGGGAGATATCACAGGCCCGGAGACCACATTTGTCAAGCAGTTCTCTTACCAGAAGAACATAGCTTTCCATTTCCGTCTTCTGCAGGGCAGCCAGTTCCGTTTCCAGTCTTTCTTCTGCCCTTACCGATTCTTTCTCACTATATTTCTGCTGCAGATTTTCATAGCAGCGGTTCCGAAGCGTTTCTGCCGCATTTTCCATCTTGGGAAAATATTTCTCTCTCGGAATAATGGATATTGTCTCACACATCTCCGCAATCCGGTGGGTATTTTTTATTACCACTTCCCGGGCCTTATCTTCCGGAAGGTAGGAAAAGGCTTTCAACATTTCTTCCGTGTTTAGGAACCGGTAGTCCTCGGTACATTTGTTCCGTCTGTGCCAATGGCTGATGATTTTGTAAGCCATGCGATCCTCCGGATCGATGTAATGGGCATCGCTGACCGCCACCACCGGAATCCCCGATTTCCCACATATATCAATGATCCTTATATTCGCCGACTCATATTTTTCAAACGGAAGCACTTCCACGTAGTCAAACAGGGATAACGCTTCGTTCAGGTTTTCTGTCGTTTCTTCATTCATAAGCATTTTATAGATTTTTCCACTTTCTACGCCGGAGCCTAAGAGCAGTCCCTCTCTGTGCTTAAGTAATTCCCTTAGTTCATATACCGGAAAATCCTCTGCGCTTGCATTGTCAGATATCAGTCCATACAAATTTTTCAGACCGGTATCATTCCTTACCAGAACGCTGATGCTGTATGTATTGCCTTCTTCGTCTACCACCGGCATTTCCATCCCGAAAATAGCACGCGTTGTATATTTTCTGTATTTTCGAACCATTTCCAGCTCCGTAAAGCAGAAAATGTTGGACGTATTGGTGATGGCTACCGCTGGAATATTCTGTTCGCTTAACTGTTTCATAATTTCACCGACATACACAGTGGAGTCTCCGCCCTCCTTACTGTGAATGTGCAGTTCTATTCTTTCCTCCAAATCCATATCCTTGCTCCTTTATCCATTGATTTTACATTTATGCTTGGAAACAATATTGCTGTTACTTTGTTCGAACAATCTCATTATAGCCCGGGACAGAAAAAAATCGGATAGCTTATTTTCTATATTTCCCAACTGCCTTTACTTGGATGCTGAACAGCATATCGCAATAGCAATCAGAAGACCCGATTCTCCCCTCTGATTTTGTGATGAACCAAGGATAGCAGAATGGATGTCCCATAAATGACACTTTTGTAATAATAAAGCTCAAAAAATCCCCACCGTACATTTCTGTACAGTGAGGATTCGCCATTTTTTAATCGAGCAATTACAATATGTTAGCTTCTAATAATTCTACATCGTAATTTGTCTGTAAATTAAGCCAAAAAGACTTCGGTGTTCCTGTTCTTACAGCTAATTCTGCCTGTGAAATTAATCACTCACTCCTTCCACTTTAATCTCTGTCATTCCCCCGGGCGGTTGGTCTACAAATACTTTTCTACTTTTTTCTGAATATCATCCAAATTGTCCTTATCTACAATCGCCCATAATATTCTTCTTAGATTTTTCCCTTTCAAAATATTAGCTGGAATTGTTGAATAACTTGCAAATTCTTGAATCAACATTTCACGAATCTCTTTGACTTTTGCACCCTTTTCTCTACCCTCGTACTGGCTTAACTCAAGCATCCTTTCAATTGATAGCGCTTTTTTCACACAAGTCCAATCATCGGCCTCCAGCATAGACTCATACAGCAAACGAACCAAAGATGCTTCACACGCTACGAACTGAGGACTAAATTCAACTTTGCTATTCAAATAAAGAGCCTTAAAATCATTAATATACTTTTTTAATTCCGCGTCTTCACCGCTGTCAACCATGGAATATCTATACAATTGTTTTCTTACATCAGCGATAATTTCCTGAATATCATATGCGGACCCTTTTCTATCATACCACTCTTTTTCGGCTCTTTTTAGATATTTCCTTCTTACTTCCTTAATATCCAATTCATCAAGACGATATATCGTAAGCATTGCCACATCGTAGAACTGTTTAATCTGTTCGTCCATTCTGTCATCTTGAACTCCAATGGTATGACAACCTATTGTAGTGAGCTTATCGGCAAAAAGATGACTTATCGGAAGTAATTGATATTCAAATTCACTTTCCACCGCAAATATATCTTTTCCTGTCTTCCTTATATGCTCCCAGTCCTCTGATTCCATAATAAATTCTATTTTTAGTTCTTGCTTATCTACCGCACCTTCTTCAGCATTTCGCTCTTTATAACTCAATACTGATGGAACATCTACATGATATGTATGCATTGGTAAATTGGTTTTAGGATTCTTGGGAATATGCTCCTTAAACAGAAAGAACTCACTTCCTTCTCCTAACTCTTTTGTAATATCATTAAGTGTATTCTGTACCTGCTCATCTGTGCCACAAAATATCATATCAATATCTACACTTGTTCTCTGCGCTTCTATTGGCAGATAGAACTGTGTAGCTGCCCCACCTTTTAAAACTATATGTTCTCCCAGTCGCTTTTGTATTTGAAGGAATAATTCAAGATCCCACAAAAACAATTCCATTCTCGACATATTTTTAAATCCGTACATTTCCATTCTGTTCTGCAGGTATTCTCTGCTAAAAGCAGTCTCATCATGAAATATTTTCTTATAATCCATTCTATTCCCCCCTTCGCAATATCATTGCAAATTGCATTGCGTCTTCTGTGATATATGGTGTTTCTACAATAAGTCGTATATCACATTGAAGGTTTCTCTTTGTTGAAACTGTAATTAGTTTCTTTTTATCAATATTTCCAAGTCTAACCAGATTTTGATAAACCCTGGCCAATTCCTGCAGTGACAAAGGATACCCATTTCTTGTTATTGAAAAATACAAATCTACAAAAGCTTTTTCAATTGTTGCAATGCCATCATTCTCATAATCAAAATTTTCTGTATCGTATACAATTACCTGTTTCTTTTCTATTCCTGCCAACATAGCATTTTCATATTGTTGGCGAATCTCGGTCGGCTTCACAACAGCAAATCCGCCATCCAACAAATAATTGATGATTTCATCATGAGCTGACTTTTCTATAAATAATATCATAGGATACTGTTCCGGAACGTGCTGCATAAACCTTTGCAAAACGTCTAATCCTGAGACGAAATACGCAAACCCTGATTCGTCAAGAATTTCCTGTACCTTTTTTATGTCTTCTGTTAATGCAATCTTAGTCTTACCTTTCCATTCATTAAATGTATATACACCAGTGCGCACGCGTTTTAAATATCCGGCTTCTACCAGTTTTGATAAATTCCAGTAAATAGAAGACTGCTTCATTTCCGGAAATATTGCCTGTACATCTTCCATGTAGAAAGTAGTTTGTTCTCTTAATTTTTCCTTTATAGCATTATATTTTTTTTCTAAAGCTGACACTTTTTCCATTTTTCTTACCACCTTTTGCAAACATTCTACCACGGTTTTTGTTAATATTCAATAACATATTTGCAAATACGATATTTGCGATTATTACTTGATTTATTTTGCTTTTAGGTCATTTATTATATCAAAATTGCTTTTTTCAATAATATGTTCGCAAAGTTTTGTTTTGCGTATTTATTTTTAAATGGATTAAATGCTTAGTGCCGTTTATGAACCCCATAAATGACACTTTGTGATAGTAAAGTTTAAAAAATCCCCACCGTACATTTCTGTACAGTGAGGATTATAGGATTTTTACCTGTTTATATACTTCTGGGCACACTTTTCAGCCTCGTAAGGATAGGCATATCCCCGTATTTCCGCCACCGTTTGGGCTAATCCGTCAAAAAGCTTATGCGTTTCCATAAGTGCCGCCCTGATGTCGCCTTTATCATAATGAGCAAAACAGCTTTTCAATTCCCTTACTATGGCGACGACGGCTTTTATATCTGTATCCTGTTCTGCGCATTCCAAGAGGTTATTCTTAATGTCCGCATACTTATCCATATGATAGAACTCCTTTCTCAAAAGTTTTCTGTCATCAAAAAACATTCGCCGCCTTTTTTAGTTTCTACATCTAAAAAATCTGTCCCGGCAGTTTCTTTTTTTCTTTGTAGGGAAAATTCTGGTCAAACTCTTCCGCTTCCTTCTCATCAATGAGATAGCCTTCCGGTGTTGCATATTCTCCGGTAATTCCGTCAAGATATCCCGGGGTCAGTTCCCTGCACAGGAAAAATGATGCATCTTCTCCCTCGGGCAGGCCATGATAACGGATTCCGTACTCGCTTGCCTGCTTAAAGCCGCTCTTACCGTAAAAATCAATATTTCCTTCCAAGCATAATGCACCGCACCCAAGTGCTGCCGCCTTCTCTATGGAATAATCCAGCAGGATTTTCCCATATCCTTTCCGTTTATATTCATTCTTTATGCAGATTGGGCCCATGGTCATAATCGGAATACTTCTTCCGTCATCTGATGTAATTGCTGTTCTCATAAACATATTCTGACCAATGAGTTCGCCGTCCTGATACATAACAAGATCAAGCTCCGGTACAAATGCCGGATCATTTCTCAGTTTGTGAAGAACATAATGTTCTAAGCATCCCGGACGGTAAACATTCCAGAAACTGTCCCTTACCAGATTTTCTACTTTCCGGTATTCACTTTTTTCCTCTAATCGAATGACTATATTATTCTTCATCACCTAATTCTCCTTTATTTCCATTCCTGTGCCATGTTGTTTATTACGGTTTCGAATTCTTCTTTTATCTTTTCCTTAGGCTGACGGAAACCGCCTCATAGCCATCTCTGGCAAACAGATGCAATGCCACAATTAATATTTCTTCTTTTCTGTATCCGTATAAAGCGAATCTAATGTAAGTAATATAACGTCCTCGTCTGATAGTGTTTGGAACCAGTCAGTGTATCCGGACAATGAAAAGAAGATATATTTTGAGACTTTATATTTAGCGGTAATTAACTTTCCTCTGCCGATCAAAGTATCGTAAACGCCTTTATCAATCTTTTCATTTTTGAATTTACATTCTCCGATAACAGCCTTTTTTTCTATTTCAGATAAGGCAACAACATCGATATCTGCAGACTGAACTTTTGCTTCTCCGTTTTTATCGGTGATGTTTTCTACTCCCCACCAAGTACCGACAGAGGTAATAAAACAGCCATATTCCCCTGTGATTCCTTTCATCAAAGTGTAGTATCTGCACATTTCTTCAAAAACTGCGCCCATGTAAGAATGCAGCACCGGTTTAACCACCTTAGTATAATAAATTTCCCCCTGTCCCATTTCAATGACGCTGGTTGCCTTGGGGATAAACTCATACCAGAACTTAAACATAAAGTCTTTCAATACATATTGCGTCTTCTTTTTATTATTTTCTTCCGTAATGCATTTCTTCTTTTCAATTAGACCCACATTCATTAGTTTTTCTAACGAATATAAAACCGTCTGATTTTTTTCACCAATTTTCGATGCTATGATATTGAGCGAATTCTCGCCGGATGCAATTTGTTCAACAATATTGTTTACAAGTGATATATCGGAAAATTCCTGCGTCAAAAGATTTCTTGTTTCATCATACAAATATCCATCCGTCTTAAAAAACAATCTTATGATGTTATCATCCAGGCTCTTTTTCGGATCAATCATGGAAAGGTATTTAGCAACACCACCGGTAATTCCATAGCAGATGGCTTTATCCTCATTAGAATAATTCGGAACAAACTTTGCCGCATCTAAATAATTGAAGGACTCTAATTTTATTTGAGAGTCGCGTCGTCCAAACAAAGGACTCTTTTCACTGAGAACCTTCTGCTCCATAAAGCTAAGTGCAGATCCACATAAAATCACTTTAAGATTCTTGTCGTTCCATACTCTGTCTATATATTTCTGCAATACAGAAAGAAGAGCCTCATCTTTTTCGGCCCAATATGGCAACTCATCTATGACAAGGATAATCTTCTCCTCTCCAATACTTTTATCAATAAAATCAAATATAGCCTCGAGGGAATTAAAACTGATATTTTCTACTTCCGGCATGAACAGATCTATTACCTGCTTTGAAAACAATTCAAGATTTCTGTTTTTGCCAACCTTTGTGGCCGTATAAAAAATGGTCTTCTTATCTTTGACAAATTCTGCTATGAGCGTAGACTTTCCGATACGTCTGCGTCCATATATAACTGTCATTCCAATTCCATCTTTTTCATAAAATTCTTTTAACGATTCAAGCTCTTTTTCTCTTCCTATAAACATATAGAACTCCTCCATGCATGTTCAAACTGTTTTTGTTCAAATTGATTTGAGTAAAAATATTTTGAATAAAATATACCATATTTTTTCCTCGAAATCAATTATTTATTCATCTTTACCATCTCTCATATCAAAAAGAAGGGATGCATTTTCCTCAATCCGGCAATTAGCCCTGCTATATCCTTTTTTACTCTCGTATATCCTTCTTCGTCTCTATCGTTCCCGCACATATATAACCCACGGTTAAACTCAATCATTATGGATATTACACGCCGTTCGCGATTGTAATATTTTTCCGGAACAATGGCTCCCGAAAACGGACGATTGAGGTCTGTTTCATAACCATGCTTTTGGAAATAATGGCATATAAAGCATGCTAACCATGCGGGTGTATGATACGCATCCGTTCCGATACATATATCCGGTCTGTATTCTCCCTGATCCATCTCATACGGAAGCGGGCTCGGATAAAAGGAGTGCCCGTCTATAATCAGGCAACACCCATACTCTTCCAGCTTCCCTGTAACAGCCTCCTCAAACATACGATGGTGTCTGTCATAATATTTTAAGAGTATTTCTTCTTTATGTTCATCGGGAATCCTTCTTAGCTCGTTGCAATCCGAGCAGGAAGTATAAACAGCCCCCATTCCTCTCTTTGCCATAATTTCTTTCTCATCATCCCGGAACCTCTCCGGATCGCATACTAACCGCGATATGGGAAATCGCAGCATCTCACAATCGGCATCAAATAAATCATCGGTAAAATGATCGGTCATTACCGTAAGCTCGCGCTCTAAATTCGGTGTAACAAAATATTGTAATTCTTCTTTGGGTATGTATGTCGCTGCATGCGGCACATGAATCAGGATCGGATCTTTCTTTTGCATATTGGGCCTCCTTTTCTACAAAGAGGCCACTTAAGACATCTTTTCCATGAACAAAATGCACGAAAAAGACCCATCGTCCGATGGGTCCGTAGTATTTCCTATATCCCATCGATCAAGCTTTGGCACCTTACCATTGGCAGGTTGCCGTACGGTCATAGGGCTTGTCCCTCGCGTACTCTTCATAGGTTTTTTATTTTATTAAGTATATCACACTTTTTTAAATTTGTATTTACTTTTTACGTAACCGGATTACAATTTCCTTATCACGTATCTTTTCGCAGAATATTCAGATACTCCTCATATGAGAACACCCTGTTTCGTGACGCATTTGTCGTTTCCTTCAATATACCTGTCTGAACCAGTTTATCTACAGCAGACGATACCGTGTTATAGCTTACCCCAAGGTCAGCCGCCGTTCTTTTGATTTCAATGATAGGATACTGCTCTATATAATCGAAAACTCTTCTTACGTTATCATTTTTTCTTGTGGTAATAGGAAGTCTGCAGACATTGTTCTCATGGAGTGTTGACAACTTTTCGACGGTAGCCAGGGAATCCTTTGCTGCTGCCGATACTGCTTCAAGAAAGAATCCAACCCACTGCTCATAATTTCCGCTTCTTCTTACCTCCGAAATACGGTCATAGTACTCTATCTGGTTTTTTTCAGAAAATAAGATATATATATGATTGGTTTTGAAATATATCCCTGTTCTTTCTGAAATAACAACTCTATAATATATTTCTTATTTCAAAATCAATCCAACATTTCTGTCAAATGCATAACACACAAGGTGCCACCATCGAATCCTCCTTAACTGAATTTGAGGTAAGCATCAGCGAAACCGGTTTTGCTCTTCCTTACAAATAGTATTCTACGGCTTTCTATGGGTTAAGTCGTTCCCCAAAGAATGGACAAAAAGTACAGTGGGAATGGACTTTAATCTTCTTACTCCCACAAAAAAAATATGCTGATCTGCTTTTTTACTTTTTTGTGCTGATTTCTTCTATAACGTCAAAAGAGGACATATCACGTTTTTGAAATATCAATATAAAATTGAATAAAAGTGATATAAAAAAAACAGTTCGTAAAAGTATAATTTTACGAACTGTTTTTTTTGCGTATTTACGGCAACAGCAATCTGCCATATGTATACAGTCATATTTTCTTGGAGCCGATATTGGACGTAAACTGTAATATTAAAAAAGCAGATTGTGAACGCATGTGTTCACAATCTGCTTTTTTCTACTTCTCCACCAGCTCCAGGCAGTCTCCAAAATGCCTCTGCAGTGACTTTAAGTCCATAATCATCACATAAAATACTCTGCCATTGTGCACTGAATCCACTATCCTGCCATGGTCGAGCACTGAAATATATGTGCCGTCTGCTTTTTTCATATGAAAGAAAATATAATCATTTGAGTGACCTCCGTCAATCTGCGACCATATGCTTTTTTGACAGCTTTCCTGTTCATCCGGGCGTATCAGATTGCAGAAGCTCTTACCTGTATATGCAAGCAGCTCGTCCATATTTTTACAGCCTGTAAGCCGAAGCAGCTCACTGTTTGCAAGCAGAATCTCATCATTTTCTTTATCTGCTCTGTAAACAATAAAAGCTCCCGGCAAATTATCAATAATATCCTTTATTGCAAAACCAAGCTTTGCGCGACTCTTTACTTGCTCACCCTCACAATATGCCATACAGCCGTTCTTCCCACGCATTTTCACCTTATAAAGTGCCATGTCCGCACACCGCATGAGATGTGAACGGTCATCAGCCAAAACAGGATACTCCGCAAAGCCCAGTGAAATGGTAAATGTATGCGCTTCACCTTTACAATAAAATTTTCTGGTTTCTTCTGTAAACTTCTTAAGAAAAGGCTCAACCTCCACTATCGTGCAATCCGGCATGAAAATGCTAAACTCATCGCCTCCGTTTCTGCCAAGTATAACATCCTTTGAAAAATATTTCTTCATGCTCTCTGCAAGCTTCTGCAGTGCACCATCACCCGCCGCATGTCCATACATATCGTTGACCAGCTTGAAATCGTCAATATCAAGCATCGCCACAACACAATGCTTTTGCGGATTCTGTCTCATATATTGCTCAACCTGCTCATCAAAGCCGTGCCTGTTGTAGATACCGGTCAGTGCATCAGTCACAGCAAGCCTCTTGAAATTCTTCCTGTTTTCATTGATGAAAATCAATGCTGCTGTAAGCCCTGTCAAAAGCAGGACTATAATTACACCTCCGATAAACATGTATATCAGGTAGTTATTATTGTAAAACCCACTCTTGGGTAAAATCTCAAGCCTCCACTTGTCTTCATACACGTCAAAGTCATATATCACCGGATCGTTCAACGCTTCCTTTGAACCGTAAACCCACTCATACGTATCATCCCACGGCGAAGCACACTTCTGCAGACTGTACTTATACCCAAAATTGGAAAGAGCCTCTACAGAATCAGAAAAAATTTCCGGAACCTTCAGTATAACAATTGTGAAGCCCCAAAAGCTCTTTTTACCATTTTCATCCTCCAAATAAACCGGATTGCGCACTGCTATACCATATCCGCCCTGCTTCAGCTTCAATGGTCCCTGCATAATTACAGTGTCATTATCCCTCGCATAGTGCGAAATCTCTCCTCTGTCACTATCATTTATCAGATCTATCTTGCCGGATTCATTCACATCCTCTGGATATATTTCATTCACAACTCCATTCGGTGCTATCTGTATACTCTGAATCGAATCGTCCATCATATTTGCTGCAATATCATAAAACTTATTTATATTTCCATCACCACTTATGACAACCTGCTTTAAGGTATCGGTAACTCCTATTCCCTCCATAAGCTCGCCATATATACGCTCCGTATATGTCATCGCATTGAGCTTTGCATTTGTCCTGTTCTGCTGCTCCTGACTCTCACCGACTACATATATAGCGCCGATTAACGCACACATGCCCAATATAAATACCACTGCCGGAACAATGAATCTCTTTTTTAGCTTTTTCATTTGTATCACTTCCTAAAATCAATGTCTATCTGTTCCATATAATTTTAATATTATAGCTCTACGATAAGAAAATGTCCATGAATTTACATAGATTTCCAACACTTCAAACCCATAAGCAAAACTAAAAGAAGCCTCACTCATTATTGAGAGAAGCCTCTACTTTCATGATATCCTGTAAATCTACTTAGTTCATATCAATATTTTTCAGTTGTTCAATATACTGAAATACTTTTTTGTCACTCTTTGATTTTTCATGTTTTATTATACCCATTGCTCTTTCTTTTCTTACTCTTAGGTACTGCCTCACAATTTTTTACCTTTACAACACGAAAATCTGACTCCATGTTCCCTATCATTCAGATCTTCTACACTACGAAGCTTTATGCCTTTCTTACTATATCAGCCTTTTGGAATTTGACCATCGACATACAGAATGTGATTAACTAACCACTCTGTGAGATATTTTAAAATTCCCATAATCTGTTCATCTTGATCTTCTACCTCGTCATTGTGAAGTTCCATAAATTCATCAAGTTTATGTATAAATTCCTGATGTTGAACTTTCTGTGTGAATATCTTCTTATAATTAATAGATTCCATATACTGCTCTTCATCACTAAAGTGTTTTACTGTATAATTTCGGAGATTTTCTAATATTATATCAATCCTATCATATTTATCCGGTGTAAACTCATCATGAAGCAGTTCATATGCCTCATCTGCATATTTAAATAACTGCTTGTGTTCTTCGTCTATCATATCTATACCGATATAATATTCTGGTTTCATTTCATACATAAATTAATCCTACTTTCAGTTTTATTTGTTTTATGAACCTGTTCAATACTATTCATAATAGGCAAATGCATTTCTCATGAATTTCCTATATTTGTTACTGTTATATTTGTGTTGTTCTGTAACTTTAATATGTATAAATGCTTTTAGCATTTCCATAATCCATGCAGGTTACAATATGCATATACTTCTTCTACCTGTTCACCATCGCAAAGACAAAAATCTGCTACCGGCTCCTGCCCTGGATTTAACTGTTTTCTGTATATTCCCTGGTTTGTATTTAATGTAATCCACTCAATGAAATGCTCTTCAAGCATTGGATGTTTTGTCTCTCCGACCACGACATGAACATGACTGCCTTCTATCGTATATACAGGTACATGCTTCTCGACAGCAGCATCTGTCACTCCGGCTTTTAATTCCTGCATAGGTTCTCCGCAACAAATTACAGGTACACCCTTATCCTTTACCTTTTCAACAATGTTTCCACAATGCTTACAAATATAATACCTTACTTCCATGCCTTTTTCTCCTTCCATGTGTAAAATTTATAATTCAATTGTCTCCATAATCTTTTTCAATGAATCTGCAGATTCCTTAAGCTTTAACGCTTCCTCGCCACTTAAATTAACAGGTATATCAGACTCAATACCATCTGCACCTACAATAGCTGGCATACTTAACGATACTCCGTCAATATCATATACTCCATGAATCATGTGTGATACAGGAAGTATTGATTTTTCATCTCTCATAATCACTTCGCAGATTCTTTTTACAGACATTGCAATTCCATAATATGTAGCATGCTTTTTGTTTATAATCTCATAAGCACTGTTCTTGACTGCTGTAGCTATTTCTGCCGTGTTTTCCTTGTGCTTGTAATGTCCACGCATTTCACACATTTCACTTAATGGAACACCAGATACATTGGCTGATGACCATGCTACTACTTCGCTATCTCCATGCTCACCTACTATAAATGCATGAACACTCCTGCTGTCCACAGATAAATGCTCACCAAGCTTATATCTTAATCTGGCACTATCTAACACAGTACCCGATCCAATAACCCTGTTTTCCGGAAGGCCTGATAACTTTATGGCTACCTGAGTCAGGATATCTACCGGATTCGCAACTACAAGCATGATACCCGCAAAATTTCTCTTTGCTATTTCAGGAATAATTGACTTAAATATTGCTACATTTTTATTTACGAGATCAAGCCTTGTCTCTCCCGGTTTCTGTCCCGCTCCGGCAGATATGACAACAATTGCAGCATCAGCCACATCATCATAATCTCCGGCATATATTTTCATCGGACTCGCAAATGGAATACCATGACTGATATCCATCGCTTCTCCTTCTGCCTTGTTCTTATCTGCATCGATAAGGACAATCTCTGTAAACAAGCCACTCTGCATCAGAGCAAATACCGATGCAGAACCAACAAAGCCACAGCCTATCATTACTGCTTTTTTTGAATTAATCACTTTCTTCTTCGTAATAATCTCATCTCCTTAATAATTCTCTTCATGTACTTCAAAATAGCTCTGTGGATGATTACATACCGGACATACTTCAGGCGCCTTAGTTCCTACCACAATATGTCCGCAGTTACGGCATTCCCATACCTTAACTTCGCTCTTTTCAAATACCTGTGCAGTTTCAATATTCTTAAGAAGTGCACGATATCTCTCCTCGTGATGTTTCTCAATTTCTCCTACTGCTCTGAATTTAGCTGCAAGTTCAGGGAAACCTTCTTCTTCGGCTGTTTTCGCAAAGCCTTCATACATATCTGTCCACTCATAATTCTCGCCTTCCGCAGCTGCTGCCAGATTTTCCTTTGTATCACCAATTCCTGCTAATTCCTTGAACCACATCTTTGCATGTTCTTTCTCATTATCTGCAGTCTTTAAAAACAATGCTGACATCTGCTCGTAACCTTCCTTTTTCGCTACAGAAGCAAAATAGGTATACTTATTTCTTGCCTGTGATTCCCCTGCAAATGCCTCCTGTAAATTCTTCTCTGTCTGTGTTCCTGCATATTTGTTTGCTGCCATCTCTTTTACCTCCGTTTTCTTTACTACTTTTTCAAAATCTGATGCCGGGTGCTTACATAAAGGACATATAAAATCATCCGGTAATTCCTCGCCTACATATTCATATCCGCAAATTCTGCAACGCCACATTGTCTGACCGTCCTCTGTTTTAGTAACTGTCACAGAAATGCATGCATTTGTACCTTCTGACTTAAGACTGATACATTGCTTTTCTATCCATGCTGTTCCTCCTTTACCTTCTCCCTGCATTTCGGGCAAATGCCTTTAAACGAAATATCATAATCCACAAATTCAATTCCATGAGTGTTATGAATTCTTTCCAGCAAATCCGGTATTTGATCCATATCCACATCAAAAACTTCACCGCACTTTATACATCTTATATGGTAATGATTTTTCAATGTAAAATCAAATCGGTTCGGTCCATCCGGAACTTCAACCTTTCTTAATGCACCTTCCTCTACCAATATATCAAGATTTCTATATACAGTTCCCTTTCCAATTGTTGGATATGCTTCTTTTATAAATTCATACACTTCATTTGCCGTAACGTGTCTTCTCATTTCGTATACGGTATTTCTTACAAGCTCTTTTTGAATGGTATTTCTCCTACTTGTCATTAGTTCTCCTTATTAGGATTGGTTCTTAATAAGGATTATATACCACTATCATCCCGTTGTCAATAAAAATAGTAATAATTCTCATTATTATAAAAGTTACCAAACTGAGCATCTTTTACCTGAATAACTATTTTATTTTGCGTTCAAATACATATTCTGAATCTGACTATTTCACCACGAGCCATCTTGGCATAGGTACCTTTTGTTACCAATTTATCTCCGGATAACTCACAAAATACAATCGTAATATATCTGTCCTGTGGTGTCAGAAACTTTTCTATACATTTTGAGTATTCTTTTGATCTCCTTTTTCTTATGGTGTCTAACTATAAGCGCTAGTGATTTATTGATGCAAGGAAAAGCTAACCGGTTGCTTATTTCTTACAAGTATTATTCTACGGCTTTCTATGGACAAAGTCGTTCCCCAAAGAATAGACTTGTAGTATCGTAGGAATAGACCTTTTGAAATAGAAAAAGTCGGTAGGCTATAAAGCTACCGACTCATCTTTACCGCAAAATTTGAAATTAATGTTCAATTGCAAGTTCCTCAATATACAAAAATTGATCACAATATAATTCATAATCTTCATCTGTAAAATGCTTAACTTTTGCTTCTTTAATCACTGTACCATTTCTGCTCCAGCGCAGATTCCAATTGCAATTGCATGGCTGTATGATTGGGTATAACAACCTATCATCTTGTATTTCTATATACCATATCCATTTGGGATTAGTCTCCCCTGCTTCATACGGCTCAACATCCCACAATTCTATTTTATCAGCATGACTTAAATAACTGGTTGATGCCGTATCCTCCAAAACTCCATAGTATGTTAATTCATGTTCTGTCTGTCCGCAATCTGGGAATCTAACCAATCCCATTTTCCGCCAAAACTGTTCAGATGTACGAGGCTCGCAGAATAATTTTACAGCCTTAAAACCTCTATCTCTAAAAGAATCAGAAATAAGATTGTAATAAAATTCACCGTAACCTTGTCCACGGTATGTAGGATGAATGACAAAAATATCAATGTCAATTCGTATGCTCTCGCATTCATTCCAAGTTACTAAACCAATACTCTCATTCCCATGTTTAAATATAATCAAATTGTCTTTTTCAAATGCATCCTCTATTATATTTCTATTGTTATAAAAACCATATCCTCTTTTATCACAATCCCGCTCACATTTTAGCCAATCTAATACTTCATCTAATTCTCGCTTCTTTGGCACTGTCTCAATAAAATTTTGCATAATATACACCACTTCCTCCTTTGTGCTCGTATTCACATCACAGCAAATACTTCTTCATCGTATTCTCTACATAGTCAATTACATTTTTCCACTCTAGTTCCCCTACATAAAAATTGCTCTTTTTAAACTGCTCCCAAAGTTCTTCCATATGTAAATCATCAGATATCAAATGTAATGTAGCTTCTATATCATCCTTGGTAAAAATAGTTTTCCTCTTTTCACAGGTGGCAGAAAATGCATCGTATAAAACCCGCTTCTCTATCTGTTCTTCATAGAAGTTCATGATACTGTAAACATCATAAAAATCTCTAAATCTGGTATTCGCAATTCCCCTATTTATTATTGTCTGCATTTTCTCAGCAAGCAATGTTTCCTTGTTATATGTAAGAACGGAAATCGTTCTATCCTCAAACATCAATTTATAGTCGTATTCTATTGCTTTTGGTGTGATTACATCATCTGTAGAAATATCGATTTTAATTGGTTGACGCATCCTGTCCAACGTAGCTTCCAACATTACGCGAATGCCCGGGTAATCAAACTCTTCCATAATAGTTCTTGTACTTTTAATTTGTAAGCTAATATTATCTTCCAGCGGGATGTTACAAATTTCTTCAATTATCCTCTGTACATCAGCCTCATTTAGTGGTAATGCTTTTACCGTTGTATCAATATCCATCGTAGCACGCATATCCACCCCAACAATTGACGCTACCAACATCCCACCCTTAAGAATAAAATTATCCCGATATGATGATATAGATACTCTTTCCAGAAATCTTTCCATCATAAAATTTCGAATTAGCGTAGACGCTTTATTACTGTTCCCATCTGAAATATTTCTCACCTTATCTTTTAATTGTCTTGATGAACTAATCACACTAACACCTCCACGTACTTCATCACTTCATCTCGAATTCCCATCATATCCGCATATACAATCAACTGCGATAGCTTTTTGTCCTTCGATGACATATATTCCTTGATAGCCGTTTGAAATACTTGTACTTCATACTTATTACGATTCATTATCAAATCGCAAATGCAACGCTCCTTATCGTAAACCTTAACTAAATTTCCACTGCTGGATGCAATCTCACAAATTCCTGTTTTGTATAAATCCGGTGCCGCATATTTCACCGAAACATCAAAATCATTATCCTTTAGATGGCTCGCATTATAACCCTGTGGCACAGTAACACACACAGATGAATACTCCCTATCTGTCAAACCGTGCAAATATAGTGCTGTTTCTCCGGAATAAATAATCGCACCATTTCTTTGTTGCAAAATGAACAACTCATCCGGCCACACATCATCCATTATATATAAACCTCTTGAGACCTTCTCCATGCCGTGTTCCTTAATATATTGTGCAACATAGGTCTTAGAAATATCTTCATTACACACCAAAGAGGTAATAAGATAACCGTTATATTTTTCAATAAAGTTTTCAATTTTTTCCTTTTTAGTCATTCTATTCACCTCTTCACTTTACTTCTGTGCTTTAATTATATGATTCAAAAGCGAGAAAGTAAACTCTTTTTTATTTTTTCAAAATAAACGAAGACATTCGTCTAAAATCATCTCTCATTGCTGCTTTTTGTGGGCTGTCTTTTCTTCTTGCCATAAAAATAACCTCCAAACTGAGTAATTTTATCTTACATCAGTTTGGGGGTTTGCACAAACTTTAGGTTACTCCCCCAATCTTAAACCTATTAATCTTTAATATATCTTATCAACCTCAGATTGTTGTCCTTGACAAGTATTATTCTATCGGGAATAACCGGAAGTATCAGCGCCCATCCGGCAACAAAAGTTGCCTGTGAGGAAACTTTACATATAATAATATATGAAGCTTTTCTACATATACTATCTGTATATCTTTCTGCAAAACAAAATAGTTTTATTTCCGTCTTGTGTATAGAACAGTTTTAATATATAATTGTTTTATAGATTGGAGGTTTGTTTATGAATAGAGATACTCTGAAACAGATCATGGTTGATCAGAAGGATATTTACTTAAACAATCCATTAATTGCCAGACATTATCCTTTGGAAGAAAATATAAACTATTGCTTTGTCGGCATCAGAAGATGTGGTAAATCCTATATGATGTATCAGCAGATACAGACCTTACTTGAAAAGAAGGTCCCTTTATCCCAAATTGTGTATGTGAATTTCGAAGACGAACGTCTTTTGGAAATGACAGCTGATGATTTGAATACCATCCTGGAAATAGGGCTTGAGCTTTCGGGAGCAGGTAATACGCCATATTTATTTCTTGATGAAATACAAAATATTGACGGATGGGAAAAATTCGTACGCAGAATTGCAGATATGAAATATAAAATAAGTATCACCGGAAGTAACAGCAAAATGCTCAGCAGTGAAATTGCTTCCACACTGGGTGGACGATTCGTGATTATGAATATATACCCTTACTCCTTTGCCGAATACCTGATTGCGAACGGTAAGGAAAAGAATTACCTGGATACCATCAGTACAAGTGATAAAGCGGAGCTGCTTGCACAGTATAATGAATATGTTACTTATGGTGCATTTCCTGAACTTGTGGAAATCAAAAATAAAAGAACCTTCTTAAGCAGCATATATCTGACAGTTTATCTCGGCGATATTATTACAAGAAATAAGATCACAAATGACTTTGCAGTTAAGCTTATATTAAAGAAAATAGCTGAATCCATTACCAAACCATTATCCTTTACCAGACTAACTAATATCGCAAAGAATGCCGGAACTTCCCTTGGCAAACAGACCGTCATAAACTATGTGGGATATATGAATGACTCCTATCTCATATTCCCTCTGACAAATTATGCTGCAAAGCTTGTGGAAAAAGAGACTTCCCCTAAATACTATTTCATGGACACCGGTCTTGTAGGTCTGATGCTTTTGGACTGTAAATCTGCGCAATTAGAAAACCTTGTAGCAATAGAACTTGTCAGACGCTATGGTATGGAAAATGTCTTCTATTTTGAAAACAATGTGGAGATTGATTTCTATGTTCCTGATGAAAAGCTTGCTATTCAGGTATCACTGCAGGTTCTCGATGATATGGATACACGGGAGCGTGAGACCAGAGCTTTTGTAAAACTTCATAACTTTATTCCAGATGCAAAATGCCTTATTATTACAAATAGCGAGGAAGCATCTATAGAATGTGACGGAATCCCGATTTCAGTACTTCCTGCATGGAAATGGCTTTTGGAAACTCCATAAATAAATTTGAGCTTACCCGTGTGATCAGGTAAGCTCTTTTTGCGTATTCCGCTTGAACGGAGCAGCCAGTCCGCTTTAGCGGTGAGGCTGTCCGTTCCAAACGGTGAAACTTAATTATCAACTCGGGTTACGCATGATTATGAATATGTGCCTTATCAACATGTGTTACATCCACTATTATTACAGCATCGAAAAAGGTGCTGATGATGAACAGGCCTTTGATAAAAGGATTGCTGGTCTGTACAGGGAACTGTTTGATGATAAGCTCATTGAAAGTCATAAAGAACCTATGAACAGTTTTTTGAAGTTAAGACTACGCCTAAGCGTGGACGCAAGGTTACTTACAAAGAAGATGCCATAAAGGAAGCAAGAAGGTATCTTGGATACCTTGCCCTTATCACAAATGAAACAATCTAGGTTTATAGGTGACACAATTAAAATAAAAGTGTTGACAAGCATACTGATTATGTGTTATATATACAGTTATAACAGTTAATGTGCAAATTGTTGGAGGAACAAATGAAATTATCACAAAATTCAGGAACACCAATCTACAAACAGATAGCAGACCAATTCAAGGAGGATATACTTGGCGGCAAGTATGAAAACGGTGAATATCTGCCTTCTATCAGGGGGTTGGCGAAGGACTTGAAAATAAGTGTTATCACAACCATGAAAGCATATGAGTCTTTGGAGCAGGAAGGTCTGGTGACCGCCATGCAGGGCAAGGGCTATTATGTAAATGCCCAGGATAGTGAAATGCTTAAGGAGCAGCATATGAGAAAAGTAGAGGAATCACTCACGGAAGCCATTCATGCAGCCAAGGTTGCCGGATTGAGCGATGAAGAGTTGAGAGCAACTTTGGATGCCTTATTGATGATGGATGAGGAGTAAGGCAGCTTTACCGAGTAAGACATTTGAGGAATGTATCATTTCAATAGAGGAGGATAAAAATGAACATAACAAACGTAATAGAAGCTAAAAACATTGTAAAGAAATACAAGGGTTTTACCTTGAATGTTCCGGAATTTCATGTACCTGAGGGGTTTGCTACGGCGCTGGTTGGAGAGAACGGAGCGGGTAAGACAACACTGATGAACATTCTGTCGGGTATTCGTCTTGATTATAAGGGCGAGATATCCTACTTTGGACAGTACTCGGATAAGGATAGAGAGAATAGTCCCGAGGTGAAGGAAAAAATTGGTTATGTAGGAGCTGATGCATATTATTTTCCTCAGTGGACCATTAAAAATATAAAAGAGTTAAGCAACCTGCTGTTTGATACATTTGATGAGAAAAAGTTCAATGATATCTGTACGGACCTTGCGATTTTCCCCGGACAGGAGATTGATGATAACAAAAAGAATTCTGCATTGTCGGATGGTAATAAGATGAAGCTGATGCTGGCTGGTGTCTTGGCACGTGACACAGATTTGCTGATTCTGGACGAGCCGGCATCACCGCTGGATCCGCTTATGAGAGACAGACTGTGTCAGATGATACGAAATTATATCGAGGAAGGAAATGGTAAACACACGGCATTTTATTCTACACATGATATAGCTGATATGGAAGGTGTCACAGATTATGTGATTATTCTGGAACACGGAATGGTTGTAGAAGAAGGTTTTTCAGAGGATTTGAAAGAAAAATATGTTATCGTCAAGGGTGATGAAAAGGATATAGAAGCTGCCAAAAAGATTTTGTATACCATCACAGTTAACAAATATGGATTTGAGGGAATGTGTCTGGCTGAGAACTTGGATCAGTTGGCGGGTTTGGATGTTGTTAAGGAAACACCTACACTGGCACAGATTTGCATCGCTGTTATGAAAGCAAATTCCATGCTGAAATAGAAGCAAAAGAGGGAGAAGAAAATGTTTAAGAAGATTAAATTGGGATTAACTCTTGTAAAATATGGCTTCAGACCGGGTACCAATCTCGTGATGTGCATATTGTTTTTAGCCATCGGAGTTGTTTTGGAAATCTCTTCAAAAGGAACAAATATTATCGGAGCTTTTTACTTCCTGCTTACAGGTGTGTACATCTATCATATGATTGAGTCTATGAGTATCTCCAAAATGGTGCAGACTTCCAAGATGAAAAAAGCATTGCAGACTACAGTACCGACAGCTACAAGCACACTGCTTTATCTGGTGATATTTACTTGTGTTGTGATAGAAAAAGCCATTCTGATACATAATTATCCGGAGAATACGCAGATTTACCTGGAAACTTTGCTGATAATTGTTGCTTATCAAGTTACAGCGATGCTTTACATCGGATTATGTTATAAATATTTTGTGGCTGCCACTATTTGCTTTTTTGCTGTCATTATGGGTCTTACCGCCGGTGCCCATATATTGTCCAGAAATAATCATCTTTCACTCAGCTTTCCGGTTGAGGTTATCATCGGATATATTGCAATTATAGTTGCGGCTGTACTGGAATACCTTATTTCAACGCTGATCTATAAAAAGGAACTGTCTAAGTTTGCTTTCAAAGGTGTGTTTGGAAAATTAAAGTAATAGAAAGGATAAATCATGAATAGGAAAAAGAAGATTATTTCTTGGCTCAGGGCCATGCTGCCATTTTTATATTTTCTATTGATTCAGGTATATGTAGGTGCTATCTTCGGCCAGATATTCAAATATTCCTTCTCGTACAACTGGATACAGGATAATTTAATAGTGATTCTGCTGATTGCACATGCTTTTACGGTATTTTTCTTTGGATTGTGGTACTTCACCTTCTGTATGAATGAGCATGATACAAGAGTTAAAGATGTGCTGAGCGTCAGAAGTGTAGCTACGGTCATCCTTTTGGGTTTTATAATGAACTGATATGGTTGATAAGTTACAAGGAACGCAGGGAAAGTAGAGGAGCTCTCCCACTGTTCATTTATGATAACTTCATTGAAAATCAGTTCTTACTTAGCATGAACTGTAATTTCTTCATCAGGGAAGGCTCTTCCGGCCTCTTCTCTACAGCACATCATAGTAAGTCCTCTTAAAAGATCTCACGGAAAGCTTATAGGTTACAACCATCGAGGCAATCATTAGAACACCCAAGCATGCACTGATAGGGATCAGATAAGCTGTCAGTTTGCTTAACGCCCCTATGGCAAAACCAACTATCAGGATAGCCGGCATCGTTACAATCACTGTCATCTGAGGGTTTGGTATTCTTCTGATAAAATTAACTGCCAGGAATGTAATAGCCGTATAGACCAGATATCCTATGAGTATTGTTTCAAATCCTCCGCAAAAAGCAGGATAGATTCCCATAACACCCCACATAACGGTAGTCTTAAAGAAACGAATCCCAATATCCCAAAGATAAGTATCTGTCAAAAGCTGTTTGCCATAAACCGAACTTTTCATCCAATTAATAGAAGCGGAATCTTTACTGCTGCTGGCACCAAAAGCCACGAAATCGCCAGAGAGTTCAACCAGCAACAAGAAAGAAGCAACTGTCACTACTATAGTTGTGCTAGCATTCGCCGATAGGACAGCAATTACACCGACAAATAGAATTAGAGCCGGAAAGACTATATGTACCAGTGTTCTGTATAGCTTGGATGTCATGGCCATATAGGAAGCAAAACTGTATTTCTTTCCATCATTCGGTCTTTCCCTGGGTGTCTCCTTCAGGCAAAGTATCAATCCAAATGCAGCAGCAAACACTGCTAAAACAATCACTGCCACCTGAAGCACAACAGAATCCTCAAAAGGAATCCATGACGCCGTCACTCCGAGCAGATTATAGGTCAGATGCAGCAAAATTCCCATAAGGATTGATTTATATCGATAAACAATCAATCCCAGGACAAGGCCAAGGGCAAAAGCATATACTCCCTGCACCAGATTACCATGCATAATTCCAAACAAAAGAGCCTGTACAAAATTAATCACCCAGAATTTGACTCCGGTACGGTGAAGCAGCCTCATAGTCACTCCACGAAAGACACATTCCTCTCCGATAGGAGCTAAAATGACTGTTGCAATCATACTGATAATGGAAGTCTCTCCCAAGCCGGTTGACTGTATTAACTCGCTATACGACTCCAAAATCTGCGGATTAATTGTATCAATCAACATGAAAAATGCTCTGGTGACATACTGTAGGCCAAAAATCTCAGATTTTTGTCTTGACAACTGAGCCACTATAAGTTCTCAGAAAATACCACTGAAGTCATCCACGCCTCATTGACAACCAATTATAAATTCTCATAATTCCCCATATTTTCAAATCTGAAATCAAACACTGCATGTTTATGAAGTATTTGATTCATCAATTGATGAAATTCTTCAAACTGTTCTTTTATTTTTTCTTCATCTATAGGTTGTCTATGGTGTTCCTCTGTTTTATTAATGCATTCCTGAATCTTAAAATCCCGATTTGCATACAGTAAATTTGCATGATCATAGGGCAAATCCAAATAACTAAAAATGAGTTCGCTATTTTGGTAATTGCCTTCCATCAGTGCATTATATGTTTTGATTACACATTTACAGACATCTGTCAATTCAATCATATAATCGCCATAAAAAGGTACTTGGTTCATAAACATTTGAATACCATTGATATAATCTTTTATTTTTTCTAATATATCATTGTACTTCTGAAAATCACAATTTACATCAAGATATCCTATATCTGAAACAGTAATTTTTTCAGCTAATCTTCTATCCAGTCCATCCGCTCTATACTCCTTTACAGGTAGTGCAATATTAATTGCCCCCATACCGTCAACAAGACTCGTATTAAGTGAAGACTTATATCTTACTCCATCAAATTCATCAGTCTCCCTTATCCATTGCATAAACAACTGCGGAAACACATATTCTTCAACAAATTTGGTATTCCTATCTTTTACTTTAACAGAGCATGCTGCCGCAATTGGATATGAGCTTCAATATCTGCTTCATCTATCACCATGAATCCATACTTGTCACACATTTCATAGAAAAATGGTGCGTTCGGATAGTGGCTGGAACGGATCGCATTAAAATTATGCTGCTTCATTAACGTAAGGTCGGTTGTAATCTGTTCCAGACTGATTGTAAATCCAGTAACCGGATCGGAATCATGTCGATTGACACCACGGAATTTAATCTTCTGTCCATTTAGGTAAATGACCTGGTCTTTAATCTCTATCTTTCTTAATGCAATGTGGTCTACAATTACTTCATTCTCTGTTTCAAGAATCAGTTTATATAGATATGGATTTTCTGTATTCCAAAGTTCCGGACTTGCGATTTCTAATACAGCTGTTCCTTCTTCAGCAATACTTCTCTACAATTCTCTGCTGGATGGACTCCATCATTACAAGCATTGTGATAGGACTGAGCTCTGCACCCAAGTCCCTAATTCCATATACTGTAAAACGGTTATCCACATCCACGTTTGTCTGGTGATTGAAAATATTCAATGAATCGCTTATGAAAAGCTCAAGGGACAATGCAATATCCTTTGCTTCCTCTTCCGGCTGCTCTAAAAGCAAGTCATAAAAATCGCTCATAATCGGAATATACTTCTCCCTGCTTCTGGCAATGTCGATATAGAGCTTTCTCACGCATCTGTCAATAATGGACTTCTGTCGGGAGTTTAAGCCATCACCGATCTCTCCTGTTCAATACCCTGTCTTCCCTCACGAATCTTTTCCTCGATAATATCATTGTAAGTCCGGCAAAAAGCCAAGGATTGAAGTTATCACCGGTCTGCGGAAGCTTTGGTTCCGTACCCTCACAAATTTACGTTGAATTAGCTTAGATGATCTTCCTACTTTCGTTAAGTGCTTCATATAGTCCTCCAAAGGTTCAATCTTAATTAATCTTATTTTGGATAATTGGTACACCGCACCTACTGCCTTTGCGTATGCAACAATAAGCATTTCATCTATTCCAAAATACTGTGCTGCTTCTTCATATCTTACAAATCGTTAGTAACGTCTATCAAAAGACTTTTACATATTAGATAAATGCATGTAAAATTTCTTTTACATAGCTTAATTGCGGTCTATTTAGCTTGTTTCCTGACTACTCAGGAAAAATATTTCTACCCTCGCCCCACCTGTATTTTCAGAATTTGAAAGTTTAATACCTCCACCATATTTTTCATCCACAGTTTTTGCAAAAAATAGTCCCATCCCATAATGGGCTTCGCCATTTCTACTTGTGTCATCCATAAAAAACTGCTCTGTGCCATGCAATAATGCTTAGTCCTGATATAATCCCTGCTCCAATGGATACCCCTTTTCCAAACTGAAAAGCCAGAATCAGCTGCCACAGATAAAGTGGAACACTGCTTCCCCACAGCAGCAATGCTGCAAATATACATCCTTTCATGATTTCGATATCGCTTGATGCGATTCTTCCAAATCCAATTCCGAATATGATTGCTGTCAATAGGATAGAGCACAGACACAAAACCAGTAGCATCAACAGTTTCGATAAAAATGCTGTAAGTTTATCCGGTAAAGACAACAGGTTTTGAAAATTACCTGCATTTTGTTCCTGTTCCATCACACTTGCTGTAAAAATTCCAATAAGTACCGGATACCAGCAGAATATAAATGTGAAAATTTATTCAAATTAGATTTGAAAGCAACTTCCATTTCTGGAGAACAAAGTGCGTTTGAAGGCTGTTCGGAAAATCAGTCAGAGGTTTTTGAAAAATGGCTGGACGAAAATGCTTCTGAATATTTGACAGAAGATGAAATGAAAGATTTAAAAGAGAAGATTAATGCAATGACAGCAGATGTAGATTCTTTGAATGCTCAGGAGGGATATAGAGGAACTTCTTATGAATCTGTATTTTTGTTAAGTGCAAGTGAAGCGGGGCTAAGAAAAGTAAATGAAATGTATGTTCCAGAGCAATTACAAGCAGGTTTTTCAGACATGATTGACGAATATGTTCATTTTAATGATTCGGCACGTAATTCTATCATGGAGAAAATGACACCAGATTACATGGTTGTTGGAATTGGAAGCAAAACAGAATCTTATAAGTACAAGTCAGAAATAATCTCAGATGAGACAGCTTTTTATACAAATGAGAAGAAAGAGATAAGTGGTATCTGCAATCAGTTTTTAAATGGTAAAACAGATCAAAAATTATTTTGTAATGAGATGAAAGACCGTTTAAATGATTACTATGGAAGCAGGTATGAATTAAGGAATCAGCCAGAAGCTGTTGAAGGCAGAGTAAATAATATGCTGGGCAAATTGCAGCATATGTTTGGCATTTAATGTTGAAAAAGGGTTTGGAGAATAATTATGAAGACAGTGACAGATGTAAACACAGTAAACCAGCTATTGACATATTCAAAGCAGGCAGAGGCAGGAATACACCAAAAAGCAATACAGATGTTGCTTGGAGCAGGAAATAATAAAAAACAGGACAGTTTAAGTATTTCTGATGCTGCACGAGGCTTTTCAAAGCAATCAATAGCTGCACTGATAGATAAAAATGCGAATATTTCTAACAGTGAATTGGCTTATTATTTTGAAAACTATAATAATTCAAGTGCTATTTTGGATGCAATCAATTTTGGGGAGAATGTTTCCTGTGGATATAATTCTGATTTTAAGGAGTACGGGGTTATTTCCTTTGACCTTAATGGGAGCAGACAGGTAGTACCTAATTATGCAGTACCGAAAATGAATACAAGCACCATGTCAGGCATTTGTGCTGCGAATAATTCTCTGGTACTAAGTAATAAAAGTTATTATGCATGGACAACATCAAGTGGCGGTAAATATACATGGACGGTCAATAATGGAAGAATAGGCTGGGCAGCCTCGGAATCGTTGCTTGCAGAGAATACAAATCAAAAAGGAACAAATTATAAGTGGGAAATGTGTAAGGCAGGCAATATCCTGTCTGATCTGGCACAGGGAAAGAGTGTGTGGGGGTATCTCTACAGCAATGAGGAGGTATTGTCCGTCTGTGAGAAAGTCGGGATTTCTCCGGGATTCTTTTCTATAGATGCGGGAGCAGGAAAACACACTTATTTATTGCAGGAATCAGGAAAGACCATAAATGTTGACGCAAAGATAAAACAGTTAAATGATATAAACTGGATAGAAATCGGATATAAAGAAGGAGATACGTTTTCCGTTTATGGTAAAGAGTATGCTATTGACAGCAGTGGGCATATCAATGTTTCGGCAGAAGATGAATTTACATCAACGGAAATTAAATATCCAAGTCGTTCAATATAATAGAAATTATTTTAAGTTTCAATAACAGGGAGGTAGGATTATGGCAATTACGGGTATCAATAACAGCAGTTACACATCGTATTATGCTTCAAATTATAAGAATACTGTAAAAAAAACAGATAGTGAAAAGGATAGTACAAATACAAAAGACGGCAACGTGACAACAAGTACAGTTGAATTAAAAACATCACGTCCCGGTGTGACAAAAACAGAGCAGATTAAGACAGGGTATAGTAATGTAAATGATTATTCAAAATACTTGCAGGGAAAATACCATTATGTGAATACGGGAACGACTTCAATGCAAGGGGTTCCGACAACAGTATCCGTTTCAAGTGCATTTTTACAGAAGTGTATGAATGATCCGGAAAAAGCAAAGTATCTGGAGGAAAACTTAGCAGCCATTCCAGATTGTGCCAAAAGTGCGGTTAATGGATGTTTGGGCACTTTGACAAATCTGAGTTATAAGGTTGATGAAAACGGAAATATTTCGGTGGCAATATCTGGTACAAATGATCCAGATGGGAAAATAGCGAAAGAGAATGCTGAACGAAAAGTAAAAGAGAACAGAGAAAAAGAGGAAAAGGTAAAAGAAAAAAGAGCTGCTAAAAAAGCAGAGGAAGAAAAAGCTGCAAAGCAACGTGCAGAAAAATCGGCAGAAAGAAAAGAAACGGGTGATTATACCTTATCCATAACTGGTAATGATGTAAAAAGTATGACACAGAGCCTTGTAGCAGAATCTGTGAGTATTTCTGCACCTGATAGATCAAGTTTTGATATTAAGGCATAAGAGGATTCGATAAAAGGAAAATATCAAATTGGTGCATTGGATGGCATCACTAGAGAGTAGAGTGGCAGAAAGTCAGTAGATATAAAGTTATAGATAGATTTATTTATGAACCGTGAGGTGGATTTATGGGAATCTCTTTTTCAAATATAGGAACAGTTGGAAGGGAACAGTTAATTACTTCTGGTAGTAATGGAGAACCAAACTGGTCTTATATTCCATCGAAAGGGAAAAGTACAAGAACGCAGACTGAATTTGTGAGTGAGATTAAGAAACTGGCACAAAAGGCTGCCAATGCTCCTGATAAGACAGAACAAGACGCTATTTCAAGGCAGGTATTGCAGTTAAGGGCAGAATATTTGTCAGAGGTTGCACCGGATAGAAAGCAGTTGTACCAGCAGGCAAAAAGTGCAATGAAAAATCAAAATACCAATCAAAAATGTAAAGGTATAGGAGAATTAACCTTACTGGATTTTTTGGAACAGGCAGAGGGAAAAAATCAGAATCTTGCGGACAAGCAGATTGCACTGGCAGGAGGCGGAACATTAAAATTCACTATTTTAACATCAGGTGGTTATGGTGTTCAAATTCAGAGTCAGGGCGTGAATGTATTGTTAAATACCGGTGCCGGCTGGGGATACGAAATGACTCCGGCAGAACTTACAAAAAAAGATGAATTCTATTCCATTTACTGGAAGGAATATAATGCCGTAAAGAATGGTATGAATTCTGAATTAAAAGAACTACCGGATTATCTGGAGAAAAGACCAGTTTTTGAAGCGAAAGCCTAATGATAATAATGCAATTCAAATAAAAAGGAGTATTGATATATGCAGATTAGTTCCAACTATTCTATGAATGGTGTGCCATATGAAAACAGACGCAGACAGAATGATATTCCTCAATTTAGTACAGAACGTGCTGAACAGGAAAATGAGAGTATAAATCCATATATGGAAGATACGGATTTTAACGAAAAAGCATTTGATATGATTGGTCCGAATGCTCCGCAGGATGTAAAAGATGCATGGATGGAAGCAGCGAAGGAAGTAAATGCGAATGGTATGGGAATAAAGAAAAATGGAATGTTGAGCCATATATCACAGATGATGGTACAAAGGCTGAATAAGCAGATGAAGGGAGAGGGCGATGTGGATAACATCGACATTTTGGGCAACACAACAGAATCTGCAATTCAGGCAACGAAACAGGCTTTATATAATTTAGACCATCCACTGGAATATGTTCCGAAAAGCATAGAAGTTCAGAGGGCTTGTATGAAAGAGAGAGAATTCTATGTTGCATTTCTGGAAAGATTGGAAAAGTTATAATTGACTGGAACAGAAACGGAAAATGACAACGATGAGACATATATAAAATTATTTAGGAGATAACATATGAGTGATAGTACCCTTCACATTGGAACTCTTGCTTCAAACAATGTAAATAATATTGTAAATGATACAAGTAAATATGATGAATACAAAGAAAAAGTAAAGGAGTTGGAAAAAGAACTTCAAACCCGGAAAGACACCTTTGAGAAAATGACAGAACCACTGGTATATGTATGTGACTGCTATCAAAAATTTAATGTAGTGACAGGCATGCCGAAAAGCACATTCGGAGATTCTTTTGGCTATGCAATGCAGAAAGAAATTTCGGATTATATGCAGGATTTTTATGCTGGAAAGGTGAGCAGGGAGGATCTTGATTCTTATTTTGAGAAATGTTGTACTTCCATGCGTACTTACCGGACCGGACAGCATCAGACATCCGGAACCAATGAAGCAGATAATACACAGATCGTAAGTGAGATGTATGAGGTTTTTGCGAAAGAAAATGCAAGGGCGGCAGGTCAGGCGAACTATCAGGAAGGCAAAGCATGGAATGAAAAATACTATTCTGATGGTCACAGTGATTGGACTTATTATAATTCAGATTATTACTATCAATGCAATGACACCAATGCGGCATTGAGAGAATCTGTCCGGAAGATGACGGAAAAATGGGAATTGGACGGGATTGACTGTGATGAAATCGAAGCAAATTCTAGCCTTACGTTAGACGGTGGTTTTGATTTTAACAGTATATGGAATTCGGATTTCAGAAATCAGGTCGGAAGGAGCAGTCTGGCAAAGGAATCAACGATACCGCCTGAGAATTTTAAGATGTTTTTTAAGGAACAGGTAACATCTTTTACAGAGGACAATAAATTTAATGGTAATCTGAAAATAACAATCGGAAAGAACAATTACGACTTAAACGTCCCATTTCAGACATTACGCACCGGCTCGGAAGGCGAAATCCGTAATGTATGGGATTTAATGGAAGATTATTATTCGGATACTAAAGACAATTCTAAAGTCAAAAATTTCCTGAGAAATATGTCTGTATTTACACGATGGTATTCGTATGAAACAGGAATCAATGACAGATTCGGTGATTATTTAAGATAGTGAAAGATTAGGATACTACGATATATAATAAGAAGGTTGGTGATATTATGAATATATTTTTTAACAGCCGAATTAATGCTAATCAGTCGTTGCTTAATGTTTTGTTTGGTCAACAGCAAAAAGCGGCAAGCAGTCAAAACACTGGTTGTAGAGGCACAAGAGATACTTTAACGATAAGTGCATCGGGAAAGGAAAAATTGACAAAAAGTACAAGTGGAAGGACACATAATACAAGTATTGATAGTAGCATTGACTTAAAGTCCTATATAGCTTCAGCAAAAAAAACGAATCAAGAGCTCATTGAGAATGCAGGAACACAGATTAATGCGAAAACAAGTGAATATATGAGTACAGGTAAAGCATTTAGGGCAGCATTAACGGAAAAGTATTCTAAGCTTGCTGCAGAAGCAAAAACACATTCTAACCCTGAAAATTATATTCATTCCAAGTATTTTGATAAGAGTTCAGAGTATTACGAGACGAATCTGACTGATACAGAACGTAGGATTGCATATAATTATGAGATGCAGATGTGCCGGACAGGAAAAATAAATGGTGTAAATTATCAGGATTCTTTGTTCAGGGGAATTGAAGTGGACGGCGACAGTGTAGATTCGGATAAAATCCAATTTGAAAGAGCATTGGTAAATTCGCAGATTTCAAATATTTTAAAGCAGGCTGGTGTAGATACATCTTCTATTACGAAAGATTGTACTTTTACTGTCGATCCATACAGTTACGAGATAACGGTAGATGGCATGGATGAAGAAACAAAGGTGTTGATGCAGAATGCTTTAAATGTAGGTAATAATGGGAAAAATCTCTATAAGCATATCTATTATTGCTCAACACAAGATGGCTGTGAGAGTTCTCAAGTAACAGAGGAATCAAAAAAGATGAAATACGAAGCATATCATCAGGTTTATAGTTATACAGGATATGGATTAGACAAACTTGAGGAAAAAATGGGACATATTATACGGAGTCGGGAGAGAATATATTAGACTTAGTGGATAGTGCAGTTGAAAGTTCCGGAAAAGTTCCGAAAGAGTTTAATCAGCAAATGAAGAATTGGATACATGACCTGGTTTCAACGATATCGACCAGAGGATGGAACAATGTGCCAGATATGACTTTAAGCATTTTATATGGAAAGAGCGGTTTAAAGGACATGAACCAGCTGATTACATACCAGTATGAAGCTGATCGTATGAACAGACAATGGTATTCTGTGCTTTAGAAATATGCTAAAAACAAAAATACTTAATAATGTGGGTTCCTTTATTTCTTGGAGATTTATGACGATATATGCCATATAACATTGAGTTAATTCTAAACGGATTTTGAATTTATTTACAAGGAGGTTTTTATATGGCAATGAATATCAGCGGATTAGGCAATACCTATAATGGCATCAATACAAATAGCAAACAATATAAGGCTTTGAAAGAAAAAGGCTGGTTATCTGGTATTATGCAAAATGAAGCCATGATGTCACCAGAAGAAAGAATTATATATGAAACATTCGGTGGAAGAGATACCATTATTAAGAATCTGATGAAGCAATTTGATTCGGATGGTGATTTGCTAAATGCAAATGGGGTGGCAGGAATGGATGTTACCGGCAAGGGTACGTCGTGGCAGCAACTCACGAGTGTATCTGAGGAATATCGTCAAAAGATGTTTGATAATGTGAAGAAGGAATTTATTCAGGAAAATGGTCTTTCAAATGGTGATACAACGAAGCGTTCAGATATTTTCAAAGATTATCAGTTAAGTGTAAGCAAAGACAAACGGCTAAGTGGCACATGGACTTTAGAGCAATACGAAGGACAGTATAGAGCCGCTATGTATGCAGCAGTGAAATCAGCTAATCCAAATTGGAAACCGGGACAAAAGTTTGATACAAGCATTCTTGATAATGTCAAAAGAGAATCAGTGGAATCTACTCTTGTCAAAAATGGTAATAGGTTAGTTCGTAATTCTATTAATGTATCAGTATAGAATACAACATCTTTGGTGCTAGAGATACGGTCAAATAAGCTGCTCCATCATGGGAAAAGTATAAAATTAGGAGCTTTAGATAATATCACAAGGGAAAAGTTTTCAAAAACTTCTGGTAACTCTTTGAAATACATATCATATCAATAGATACGATAATATAAATTATGTTTGTATTTGTTGATAACAGGTTTATATCGGAAAAATTGTAAATTTATTTTCTATGTGAATTTTCATTTTTGTAGGGCTGGCATTAGGCCAGCCCTTGATTTTATTATAATAGATAAAAAGATATTGAATATATATGCACGGTAAAAAGACGATTCTCAATAAATGAGATTGGGAAAAAGTAATCTTAGTGCTGTTGAAAAAATCACCATAGTTCTAATGAATCTTCTGCATCTACCCATATCTGCATTGTTCCATCAAGATATAATTTTGCATATTCAAGTGGTTTATCAATGGCAAGTGCGTTCAATGCACAGTCTGATCCGGGTGTGGTTTTTAAATCCTTTTCGGCTTCCCAACAGTCAATGCGGAGCATATAACCAGCAGAAGTATAAATATCAATGCTGTTTCTGTGTGGATTGTATTCTGCAAATATTGTTCTCATCGTATAGAATCTCCTTATCATTCAATTAGTCATTTGTTACAAAAATCAGAAGCATTTCAATCAGTTCACCATGTCACTTTTATTTTGTGTTATACTGTTTTATAGATTTTTCTTGCCCTTGTATTTGCCCTTATCAGAGTTCGTAAACACTGACGGGACGATATAACACAAGGGAAACAATAAGGGAAAGCTCACCTGCGATAAATCCAGTGTTTTCAAGGGCTTGCAGAGAATTTAATAACAAAATATAACAGTTATTAAATTCCCTAAAACAGGTGAAATCTCAATCGGAATTTCATGAAATGTTAAGAGGAAGCTAATGAGAATGATGGTAGAAAAAAGAAAACAATAGCATTAATTATTATTTTACTTACAATTGTTGTTATTTCTATTTGTGGTCGATATTATTTTGCACACAATATTTGTCGGGATGATGTGTTTTATGGAGAAGAAAAATGGATTTTAATACTCTCGAGAAAGAAATAGAACAACTGAACAGGATAGATATACGCGCGAATTATACTAGCCGCGACAGATATTATAGATTGTATAATTCTATATATGAGAACTTACTTGAAATGGAAAAAGATAGCCTAATCTCCATAGAATCAGGAAGCAAGGGGCTTGGCTATCTTCGAGAGTTGCTCACAAATGATGGTCCGGAGTTTAGCTATACAGTTGTTTTCTGGGAAAAGAATAGAAGTTTAAGAAAGTATAAGATAGGCGTATGCATACGGGGATTACCAATCTGTAAGCCAGTGGAGGATTGAATTTAACGGCACCTTCATAAATTATCGGCTATTAATATATTGATGAAACAGGTAATATAAATATATAAGGGATGATAAAACATGGACTTAGATAAGCTGACCAATGAAGAAGAGAAGATACTCGCAACCGGAAAATTACTTGCATATTGTGACGATAGGATAATTATAGAACCTCCGTGCTATGCTGAAATAATATTTGATCTGTTTACTTCTTTTAATAATACTGGGAACAACAGAAATGGAGAAACTCCGTTAGAAAAGCTACAGAATGATTTCCCGAACATTGGGGAAAACGAATTATTGGATTTGATGGTATATTTCAAGCAAGTTAAGGAATACTGTGCTCTCGTCTGTTGTGCGTATGCGCAGAAATATCCATATCCTGTTTGTAGTAAAAAATCCAACGAAGAACAAGAAGATGTTGAAAAAGTAGTAAAAGCCTGCCGTCAAAGATACCCTTGGTTAGAACAAAAATATATTGAGTCATATCTAATTGGCGTAGTTTATATGTGCATTAGATGATTAAATATATATCACTATTTTAATTTGTCAAACTGGAACATTATATCGAAAGTTAATTTCACAACTTCAAGTTTGGAGAATTGAGAAAATCGGAAGTTGGAGGATACACGCATGAAAATTATAATCATTAATGGAAGTGCCAGAAAAGGAAACACGCTGACAGCAATCAATGCATTTATAAAAGGAGCATCAGAAAAGAATGAAATTGAAATCATTGAACCTGACAAACTCAACATTGCACCATGCAAGGGATGTGGTGTCTGTCAATGCTCTAAGGGATGCGTCGATAAGGATGATACAAATCCTACAATTGATAAAATTGCTGCCGCAGATATGATTCTTTTTGCTACACCAGTTTATTGGTGGGGAATGTCAGCACAATTGAAACTTATCATTGATAAGTGCTACTGCCGTGGATTGCAGTTAAAAAATAAAAAAGTTGGCACGATTGTTGTAGGCGGTTCTCCCGTAGACAGTATCCAGTATGAGCTGATTGATAAGCAGTTTGACTGTATGGCAAAATATCTTTCATGGGATATGCTTTTCAAAAAATCATATTACGCAACAGCCAGAGATGAACTTGAAAAAAACAAGGATTCCATGAACGAACTTGAGGGGATCGGAAAAAATTTATAAAGCACGTTCCAAAATCCAGTTTGTAGAATCAAGAAAATCGGAATAGGTCGAACTGTTAGGCGCGCTTAAAGGTGCTATTCATCGCTCAAAGCGTTGTAATAAATACATGATAGAAAGGATGATTGTTTATGAGAAAAAATATGAGTTGTGTTTGGAGGATGCACAAAAACTAATCCTCCAATAAAAATTTACGGAGGACACAAAGATGAATTTTGTGAAAATTAAAACAGACAATTTTGAAGAACTAACGAAACTACAAAAGGCATATAAAGTAGAAATTGGAGAATGTATGCCTACCAATGCAGAACTTGAAAGTTTAAGAAATGCGATTGAGAATGAACAGATACATTTTTATGGATGTATATGCGATAACTCACTAATTGCGTGCTGTTCAATATGTTTTATGTATTCAACTTTCAATTATGGCAAATCTGGAGTATTTGAAGATTTTTATATTCAACCAGAATATCGTCATAAAGGTATAGCACGAAAACTCGTTGCTTATGCATATGAGCAAAGTGGTGTGGGTTCTCTTACAGTGGGATGTGCAGATTGTGATTTGCAAATGTACAAAGCAATTGGTTTTGAAATTCCGTTAGGAAATATGTTAGCTTTTGGAGAGTAAGAAGTTGCCCTGTTCATTTATATAATGGGCAGGGCGACCAATTCCAGTTTGCCAAATTAAAGATAGCGAGTTATTGCCCAGATTGGACTTCTATATCCAATCTGGGCAATTTGTGTATGTATGTGTATGTGTATGTTCTGTATGTGTATGTTCTGTATGTGTATGTGTATGTAATAAGTACACCGGTATAAAAACGGGGCGGAATACATATTATAAAATTAAGAAAACGGGGCAAAATACTATAAATCATATTGAAAAAACGGGGCAAAAGAGATATTATTAAGAAGGGAGGAAGCATTTATGTATAGAAAAGATTCCATTATCATAGAAGAATGGCTAAAAAGTTCTGGCAAGGCATTATTGGTGACAGGAGCCAGACAGATTGGAAAGACCTGGCTTATAAGAGAAGAAATTGCCAAAAGCGGATATAGTAAGTTTGAAGTTAATTTTATAGATCAGCCGGATTTGGTTGGTTATCTCAATGCAAAAATGAGTGCGGAAGAATTTCTGGTGAAACTGAAAATGATTATGCCGGAGGATTGTAAACCGCAGGAAACCGTTGTTTTTTTGGATGAGATACAAAAATGCCCGGAAATCGTGACAAAGATAAAATTTCTTGTAGAAGAAGGAAGCTTTAAATATGTTATGAGTGGCTCTTTATTAGGAGTGGAACTCAAGGGAATCGCATCTGTCCCCGTGGGGTATTTAACTGTTCTGAGAATGTATCCTATGGATTTTGAAGAATTTATGATAGCGAATAACGTGTCCCAGATAACACTGGAAATGTTGAGGGAAAAATTTGAAACATGCCAGCCTGTGGATGGATTCATACATCAGAAGTTATTGTCACTTTTTTTTATCTATCTTATTGTCGGTGGAATGCCGGATGCGGTAAAAACTTATATTGCTACAAAAGATATCCGGGAAGTGGATAAGGTACAACGGGATATCGTGATGTTGTACAAGGAGGACTTTTCACAATATGAAAGCGAAGATAAGAAGCTGAAACTGATATCCATTTACGATATCATTCCTGCAGAATTAAACAAACAGAATAAAAAATTCGTTTTTACGATGCTGGATAAGGAATTGAAGTTTGACAGATATGAAAACAGCTTTTTATGGCTGAAAGATGCCGGAGTTGCTTTGCCGGTATACAACGTAGAAACACCCACTATTCCTCTTAAAGCAAGCAAGAGCAGTAATGTATTCCGGCTTTTTTCTAATGACACTGGATTGCTTACCAGCGCTTATCCGGCAGAAACAAAAATAGAACTGATTAATAAGAACGGGGAAGTAAATAACGGAGCTCACTTTGAAAATGCCGTGGTACAACAGTTAACAGCTAATGGCTTGGAACCTTATTTCTGCAAAAAGAAAAATATAGGGGAACTGGATGTTCTGGTCGAGATGGGCGGAAAAGTTGTTCCTATAGAGGTGAAATCCGGAAAAGCATACAAAACACATAAGGCTTTGGATCATTTTATGGAAATCCCTGATTATCATATTGAGAAGGCATATGTTTTATCGGTGGCTAATGTGGAACAGGAGGGAGCCGTGGTATATCTGCCAATCTATATGTGCTACCTTCTAAAGGAGCGGAAACTTGGTAGGCTAATAGTGAATCTGGATATGGAAGGATTATAAAAACAGAAGAAGTTACCATAGATAAAACGACAAATCAGAAATTACAGGAGGTAATGATGCTTACTTTATATGAGCCAAAATATGAGGATTTGTGGTTTCGGCAAATGATGCTGGCCGATGAAGATACCATGTCATACAATCATGCATGGGGCGGGACAATTCTCTGGCCGGAAGATAAATGGAGCGGCTGGTACGATTATTGGATTACTTGTCATGAGGGCAAGCGGTATTACAGATATCTAAAAAATAAAGACGGTCAATACGTTGGAGAAATTTCATATCACTACGATGCCGAAATACAACATGAGATAGCCAATGTGATTATCTATTCGAAATACAGAAAAAACGGCTATGGGAGTGAGGCATTGGATTTGTTGTGTTCCGTGGCAAAAAACAACGGGGTTTTCGTTCTTTATGATGATATTGCCATTGACAATCCAGCTATTATACTTTTTCTGAAACACGGATTTGTGGAAGAATACCGAACAGAAGAAAAAATAATCCTCAAGAAGGAACTGTAATATAAATTAGAATTGACCGAGCTGAAAGCGAGGGATGCTTCTTGTCCGAAGGGCAAGAAGATGGAACATAAAATAAATTTGATAAATTGGGATTTAACGGGGAACATTTTAGATGAATAAAATAGACACAAAGGGACTTTTATTAAGAATTTTTGTACCCACTACAGTTTTGAACTTGAGTTATTTGATATTGGGGCTTTTTTGCAATATGCCACATATACTGCTGTTTTGCATTTGGGGAACGGTTATCTTAGTACCCATGGAATTAGGAATGATTATATGGGCAAGCAAAAAAGAATATGGTACATGTTCCTTAAAAAGTGCTTTTGAGGGACAGGAAAAACTTGCATTATGGAAGATAGTGCTGATTGCATTTGTTTTCGTTGGAGTGGCTGGATTACTTTCAGCATTTGTTGCTCCTTTGGAAAATCAGATTTTTGCGCAAACGAGAACTGCTTTGCTCAATAGCTTACCGATAGGTTTTGATTGGACAAATTACGAATATATAAAATCCTTTTCAAAACCGACACTGATTTTGACGTGCGTATATTACGGTATCTTTAATGTGCTAATTGGACCGATAACAGAAGAATTGTTTTTTAGAGGATATTTAACCTCGTACTATAAAAAGCAAGGGGTGTTTACGCCAATACTTATTGCTGTTTTATTTTCACTATATCACTTCTGGTTGCCTTTTCATAATATATTTCGGATATTAGCCTTTGCACCGGTTGCATATGTCGCATATAAGAAAAAGAATATATACATAAGCATATGGTTTCATTGCATGTGTAATCTGTTTTCAGTAGCAGGCTTTGTCTTGTTAGTAATGGGATAACTTCCAGTTTATTACACAGATAAGATAATCGGAAGCTTATATGAGGGTATACAATATGAACTTAATATATAAAAGAGCAACGCTTGAAGATATAGATATATTGGTGGAAAAAAGAATAGAGGTTTTAAGAGCTGCAAATAAACTTTGTGCTGATACGGATATGAGCGAGGTAGAAAAACAATCTTATATCTACTATCAAAAAGCTCTTTGCGATGGTTCTCATATTGCATATTTGGTTTTTGATGAGAGTCGGTGTATTGGAACCGGTGGGGTTAGTTTTTTTCAGGTAATGCCGACTTATCACAATCCGAGCGGGAATAAGGCGTATATCATGAATATGTATACTAATCCTGAGTACAGGAGAAAGGGGATTGCCTATAAAACATTGGATATGCTGATTAAAGATGCTAAGAGCAAAGGCATCTCGGCAATTTCATTAGAAGCAACGGATATGGGACGACCGTTATATGAAAAATATGGATTTGTAAAAATGAATAATGAAATGGAATTAGTAAAATCTTGCTAATGTTTGTCAAGCAGATTTTTGAAGATTTCGAGAACCTTGAGAACAAAAAAGAGAGTAACCTTAATAAGACCTGCTGTTGCAGGCCGGCAGTTAACAGCTATAATGAAAGCGGACAGATTTACTTGTACAACTCCATTGCACGAGCGTAGTAGATCCGCAGAAACTTATTGACGGCAGCCATTTTGGCTACGTTGTATGGTTTCCCTTCCTGTTCCTTTTTGAGCAGAAAAAGGTAAACAGGATCGTCCTGAGGTTTTGTCAGTTTGAGAGCCTGCATTACCTCAAAACAAGCTTTTCTGAGAGCCGGGTTGCCACGTTTGGAGATGTGACGATTCCGGCTCTCGAATTGTCCGGACTGATATGGCGGAGCATCATTGCCGGCATAAGCATTGAGTGCTTTGC
>CDZD01003500.1_pt1 | contig 39150 bp, 33 predicted proteins | sample 554771 | NCBI WGS metagenome assembly CDZD01 (sample SAMEA3182069, study PRJEB8094) | gut metagenome | biome: human; feature: gut; material: Stool; isolation source: human stools | place: Canada | collected 2011-11-08
CCTTTGTACTGAATAAAGACAATAAAAACGATCTTATTAAAGGAAAATTTCTTGAATAATCAAAATAATCATTTTCGGTTAATACTATATTTCCTTCTCTAAAATCGCCATGCATTTTGACAAGCATTCTTTCACCTTGATTAGCAGGCAGATCACTATCTTTTACAACCACATAGTATTGTTTGTTATTCTGTAATGCAGATTGCTCTAAAAGATCGTCATAATTTGTTGTAACTATATGACAGGGATTAAGTTCCATTATAGCTTTGTGTATCTGATTACAACTTGATTGTCCATATTTGAGTATCCTCTTCACTTGTTTCATGTACTCAACTTCACCTCTTAATTCCCTATATATCTGTGCAGATTTTAAGATATCGTTTTGATCATACATTCCTTCAGGAAGTTCATTTTTAAACATATCAACCAATTCACGCCAGGCTGGTACCCCAGCACTTGCTGATACGCCAGCCCCAACAAATATTACTAGCCTATTCTGTCTAGCGGCATCTTGTAATTGCTGTATATGTGATTTTAAAGAATTGTCTAATTTCATATTATTACCAGAATATTGTTGAACCATCACGTTTCTGTTTCAAATATTTTTCATTTTTAAATCCCATTCCCTTTCGATACTGAATATCAAAAATATCTGCAGAATGAGGATTAAAGGTTATTATATCATTTGATTCAGCGATTTCATCTGTTAAATCACCAGTAATATAGGCACCACAAATTTCCCCTTCATCTGAAGATATCACATGACCATGTAAAAACTCTCGCATTACCAAGAAATCGATAAAAAACGAAGGTCTCATTTTTCGAGCCATAAGTGTAAGAATAAAAACTTCTAGGTCGTCAAACCTTACAGCCCATGGATAATTATATCCCTCTTCAATAACAAGAAATGAACTTAAATCAACCTGTATTTGTCCAAAAGATTCCTGGTTAACTATTAAATAGAAGTCATTTCCATCATAATCTTCTGGAGATATGGTCTTTAATACATCTCCTTTTTTATTTTTTATTTCAAAAGGAATTCCTGACTTCATCTTAGATTCAACTCTTTTACATTGTTTATAAGCATAACCAATGCTTCTATCAAAATCTTGTTTAATTCTATTGAAGGCTCGATCTGTATCCCTGAATGGCTCTTTATTAGTATAAGCCTTAGCCTCAATTACAAACATATAACCATTCCAAAACAAAAGTACATCTTGTTCGCAGTCATCTAAATAGTACCCTTTAAATATCTCTACTTTTGTTCCAAAAAAATTACTAAACAGTTCTACTATACGATTCTCCAAATAATTACCTTTATGATGCGACAACCTAGATTTTGAGTTCTCATCTGCTTTACAAATAGATTCTAGTACAGACTGAATTGCATGAAGAACCCGCTTTTCCTCAAAAACCTGATACATTCCATTTTCTAACTTTACTATCGGTTTGCTTATTAAAGGATTGCTTGACGTGTAATATAAGAAATTACTATCACCTCTTTCGCAATAGAGGAAAGATAAGATTGTATTTACCTGCTCTAATGATAAACCATTTTTTGCAAGATCGGATGGTTTAAAACGATATTTTATTCCAGGATCTGCAACAAATATGAAAGTTGCCTTATTAGACTCCATTAGTTGATTAAATTCTGCAGGGGCTTCATCAATTACTCCTATATTTAATTCGGAATAATCGATCCAATTATCTCTTAATGGAGTTAAATTTGGATTACTAAATGAGTCAAAATTATACTGACACCATGAATCAAGATTCTCATAAAAAAGTAAAAAATCTTTGGTACACAAGTTACAGGCCTTACCAATAATATCATCCATTGGAGTATAAACACCCATAATCTCTTCAATAACTTGCTCCTCATAATTTAGAGGTCCCAAATTAAAGTATGAAAGAAATGTAGGCATAGCTATCATAGTTCGTCTCTTCCATTCATCTGAAACATTTTCTTCTTCATCTGGGTAAAAAAGTTTCACATGCTCAATATCTATATCTTTAAGAATCTCAACAATATATTCCCAATCTTCATCTGTATAATTAATCTTTTCACTTCCGTCTGACTTCACGGATAACAAAAGACCTGCTAAATAGTATAATTGTCGCATTGGCGAAGTTAATTTAGCTAATTCATTACTTGCAGCTCCATTGGATATACAAGTCATCAAAAATGATAGATGACCAAGCATATTCTGGGTCTTATATTTGGCCATAAATTGTTTAAGCTCCTTTGATTTATTTTCAAGTATTGTTGTATCCATTAATGTATAAATTAATTATGATCAAAATATAAATTGATAAAATGTAAAGCCAAAATTCATAACAATGATGATTTAACTTTTATGATTCAAAATGTTATCGAATTTTTCGATAAAATCTTATTTATCTGGTGATATAACACAAATATAGTGATTTTGAAAAATGTTTCATAAAAAGTTAATGAATTTATGGAAAGGAATAATTTATAACTTTTAAAAGTGCTATTATATAATTCGGATCTTCCGCATACCCAATCTCATCAAGCCAAAGCAGATAGTTTCCACCTTTATATTTGTATTGAACTTTTGTATAATACGCCCGTACACTTTCCGTCCAATGATTGAATTCATAGTATTTTCCAGTACGTGGATTGGTAAGTCCGAAAAGGTTATGCTTGTTTCTGCATACTGATGAGCGGAGCCATCCGGTCTCCAAAATAGCCTGGGCCAATACGATTTTGGGATATAGGATTCCGTTTCTAATGATTTCTTTATAAAGATTGGGGATGGTAAGTTCAGGAAGATTGTTTCCTGATTTAGTAATATCATCTGTTTTCTTTTGCAGTTCTGTTCTCAGGGATGCTTTTCTGTCACTATTCCGGCTATTTTCTTCTGATTCATTATGATTGTTTGATCTGATAGTCAGGGTATCCTTTGCCATCATCTTATTTCTATTCCCTCTAGTAACATCCTTTCCAGCATGGCTATAAGCCTCTTTTTGTCTTTCTGTTGGCAGAATTTCCGAATCTCTGGTTATCGTATAGAACTGTGCCGATACGCTTACCGGCAGAAACATCAGAAGCAGTGAAATCAGAATAGTGTTGCGCATTTCTTTTTTGGGGATTGCCGTAAATACATTTGTGGTATTCAGGCGGTTAGAACCGCAAATATAACAGCTTAATTACAGTAATATGGAAATGCACAACAGAAATCAGTCCGATTTGTTGCCATATGAAAAACTGGCAATACTGGGTATAGACTGTGAAAAGGCGGACAGCTTACCCATGGAAGTGAAGGAGAAGCTGATGGCAGGTGAAGTGACCCCCATCATGCAGGTATCCATCAACGCAAGGAACGGCAGCATCATCACCATGCCGATGAAGCTTCAGATGACTACAGACAAGAACGGTGTTCCGGTTCTTATTGCCTATCCGGTACGTGCCGAACTGGACCGGGAACGAAACAAGGTTCTCAACCTTACTCAGCAGGAGGCTGAACGTCTGGCCAGAGGTGAGGTAATTCAGAAGGCGGTCAACGTAAACGGTGAAAAGACTCAGCAGTATCTCCAACTTGATCCGGAAACAAAATCCGTCATTCACAGGCGTGTCACAGACATCAAGCTGGAGCAACGTCTGAAGGACATGGAGAAGGTAAACGACATTGAACTGGGTATGCAGCAGAAGCAGCAGGTACGGGAGGGAAAACCTGTTGAACTGAATGTGGGCGGCGAGAAGGTTTCAGTCGGCATTGACCTGAAGGAGCAGCAGGGATTCAGGCTTATCAAGGGTGACATGAAGGAATGGGAAAGGCAGCAGAAGCTCCGCTATGACGAGATTCATCCTGAATACCTCGGCCTTGTCATGACTGACAAGAACCGATGGGAGTATCAGAAGGTGGTGGACAGACAGTCCGTAGAACGTGCTATTTCTCTCTCTCCATCCCGGAAGGAAACAAAAGCAAACAGCCTTAAACTCTAATACTGATTCCTATGGCCAAAAAGACAGATTCAGATAATGATACCGGTATCATCCGGCAGTTCAACGAACTGAAAAAGAAGCATCCGGATGCCATGCTGCTGTTCAGACGGAACAGTTTCTATGAACTCTATAAGCAGGATGCCGTCAAGGCTGCCACAGTGCTTGCCATCGAGATTGCTGACAGGATTCTGCCAAACTACAAGAGACCTGTAAAGGTTGCATCATTCCCACAATCGGCACTTGACGTTTATCTGCCCAGGCTGATACGTTCCGGAATAAGGGTTGCAATCTGTGATGCACTGGACAGTCCTTTGAAGAAGAAGGCCGGACAGGACAAGTCTGAGAATAATGATAGAACCATTAAAAACAGTACAGATATGGGAAAGAAGAAAAAGGAACAGGGTGTGCAGGAAGCTCCTGACAGAACAGTGGAGAGCACTGTTGATGTAAAACCTGCAAGGGAAAAGAAGTCGAAGGCCAAAGCTGAAACCAAAGCTGAGACCGGGACGGATAATGAGGTAAAGACCGAGAAGAAGGATGAACAGAAGACAGAGAAAGCCCAGGAACGCAAGCCCCGTGAGCCGCAGATGGTAACTGCCAATGGTGAAAAGGTAACTCATGGTCATGCCTACCAGAGTACCACCAATCCTGCCGACTGGTACTTTACCGCAAAGATTGACGGACAGCAGCTCAAACCACAGAAGATGGATGCATCAGACCTTGCGGCCTATCAGAACAAGGAAATGACGGTGCCGCAGCTGATGGAACGATACTATCCGACAAAGCTGATGCCGAAGGTATCTGAGGAAGCCTTCCGTATGCCAATGGAGATTGCAGGACCGGACGGTTCCATAACCGTAAACAAGTTCAATGTCTATAAGGAGAAAGACGAGCAACGTCCTGACTTTGGGAAATACAAGTTCTATGTTCAGGTTGGGGATACGAACATGTCTGCCGTGGCTTCACGCCAGGACCTTAGTGCCTACTTTGACAGGGTGGCCACTCCAAACCAGCTTATTGAGAAGAACTTCGGGGAACGTCTGCATCTGAAGTCTGCATACGAGAAGTATCAGCTTCCAGAAGGTGTTGACCCCAAGGGTGTGCGTGTGGCCAAGGACAGGAACGACAACAAATGGAAGGTGTCGGTTGACCTCGGAGAGAAGGGACAGACTTCCCGACATGAAATCTCCTTCGATGACGGCTATTCGCTATTCAAGACCAAGACGGCCACAAGGGAACAGATTGCGGCCAAATATCTGAATACGGAAATAACCGGTATGCTTGCCGCCAACACCGCAAAGGTGGAGAAATCGACTTCTATGAAAATGTAACATAATCAGAAAACTAAAATACAAGTTATATGTCAGCTAAAATGAATCATGAGGAGCTTGTGGAGCTTCTGCAGGAGGGCAAAATCGGTTTCCTCCGCTTTGTTATGGACAGTGAGAATGCAGATGATTATCTGGAGTGGTGCCGGTCACACGGTACGGACCCTTCGGATGAATCGGCTGAGTTCTATGTGGAACAGACGGACATCGAGCAGATGGACCGTCAGGTAATGGATGACGACAGCTATGGCATCTGGAACTGACACTCAGGGAAACAGCGGACAGGCGGCCATAGACCGATTCGCTGCAATGATGATTGAGCGTATGCAGCAGATGAAGAATACAGGATGGAAACAGGGATGGATTGGCGGCGCATCGGGTTATGCAGGACTGCCGCAGAATGTGGGTGGCCGCAACTATTCCGGTTCCAATTCCTTCTTCCTACAGATGCATACCGCAGCCATGAACTACCAGCTTCCGGTATATCTGACCTTCAAGCAGGCGCATAACCTGAAGGCTCATGTCCTGAAAGGTGAAAAGGCCTTCCCGGTGGTGTACTGGGATATGATGATAAAGGACAGTTACGGCAAGAGGATAAGCACGGAGGAATACCGTGCAATGAGCAAGGAAGAGAAGAAGGATATGGATGTCATTCCTTTCATCAAGTCATTCCCGGTGTACAATGTGGCGCAGACCAATCTGACAGAAGTGCAGCCGGAAAGGATGCAGAAGCTCATGGACAGGTTCAAGGTACCGGAACTTAGGGATACGGAAGGTATGTACACCCATGCCGCACTTGACCGTATGGTGGAGACGCAGCAGTGGCTTTGTCCGATACATGCCGACAAGCGTGAGAACGGTGCCTATTATTCTCCCTCGAAGGATATTGTGGTTCTGCCCATGAAGGCGCAGTTCAATATCGGTGATTCTCCGGAAGAAACCTACCGTGGCGGAATGGAGTATTATTCTACCATGCTCCATGAAATGACTCACTCCACCATGACACCGGAGCGTCTGAACAGGGAGATGGGTGGCAGGTTCGGTGACCCGAAATATGCCAAGGAAGAACTGGTGGCGGAACTTACGGCTGCCATGATCAGCCATTCCATGGGCTTTGATTCCAGGATAACGGACAACTCGGCTGCTTATCTGGACTCATGGATTGGTGTACTGAAACAGGAACCGAAGTTTATAGTATCGGTCATGGCTGACGTGAACAAGGCTTCCGACCTGATTCTTGACCATGTGGACAGACAGCGCCTGGCTCTCGGTGAGCAGCCTTATCTGGCAAAGAATGACCCGCTGGCTCCTGTCAGTGCGGACAAGGAGATGCCTTTCAGGAATGCGGCCATTGTCAAGACCCGTTCCGGAGACTATGCCATCCGTGCGTCATACGATGGTGTGGAACTGGGGCTGAAAAAGGTTTCCAAGGAAACGGCCAGAACATTCTTCCAGCTTACGGACTGGAAGGACAAGGAGGCTTTTCTGAACATGACGGCACGGAAGACATACGAACCGGAGATTACCATGATGGGCAGGAACCGGAATGCCGGTACAGGACTTGGTATATGAAATTCTGTATAACATCTTAAATCGGAAAGCATGAGTGACTACAAGGTTAATTTCAGGGAAATGAAATCCCGTGTAGGGATTGATGACATTGCATATGCCCTGGGATACCGTCTGGACAGGAAGGCCGGTGTCGGACGTTACATCGAGCTGGTGCTCGGTGAAGGCGGTAACAAGAGGGATACGCTGATTGTCAGCCATCCCAACGACAAGGCAGCACAGACGTTCTTCCGGCGTGACGGTTCCAAGGGCGATGTGGTAACACTCATCCGTGAGAATCTTTCTTCCTTTACCGTTTCGGGAAAGGATGAATGGCAGAAGATAGCCAAGGTCATGGCACGTTTCGCCAACATGCCTGAACCTGAATACAGGGAGGACAGGGAGTATGTAAAATCGGCAGGAAAATCATGCGGTGTGTTTGACGCTTCCAGATATGAGGTGAAGCCGGTTGATACCGAAAAAATACCGGGACTGTTCTTCCGGCGCGGACTGTCCAAAGCAACCGTAACTGCTCTTTCGCCTTTTATTTCCCTTATAAGGGACAGGAACAACGGGAAGTTTGAAGGCTACAATATCGGATTCCCATATACTGACGGAAAGGGAAATGAAGTCAGGGGGTATGAAATCAGAGGACATGGCGGTTACAAGTCGAAAGCTGCCGGTACAGATTCATCATCTTCGGCATGGGTGGCTGTTCCTTCGGGTATCAGTCCGGACAATGTAAGAAGCGTGTTCTTCTGTGAATCGGCTTTTGATGCCATGGCCTTCTACCAGATGAACCGGATACAGATTGGGGACAGTGCAGCTCTGGTTTCACTGGGCGGCACATTCTCTGACAGGCAGATAACCGGAGTCATGAAACGCTTTCCCAATGCACGTGCCTTCGACTGTTTTGACAACGACCTGGCAGGGCGAATATACGGACTGCGCATGATGGCTCTACAGGAAGGTATTCAGATGAAGATAAGCAGGACTGACAGCGGCATCCGGATTGAAGCGAAGGGAAAGGTATTCGAGCCTGACATGGAGCGTCCCCTACCGGCCCAGGTTGCCAGGCAGCTGAACATCCGGTACCGCATGGGACAGTGGCTTCCTCCGAAGGCTTTCAAGGACTGGAACGACTGTCTGCTGAACAGGCCGATGGAGCCGGTGATTTCACCTCATAAGGAGGAACGTGAACAGAATCTGAGCGAACAAAGGAATAAAGGACGTAAAATCTGAATGATATGGACAAAATCAAGTTAAGAATAACGGTAGTGACTGCTTTGGCGGTTTTTCTGCTGAAAGGTGCTGACACTTTTGCACAACAGACAGACCCGACGCTGACGGGTGCTGTCTTTGCACAGACTTCCACTCTGAAGAATATCTATGACAAACGTCAGAAGGCACACGAGAAAATCATTGCTGCCGAGACTGCCGTAACGGTTGCACTCGACAGGGTACACAGTGTGGAGGACAAGATGCTGGAATATCTTTCCAATGCACAGGGTGCCATGCAGAATCTCTATCAGATAAAGCGTGCCGGGGAACTGGTGGCCACCGAGATACCTCAGAACTGTAATCTGCTACTCAAATCGGTCGGCAGTAACTTGAAGGGAACAGCCATCGCTACTATAGTTTCTGATGAGCTGGCTGATGCCGCAACCCAGATGGCTGCGCTTTATCCGTTCATGAAGCAGCTGGTGACTTCCGGAAGCTATGATACAGGCGGTTCTGACGGAGGCAAGGAGAAGCACAAGGTAAACCTGCTCAGTTCTTCCGAGCGGTACTACATTGCAAACGAGGTACTGACCAGACTGGAGGCTGTCAATACCGACCTCTTTATCCTGGCATGGCAGGTACGCACACTCTCATGGAACGACCTATGGTTCTCTCTTGACCCGGAAGGATGGGCAAACGTGATGTCCGGCAAGAACATCATAGGAGGAATCGTTGCGGACTGGAACCGGGGGTTCTCATTTAATTAATTCAAACAATGTAACTTATCAGGAATATGGATTCAGAAAAGAAGATTATAGGACGCTGTCCGTTCTGCGGCGGCAACGTGGTGAAGACCTGCAAGGGGTATCGCTGCGAAAACAACACAGGTGAGCATCCTTCTTGTGTGCTCAACATCAATGCCATCATCGGCAACCGGAAAATGAATGACGGGGAGATTGCCGAGTTTCTGGAGAAACGCCGAATTCTTTTGGACGGATTCTCCACCAAGGAAGGCAAGACTTTCCCGACAGTGCTGGAACTTGCTGATGACGGTGCAGTCAATATGCAGTCTGTTATCGGCAAGTGTCCGCACTGCGGCGGCGAGGTACGTGTGGGGACAAGAGCTTTCAACTGTTCCAACTACAGCAATCAGGAAGCATCGTGTTCATTTGCCATATGGAGGAATATAGGAGGCCATCAGCTGACACTGGAAGAGGCGAAGGAACTTTGTGAGAAGAACATTACTTCATCCGAACTTGAGATGTACCGGGAGGACGGTTCAATTTACCGCAAACGCCTCGGTCTGGCTCCGGACAAACTTCAAATCGTAAAGATATGAAACAGGGAAAGAGACTTCTGATACTGCCTGCCGTGGCAGTTCTGCTCGGAATGGGAAGTGCCTGTTCCGGCAACAGCGGGAATAAGGCACAGGATATGGCCCAAAAAGCACTGATGGCTTCGGTGGACAATCCGGAATCCGTAAAGATTGTCGGTATCAGCAAACCGGATTCTGTATTTGGCCGTGAGTATGTTACCATGAAGGAGAAGATGGCTCTTTCTGTGGCCATGATGAAAATCAGTCGCAGGTTTATGGAGGATACGGATTTTGACAATTCGGATGCTGAAAGTCACATGATGTCAGGGCAGATGAAACGTCAGATGGATGCCATGACGGCACTCCGTTCTCTGATGGTTTCAGGTGAACTGAAGCCTATAGGTGATGAAAGTAGTCAGGAACGCAAGCCGTTCAGCGGTTGGAAAGTGAAGATAGAATACGAAGCCACTGATTCTGACGGACAGCCATACCGCTCTGAATACTGGTTCATTTTGGATAAGGAAGCGCAATGTGTAATCAGGTCATTTGAAATTCCACTGTTATGAAGTTGAAAAGAATTTTATTACCGATACTGGCATGGAGTGGGCTGATGCTCACTTCCTGTCATTGTGAACATGAAGAAGTTACCGAACTGTTATCTTCCCTTCAAGTCGGCAATGTAGTTTGTTCGGACGGAAATATATTGTCCATGGACAAATTCAAGCAATCTGACAAAGAAGCTGTTGCCATAGTTTTCCATATAAACCGTAGTGCTGAAACTGACAATCTTGGTTATGCAGTTTACATTCATGATATGGAACCGCTGGCTTTTGCCGACAGTCTTGGTATTGATCAGGGTACTTCTGCATCATTGACTGATGAGGACGGAAATGAGAATACCTATTCTTTGTTCAATAATGAGGAAGTCCAATCACCAATGGCTATCAAAACTTTTGATCTGTGGAGTTATGGACAATCGGCCTATATTCCTTCTGTCCGGCAACTCTCATTTCTTTTCACTGTCCGGCATCAGATTAATGAATGTATAACTAAAGTCGGGGGAACTCCGATTAATCTGAATCCGGGTGAATGCTGGTTATGGTCTTCTACTGAAGTGGAAGGGCAAAAAGAGAATAAAGCCTGGCTTTATTCCATGCAGTCCGGTACTGTTCAGGAAACACCAAAAGATCAGGGGCATGAATTTCGTCCTATCATTTCAATATTTAAAATAGAATAAGTTTATTATCTTATTTTCTTATAATTACTTAGTTATAAATATCCCGAACAATAACGATGGCTAATTCCTTTAAATATAGGAATTAGCCATTGTTATTGTTTGGTCAGATAGTCATGTTATTTCATTTCTAAAAGAATTGTAAAAGAGTTCTGTTCAATAAGAGTTGAATTTAAGCTGATTTACTCAATCAACGGAATGTGTAAAGCCTAATATTGAACCAGCATTTAGTTTGTAAAATAGATTAGTTAATCGCACTTATATCTGACAAGCATTTTTAGAGATAGTCAAGTTAGAAAATTCGAAAAATTAAATTAAACACTAATATCTTATTTATAATCATTATATTTGCAAATACTATCAATATATTATCTCAAATTGTAATATTTTCAATATGGGAACTGAAAAAATAAATAGAATTAAAGTCGTCTTAGTGGAACAAGGAAAGACTGGAAAATGGTTGGCTGAAAAATTAGGCAAGAACGAAGCAACTGTATCACGCTGGTGTTCCAATACCAGCCAGCCCTCGTTGGAAATGCTAGTACAAATAGCTCAAGTACTAAGAGTAAATACTAAAGATTTGATTAACGATAAAGAAGAAAAATAATATGGCTAAAAAATCAATACAATCAGTAGAGCCCAATATTGCAGATTTGGTGAATGGCTGGTTAAAATCATATAATGTAGATTACAAATTAGAGCAAGAATCTTTAAATACTGAGATAGACCAAGCTCTCAATGAATATTTTTCTAAGAACGGTGGAAAAGGAGGCAATAGACCAGACGCAAAACTACTTTTACGTGCAAACGATGGCAAATACTATCCTATTTTAATTGAATATAAAGGATATAAAGATAAGCTTGTAAAATTGGATAACGAAGGCAATGTTGCAAATAAGACATCAAAAAATCAACCTGATTTTACCAATATTAATTCATATGCTGTGAATGGTGCTGTTCACTATTCCAATGCAGTGCTACATTATACTGGATATACTGATGTTATTGCAATTGGTGTCACTGGTTACAAAGAAACAGATGGCACTCTCAAGCATTCAATAGGTGTTTATTACGTATCAAAAAGCAATTTTGGTATTGGTCAGAAAGTTGACGAATACTCAGACTTGTCTTTCCTGAAAAAAGAACATTTCTCAGCTTTTATTGAAAAAGTTAAACATTTATCTCTTTCTCAATCTGAAATTGAAAGACTAAAAGAACGTAGAGAACAAGAGATAACAGCAAGCCTTGTAAAATTAAATAATGATATATTTAAGAGTGAAAAAGGTCTTAGTGAAAATGATCGTGTTTATCTTGTTGCAGCCTCTATTATGGCTACTCTTGGTGATGTAGAAAATAATGTTTATCCACTGACAAAAGCTGATTTAAAATCATCCGACGAAAGAAATAATACTGACGGAGATATTATGATTCGAAAAATCGAATCATTTCTTGATGCAAAGAAACTTCCTAAAGATAAAAAGGGGTTGATTGTAAGAACTTTGCAAAATACATTGACTACAGAGAATATCAATAAAGCAGAGAATGGAGAAAGCCAACTAAAACGTGTATTTATAAAAATAGTAGACGACTTGGGTATTTACTATAAAATAGGTTTGACAACAGATTTTACAGGAAAATTATTCAATGAAATGTATTCTTGGCTCGGCTTTACACAAGATCAGTTGAATGATGTTGTATTAACTCCTTCATATGTTGCAACGCTTTTATGCCGTTTGGCAAGAGTTAATAAGGATTCATTCGTATGGGATTTTGCTACTGGATCTGCAGGTCTTTTAGTTGCAGCCATGAATGAAATGCTGATTGATGCTAAAAATACAATTAAATCTCCTGAACAGCTAGCTATCAAATCTGCTGAAATTAAGGCTAATCAGTTACTAGGATTGGAAATTCTTTCCAATGTTTATATGCTTGCTGTCCTAAACATGATTATGATGGGTGATGGTAGCTCTAACATTTTGAATAGAGACTCATTGAAATTTGATGGACACTATGGCTTCGGTAAAACAGAGGAAAAATTTCCAGCTGATGCTTTTATACTGAATCCTCCATATTCTGCTGATGGTAATGGAATGATTTTTGTCAAAAAGGCCCTTTCTATGATGGAAAAAGGGTATGCTGCTATCATTATTCAAAACTCAGCTGGCTCTGGAAAAGCTATTGAATACAATAAGAGTATTTTGAAACATAGTACACTTCTTGCTAGTATTAGGATGCCAATAGACTTGTTTATCGGTAAATCAAGCGTACAAACGAATATATATGTTTTCAGAGTAGGCGAAGCTCATCAAAAGGACGATATTGTTAAGTTTATTGATTTCTCAAACGATGGCTATACCCGTTCAGATCGTAAGAAAGCGAGTAAAAATCTATTTGATACAGACAGAGCGAAGGAGCGCTATCAAGAAGTCGTAGATTTAGTACGCTTCAGAAAATCAAAACTCAGGATTCTTACAGAAAAGGAATACTACGAAGGTCATATAAACCCTGAAAGTGGATCTGACTGGAATCAATCTGCACCAATTGATACTAAACCTTCATTAGAAGATTTCAAAAAGACAGTCAATGATTTCCTTGCCTGGGAAATATCATCACTATTAAAAAATCAACCTGAGGAGGATGATTGCCTGGGAAAATAAATGCCTCACTTAACAATAAATTACAAGCAGTTAAGTGGGGCGAATTTAAGCTTGGAGATTTATTTGACATCGAAAACACATTAAGCTTTAATACAGACAAACTAGTACACGGTAATGATTATGACTACGTAACGCGCACATCACTTAATCAGGGAATTCTTACGTCAACAGGATTTGTTAATAAAGAGAATATAAATCCTGCAGGAACATGGAGTTTAGGCCTTCTACAGATGGATTTCTTTTATCGTAGTAAGCCTTGGTATGCAGGACAGTTTGTAAGAAAAATAACACCTAAAATAAGAATTGAAGAATCTGCTGTATTGTTTTTTACTACATTGTTTAATAAACAAAAACAAAAGTTGTTATCTGTTCTTGTACGTGATGTGGATAAAGTCTTTCGTTCCATAAAGATTCAATTACCTACTCTAAATAACAGAATTGACTTCAATTTTATGGAACTATTTATAGAAGAGTTGAAAAATCAGAAAATAGTTAAACTAAAGGCTTACCTAAATGAAAGAGGATTTGATGATTATAAATTATCGGATAAAGAACTTAATGCTATAAAGGATTTTTCAAAACTTAATAATGATAATTGGGGATCATATATTATAGGTGATCTTTTTGAAAAGGTTTATACAAAGAAATTGCCATATAAGGCAAAGGAATTACCGAAACAGCCAATTGAAGATTATGATCTTCCTTGCCTAACGTCTAGTTTTCAAAATCAAGGGCTCAATTATTATGTACCAAGAACGGAAGCAACTGTTATAAGTAATGTAATCTCTCTTCCATCCAATAGCGATGTGTACAGAGCATACTATCAATCTAGAGAGTTTACTGTACTTTCTGATTCCTATGCTATCCGTTGGAAATCAAGAGAGAACAAACCAACAAAGAATCAATATCTGTTTATGGTTATGTGTATAAATAAGGTTACAGACTTACCTATTTACTCTTATAAAAATAAATTAGGTGGATGGAATGTTGTAAAGAACAAAAAGATTAGACTTCCTGAAAAAGATGGTAAAATTGATTTTGATTTAATGGAAGCTTTCATATCAGCCTTGAAAAAGATAGCTATAAAAGAGGTCGTTTTACATACAGAAAAAAGATTTAAAGTTACAAAAGAAGTAATAAATTAAGAAATAGTATTATGGATAATCAAATAAAGCAGGAAATTATAGACTGTCAGAACATTATAAAACATATTCGTGATTCTATATATAATGGAAATTGCAATCGTTGCTTTCAGTGTGGCGAATTAAGTAATTTATATAATGCACTTAGCAAATTATCAACAAGCATTAAGTCGGATTTACCTGTTGAAGAACTTTTTATACAGAAATATTTACCTACATTGGTTGGAATACCTAAAATCAAATTTGATAGTTTAGTGGCTATTGAAGTTATTACCAATATCATAATGGCAAAGTATGATTTAAGAAATGTAAATCAAAAGAAAATATTCATTAGTCACTCTTCTAAAGATAAAGCTATCGTTCAATTATTTGTTGATGACATTCTGCAATTAGGGATTGGACTAAAGCCAGAGCATATATTTTGTACCTCTATTGAAGATCTGGGTATAAAGAATGGAGAGGATATTAGAAAACATATTCACGAAAATATAAAGAATGCTGATTATTCTTTTTTGCTTATATCCAAAAACTATAAAGAAAGCGAAATATGTTTGAATGAAATGGGTGCTGTATGGGCATACGATAACCAAGTTAAATTATACTTATTGCCTAGTACTGATTTTGACAATATTGGATGGCTATGTAACACAAGAATAGCAGAAAGAATAGACAGTTCTATTGTATTAGATGACTTGCATGAGCAATTACAGCAATATTATTCTTTACAAAATGAATCTATTAGAAGTTGGAGTCGTCAGAGAGAAAAATTTCTAAATGAGATAATGCAGATATAGAGATTTATTTCTTCCTATTATAAACTTACTGTAATTTTAAATAATAACATGAGCGATACGGTTCCTTTTAACTTTAGAAACATAGATTGTCAACCATCATGTATAGATGAAGAATATACTATTGTTGACAAAGAGTTATTAGCTGAGTGGGTTGCAATATTGGCACTTGGACAAAGTCGACATATGGCTAGGATCATAAATGAATTGTCACCAGCTCCTATACGTGTAACACAAATGACAAAGAAAAGTGTATTAAGTAAACTTCAGGTGTCAAAAGAAATAGAAAAGGATAAAGATAAAAAAGAAGATTTTATAGAGAAACGAGACGGATGGTTATTTCAGTTAATATCATGGATTGTTGTATTTATGCAAAATCAAGGCAAATTATTCAAACAATATTTACCTCATACACAACATGCAATGCATGGAATTGATGGTTTAGCGGTTATTGTTGAAGGTGGACACATCGCTCGTATCATTATAACAGAAGATAAATGTACTAAGAATGCTAGAAATACAATAACTCAACAAGTATTTCCTGAACTTGATGATTATGAAAAGGGGATAAAAAATACTGAGTTATTAGAAAAAGTAGGCGTTTTACTTGATATGATTGGAGAAGATTGTCCAGATGCACATAATGACATAGAAAACATAAGTAAATGGCAATATCGCATAAGTATTACTCGACAATCAACGCATGATAGTCCAGATAAAAGAAAGTCTTTATTTAAAGATTATGAATCTCATGTTAAAAAATCGATAGAACGTAGAAGAGGGTCTACTACTAATTTAGGAGATATGAGGGCTTGGATGGAAGACTTTTCTAAAATGGTTATTGACATAATTAAAAAGTTGTAGATATGTATAATCCTGTTACAGAACAATTGATTAGGGCAATTCCTTTATTTGATGGAATTGATGTAAACAGATTACCTCAAAGATTATCTGAAATTTATGCCATAATAATAGGAACAAAAACTTATATTGAGTCAGGGAAGTTACAATTTGAAGAAAAGGAAATTGAAGATATTCGTTTTTTTCTTAACAAAATACATCATGGATTGGACTCTCTTTTAATACAAGGTTGTTACAAAAAACAACAAAAAGAAATTGCATACGTTGCTGCAACTACATACAGCATGAGATGTATGCTTGACAATAAATATCCTATAGGTTACGTTGGACTTGATTCATTATCCCCTGGTATTAATGCTACGCTTTTGTACATCATAGCGGATAGTATGGCTGATGCTGCTGAATTTGTGACACAAATTCAGAAATGCGATGGTATAGAAGGAGATTTGCTTGAGGCCATTATATGTTTGGTAAGAGGAGAAGTTACATCTATTTCAAAGAAAAAATATAACATACCTAACATTGAAGATAATGATATAGAAAATTGCACTCGAAATTTACTTCTTTATCAGTTACTTTTAGGTATTCAAGACATTGCTGTTCTATTGTTAGGTGATAAAGTTAGACGAAAAGAAGACCCATTTCAACTAATATTAGAACTATCAAGAGAAAAGATTCATTTACCTGATGGGCATTTCAATAATACTCAAGAAGATATATTTTATGGTATATGGAGATTGGCAAAATACTTAATAATTGCAAGAAAACGGATTTTAACCCATGCTGTTATTAATATTGACACTCCTGAAAATATCAATGTTGATACATGGAAGGATTTTCTAAGAATAAGAGCAAAGAAAAATAAACCATATTTATGGGATAATCACCTTAATGCTATAAAGCAGGGAGCTTTAAATTGTGGCACTTCATTTGTATGTACATTCCCAACAGGAGCTGGAAAAAGTACATTAGCTGAATTAAAAATTGCAGCAACTGTAGCAAATAATAAAGAAGTTTTATATTTGGTTCCCACTCATGCCCTTGAATCACAAGTTAAAAGAAATCTAAACAGATTAGGAATATCTACATCTTCAATTAATTTGAATATAGGGGGCGAAATAACTGATTTCGCTATTGAGGAGGGTACTAAAGTTCATGTAATAACACCAGAAAGATGCATGACACTTCTGATTATGTATTTAGAAGCGTAGAACAACCAAAAACAACCAGAAATACTCAAGCGTAAATCTTTATCTATCAGCATATTCTAAAAATTAACACTTTTCGGCTGCTTTTTGATGCTTCCCAAATTTCCACATATTTTTGAGACGTATTTCTGACGTGGAGAATTTGCGGAGCTTGTTTTTTGTCACATCATGCAGACAGTTCACAAGGGTTTACAACCGTTTACGACAAGCGACAGCAACCGTTCCTTCTTGCAGCGATGGTAACATCGTGCAGAAAGGCGACAACGGTTGACTTCCGTTTACTTCCATTCACCATTTCAGGGATACACGATTAAAGGAATGAACCAGTAAACGATAAAGCAGCATGAAAACAACCAGAAAATGCAGTTTTTGCGGCAAGTCATTTGTAACCCGGAGCGGGGTACAGAAATATTGCAGCGAGGCTTGTCAGGCGGAAGCCAAACGAGCCAGAACGGAACAGAAAAACAATCTTTTCAAAGTCGCCCAACCCTTGATGGAGATACAGCATCAGGAGTATCTCACCTTTTCCAAAGCAGCCACGCTCATGGGCTGTTCCCGGCAGTATGTTTACAAACTTGTAGCCCTCGGCAAGCTGAAAGCCTCACGCATCAGCAACCGCATGGCATTCATCCGCAAGGCAGACATCGAGCGGATGCTGGAGGGCAACCCTTACCATCGTGTCCTGCCCGGCTGCACTTCCACACCGAAAAAAGCCGCTTCATCTTCTTTGCCTGCCAAAAGAGAAAAGAGGGAAAAGGATATAGATGAAGTAATGGACTTCTATTCAGGTGAGGAGGTGATGTCGCTCTTCAAGGTCAAGCAGTCGTGGCTCTATACCACCGCCAAGCGTAACCGCATCCCCATCTGCCGCATCGCTGGGAAGAACTATTACAGCAAGAAGCATGTTGACGAGTTTTTCGGTGTGGCTGTAGATACAAGCAATATCACCGACTGGCTCCTGATTGAAGAAGCGGAAGAACTGTTCGGCATGAAGCCGACCGCACTCCGGGCATACGCCCACCGCCACAAGATACCGACCAAAAGAGAATACGGGCGCACCTACTACTCCAAATCCCATTTGGATGAACTCCGCAGGACAGACCTCATAAACGATGAACGCTACTACACCGTGGAACAAGTCCGGCAGATTTACGGGCTTTCCTCAGCCAACATCAGCCATATCGTCAAGGTGAAGCGCATCGAAAAGATAAAGGTCGGAGTGAAAAACCTGCTTTTGCGCTCCGATGTGGAGCGTGTCATGGCTGAAAGGGAGAAACAACCGTGAGCAACCGACATTTCCAGAAAATTATTTCAAAATGATTGCCGTGGAGGTATTCACGGTTGTTTCACGTTGTTCCTTTGTCACCGTAAACACGGGGACACCTCCGAAAATGTACAACCAATTAAAACAACATCATTATGAGCAAATGCAAGACAGTTACCTTGCGCAAGCGCAAGATTAAGAACGGTACACAGTATTCGCTGTGTCTGGACTATTATCCCGGCTATCGTGACAACACCACCATGAAAGTGATTACACGTGAAGCTCTGGGAATTTACATTTTCGCCAAACCCGCCAATCAGCAGGAGCGTGACTTCAACGCACGCATGATGAAAAAGGCGGAGATACTTCGCAACAGGCGTTACGAAGCCATCTTCAACGAAAATAACGGCTTCTTTGACAAAGCCAGGATGAAAGGGGATTTCCTCGCCTACTTCAAGGAGCTGGCAGAGAGGAAGAATATCAAGTGGCAGCACGTTTACAAGCACTTCGAGCGGTTCGTGAACGGCAAATGTACCTTTGAGGAGGTGGATGTGGACTTGTGCCGCAAGTTCATGGAATACCTGCTTAACGCACCCCAATCCATACACACCAACCAAAAACTGCATGTCAATTCTGCAGCAGGCTACTGGTCGGCTTTCCGTGCGGTACTTCACACCGCCTACCGGGACAGGAAGATAAAGGAGAACCCAAACGGATTCTTAGACCGCATCGAGTGTATTCCCACCATGAGGGAACATCTGAGCCAAGAGGAACTGATATGGCTTGCCGAAACCCCTTGCGAGGAAGATGTCTTGAAAAGGGCTTTTCTTTTCGCCTGCCTGACCGGACTGCGGAAGAGCGACATCAGGCAGCTCACTTGGCAGCAGATACAGCCGTACACCAACGGTAAGATGTTTGTGACCACCCGTATGCAGAAGACGAAGCAGATTGTACACAACCCCATCAGTGATGAAGCCTACGGGCTGCTCGGAGAACGGTGCGAGGGGCTTATCTTTGACGGATTCAAGGACAAGATGCTTCAAGGACCGCTCAAACGCTGGCTCTTGGCGGCAGGCATTACCAAGAAGATAACCTTTCACTGCACCCGGCATTCATTCGGAAGCCTGCACGTGGAAATGGGTACGGACATGGCTGTCATACAAGCCTATATGGGACACAAGAACATTACCACCACACAGATTTATTCCAAGATGGCGGCACAGCAGATGTGCGAGGTCGTGGACAAGATAACCCTGAAACGCAAGGAGGCATAAGGCATCCTCAAAGTCCGGGATATTCAGAGGGAGCGGTTATTGCGTGGAGCTTTAACCGCTCCCTATGTTTTTTACCCACCATTCCTTAAAAAGTCCTTAAAGTACGATAATCGGGTACGATTTCGGACATTTGGTGAAAAACATTGAAAAAGAAACCACTAACCAAGGATAATGAGCAATAATTGGAAGAAGACTATTAAATTTGCGAAAACAGCAACAAGTAACAACCGAATAAGACAAGAAACATGGAACCGTCCGTAAAAGACAAACATATCATTTGGGGATTTGTCGGCTTTGCCATCCTCCTAATATCTTCCATAGCGACACTGGTTGTCGCAGATAAATTCAATCAGGACAACTTTGTGCGTCTGATAGTCTTTGTATGCAGCAACCTCCTTGGCTGGCTGCTCTATTTCTCTTTCCAGACAGTCATTTTCGACACATACGAAATCTACCGAATCAAGTTCGGCAAGAAAAAGACACCTGTCGAAATTGCAGAAGTTCGGGAAGACCAGCCCCAAGATGCACACAAGCCTGTACCCCCGGCATCAATGCCGACAGGAGGGGAAGCAGCCCCGGATATAAGACCGACAGAGGTTGCCATATCCCCGGAACTTCACGAGAAAAACCGTGCCGACTACGAGGACAGGGAGCAGCGGGAAAATGAAGAGCGCATCGCTATGGTCATGGAATACATCCATTTCATTATGCCCCGAATTGCCGACAAGGAGACCGTGAACCACATCTGTGGTGAGGTCAACAACTGGATGCGGCTTCACAGTTACAAGCCCAAGCCAATAAAAGGACGGCTGACCAAAGACATTTCAAACATTCCGCTCCGGCATTTCGTGTGGAATATCTCCGAGCGTTTCATGTACAAGAAATACTACACGGGGGACAACCGTGCCCGCTTCATCAGCACCCTTTTTCCACGGGAGTTTGCCGATACGGACATAGCGACCATCAAGAACTTCAAGGTAGAGCCGTTAAAGACACTGATTCCCATTGACGAGCCGGAAAACGGCAGACTGGATTTCCATTATCCGGCAGATTATGTACGGAAATAGTATAACCAACCTTTCCATAACCAATAATCGTAAGTATTCAACAACAGATAACTATCTGTTCTACACCGCTTCCCGAATAATTTTGCCCGTCATTCACGGTTGGGCATCATTATTCGGGAATTATTTTGCAATGACCATTCGTGGAGGTATTCACGGCTGTATCATTCCAGTCCTTTGCGCCAAGCCTTACAAAAGAGGCGAGTACGCAAATGGAAAAGACAGTGATTACATTCAACGACCTCCCGGAGGTCGTGGCTCAGCTTCGGGACGAGGTGATGAGCCTGAGAAGCCTGCTTACCGAGCAGCGCAGTGTGAACAATGCAAAGGCGGTGGACACCCATGTCCCCATGTCAGTGGAAGAGGCGGCGGAATATCTGGGCATTCCCAAAGGCACGCTCTACATGAAGCTGTCGGAGGGAAGCATTCCCGCCACCAAGCCCGGCAAACGATATTGCCTTTACAGGGACGAACTGGACAAATGGCTGGAATCCTCCCGTAAGAATCCCGTACCCCTGTCCGATGAGGAACTGAGCGAATCCTTATCTTCTTCCCACCGCCGCAAACCCGCTCCACGTAATTGGTAAACGTCATGGAAGAGGACAAGAATTATATCAGTCTGATACATGGCGACCTGACGAGGGCAACCCAAGTGCAGCACAGAATGCCGGACAGCATCGGTGTAATGAGTATCAAGACCGCCAACCGGACGATACTTGAAGCATCGCTGCTGCCCACGCCCCGTGCGCTGTGGGACAGTTTCTGGTATGAGGGGGAACTGTCCTGCCTCTTTGCGGATTCCAATGTGGGCAAGTCCATCCTTGCCGTGCAGATAGCCGACCGTATCGCCCGGACGGACAATGTGCTGTATCTGGATTTTGAACTGTCCGAAAAGCAGTTCCAGCTCCGCTATACCAACGAGCATGGGAAGCCCTACACCTTTCCCGAAAGGCTGTACCGGGTTTCGCTTGACTGCAATTCGTTGCTGGAAGCCGATTTCGAGGAAGCCATCATGGGAGGTATCGAACAGATGACTCTGCAAACCGGGTGCAAGATTTTCATCGTTGACAATCTTACCTATCTGTGCTGCGCTATGGAGAAGGGCGATGCGGCAGGACGGCTGATGATACAGCTCAACAACCTCAAAAAGAAATACGGGTTGTCCGTCCTTGTGCTGGCGCATACGCCAAAACGCTCTTTGGACTGCCCCATCACGTCCAACGACCTTGCCGGCAGCAAACGGCTCTACAATTTCTTTGACAGCGTGTTCGCCATCGGGAAGAGTGCGCAGGATGGAGAGCTTCGCTATGTAAAACAGCTCAAAGTCCGATATGGGACATTCTCCCACGATGCGGACAATGTAATCATCTATGAGATTGAGAAGGTGGACGCTTTCCTGCAATTTGTGTTCAGGGGCTATTCAACGGAAAAAGAACACCTGAAAAAACTTGGCGACAATGAATCCAGCCAGAGGGACTGCCAAATATTACAATTGTCCCGGTCGGGAAAGTCCGTCAGGGAAATAGCCTCACAGGTAAATTGCGGAAAATCCACTGTCAGCCGGATAATCCAGCGCAACAGGAAAGTGGAGGAATCTACTGTTCCAAGTGTCCCGCTGTCCCAACCCGGAGGAAACGGGACGGTGGGACAATATGGGACAGGTGGGACAACGGAGGAAACAAGGCAGACGGAGTTGTTTATCGGTCAGGAAAGAGAGGAGGACAAGCCATGAAACAACCTGTACATATCTGTATGAAGGATAACCGCCTTGTTTATCAGAACGGTAATAGTACAAGCGGGAATCTGATTTCCCAAAGTGTCCCAAGGTGTCCCACTGTCCCGACCCACAGGACGTGGGACAATGGGACAGGACGGTAATAATTTCATTGAAAAATAGAGGAGGCAAGCAATGGGTAATTATACATTACAGAAATATAAAGGAACGGCAACACGGCATACCTGCCCCAGCTGCGGGGACAAGCGTTCTTTCACATACTATGTGGATGAAAGCGGTACGCCCCTGCACCCGTCTGTCGGCAGGTGCAACCATGAAAGTAGCTGTGGGTATCATTACACTCCAAAGGAGTATTTCCATGACCACCCCGAATGCCGTACTGCCAACGGTTTATCTTTTGGCAGGCAGAGGTCAGAACGGAAGTCTGTGCAGATACCACCACAAGCAGCCATAGGCTGCATACCGCCAAAGTATGTGGAGAGGTCGCAAAGCGTGCATAGCAATTTCTTCCGCTTCATTTCATCGATTCTTGGTTCCTATTACGGGAGCAAGGCAAAGGACATGTTGAAGCGGTTGCTGGAAGAGTACCGTCTGGGAGCTACCCGTGACGGGGCTGTCATCTTCTGGCAGATAGACCGCACAGGCAGGGTACGCACGGGCAAGGTGATGCAGTACAATCCCAATGACGGACACCGTGTCAAGGACGGACAGGCATCGGCAGTGGACTGGATACACAGCCTGCTAAAAAGGCGGCATGAGCTGGCAGAGGAATGGCAACTGTCCCAATGCCTGTTTGGTGAACATCTGCTGGGCACTTATCCCGACAAGGTCGTGGTCTTGGTGGAATCCGAAAAGAGTGCCGTTATCGGCTCTGCCATCTTTCCCGGCTATGTATGGCTGGCGACAGGCGGCAAGAGCCAGTTGAGAGAGGAAAAGCTCCGTGTGCTGACCGGACGCACCGTGCTTCTCTTTCCCGATGCGGACGGATATGAGGAATGGAAACAGCGTGCCGAAAACATGACTTTTTGCAAGACGGTCGTGTCCGACATCATTGAGAAGAATGCCACCCCGGAACAGAAAGCGGCACACATAGACATAGCCGACTGGATTGTCTTCCAGATACGGGAAAGCAAAATAAATTGTACAGCCGACCACTTGGTCGAGGCGGAAAGAATCCTCTGCCGGATGATAGAAAAGAATCCCGTTCTGCAAAAGCTGATAGACGACTTCGACCTTGTGCTAGTCGGTGCATTCCCAATCGGCAACGGAGATGAAAACCCTCCATAACGGAGAAGAGCGGAAGCCGTAAGCTGTGGGTAACAGACAATGGCTTGCCATTGATATAGCCCACTATAACTACACGCTCCGCTTTCGTAGTTGTGGGCTCTCCCGAGGGGATTAAGGCTTTGCCCTAATAACCCACTCAGGGCGTTTCACCCCTGAGAACCCAGAGCAAAAAGTGACCCTCTCTTTGCAATCTCCGCTTATGGGTTGCACCCCTAAGAACCCCGTGCGGTTATGAGCGGACAGCAATAAGTTTAATCAACAACCCAAATCAAATTTTGAGAATATGGCTACAAAAAGCAGCATACATATCAAGCCCTGCAAAGTCACATCAAGTGGGGCTCATAACCGAAGAACAGCCGAGTACATGCGTAATATCGGCAAGTCCAAAATTTACATCGTGCCCGAACTCACTGCCAATAATGAGCAATGGATAAACTCCGGCTTCGGCAATCCCGACCTGCAGGCGCACTATGACTACATCAAGCGGATGGTCAAGGAAAAGACAGGTCGTGCGATGCAGGAAAAGGAGCGTGAACGCAAAGGCAAGAACGGAAAAATCATCAAGGTAGTAGGATGCTCGCCAATCCGTGAGGGCGTGTTGCTCATCCGACCGGACACGACACTGGCGGATGTACGCAAGTTTGGAGAAGAATGCCAAAGACGCTGGGGCATCACACCGCTCCAAATCTTCCTGCACAAGGACGAGGGGCATTGGCTGGGCGGACAACCCACCCAAGAGGACAGAGAAAGTTTCAAGGTAGGCGAAAAATGGTTCAAGCCAAATTACCATGCGCACATCGTGTTCGACTGGATGAACCATGACACAGGCAAGAGCCGCAAGCTCAATGACGAGGATATGACTGAAATGCAGAGTTTGGCATCCGACATTCTCCTGATGGAGCGTGGGCAGTCAAAGGCTGTTACAGGTAAGCAACATTTGGAGCGTAACGATTTCATCATTGAGAAGCAGAAAGAAGAAATGAAGCGTCTTGATGCTACAAGACAGTACAGGGAGTTTCAGTTGGAAATAGCGAACAAGAAAATGCAGGAAACGGAAACTATAACCAATGCTCTTATCGAAAGGGTAAATGAAAAGGAGCGGCAGAACGAAAATCTTGACAGGGCTATCAGCGAGAAACGCTCCAAGCTGAACAGGGAAAAAGGGAGCGAACTTCTGAATGCCGCTGTCGGCTGGGCTACCGGGAAATCGAAAGCCCTGAAAAATGAAATAGAGGATTTGCGCAATGAGATTTCCACGCACGAGGAAACCATTGAGCGGTTACAGGGAAAAATACAAACCATGCAGGACGACCACCATCGGGAACTGATGAACTTGAAGGGCAAGCACCAGTCTGAACTGAGCCGCAAGGAGACAGAACATGCACAGGAGACCACAAGACTTAAAAACCGGATTGCATGGCAAAGCCATATCATCGGCTGTCTCAGTTTCCTGCTGCTTAAAACAAGCAACATCTTCCGCAAGGCTGTTCACTGTGTCATCCGTTTTGCCCGTGATTATTACAAGCCTCGTTTTGATACGGAACAGGTATCGGACATCAAAAGTGCCCTTGACCTGTTCGGGGAGGACAGGCAATCACACCGGGCTGCAGGTGATTTCCTGTATTTCACTGCCAAACAAAAGGGCGGGTTTGACAATCGGGAGCAAATCAAAGCCAGACGGGAAGTAGATAATGTGGTGGAGGGAAATTATGACCAACAGCAGAAAAGAGGTCTTTCGATGAGAAGATAATTCTCTTAATTTGTATAATAACTTTTTGCAATAAGGATAGCCTAATAGAGTTTTAGGATTCCATTAGGCTATCTTGTTCTATTTTACGCTAACTTTCGTCATCCGAATCCGCATAAAGTTCACATTGACGGATAACGGTTTCGAGGGCTGCTTCTTGTTCTTCTGGCGGGTATTTGTACTTTTTGAGCAATCGTTTTACCATAGAGCGCATCTTGGCACGAGCTGATTCTTTCTGTCGCCAATCAATGGTTTTACTACTGCGTAAGGCTTCAGTCAATTCCTTTGCCATAGCAACAAGTTGGTCGTTTTCATAGAAATCCCGTACAGCTTGCGGTTTTGTCAAGGCATCATAAAAAGCTTGTTCTTCTTCGGTCAGCCCCAATTCGGACGCTTGTTCTGCATTAGCTTTCAACTCTTGTGCCATTTTAAGCAGTTCCTTGATAACTTCCTCGTTGGAAATCAATCCACGCAAATATTCGGCAAGACGGGCATCGAGCATTTCGCTGAATTTCTCGGCTTCAACCATTCTCTTTTTAGCGTGCTTTTTGATATGCTCTTCAAGCAAGCGTTTGAGCAGTTCGAGTGCAAAGTTTTTCTCTTTCATCTCGGCAATTTCTTTCAGGAAATTCTCATCAAAAAGAGAAAATTCAGAGCCTTTGGTATTGAGTATTTCCACCACGCCATCTGCTTTGATTGCAACTTTGAGCAACTGCGTAATACGCTCATCTATGATTTTTCGAGTAATCTGCTTATTTCCCGAAAGACGTGACAGTAATGTCCTTACAGCTTCAAAATATGCCTCTTCAAAACGCTCGGCAGGAGTCAGCAAACTGCGACAAAGTGAAGCCGCTTGCGACAAACGCTTGCTTTCTTCCATAAAGACTTTTTGAGCTTCAGAAGAAACTTTATCTTGGGCAGCAGGTTCTGATGGGACAAGATTATTCTTATCAAGTAGCACATTTACACCACCTCTAATGAGGTTGGCTCGTTGCAGATTTGAACAATCGGAAAAAGCAGAATAATCATAGCCGTTCATACATTCCCGACATCGCTTTAAGGCTGAGACAAACTGCTGATAAGCGGTTGTCTTGATATTTGGGTCTCCGAAGCGTTTTTTGTCGCGTCCTGTATAATCGTGCATGGCTTTTTTCAGAGCTTTGGCGATACCGATATAATCCACCACTAAACCGCCGCTTTTTTCAGGAAATACACGGTTTACCCGAGCGATAGCCTGCATCAGATTATGTCCTTTCATCGGCTTGTAAACATACATTGTTGCAAGCGAGGGCACATCAAATCCCGTGAGCCACATATCCACGACAATAGCGATTTTCAGGGATGAGTTGTTATCCTTAAACTGGCGAGCCAGCTCCTCCTTCCTTGCACCCGAGCCGATAATATCGTTCCATTCTACGGGGTCTTGGTTTCCTTGCGTCATAACCACAGCGATAATCTCTTTCCACTGTGGACGAAGTTCTATCAGTTTTTTATAGATGTCTATCCCGGTGGCTCGGTCAATCGCTACAATCATAGCTTTTCCTGTAAGCAGGTCGGCACGGTTATTCTCGTAATGGTCTATGATGTCCTTGCATAATGTGTCAATAGTCTGCGGGGCTGAAAGCAAGGCGTGGAGCCGTGCATTTTCATCCTTGGAGCGTTTGATGTCCTGCTCCTCCGCTCCTTCTTTAGCAAGTTTGTCATACTCGCTGTCAAGCAATTTAAGCGTGTCATCATCCAAATCCAATTTCAATAGGCGGCTTTCGTAATAGACAGGAACAGTTGCCCCATCTTCCACGGCTTGGGTCATATCGTAAATGTCGATATAGTTGCCGAAAACTTCCCTTGTATCGTTATCGTCTTGTTCGATAGGTGTACCCGTAAAGCCGATGAATGCGGCATGAGGCAAAAGTTTACGTACAATAGCTGCAAAACCGAGTTTCAACTCACCTGTTTCTGTATCTATTTTTGTTTTGGTGTTTGATTGTGTACGGTGGGCTTCATCACTAATCACAATCACATCGGAACGGTTGGTGATTAATTTTTCGCGGTCTTTGAATTTCTGGATATTGGCAAAGATAATACCGTGACTTTTACGCTTTTCAAGCAATTCATATAAATGTTCACCATCGGTAGCCTTGACTGGCTTTTGACGTAAATAATCGCTACAAGCCGCAAAGGTACTATGTAGTTGGTCGTTCAAGTCAAGACGATCGGTCAGCACAAGCAGGGTTGCACTCAGCAGATTCTTTAAAAGCTGGTGGGCATAGAACACCATCGAAAGACTTTTGCCTGAACCTTGTGTATGCCAAAATACCCCAATTTTTCCGTCTTTACGTTGCAGGGCTTGCTTGGTACATTCAAGAGCTTTCTTTACAGCAAAATATTGATGATAACCTGCAAGAATACGGGCTTTTTTATCCACTCCCATCGTGAGAGTAAAATCAGCAATAATATCAATGAAACGATGTTTGACGAAGATACCATTGAAGAAAGTTTCAAAATCGGCAAATGCTGTACTCTCATAGCTCCCGTCTGTGGTTTTCCACTCCATATATCGGTCGAGTGGTGCAGTAATCGTACCCACCCGAGTGTCTGCCATATCACTTATCACGAGCATTTGACAAGCAGTAAAGAGTTGCGGAACAATACGCATATAGTTTTGCAACTGTTGGTGGGCTTCCTCCGAATTAGTAACTTCACGAGAAGGAGACTTCAATTCAATGACGGAGATAGGCAAACCGTTGATGAATACCACGATGTCAGCACGTTTGGTAGATTTGCCATTTACTACAGTCCATTGATTAGCTACAACAAAAGAGTTATTGTCTATATGGTCAGGACTCGTTTCGATTATCTTGATATGGTCGCTGCGTAATGTGCCTTGAGCAGTCTTAAAAGTCACATCCAAACCGTTTTGTATCCAATCGGTAAGAGTGATATTCGCACCAACCAAAGGCAAACTGAATTGTTCGCGTATTTGACGGATGGCTTCATCTACGGCTGCGGCTTTGTCTGTTCCATTGATGACCAACATTGCCTTACGCAATACTCCCGGTATGGTTGCATCAGTAAGTTCCCGACCTGTTTCGGCTTCAAGTTCCGGACCATAATGATATTCATAGCCCATTCCCTTGAACAATGAGATTATTGATTGCTCATATGAATCTTCTGTAAAATGGAACGTATTAGACATAATAGATTGGAATTAAATTATCATTTATACGGCGATTTAACTCGATTTTATCGTCAAGAGAGGAAAGAATGTCAGCGATACGCTTTTGCTTGTCAAGTGGAGGATAATGTATTTCAAATTCTTTTATTTGCTGAGCATTTAAATTCTGCTGCGCTCCACCATTTGCAAGCGATGCAAGATAGGCATAGTCATTACATAACGCATAATAAACAAACCTATAATCAGCTTTATTAGAGTTAATAGTAAGATTACAGCAAGCTTGATTAGTTGTCAATGGGATTTTAGCTATAGCTGTTTTCCCTGCTGTAGCACCATACATTGCGACAATTACAGAATTTTCTGGAATCCATTTTGCTGATGAATTATTAAATCCTTCTTCCGTTATCTTTTTTTCTGTATCATAGATACGACTAAAATTAATCTCTTTGGTGTTAAGCCAAGGAATATTTCCTCCATAGTATTCCATAATGGTACTCTTAGGTGTTCCACCGCTACATATATTGGAGCAAATATGCTGTATTTCTATCTTATCAAATTCTTCCATAAATGAGAATTTAGCAGTTAGTTTGACCATCTAATTTATCTTCTATCTCTTTGATTGACGGCATTGTACCTTCAACCTTTTCAGGATAGAGTTTTTCAAGCTCATATTCGGATATTCCGAGAGGCTGACTGCTTGATTCCAGCGCATATTGAGCCAAAGTGTTGTTCTTCTGCTTACAAATAAGCAATCCGATTGTGGGATTGTCTCGTCCCTCTTTGCGAAGTAGATGATTACAAGCGACAACGTAACCGCCCAACTGACCTGCATCAGTAAAATCGAATTCTCCGATTTTTACTTCAACCACGACATAGCAAGATAATCTGAGATTATAGAAAAGCAGGTCTATAAATTTTTCCTTCTCAGCTATTTGCAAGCGATACTCTTTGCCTACATAGGCGAATCCAGTACCAAGTTCCAACAAAAAATTAGTGATATTGGTCAGCAGTGTATCTTTCAGTTTGCGTTCATTGTATTTTCCACGCAAACCAGTGAAAGAGAAATCGTAGGGGTCGCGTGTTAATTCCTGTGCCAAATCGCTATCCACATCTGGAAGTGTATTCTTAAAATTTGTCAGAGCCTTACCATTTCGCTCATACAGATTTGTACCCAACATATTCAACAATATATCTCTACTCCAACCATTTTCCAATGTTTGGCGTACATAGAACAATGCCTTACTTGAATCATTGGAACATTTGTCTATGATATAGCGGTGATGTCCCCAAGGTATTGAAAACAAATCGGAGTATAATCTTTCCACAAGTTGTGGAAGATTTTCCTTTTCAGATTCTTCCACAACTTGTGGTAGAATTGCAACCTGCTGGCTATAAAGGGTATAAAATCGCTTTGCGTATCGAATTGAAGTTTCGGACAGTCCTTCAACATCAGGCATTTCATGACGCAAGTCACGGCTTAATGTAGCGTAAAACTTACTGCCATACTTGTTGTCTGCTTGCTTGTCCTCAATATCTTTACCAAGCTCCCAATAATAGCGAAGCAATTCTTTGTTCACCTTTATTGCTGCCTTGATTTGGCTGCCACGGTAACGCTTTACAAGCTCATTAACCCATAAAGTGTAATCATTATCTAATATGCCGATTGATTTATCCATAATTACTTTTCTTTTTCGATTTCACTAATCCTTAGCTTTCCTGACATCAACTTTGGGAGAAGCGTATCACGAGTTCCTGTTAGTGCCTCAATTTCTTTGCTTAAAAGACTTATCCTATCAAAAAATGGGTTTACGAGAACATTGAAGTCAACAATTACCTTTTTCGATGGAATTATTATAGGATAAGTCTTGACGAACTTCACACTAAGATTTTGTTGTGCAGCACCTATTGCAAGATTATTAAAGTTATCCCGCTCTTTTTTTAGAAGGAGGAAGACATAATTACTACCTATTTCTTGTTTAGGATTAAGGCCAACGGCCGCTTGATTGAATGTTGCATCTGAGGTTAATATGCCCAATCTTCCTACAGTTGGAGCAGCATAGATGGCCATCAAAACTGTCCCTCTTGGAAACATTTTTGTCGATGAGTTTTTATGCCCTTCATCCGAAATGTGTTTCTCGCTATCAATCAAAAAAGAATCCTTTAGCTCTTTTGTTGTAAACCACTTGATTTCACCATTGTAGTACTCTTGATTCATGGAACTTGGAGTACTTCCTGAAGCAATATTTTGGCACAAGTCTTCAATAGTTCCAATTTCCCATCCTTTTGGTATCTTTCCCAGTTCTGAATCAATAAATTCATCATCCCTGAACGGCTCGAAATCCACAAACCACGACTTGAACAACGCCTGTGCCTGCTGCTCTAAATTATCATTTCCGTGTCTATTTTTGGGAAAAGATGAACCTCTATCGTATGCCAAACAATACCACATGTTAATTTATAAATTTACGGTGAGAGAGTTTGACATTATTTTGATTAACCATCGCATAGTGCATGGTGGTGTCAATCTTGACATGCCCAAGCAAGCGTTGCACTTGCTCCACAGGCATACCTTTGTCTATAGCCATAGTAGCCAAGGTACGGCGGAACTTATGAGGGTGAACACGTACGATTTTTGCCAAACGACCGATTTTGCGCAAACGGGTTTCCACACCCGAAATCTCAAGCCGTTTATGCGGTTTTGCCAACGAAACAAAAAGTGCTTTGTTCCGGTCTTTACGAGAAGCCAAATATTGTTGCAAATGAATTTTTGCACGGGCATTGAAGTAAACAATACGTTCTTTGTTACCTTTGCCGAAAACAATACATTCGCGCTCGGAAAAATTGATGTCTTCACGATTGAGCTTCACCAGTTCCCCCACACGCATTCCCGTAGAAGCCAACAAATCAATAATGGCAAGGTCGCGAATTTTGGTACAACTATCCCGTAGCTGTTCGATATTCTCATCACTCAACACCTCTTTCACCTGTGTCCCAGTTTTTACCTTGTGTATCCTGCGGACAGGACTTTTAACAATATAGTCTTCTTCTTCAAGCCAAGCGAAGAATGACGAAAATATCCGACGGATATTATCAATGGTCACTTTACTTGATTTGTTCTTTCTTTGGAATACAGCGAGGTAGGCTCTGATGTCTTCTGTCGTGTAGTCGGTTATCTTCTTAGGCATCTTTTTGAACAGTTGCCGAATGGTAGAACCGTAATATTTGATTGTCGGAGTAGTACAACCCTCCACTTGTTTTGCCGACAGAAATATATCAAGCAGACGGTCGTTAGACGCTGCGTTTTCGTGCAGGGTTTCGCCATCCTCTGTAATAGTGTATTTGCTTACAACTTGAAGCAACACACTATTAAGGTGAGCTATTTGTTCAAAACTTAATACTTCTGCCATTGCGGTGCTGATTTCCTGAATTAATTTTTCTTTCATATCCTCGTTATTAATGTGAATCTAACGAAGAGTAGAAGTTGTTTCATTTGACGGTAAAACCGATACTTGCCAACTGTTTACGAATTTCGTCTTCAAGCGTATGAGATTGGGCAAACAAATCCGAAAGTTCGGAAGTAAGGCGTTCCATCTTTTCTTGGAAAGGTTCTCCGTCTTCCTCCACTTCAGCAATACCGACATAACGTCCGGGAGTAAGAATAAAGTCTTGCTTTTCTATATCTTCAATAGTGGCAATAGCAGAAAAACCTTTTTCAGTTTCAAGCGTCCCGGCACGAAACTGTTCAAAGGTATCTGCTATGCGTGCAATATCATTACCATGGTCTTCTGTTTCTTCTCCACAAGAAAGTTCACGGTGCGTACGGTCTTTCATATAGCCCATGTTACGGGCATCTATAAAAAGCGTTTTACCCGGTTGTGCCTTCTTCTTTGTCAAGAACCACAGACAACAAGGTATCTGCACATTGTAAAACAATTGCGATGGCATGGCAATAATACCTTCTACTAAGTCAGCTTTGACAATGTTTTTACGGATTTCCCCCTCTGTACCTTGTTGTGAGGATAATGAGCCATTGGCAAGTACCAGACCAATACGTCCCTTGTCTGCCAAGTGGTATAGCATATGCTGCATCCATGCAAAGTTGGCATTACCCTCCGGTGGTATTCCATATTGCCAGCGTGGGTCATCTCGTAATTGGTCGCCACCCCATTTAGAAATATTGAACGGTGGATTAGCCATTACGAAGTCCGCTTTGAGAAACGGGTGCTTGTCATCGTGGAAAGAATCACCGGAACTATCACCAAAGTTGGCTTCAATACCACAAATGGCAAGGTTCATTTGTGCCAACCTCCACGTGTTGCTGTTGAGTTCCTGCCCATAAACAGATATTTGATTGATATTACCCCGGTGTCGTTCGATAAACTTACTACTCTGCACAAACATACCTCCCGAACCACAGGCAGGGTCAAAAATTTTACCCTTGTAAGGTTGGATAACTTCAACTATAGTACGGACAACACAGGAAGGCGTATAGAACTCACCGCCTTTCTTACCTTCTTCGCGGGCAAATTCTCCAAGGAAATACTCATATACACGCCCAAGCACATCGCGAGCTTCAGAACCGGTAAAATGCAGGTTGTTTTCAAATATATCAATTACATTACCCAAGCGGCGTTTATCAAGCTCCGGTCGGGCATAGTTTTTGGGAAGAATACCTTTAAGTTGCTTATTCTCTTTCTCCAATGCTTCCATTGCCGCATCCACAACAACTCCAATTTCAGCAGTAAGTGAGGCTTTAACAATTTTGTCCCAACGGGCATCAACAGGAACAAAAAATATGTTATCGCCAATATATTCATCTGGGTCTTCCTCAAAACCAGCACCCTCTGCAATCAGTTCATTGTGTTTGACTTTGAAGCAGTCGTTGATATATTTTAGAAAAACAAGCCCGAGTACAACACTTTTATATTCGGCAGCATCGAGGTTGCCACGCAATTCGTTTGCAGAATCCCATAATGTCTGCTCGATGGTTTTCTTTGCTACATCTTTTGTTTTTGCCTTTTTTGCCATGGTCGTATATAAAAGTAAAACTCCATCACTATCCCTGCGAGGCAGACCAAAGCCTATAAGACAGCGAAGGAGTTTCGTATGTTATTTATTCTTATTCTTCAGGTCATTAGCGCAGTTGCTTTTTCAGTCACAAAGGTAATGCCTTTTCGTGGATTTTCTTGCATAATCCAGAAATAACTATTATTTGAACCTCACGTTTCATTAACTTAACATCAATGATGTATTCGACAACAGAGACAAATTACCGACTAATATTATCATAATAAGATTACCAAACATTGCCATACATTGCAGTGAAATAACAGAAATCAGCCTTAGCCCTATGTGTGAAAATCATTCTTTTTTGTCAGTTCGCTTCAAATATTCATTAAGAACTTCTCTTGCATAATAATAGCCTCTTTCTTTGAATCTATTCCATGATATAATCAACAGTATCATTGCAATCGGCCAAAACTGCCATTCGTTATAAAAACGAAAAGCACACAGAGTGTCTGCAATCAATATTGTTGTAAGCATTGTTCGTGCCCAAGCATATTGGGCATTAAAAGCTGGAACTCTACAATCCTCACATCCATTGACTTTTCTCATGGCACATCCGAACATTTTCCGTTCAGAGGCATGTTGGTCATTCAATTCTTTTTTCAACGTTGCTATTGCTTTTTCGGCTTCATAGAATTTAACACGCTTACATCCTGTCCAATTTTGTCCATTCACTAATGTAAGCAGTTTATCTGATGGCATACCATTTATTGTTTTGTAATAAAAGCCTTCAAGCAGGCTTCCGATAGCATTAATAAAATATCCAGCTAAATATCCTAATGCCAGATATACAACACCATCTATTTCTATATTTCCGATAAAAAGATAATTAATGGTGGCCACAATAGTTACACCTATTATGGTATTTGATAATAAATCGTAGTATTTTATATCCATAAGTATTTCATCTTTAAACTACTAACGTTCCCGCATAATACCAATCTACAATAGAAAATCCATAAACGGTTCGCGTAATATTTCCTTTTCCTTGTTTAGCTTTTAGGCATGTGGGCTTATTATTAATTTTATTTTTAGTGTAAATATGCACTTCTTTGCCATCATTTTCAAAACGTATATCTCCAGCTGCATTTTGAGTAATAGTCTGCCTTGAATCACCGTAGTCAATATGCTCGGATGGCGCATTACCTATGATGATTAATTTAGGGTTTAATGCCTCTAACAAATCATTAGGAACAGCTCCTGATTTACGACCATGATGTGGCTGAAACAATATGTCAACTTGTGGAATATTATTTTTGTATTCATCGTAGTATGCTTGTTGCATTTCTGTTTCCAAATCCCCCATCCACATATAAGTAGCACCATTTTCTATGCTATATGTGAAAATTGGGCAAATATTATTTACCTCTTTGCCTTCGGAAACAAGTTTAAGTGCCTGCTTAAATTTTTCGTTTTCTAAATCGGGCCACATGAAATTTATTCCAGAACACCCATTCTCGTCATTTGTTTCATTGAGCCAAGCACGTCTAATGCCACGCTTTATGGCAAAATTTTTATTAGCAAGTAGCCAATGGTAGCGAGTTAAACTATCATCGTTATCATCTGTCGGACGATTATTATCTACCGCGTAAAAATTTGTAATTTCCCAACTATCATCCAAATATTCTATGCCTGCTATATGATCGTTGTCCGGATGTGTTGATATAAAACGACAAACTCTGCCAGCAGACTCATTTTTGATCTCTTTTATAATTTCATCTTTGCGGGCATTATTCCCATCACCATCTTTTAGATAGCAATCAATAACAGTAAAATTTCGGGAACCATGTTTGATATAGAACATATCTCCTCGAATATCTCCCTCTGGGAATGAATAAGACTTTACTATGGACATGCTAATTTAATTTAAAATGTTTATACTTAAAATGGCAAACTATATGCCGAATGTCTTTCTACAATCAAAAACTGACAAAAAGTCAGTGCTTGGCACATTTTCTTATTTGACATAATGGTGGATGTAGTTCATCATTATGTCCTCCGAAACAACATCACAACTTTTAAAGAAATATAGTACCATTTGTGATGGTTTAAATGAATGAAAAAAGATGTGGAATTTTGGAACAAGCTGCATCGAGAGAAGGAGAAGGTGTCAGTATTGACACTTTAATGAGTTAAGAATCAATAAAAGCGTTAAATCTTCGTCCTTTAGAATGTACCATTAAAGATTAAGGCCATATTTCTGACTTATTACTTGCAAAATATTGAGTAATAATCGGTTGCAAATACTAAATGATGACTTTTTCTTGTTTGGATCAATAGGATTAATTGTATTCGATGAATTCCATTTAATTAGCTCTTATGGCACTTCTGAAAATATGAGGAATATTACAGCCATGATGTGTCTCTTAAATTTATTGGATAAGTTTAATTATGCTGATTTCTTTTTACTATCAGCTATGGTAAAAAATGGAGAAGAAATAGCTGAATGGATAGAAAGTTGTTTAGGAAGGAAATGTTTCTTATTTGATGAAGAATGGAAACCAACCAGACAATTAGAAGGATGTCTTATATACAATTCTTCTGAAATTAAAAAATTGGAACAATCTATAAAAAGCAGGACACGAAAGATTAAGAAAAAGGAAGCACTTGTTACTCCATATTGCTTATTCTGTCTTAAAAATGTTTGGAATACTAGAAATATTAATGATTATAAGCGAATACAACTGCTTAACCATAAGGTGTTGTTGGGTATAAATCAATCGTCATCTTTTACTGGTAATATTAATGAAGTTTCAGCTGAAATATCTAAAGGATTTTTAGATGCTGGATACAAAGTTATGGTATTTACTAATGATATTCGATATACCACCACAATCAAAAAAAACATTGATTCTACTGACACTAATAAATATAAAATAAACAATTTCTTAAAAAAGAATCATTTTATAATTGAACAAATAATAGAAGAAATAGGGAATGAATCAGGTACTTATATACCTTTTGACGATACTTCTTGTGTAGTCCACCACGGATTACTGTTACCTGAAGAAAGGATTTTAATGGAAGAGTTATATACCATGAGAAATGGAGTTAATATGATAGTAGCAACTCCAACACTTGCACAAGGAATAAACTTACCAGCAGATGTTGTGTTAATAAGTGGTGATCTTAGATTTAATCAAGATTCCAATGTAATGGAAACTCTTCAAGCTCATGAAATATTAAATGCTGCTGGAAGAGCAGGAAGAGCAGGCTATAAATCATATGGTGTATCTATATTAATTCCAAGTAAACCAATCTCAATGGATTTTGAAGAGAATCTAATAGATGAAAGATGGATGAATATTAAAGATAATATTTTTGCGAATGGAGATCATTGTTTAGAAATAAAAGATCCTATTGATAATTTAATGTCTTCTATAGTTGAAAAAGGAAAAGTTGTTTCTATTGAAGAGTTGGTTTTTATAAATCGTATAAATTCTGATAATGAATTATCTAAGAAACTAATAGGAAAAACCTTTGCGGCTTATAAAGCATCGAAATATAATAATAACGAAAGCTTTACAGACAGAGTAAAAAAGTTAATTCTTATAAAGAATCAACAATCAGAAGAAAAAGATTCAATATATAAAGAATTATCAACAGCCTTAGGTATAAGAGTTGAGATTTTACAAAGAATAGGAGAATGGATTGATTCTAATTTTAATGCAATATTAGAAGGTGATACCATATATATTGTAGATATTTTTTTCGACTACTTAGATGAAAATCCAGATATAATAATCTCATTACTATCAAATAATTCCGCTTATAGAATATTAGAAGAATCTCTCAGTTATACAAATCAAGCAGGATTAACAATCTCACGTTTCTTAAAAATTTTTGTTAAAAAATACTTATGTGGAGATAATTTTATAGAGATAGATTCTTTAATGCCTAATAAAAAAAGGAAATCTAACACATTAGATAAAGTCAGAAAACTTATCATTCAAGTAATTCCTTCTATTAGCTATATGTTTGGCATAGTTTATAGAATTATTAAAATGAAAGCTGATTCAAATGATATTGATGTTCCTAAAAATATAAGTCGTATCGCTACTTTAATTAAAGAAGGAGTTATTAGTTCTGATATGTTGGATTTTAAAATAAAAAATCGTTATATGAGAGTAACGTGTCATAAAGAATATAATAAATTCTATTAAATAATTTTGTAGAATTTATTCTGAGAATAAAACTTTAAGAGTACGAATACTAACAGACCATCACGAGGATGTAAGCTAAAGCTTGCACTTCCGTGATGGTCTTTTTTTGAATAGACATCTTAAAATCAAGGAAAAAGCTTACCGGCTGACTTGTCTCGTATCTGCAATACCAGGCAAGTTTCAGCCGATAGGTTCATACAATCATGCAGATAAATCAGGGCAGTTGCCAAAGACAGAGCCTTTAAGGTTGCACTACTCTTCACTTTAAAGACTCTGACATGGGCAACTGATTTTCGATAACATGTCTGAAAACGAAAACAAGCAGGCCGCCCCGATGATGCAGGCTAAAGCTTGCAATGTCGGAACGCCGTATATCCCTGAATACTCGTCTTAAAATACAGGCAAGCTGTTCCGACTGTTCGTATTTCATGCGATGCCGGAACAACTTGCCTTATGCTACGGAAACTTACCGGCTAACTTGCTTCGTATCCCGATACCAGGCAAGTTTCAGCCGATAGGTTCATACAATCATGCAGATAAATCAGGGCAGTTGCCAAAGACAGAGCCTTTAAGGTTGCACTACTCTTCACTTTAAAGACTCTGACATGGGCAACTGATTTTCGATAACATGTCTGAAAACGAAAACAAGCAGGCCGCCCCGATGATGCAGGCTAAAGCTTGCAATGTCGGAACGCCGTATATCCCTGAATACTCGTCTTAAAATACAGGCAAGCTGTTCCGACTGTTCGTATTTCATGCGATGCCGGAACAACTTGCCTTATGCTACGGAAACTTACCGGCTAACTTGCTTCGTATCCCGATACCAGGCAAGTTTCAGCCGATAGGTTCATACAATCATGCAGATAAATCAGGGCAGTTGCCAAAGACAGAGCCTTTAAGGTTGCACTACTCTTCACTTTAAAGACTCTGACATGGGCAACTGATTTTCGATAACATGTCTGAAAACGAAAACAAGCAGGCCGCCCCGATGATGCAGGCTAAAGCTTGCAATGTCGGAACGCCGTATATCCCTGAATACTCGTCTTAAAATACAGGCAAGCTGTTCCGACTGTTCGTATTTCATGCGATGCCGGAACAA
>CDZD01025932.1_pt1 | contig 38546 bp, 64 predicted proteins | sample 554771 | NCBI WGS metagenome assembly CDZD01 (sample SAMEA3182069, study PRJEB8094) | gut metagenome | biome: human; feature: gut; material: Stool; isolation source: human stools | place: Canada | collected 2011-11-08
CCTCTCAGTCACCTTCGGTGACAGCTCCCCTGGAAGGGGAGGCTTTGAGGTGCGCATGCCAAAGGCTTCCCCTCATAGGGGAAGCCTTTGACCCGCTGCGGTGCGGTTATTCCTTGATCGCCTTGACAAACGCAGCCTTGTCTTCGGCTTTGAAGAAGGCGCTGCCGGCGACGAGGACGTTGGCGCCGGCGGCGGTGCAGAGCCTGGCGGTCCGGGCGTTGACGCCGCCGTCGACCTCGAGCTCGCAGGCCGGGTTGCGCGCGTCGATATACCTGCGGATCTCGGAGACCTTCGGCATCATGTCGGCCATGAAGCTCTGGCCGCCGAAGCCCGGCTCGACCGTCATCACGAGGATCAGGTCCACCAGCTCCAGATACGGCAGGACAGCCTCGGCCGGGGTCTTCGGCTTGACGCAGACGGCGGGCTTTTTGCCGCAGGCGCGGATGCGGCGGATGGCCTCAAGGGTATTTTCCCGCGTGTCGGCCTCGACATGGACCGTCACGATATCCGCCCCCGCCTCGCAGAAGCGCTCGACATAGCGCACGGGCCGGTCGATCATCAGGTGCACGTCCAGCGTCAGGTCGGTGATCTTGCGGATGCACGGGATCGGGGCCAGGCCGATGGAAAGATTGGGAACAAACAGGCCGTCCATTACGTCAATATGAACATACTCGGCGCCGGCCTGCTTGATCCTGCCGATGTCCCGCCCAAGATCGGCAAAATCGGCAGCCAGGATAGAGGGAGATACACGGATCATGAAAATGCCTCCAATACATAAAATAGCGCCGCACCGCCCTGCGGCCGCGGGCATAGATATGGTTGTGCGGCCGTGCGCCGGCAGGATGCTTCCGCTGTTCTCCTGCGCAGCCGGTCCGGCCGCCCGCAAGGGCCGCTCCGGCGGCCTTTGCGCTATTATACCGTGCGGCCCCGGCGGTTGTCAATCCGCCGCGCGTGTTGACTTTCCCTTCTATTTGTACTACTATTATTTTGAAGAAGTATCATAAGTGCTCCGCCGCCGCGGAGAAAGGAAAACTATGGACGAACAGAAAAAGAAGAGTCAGAAAAAGCGCTCGGTCATCCCGGTCTACGCGATCGGCGCGGTGTGGCTGCTATACGCCGGGAAGCTCAATACCTTCCGGGGCATCGTGTCGTGCGCCGTCGTGTCGGCGATCGTATATGGCATCCTGCGCATCGTGCTGCGCGGCAAAAAGACCGACACGCCGGAAGAAGCGCCCGCCGCCGCGCCGGAGCCCCAGCCCGCAAAGCCCGAGCCGCAGCCGCAGCCTGAGGCGGACAAGCTCCCGCCTGAGCTGCAGTCGGTCATCTACCAGGGCAAGACCTCCATCGCCAAGATCCGCCAGCTCAACGACGAGATCCCCGACGAGCGCATGAGCGCCCAGATCGATCTCATCGAGCGGCTGACCACGCAGATCTTCGACTGCGTGAAGGAGCATCCGGAAAAGCTCAAGCAGATCCGGCAGTTCCTCAACTACTACCTGCCGACCACGATCAAGCTCATGGAGCAGTACGTGAAGCTGCAGAACCAGAGCGTCAAGACCGAAAACATCACCGAGGGCATGCAGAAGATCGAAGACCTGCTCGACAAGGTCATCGTGGCCTTCCAGCGCCAGCTCGACGCGCTGTTTGAGTCCGACGTTGTCGACATCACCGCCGACATCCGCGTCATGGAGCAGATGATGGCCAGCGAGGGTTTAACAGAAAAGAAAGATTTTGCGTAAAACGCCACAAGCTATTATATATAGGAGGAACAAACGATGGACGAATATATCCCCCAGCTGACGCTGACCCCGGATCTTTCCGCGCAGGCGCAGCCGGAAGTCAAAAAGGAAGAGGACCTCATCACCAAGGCGCAGGCCGCGCCTGAGACCGGGCCGGACCTTTCCGCCCTCTCCCCCGCCGAGCAGCAGGCCGTGCTGAGCTTCGCGAAGCAGATCGATCTGGAAAACGCGCAGCAGGTGCTCGAGTACGGCGCGTCCGCGCAGAAGAACATCGCGGACTTCTCCGACACCGCCCTGGCCAAGGTCAAGACCGGCGATCTCGGCGAGATCGGCACGATGCTCTCCGGCCTGCTCGTGGAGCTCAAAACGCTCGAGGAGCCGGAAAAGAAGGGCATCGCGGGCCTGTTCCGCAAGGCAAAGATCAATTCCGAGGAGCTCAAGGCCCGCTTCTCCACGGCCGAGGTCAACGTCGACCGCATCTCCGGGGAGCTGGAAAAGCACAAGGTCACGCTTTTGAAGGACGTGGCCGTCATGGATCAGATGTATGACCGGAATCTGCAGTATTTCAAGGAGCTGACCATGTATATCCTCGCCGGCAAGCAGAAGCTGGCCGAGGCCCGCAGCACCACCCTGCGCGAGCTGCGCGAAAAGGCCGAAGCCTCGAACCTGCCCGAGGATGCGCAGGCGGCCAACGACTTTGAGAACAAGTGCGTCCGGTTTGAAAAGAAGCTCCACGATCTCGAGCTCACGCGCATGATCTCGCTGCAGACCGCCCCGCAGATCCGCATGATCCAGAATAACGACACCGCGCTCGTCGAGAAGATCCAGACCTCGGTCCTCAACACCATTCCGCTGTGGAAAAACCAGATGGTCCTGACGCTCGGCATCGAAAATTCCCGCCGCGCCATGGAAGCCCAGCGGCAGGTCACCGACATGACGAACGCGCTGCTGCAGAAAAACGCCGACATGCTGCACATGGCCTCCGTCGAGACGGCGAAGGAATCCGAGCGCGGCATCGTCGACATGGAGACGCTCAAGCACACCAACGAGCAGCTCATCTCCACGCTCGACGAGGTCCTGCAGATCCAGACCGACGGCGCAAAGAAGCGCCAGGAGGCCGAGCAGGAGCTCCGCCGGCTCGAGGGCGAGCTGAAGCAGAAGCTTCTGCAGCCGCGCAGCTGAACATCTAATAAGGAGTAACCATGAAGTTCTTTCAGAAGACCGGCGTTGCGGTCGCCATCACCGTATTGGCCATCGCCGCGGCGCTTTTCATCGGGCTGTCCCCGGTCCTGAAGTCCGGGGCCGAGACTGCCCCTGCGCAGACCGTTTCCTCGCAGGACACGTCCGCCCAGACCTCCTCCGCCAGCCTCCCGGCTTCGGAGTCGACCGCCTCCGGCACAGCCGGAGACGAGACGATCTCCAACAAATACATCCGCGACGAGGCCGGGCTCTTCACCCGCAGCGCAGAGAACACCATCAAGGACTACAACGATAAAATTTATTCCAAGACCGGCTCGCACGTCGCCATCCTCACCACCGCGGATACCGGCGGCATGTCGCTCGAGGGCTACACCAACAGCGCGTTCGACGCCATGGGCCTGAGCGAGTACGACATGCTCTTCTCCGTCGACACCGACACCCAGACGTGGTATGTGACGACCGGCGCGTATGTGGCAGACTTTGCCGACAGCCGGCTCGAGTCGATCTTCAAGGACGGCTTCGCCGCCATCCTCGACACCGACGCGGACGAGGCCGCGAAGGACCTTTACAAGGACCTCTACAGCTGGTGCAAGTCGAACCTGACCGGCGCTGCCGCGCCGCAGGCGGAGGAGCCGGTCCAGCAGGCCGGCTATGGAAGGAGAAAAAGCGTGATCGGCACCATCATCACCATTCTGATCATCTACTGGATCCTGAAGGCCATCTTCGGCTCTGGCCGCAGAGGCGGTGGCGGCGGCTTCTGGTCCGGCCTGTTCCTCGGCTCGCTGTTTTCGAACCGGCACCATGGTCCCGGCCCGGGCCCCGGCCCGCGGCCCGGCGGGTTTGGCGGCGGTCCGCGCCCCGGCGGCTTCGGCGGAGGGCCGAGGCCGGGCGGCGGCTCGCGCGGCGGCTTTGGCGGCGGACGGGGCGGCTTCGGCGGCGGACGGCGGTAAGGTCCGTTCTGAAAAATTTTCCAGAATAGCGACTTTGCTTGCGGACATACTAATTCCGAACCTTATGAAGGAGGAATATTTCGTATGAGTTTCGCAAACGAAAAAGCCAACCACGCCATCGAATGCCACGTGACCCAGTGCAACAACCACTGCGGCTGCGCCGACTACTGCTCGCTCGACAAGGTCTGCATCGGTACGCATGAATGAATCCCATTTAAATGTAGATTTTATAGCAAGTGAAAATCCCTCCTGGTTACAGGAGGGATTTCTTTATTTTGCGATATGCTCATAATACGCCATGAGCTTCTGTTCCGGCCCCGGGCCGTCCTTGTCTAGCAGAAACGCCTTTGCCAGCGCGGCGTAGAATTCCGGGCGGTTGAGGCCGAACTCTACAGCGACGGGGTAGTAGTCCGAGTACATCATGTTCATGGTTATGCCCCACGCCCAGCGCGGGACCACTGGCGCCTGAATGCCCATGCTCTCGGCCACGGCCGTTGTCTGTTCCATCGTCCAATGCGGGCCTGTCGTGCCGTCGGCGTTTTGCATGTTTGCTGCCCACTGCATCGCCGTTTCTCGATCAAATGTGGCCGTCTCCGGCTCGTCGTGGTGCCCGTGCAGCTTTTCGAGCCTGCAGATCGTCTTTGCGTACAGCCCGACTTCCTCTGCGCTGCCCAGCGTCACAGGTTTCTCCATGGCCTCGTGCAGCTTTGTGTAAAGCTTTTCGATATATTCTTTCATCTCGTCATGCCTCCTGCATGTATCGGTAGAGTTTGTCCACGTCGTTCTGGTCAAATCGCATATCGCCCAGCAGCGGGACAGATACGGTCAGCTTGTTCTCAAAGCGCGGACGCGCCGCGTTATAGAGCTTGTCGAGGTCGATGTTTCCGGTGTCGTCAAAGATCTGCATCATCTTGACCGCCGGATTTTCGCGCAGCGCAAGGATCTTCTCGCGGCTGCCCTCCATGATGAGTGCAAGCATGATCCCGGCCCCGATGCCCTTTCCGCCCGGCAGGTGCGGGATGACCTCATTGTCCGCGTAGCGCATCGCGCCGCGCATGGCCTGATCTATCGTCACTGTCATTGCAGATTTCCTCCTTTAAGGATGGGGCGGCTATTGCCGCCCCGTTTGCTTAGTTGTTGCGGCAGCCGCAGCACTTCGGGAGCGGATCGTAGAGCGTCTGCGCCGTGGTCGCGGTGCCCGTGGTGACGTCGGCGACCTGCTTGGGGTAAAAGGTCGCGTTGACATACGTCACGATGGAATTGTCGCCGCAGCAGCGGCGCTCGGCCTCCATCTTGACCGCATCGAGCGCTTCCTTGCGGACGGACTCGACGTCCTGCTTGACCAGCGCGAAGCTGTCCTCGGTGCGCTGGTTGTGGACGGCCTGCTTGCACAGCGCCTCACGGACGTCCTTGAGCTGCCTGTCGATATAACCGTACACCTCCAGCATCTTGCCGTCGTTGTACGTGTTGGCCTTGAGCAGCGCGATCTCGCTGTCCTTCGCGGCCAGCTTCTGCTCCCGTTCGAGATCGTAGCGCGTGACCGGCATGTTCTCGCTGCACGTCGGCTCCTGCTGGCGTGCGGCGAGCATGGCGGCGACCGTCATGGCGGGCGTGACCGCCGCAGCAACATCAGCGACTTCCGATCTCTTGTTCTGGTTGAGGCCCCCCAGCAGATTGCCGAGCCCGCCGTTTGCCAGACTCATCGCGGCGCCGCCGATGCCAAAGCCCAGCGCAGTCCCCGCGAGTCCCTTGCTTGCGTATTCCATAAAAAATCCTCCGGTAAAAGTAGTAAGCTGGCCAGCTCCTACTCTCATTCTGCCGCTTCCCCGGTTTTTATGGGGGACATTTCCGGGACATCTGTGTACCATTTGTGTGGCATTCTCACCTCTTAAAAATTTTCCCAGTACCCCTCTTGACTTCTACACTTTTTTGAGTTTATACTAGGGGTGCGGAGAGATCCGCGAAAGAATCCTGAAATCTGGCACCGCACGATCCGCGGCACAACCATTTCAGGAATCTACAGAGATTGAACGTCGCCGTTCATCATCTGCCCATGAAAGCGGAGATCCCTTGCCGTTAAATAGGGAGCTAAAAAAGCGGAAATCCCTTGCCGTCAAGTAGGGAGCCAAAAAAGCGGAAATCCCTTGCCGTTAAGTAGGGGCTTAAAAAATCATGGGCAACTAAAAGCGAGACTTCTGCAGTCTCGCTTTTTCTTTCCCGGAAAGGTCGAATCTTGGAGAATCTTTTTATCTGCCACATCAGTGAGCGCTATATTTCCTTCCTCCATTCCCGTGACTTCCGTGTCCCGTTCAACAAGGGCCAGCGTCGCCCCTATGTCGGCGTTGTTCTCACTGTCGGGAGTTTCCGTTACTTCGTCCCCATGGAATCCCCGAAGCCAAACCATGCCAATCTAAAGCCCGGCAAGCACATTCTGAAGCTTGACGGTGGCCGCCTCGGTCTTCTCGGCTTCAACAACATGGTCCCTGTCCCTGATTCTGCGATCCTTGAATACGACATTTCCGCAGAGCCGGATGTGAAGTATCGCAACCTGCTCCTGAACCAGATCGAACATTGCAACCGTCAGAAGCTTGCCATTCTGGATCATGCCAATCGTACATACTACGATGTCGTCAATGGAAAGAGCAGCTTCATCTGTAAGATCTCCTGCGACTTCCGCGCGCTGGAGCGCGCATGCAGATCGTATAACCCGAACTATCGTCCGAAAGCCAATCCCGGAACATAGAAAAAGCGCCATGAGCCGTTGCTCATGGCGCTTTCTCTTTGTCCGTTTTCCCTACCAGACGGCGGGCGGTATTGTAGATGTGCGGCAGGCGGCGGGAGATGGTTTTGCGGTCGACGCCGATCTCGGCGGCGGCGTCCATCTGCGGGAGCCTGCCCACGATATAAAGCTTCACGATCTGCTGATCGATCTGATCCAGTATGCCCTCGTCAGTGACGCGCTCCCAGTCTCTGCGCGTGAGGTGTTCCAGCTCCTTCGGCAGAGCCAGCCGCGCAGTTATTTGCTGTCACTCCCTTCGGCCCGCCGCCGGGCGGGGCTTACTTCATCGCCGCAGCCAGTTTTTTCAGGAGATCATCGCCGTACTTGTAGTCGGCGAGATATTTGATCGTGTTGTCCGCAAGTCCGGCCTTTGCCTTGATGGTCTTCTTGGCGTCCTCGACGGCCTTATCGACGGTTTCCGTGTCGTAGTCCACCCACGGGAGCTTTCCGTGCTTCTGCCACTTGCGAGCGTGATAGCCTGCTTTCGTGCCGATGTTCTGGACGGCGGTGATCTGTGCGCCGTCGTACCAGATCGGCGTGCATTCGACCGCAAGGCCGTCTCCGATGTACAGGCCCCAGTGCCCGGGCATCCACAGGCCTTCGCCTGGGACGAGCTTGTCCCAGCCGGATGCGGATACGTCCTTGCACTTGGCAATCATACCGTCTGCGGATACGTCCGGGACGGCGTTTCCGGCGTAGCGGGCGCCGCCGTGGTAGGCGTTTTTGTTGCCGTTCCAGCCCCACAGGATCCCCTTCGTGAGATTCACGCAGTCAAAGCCAAAGTAGCCCTTTCCGATCAGCCCGCGGAATCTGGCCTGCTTTGCGGCGTCGTACCAGTCCGGGTATTGCTTTGCCTTCTCAGTGATGATCCCATCCGTGACCGGAGAGCCGAAGCAGCCCCACATGTACACGGTTTTGTAATTCTTTGCAACGTCGATGTGCTTTTTTACAAGCTCGGACGCTCTCATAACGTAACTCATGCCCGCTCACTCCCGTACAGCTCGTGGTGCAGCTGCAGCACGGCGGCCTCAATCAGCTTGTCGATCGTTTCCACATCAAATTGAATGCCCTTCTCGGCGAGGAAGTTCACAACATACGCCTTTTTCGCTGCGCCGTCCGTCGCGGTGTACAGCTGCTCCGCCGCCTTTACGCCGATCTCAACGTAAGTGCGGAGCGTTTGCAGCTTGTCCGCGTCGATCTTGGTTTTGAGCCACGGGATCAGAAATGCCGAGACGAGCGCGCTGATGAGCGCGATCACTGCCGAGATAATTTGCGTGTAGTCCATAAGTATGCTCCTTTCAATCTTTCAGCACGATCTCCGCGATGCGTGCTGCCGCTTCCGGGCCGTATTTCTCGGCCCATTTATCCATGTACTTCTGCGCGTACTTCGCGCGGTTCTCGTTCTTTGCCTTCCAGAGATAGAATCCGCTGGAAGCTGTTGTTTCAGCCAGCACCGCAAGCGTGATCTCCGTCAGGTCTGCGCCTGCCGCGCAGGCGATAATGAGTGCGAGGCTGACGAGCGCGCTGCAGATCAGCCACTTCTTGCTAAACTCCATTGTGCTCACACTGCTTTTCGAGCTGGTGCAAAAACTTTTTTACATCGCCGTTGCCGCCCAGCTTGACGTATTTCTGCCCGGCGATCAGGCGCTCGGCCATTGGCATTTCCTCCGACATGATGGTCAGCCGGAGAATTGCGAGATATTGCTCGTCCTGATGCTCCTGCATTTTCCCGAGCTTTTTGTCGATCTCGGCTAGGTGTTCCTCCTGCGTCGTGGCCTTGCCGCGCTTTTTCTGTATCGCGCCGACGACGGCGTTGACGACCGCCGTCAGCGCGGACGAGCCGAGCACGGCGCAGACGAGCGTAACGATGATGGTCTTGGTGTCCATGGTGTTCTCCCTTCCGCGCGATCAGATCGGCACGAAGGCCGCATCTGTCCAGTCGGCCTTTTTCCCGGCCGCGCCCATCCAGACCTTGATCTCGCCGTTGTAGGCGTAGTAGGCGTTCTGGATGAGCGGCATATCGGGCTTCCATGTGATGGGGTTGTCCGCCGTGCCGGCTTTCACGGTCTGCTCGACGTACACCTGCCGGACGAGGATCTTGTCGACGTAGATGTTGCGCCAGTCGTAGCCCAGCTTGTCCGACTGCGTCACGTCCTCCAGAATATTGTTTTCCATCCGTTGTTCCCTTCTTTCGTTTATTTCAGGATTGCTCCCCGCTCAGATACGGCAAAATCAAAAAGCTCGCCACCGCCGCGCCGCCGCTTTTCAGCTGCATCGTATGCGGTACACTTGCGTCCAGGCTTACGCTTGATAGCCTTTTCCCTGCCGAATTCAAATATGCGCATTGCGCCCCATCTACATCAACCGTCCTTGCCACCGCGTACCGAAGCTCCAGGATGATATAGTCGACGCCGCTTTCCCGCTTCGTTTTGGTGCCCGTATAGTCCTCCGTTGCGGCAGGGTACGCAAACGGCAGGATCACCAATCCCGCCGCAAGGCAGCCGTCCTGCGCTTTGCAGATCCGCGCAAGGCTCCAGTTTGTGATATTCAAGCCGCTCATCGCTGCTGTGATCTGCTCCGCGTCCGTGATATCCGCAAACACGGCGATCTGTGATTCGATCTTTGTTCCAGTGGCTTTCCCGCTCTGCCCGAAGTAGATCATGCCCTGCCGCACGTCGCCCGGCTGTGCGGTCGCCTCGCTGAGATCGACCGGTCCCGGCGTCGTCTCCTGCGGATCTCCGTCCTCGACGGGGACTGCAAACTGTCTGCACTGCCAGATCTCGTTCCCTGTCTCGTCCAGCAGCACCAGCTGGAGCCTTGCCCTGCCGACCGGCCCCCATGACTCCGGTGTGATCTGCACGTCGCTCCCCGTGCAGGTCCCTCGGTTCGTCCGCGTGTCATACTCGACCGGTGTTGACCCGTCTGCCATCCACAGCAGCAGCTTTGCCGCAGCCGCCGTCAGTCCCTCGGTAAGCGCAAAATGCAGCGCATGGCTGTTGTAGTCGCCCTTGCGCACGCTGAAGCATCCGTCCACGCGCCCATCCGGAAATACTGTTAATTCGTGCGTCACCATCTCAAATCACGCTCCCCATCACCAGCATCGCCCCGCCGACGCGCTGAAAATAGACCCTATCGCCCGGCTTCGGGTTGTAGCTCGACAGATACCGGCACGCGGTCTGCCCCGCGTCGTTCTCCCCATCGATGAGCAGCATCACGCCGTCCTCCGTGACCTGCGTCACGGTCGCCAGCTGCGCCCGTACCGGCTCCTGCTTTTCCTTCTGAAATAAATTCTGTGGGATCATAAAACGCCCTCCTTTTGTGCCTCATGCGTCATCTCGCCGCCCGCCCGCAGGTCGAGCGACCAGCGCGTCTCCTGATACTTGCCCCGCACGCCGCCGTCCTCGATCCACAGCACGTCGCCCGCCGCGTGGTGCGGCATGGGCGCGGTCGAAAATTTGAGGCCGGAAAAATAGCTCGACGCCTGGCTCGCGCGGCGGCGCACATCGGCCTCCAGTGCAAGCGCCGAGGCTGCGTCCTCGTAGATCTTTGTCTCCGTCACGTGCCGCCCGCCGCGGTTGACTGCCGCCAGCGGGCTTTTGGGGTCCGTGATCTCATACGCAAAGCTCATCGCGGGCCGGTCCGGCCGCGAGACCACGCCGACAAAGACATTCGGCAGCCGGAACAGATCGTCGTCGACCGTCTGCCCCGGCAGCATCACGCTCAGCGCGTCCGCCGTGTAGCTGTATTCTGCGCGCCGGGCGCGCGGGTCCTTGTACTTGCGGCACATCCAGCGGCCCCATGCGTCCGCCATCAGCGGCTCATAGTTGTCCGCCGTCAGAAGCTGCTGCACGATCTCGCCCTTGGCCGTCCCGGCCTCCCACTCGAGCGCCGTCTGTGTCACAGACTCCGACGGCTCGATGATCGCGTCAAATACGCCTACGCTTGCAAAGATCGCGCTCAGCGCCGCCGTGTACTTGGACCCGCGCGGCACACGGTAGCGGTCCGTCACCTGGTCATCCCAGAGGATCGTCGTGGTGTCGTAGGCCTCGACCTCGCGGTACACGTGGCGGCTGCCGGTCTTTGTCACCGTCGGCATGTAAAACACGCCGAGCGGCCACTCCGCCGTGCCGCCGTCCGGCATTGCGAGGCAGAACCACGGGCGCAGCAGCTCCCCCTGCCAGTTGACGGCTTCGTCATCCGGGAAGACGAAGCGGCCCGTGCGCATGATCTGCGCGTTGTACGCAAGATCGATGGACCCTTCCTCCCCGCTCATCGGGGCGATGGGGATTTTGTATTGGTTGAGGCGCTCATAGCGGTACCAGATCCGCCGCGTGCCGAGGGCCGCGTGCAGCGCGCGCTGCACGGCCTCTGCGGTGTAATTGCCTGTTGCAAGATCGATCATACCAGCGCCTCCTGATAGTCCACCTCGTCGAGCTCCAGTGTAAAGCTCGCCGAGAACCGGTCATAGCTGACCGGCAATGTGCTGCACGAACAGAAATACCGCCGCCCGAACTGGTCGCGGTACAAAAGCGTCTGCTGCGCCTGGATCATCCGGACCAGCTGCAGGATGCCGCCGTTTTCCGGCATGGCGAACGTGTGGCGGTGCTTGTGCTCGCGGCGGCCTGTGAACTCCGTCACGGGCAGTTCGCGGCCGTCAAACAGGCGCTGTGTGACCTCCATGGCCAGATCGTCGGCGTGCGTCGGCGGCGTGTCGCGGTTGACGCGCAGCTCGAGCCACTCGCCGGGCGACTTTGCCGGGGCGAGATAGCCGCATTCCAGCGCCGAGGCCGCCCAGACGGTCTCGCTCTCGGAAAAGCTCTCCGCCGTCTCCGCCCGCAGCCGGTATTCGTGCGTGCCCGCGCCCGCGCCCCAGTCGTAGAGGATCGCGTCCGTCGGCAGCGCCGCGAGGACGGCCACGCCGTCCCGCAGCAGCAGCACCCGCTCCGCCGCCGGGCAGTAGGTCACGCGCACCCGCACGCCGCCGCGCACGGCTCCCGCGCAGATCTGCGCAGCCGCCAGCTCCGGGGCCGCAACGGTAAAACTCTTTGTGCCCTCTGCGCTCTCGATGGCGTATTGGTTCCAAATCGTGACAGCGGCGATGTAATCGCCGTCCGGCAGATAGTCCGCCACCTTGTGGCTCTGCCCGGAGCCGGGCAGAACGCCGGAGTCGTAGACCGTGTTTCCCGCCGCGTCGCGCACGCGCACGCGGTAGCCCGTCTGGTTTGCGCTCTGCCACGCCACGACGGGCCGCGCCGTCCCCGCGCTGACCGACGACACGACCGGCGCGGCCGCCGCCGCCACGATATACACGTACAGCGGATCCGACCACTGCGACCATGTGCCGAGATCGTCCCTCGTCCGCACGCGCCACGCCGCCTGCCCGGCCGTTCCCGTCACGCTCGCAGGCAGCGTCACCGCCGCCCGCCTCGCCGTGGTCGAGCCGGTATAGATATCCGTGTATGCCTCCGCATCTGCGGGCTGCATCTGGATCTGCACGCCCGCCTGCGGCCGGCCGGAAATGGAGCTGTGTTCCCAGAGGAAGACGACGGTCTCGCCCTCCGTGACGTTCGCGCCGTCCGGGCTTAGAGCCGTCGCCTTGCCCGACTGGTTGACGCAGGTGCAATTCTGCCAGCTGCTCCATGCGCCGTCGATGCCATCATCCGACGTGAGCTTCACGCGCCAGATGAGGTTTTCCACGCCGTCCAGGTCGATCGCGGGGATCGTCGTGGTCTTTCCCGTCGTTCCCGTCAGCGTCTTCACCGCCGAGTCGATGCCGCCCGTCCGTGTGTAGTATTCTACCGTAAAGGATGCCTGTACCGGCTTCTGCGTGAAGTAGTTCGGCTCGTCCTTTACCGTCCACGATACGTCGCACGCCACGCCCGGCTGCACGTAGGCCCCGTATGCCGGGGACAGGTTCTCCGCCTCCAGCTGGATATCCGCCACATGCACGCGCACAACGGTCTTCCGCGGCAGCACGGACAAAAACACGCCATACTGCGTCGAGCCGTCCGACGGCAGCGGGTCGCTGTCCACCCATGCGCAGGCCAGCCCGTAGGTCAGTGTTTGCCGCAGGCTCTCTGCCGTCACGTAGGGCTGCTCGCCCCACGAAAACAGCCCGCGCGGTGCGTAGTGGTCAAAGTAAAAAACGCCGCTGAACTGCACCAGCGACGCCCGAGAAGGCTGCGTGTTGTATGTCACGGTCGACAGGTCGAAGCTTGCCGCGCAGGCCTGCAGCGCCATTGTGCCGCCGCCGGCCACCGTCGAGATATAGTCCTGATTCATCCCGACGCTGATGTAGTCGTCGAGATCGTTTGAGAACCAGAGGGCTTTCTTTGCCAGCGCCGCGAGGTCGCTGGCGTCGAACTGCATAAACGTGATCTTTTCCGCGTGCTCCCGGACCTTCCCCTGGATCAGCGCCCACGTCTTTTCGACCGGCTCCGCAACGTTCACGTCTTCGCCCGTCGTCACCGCGTGGCGCAGATCCGGGTTTGCCGCGTCCGTATAGGTCGCGTTCTTCGCGTACAGCTCCTGCGCCCGTGTGTTGATATAGCCCATGCTTTACCCTCCAAATTTGCGGTTTTGCTGCCGGGAGCTTTCTGCGGCGTCGGCGATCTGGTTGACGGCCCGGACGTTCGCGCCGCTGACCTCGTAGTAGTTGTTGACCACGCTCTGCGTGGCCACGCCGCCCCCGAAGCCGCTTCGCCCGCTGGAGGCGCTGCTGGCCGTCCGCGCGTCCTGCGTGTCCCACTTGTTGAGCAGGTCGTCCGTGTGATTAAAATTGATCGCGTCTTTAAACTTGCTCCAGTCGCCGGAGTTGAGACCCTTGATCGCGCTGTTGATGATCTGGATATAGTCCGCCACGATTGACAGCACCAGCGCCAGCGGGCGGAGCGCAAGCGTAAGGTCCGGGATGATGTTGTCCGCCAGCTCTTCCGACGGGTTCAGCAGCTCGCCGACCGACTCCAGAATGGAGCCGAACGCCTGCACGATCCCGGATTCCTCCATCATATCCCCGAGCTCTCCGATGCCGCCCGTTACATCCTCGTAAAACGATGCAAGGTACGGTGCAAACTCCACGGCGATCTGGTTCTTCGTCGCTTTCTGCTGCGCCTCCAGATCGTAAAAAGCGTCTTTTACCTTTACGAGCGCGCCGAGCTCATCGTCTTCCAGCGCGACGCCCATGTCCTCCGCCGCCTGCATGTAGCCGCGCAGCGTCTCGCTGCCGGCGTCGATGATGGGGTTCAGCTCCTGCGCGGACTCGGACATGAGATCCATGGCCAGCGCGTCTCGCTCAGACTGATTCTCGATGTTGCCGAGCGAGTCGATGATATCCAAAAAGACGTCATTTGCATTCCGCAGGTGACCGCTCCCGTCCTCGATCTTCACGTCCAGCGTATCAAACGCTTTCGCCGTATCCTCCGAGCCGTTCTGCGCCTCCTGCATCTTGTTGGTGACTTCTTTCAGGGAGTCCCGGATGCGGTCATACGATACGCCGAGCTTCCCGGCGGCGTATTCCATCCGCTGCACGTCCTGCGCCGACTGGCCCGTCATGCTGGCAAACGTTTCGATCTCCTTTGCGTTCTCCGCGGCTTCCTTTGTCAGCTCGATGAGTTCCTTTTCTACTTTTACAATCGCTGCGGCAAGCGCCGCAAAGCCGCCGACGGTCGCCGCCGTCCCGGCGTCGATGCCATTCAGCGCTTCCAGCGCCTTATCCGCCCCCTCCGGTAAATTGATCCCGAGTTTCCCGGCGACTGTGTTGATCGCGTCGCCCAGCTTTACGTGCTCCTTCTCCGTGCCGTCGGCCTTTTCGCTGTTTTCCTCCAGCTTCTCGTTATTGTCGTCGAGCTCGTTGTTGAGCTTATTTAGCGCAGCTTCAGCGTTATTGAGATCTACTTGCCATTTCGATACCTTTTTCTGCGCCGTCTCTACGCAGCCCGCCAAGCGCACATATTCGTCGCTGTTTTCATCCAGTGAGTCCTTGGCCGCCTCGAATTTCGCGGTTGCATTTTCCTGCGCTTCGGTCGCCTTTTTGAGCGCCGCACGCAGCACGTCGATTTTTTCCTTTTGCTTGTCGATCTCCTTTTCCAGTACGGCGTTCTTTTCCGTCAGCGCCTCCGCGCTGTCTGCGTGGCGCGCGTATGCGTTCTCCACCTTGCGCATCTCGGAGTTGAGGATGCGCATACTGTCGCCGATCTTTGCAATCGCCGCCGTATATTCTTTTTCACCCGAAAGTGTAAATCTCGTATTGATATTTGGCATATTACGTGCCCCCCAGATACTCGGACAGCGATACCGCGTGCCGCTGCTCTGGCGCTGGCTCTGGCCGCGCCCTTTCCGGGCGGCAGAGCGTCGCGAGCAGACGGCGCGGCGTCATCGTTTTCCAAAAATCCCGCTCTGGCATATGCAGCTGATATAGCCAGAGGGCCAGATAGCCGGGGAAATCAAAGCCCGTCTGCTCTGGTTCCCCCGGCTGTGTCAGTTTTTTGAGGCTTCTTTGTCCTTTTCGGCCTCTGGCATGGCCGCGACGATCAGACCGGCGATCATCTGCGCCGCCTCCGTCGTCTGCTCCAGCGTCAGCTTGCAGCCAAGCTCGTGCTTGGTAACGTGCAGGAGCTTGCCGTCCTCGTCTCGCAAGTCCTGCGTCTCGGCGGCGTCGTTGAGCATCGCCGCGAGGAAGATCAGCGTCACCTTGAGGCTCGTTACGCGCTTTAAGGCGCGCATCAGTTTGCCGTCGTAGGCTTCCTGCACGTCCGCGAGGACGTTCATGTTGCACGTCAGGTTGTAGATTTTTCCCTCGTACTCGTATTCTGCCGTTTTCTGCCGCACATCCGTCACGAGCCCGTCACCCCCAACTTCGTATTGATCCACGCGATAGCCTCGGCTTCGGTCGCGAGCGTCGCGCGGGACAGGATTCTCCTCTCCGATGAGTCCTCCGGGAGAAATTCACCCGAGGTCGTCGGCGTGGCAAATTGGATATTCTGGCCCTTTGTCTTGAGGCTGTAGCCCGGAGGGCCGAACATTGCCTTATAGGCAAAAAAAGCCGTGAATTTCGTCACGCCGTCGACCTTGTCTGGCGCGTAGGCCCCGTAGCCGACGTAGTTGGCGTTATCCTTGCCGGTGTATGTCACTTCGTCTTTATCCGTCTCGGCGGCGCAGCCGTACATGATCACTTCTGCGTCCTTCTTGATGTACTTCGTGCCGACGGAGATTGTGCCGCCGGTCGGCTCGCGGACGTACTCCGCAAGGACGGACTCGGCATACATGCGGCCCTCCGCGAAGGTCAGATTGAGGTCTACGTTCATCGCGTCGCCGAGTGCGACGGGCGTCTCATACGAGATCACGCCGTTGGTATTCTTGTATTTTGCGACTTTCATGCCGCGTAAGTCAAACTGAGGCATTATAAAAGTCCCCTTTCTTTTAGTTTCTGTGTGAGCAGCGCGTCCAGCTCCTTTTCGACCTGCTTCGCCGCTTCCTGTGAGCCCCTCGTCCAGTAATACGTCCCGGTAATCCGTCCGTACTGCGGCCCGCGTCCGTAATTCAAAACAAAAAGCACGGCAGCCCTGCGCTCCCCATGCTTGTTGTTTCCGACCGCCGTCACCTGGATATACGGCTCGCCGAATTTGTTTCTTCGTATCTTCGTGGGCTTGATGCTCTTCACGTATTCCTCTGTCGCAAAGCCGCTCTGCGCCACGCGCTTCTTGATCTCGGCCACCATGATCTCGCCCGCGGCGTTCATGATCTCCGTTACCAGCTTGTCGTCCAGTCCGCCCGCCTTTTGCAGCTTTGCAACCATCTCGTCGACGCCCGACGTCTGGAATTTAGCCATACTCCGCGCCCTCCGTCTCGGCGATGAGCGCGATCTGCGTGCGGCCCGTCTCCTTGTCGTAGGTTTCCATGTCGACGGTCGCGATGTAGCCTGCGGCCTCCAGCGCGGCTTTTACGCGCTTTAAAAGCCCGGCGGCAAAGCCCTCGGCGAAGATGGAAACGGCGTACTGCACGCCGGTCTCGGCCTCGCCGCCCTCGGCGTAGAGCTGCCCGGACTGGCCGAGTAGCTGATAGGTGATGTAGGTTTCTTCTCCGCCCTTGTATGGCGGGTGGCAAACCGGTACGCCCAGGTCTTCCAGCGCCTCATAGATCATCATGCGCCGTCCCTCCGTTTGCAGGTCAGCTCTACCTCTTCCGTCTCCGCGCCGTAACTGCGGACGACGTCAAAGACGTCCGAGCCGCAGGTGAGCTGCTGCTCTCCGCCGTACTCCGCGCTGTGCATGCGGAAAATTGCGTCCGTGCGCTTGCCGGCTTGCGCGGCCTGGTAATACTCGGCGCGGTTTACGGACTTGCGGGCAGCCCAGACGGCGGTTTCTCGTTCGAGCTTTTCCGTCGTCTGGCCGTTTACGATGGGGTAGGAGAACAGGCGCAGCGTGATCTGCGTGTCAAAGATCACAGCAAGCACCTCCTGCTCCGCCGCTGGCTTGGACTGCCCGGTAATCGTCCGAGAGTCCCATGGCGTCGCGGATATCTGCAAAGCACGTCTTCCATTCGTCGCCGCGGCCGCAGAAGTCATGCTGCCAGCGGACAAAGGCCCGGACGGCGTCTTTGACCAGCGGGTCTTCGTCCGCCCCCTCCGCGCCCGCAAGGTGCAGGCGCAGGAGGCAGGCGTCGATCTCGTCGGCGAGCTCGTCGTCAAGGGCGTTGGTGGTCAGCCGCAGGGCGGTTTTTGCAACGTTGATCAAAGCCATTGGTTATCCCTCCCTGTTGGCCGCGCGCCGTCAGGCCTTCTTCTTGGTCAGCGTGACGAGGCTGTTCTTGTCGACGACCTTACCGTCGACAAGCGCCAGCGCGACGGTGACCTCGTCGTCGGTCGCGTTGTCGGTGTACTTGCGGAAGGTCATGCCCAGATTTTCGTTCCAGAGGTAGTCCTTGAAATTGAAAATGAACGCAAAGATTGTGTCCGCGGTCACGCTCGCCGTGAAGGACGGCAGATAGTCGCCGACGAGGACGACCTCGCGGCCAAAGAGCGAGTAGACCGGCTTGCCGCTGAGTCCATAGTTGACGCGGGCGACGGGCTGCTTCTTGTCGTCGACCATGCCGACGATCTGCTCGAAGAAGGTCTTCTTCGACATGCACCAGACGGCGTCTGCGTCGTAAGCCTGCGGCAGCGCGGCCTCTGCCTTGGTCAGGTCGGCGTATGCCAGTGCGGTCGTTGCGGCAGCGATGTCGATGTTCTGGCCGGTCGGCGCGGTCTCCTTGGTAATACCCTTCGGCTGGCCGGAGCCGGAGCCGCTGATGATGGCCTGTTCCTCGGCCTTGACCATGGCCTCGGCCACGTTGGCGACAAACTGCGACTCAAACATCGGGTAGGTCACGATGGAGACCTCAAGCGACATGGAGATCGCGCAGCGCAGCTTGTGGTAGGCGAACGTGATGGAGCCGAGCGCCTTCTTCTGCTTGTCGGAGCCTGCGCCCTCGGCAACCCAGGAGGCCGTCGGCTTGGCGGAGCTGGTCGGGACGGTCACGCCGCCCTTGTAGGACGTGTGCGTCACGCGCGGCAGGATCATGCCGGTCGCTTCGATCTTTTCGTAGATCTTCTGCAGCGTCGTGGTCGGGATGGCCGCGCCGACGTCGGAGGTCTTGGTGTTGGCGTCCACGTTGGTCAGCTCTGCCGGGATCTTCTTGCCGGTCAGGACGTAGTTCATAAAGGCTTTCTTGTACTCGTCGGTGTCGTACCGGTCGAGCACGTTCGGAGTTTTCGCCGTGCCGGACAGGTCGATGGACTGCGCTGCCGCAGCCGGTGCCGCAACCTTCTGGCCTGCAAGCGCGTTGAGGTTCGCCTGGATCTTGGCTTCCTCCTCAAACTTGGCGTCGAGGGCCTCGACTTCTTTCATCTTGGCCTGCGCCTCTGCGGTCTTGCTTTCGTCCAGCAGCTTCTGGGCGTCGTCCATGAGCTTCTGGCGCTGGATGTTGTAAATTTCCTTCGTCATTTCAATTCTCCTTTGAGTTTTAAAAATTTCAGTTTTGCTTCTGCCTGCGCCCGTTCGGGCATAAAAAAATCAGGCTCTGCGGCCTGACCTTTTAAAAAGTTTTCCGCGCGCCGGAGCGCGTCTTCGCTGAGCATGCCGGAATAAAAATCCGCGGCCAGCGGCTTCTGGCCGGTATCCGGCTGCATCACGCGGTCGACGAGGCCGAGCTCGACGGCCCGCTCCGCTGTGATCCAGGTCTCTGCGTCCATCATGGCGGCGATCTCCGCCTCCGGCCTGCCGGTCTTGGCGACGTAGGCCGAGATAATGGCGTGGTTGGCGTCGCGCAGGACACCGGCGGTGTGCTCCATCTGGCGGTAGTCACCGTCGGCGCTGGACTGGACGTTGTGGATCATCATCATGCCGGTAGGCGTCATTTCTGATTCTCCCGCCATGGCGATGATGGACGCGGCCGAGGCCGCGAGGCCGACGATGCGGATGTGGACGCCGCCCGCGTAGTTGCGCAGGGCGGTATAGATCTCGCTCGCGGCGAAGATCTCGCCGCCGCCGGAATTGATCTCGACTTCGGCCCGCTCGCCGTTTCCCTTGGCAAGCGCGTCCGCTACGGATCTCGGGCTCGTCGCCTCCATTCCGTAAAACTGATAGAAGCGGTGCTGATTGCTGGATACGATGGGCCCGCGAATGCTGATCTTCATGTGGTTTCATCTCCTTTCTGCGTGGTGTTCCGGTCGACCGGCTGCGTGTCCAGCCTGCGGATCGGCTTGTCCCCGCCGTCGACCGGCGCGAGGTTGAATGCGCGCCGCCATTCGTTCGGCGTCAGCGCGCCTCGGTCGACCAGCTGCAAGAGATTAAGCTTTGTCGCGGTCGACGCGAAATCCCACGCGGAGGCCTCGAATACGATGCGATTCCCGCAGCCACGCTCGCGCCGGGAGAATAGCTTGCGGGTGTACTCGCCGCTGAGCTGCTTCAAAACCGGCTCGATCTCGGCGTCAAAATAGGCGTTCTGCTCATCCTCCGTCGCAATGGATGTGACGATGTGCGGGTTGGTATTGAACAGGGCATAGATGCGCTGCGTGGTCTTATCCATCTGGGCGGCGTTCGGGACGTAGTCCTTGGGGTCGATCTGCTTGGCCTCTGCCTTTGCGTCGACGGCCGCGACGCCCGTGCCGTTAGTCACGTTCAGAAAACTGTCCGCGAAGTCCTGCGCGCGCTGCTTCACGTCCTCCGGGCGCATGGACGCGGCGAACATCAGCAACCAGCGAATCACGGCGCTGTTTCGGATGGCCTTTACAATGCCCTGATCCGTCGTTGTGACGATCTCCATCAGCGGCACAATGGCCGGAGCGATGGGGTCGCCGAAGATGTCGTTCTCGTAGAAATCCCCGCGCAGGTGGATCACATCGTCGTAGGCAAACGTCAGTACGCTGCCGTTCTGCATGTAAAATTTCAGATACAAATTTCCGGCCGCGTCATAGACAGCGTCTGCCTGCATGGCCGCGACCGGAAAAATGGCGTTCGGCAGACCGTTTTCATCCCGGAGGATCACGGCAAACGCGTTGTTGTTTAGTACCAGCTGCGCGGCCAGCTTCTCCTGCAGCAGCTGGCCTGTCATGTACTGGTTCGGTTCCTCGAGCAGGAACCGGATATACGGCTCCGGATTTACGGCGATCTTCCGCGTCTGGGCGGTGATGGTCTCCCGGATGTGCTTTGCCGTCAGCTTGCCGATGGCCTTGATCTTGGGCCGGATGCAGGCGCGGACGATGTCGGACTGATACATTTTGCCGTTGTAGCTGTAAAAGCCATTCCCGCGCTCCTGCACCATCTGGACGGTCGAGACGCGCTTGGTGGTCGTGATATTCGTCAGGAGGTTTTTCAAAAATCCCATGTTGTCACTCCTAGAGCATACTGGTGTATTCCGCCTGCTTCTGGTCGTAGATCGTGTAGGCGTCGAGCAGGGCCGCCGTGCCGTCAATGCGGCGCGTGGACTTGCTCGTTTTGTGCGGCTGGATATTGCCGTTTTTGTCCTCGTCGTAGGCGGTGTTTGCCATGCACCACTTATCAATCGGGTTGTTGTTGTAGACGATCCGCTTGGATTCCAGATCGTTCCCGCATCGCTTCATCGGCTCGGAAAGCGTTTTCACGCCCTGATGCACGGGGATCATGGCCTCTGCTCCAAAGTAGTCCGCCATGCTCTCCGTCCAGTAAGACGCCGACCACGCATCATAGCCGATAAAGGGTATAAAAATATCGAGGTCTTCCTGCACCTCGATGAACCATGCCTTGACGTCCTCATAGCGGATCTTGTTGCCCTCGGACAGGCGGAGCAGCCCTCGCTCATGCCACTTGTCGTAGGGGATCTTGTCCTCCGTGACGCGCTTTTCCAAAAGGTCCTGCGGCAGCCAGTACATCTGCAGCACAAACAGGATCTCCGGCAGCTCTGGCACCTGAAACAGCACCTTTGCCGCCGTCAGGTCGGTGGTCTTGGAGAGGTCCGCGCCGCCGATGCCGTAGCGCGGGTAGGAAAGCACGCGCTCCTGCGTCTTGCCGTCCGGCATGTGGTGCTGCCAGATCAGGCGGTGGTTTTCCTTGTCGAGCTGGAAGGTGTCTCGGTTGTCCAGCTGCTCAAAATTGAGCCAGGCTTCGGAGGACGTTTCGCGGATGTTGAAATCCTTGCAGACGAGGTTTCGGACGAGGGCCGGGTTTTTCTCCGCCCGCTCGACCCGCTCTTTGAGGGCCGTGTAGGACTTGATCGTCCCGAGACCCGGATTTGCCTTTTTCCAGCAGTCCGGGTCGGTCCACTCGCTGCGCTTGTCGAGCTCGTAAATAAACGCGATCCGGCGCGGGTCGTGGTACCCGTCCGGATCTTCGTAGCCGTTTATGATGCGCTCGGCTTCTTCGTATTTTTCGTCGTAGATGTCTTCTCGAATGGTGCCGGCTGTGGAGGTGATGAATCGCAGCGGCTGCGCGCGGGCCTGATCGCCGTCGGCAACGATGTCGTACAGCGGTCTGCCGTTTTTCCACTGATGGAGCTCGTCCATCATGGCCCCGTGGATGTTGAGGCCGTCGAGGGTGTCACTGTCAGAGGATAGCGGCTTGAATACGCCGTCGTTATAATCGCTGTCCACCTCGCCGACCAGACAGCGCGTCCGTTTGCGCAGCGCCGGTGATTTCTGCACCATGCGCTTTGCTTCCTGCCAGATGATCTTCGCCTGGTCTCGCTTTGTGGCTACCGCGTAGACTTCCGGGCCTGCTTCGCCGTCCGCCAGCTGCAAATACAGGCCGACACCTGAGGCCAGCAGCGATTTTCCGTTCTTCTTGCCGACAATGAGGATGGCCTCTCGGTACTGGCGGTTGCCCTCGATGTCGATAAACCCGAAGACAGTCGCCAGCAGCGCTTTTTCCCATAGCTCCAGCCGGACGAGCTGGCCGCCCGCTTTGCCCTTGGAGTGGTGGCAGTAGTTCTCAAAAAACTCGAGGACGTGGTTTGCCCGGCGCGGGGAATAATAAAACTCGGAATCCGCGTTTTCAAGCTGCGCGACCACATGCCTGTAAGTCTTCTGCACCTTGAGGCTGACGACTTCGCGGCCGTCCTGTATGGCCTGCCAGTATTCGAGGATGGGGTTGTAGGTCGCCGGGTAGCGCGTGAGTTTCATTCCTCGTCACGCTCCCGGACAAAGCTTGCAAAGCCGTCGTCCTCCTGTTTCTGCGCGGTGTCCGGCTTCGGCAGGAGCGCCGTGAGCTGCTTGATGATCTTCTGGTAGTTCGCGTTTGTCGAGTTGTACGCCTGCCCGATCGGCCGGGCGCGGTCATAGGGCTCGAGCCGCTCCGACTGCTGGAATTTCTCCGTCCAGCCGTTTTCCCGCAGGTCGTCTGCCATGTCCTCGCACTCGATGCGCATAAAGGCCGCCTGATCGATGAGGCCTGCGACAGTCCCGGCCGCTTCCTTCGGCAGATTCCGGTAAAGCTTTTTCAGGCGTGCTTTCTCCGCGCGGATCCGCTGTTCTTTGGTTTTTTCCCGCTGATTCGCCACAGAAAACGCCTCCTTTTCGCGTGATTTTTGCCGTCTGTCCGCGCGTGCGCGTAGATTACTTATCACCGCGCTTTTGTAGGGGGGGCCTCGCGAACGGCCTGCGTATTCTTCCGAGGTAGGGCGTGCGGTGATCTAGCCGGCGCCCCGGCCTCGCGCGACGGGGGGGATCGGGTCTCCGGCGGCGTCGAAGAAAATTTTTTGCGTTAGAGATTTTGCGACGCCGTGCCCGTCAAACTGATCGTGGCAGTCCTTACAGACGTACTCGAGGTTGGAGTAGGACAGGCTGACGTCCGGGTCGGTAATGTTGTCCGGCGTGAGCGCCCGCTTGTGATGGACGATGTAGCCCGGCTTGTCCCGGCACTCTTCGCACAGCCCGCCGTCGATTGTCCGGCGGAACTTGATATACCCGGCGCGGCATTTCTTCCAGCGCCCGGACGCGTAAAAGCGTGCGGCCCATGGCTGCATCCTGTCCCCTCCAATTCTTCACGCTATCACTGTAGCACAGATTTTAGGCTCTGTTAGCTCAACTTTTGCGGTAGCCCATTGCCCGCGCTGCCTCGTAGACAAAGCGGCTGTACATCCGCTTGGCCGTGGATGTGCTCACGTGTACCTGTCTGGCAGCGGACTCCAGACTCTCGCGCGGCCAGATCCATGTATGCAGGCGCACGATCTCCAGCACATCGCCGCCGTCCCGCCAGGTCTGCGCGGTGTTGATGGCGGACTTGATCGCTGTGTAGTCCTCGTACTCTCGTGATGACAGGACGCGCACCGCAATGTCCTCGACGGCGCGGCCGGAGGATTGCCCGCCTGGCTGCGAGGAATAGCCCGGCGTGATTTTCTGCCGGCTCATATCCCGAACCTGTCGGCTCAGTTTCGGGTATTCGCCGATGGTGCGGCAGACATTTCCGTACCACCAGTATCTCGGTTTCGACATCTGTTCAGCTCCTTCCTTCTTCGTCGCAAAACTCAACACATTTACAAGGCTTAAAGAAGGCGGCTCCCGGTCCGCTTATGTGTCTCGTTTTTGGGATCCCATACATATTTGAAATATAGGAATCCATACTGCGTGGCTCTGGACTCGACGAGGATGTAGCCGCGCGGGGCGACTGGCGGGCGCGTCGGGCTGTAGTCCCGGACCGCCTCGGTCGCAGGCTCCGGCTCCGGCCGGACGCAGCTGCGGCTGGCCTTGTACCTGTGGCCGCCGAACTCCTTGCGCCAGTGGCCGTGCAGGTAGTTGGCCAACGCCGTGTAGTCCTGCCCGTGGTCGACCTTATTTCCATTCTCGTCCAGATAGTAGTTGTGCTTCCGCAGTGGCTTGCAGTCGATGACGCTGCCAAGGCCCCAGAGCCTGCCGAGCTCATCGGAAGGAATGCCGTCCGTGATCAGATGCAGGTGGAAGCGGTTGGTCGATTTGCCCCGGCCGTAGACGATGACGATCTTGGCCTCCGGATACCGGTAGACCACGCGGCGGTAGAAATTATCCCGGATCCTGCGCATCTCCTGCGCGGTATGTACCTCATGTTCGGGGTCGAGCGTAAGTGTGGAGTAATAGCTCGACGGGGAGAAGTTGGCGTTGACCAGCGCCGCGAACTTTGCAGCCGAGATCCTGGTGTTGAATTCCTCGCGTTCTTCCTGCGACTGGAACCGCGGCTTCTTCGGCCGGCTGGTCTTCGGATTCGTGCCGCCCGCCACCGTGTACACGATCTGCTCGCAGACCCTCCCGGAAAACTTCCGGCGCTTGTGTCTCTTTACCATATCTCCTCCTGCCTCGGTTTATTTCCCGAGGCTCGCAATGATGCCCTTTTCACATTCAGACAGCTCCCAGACGTGCGCGGCGGCTTTCTCGGCGGCAGCTTTCTCGGCGGCAGCTTTCTCGGCGGCAGCTCGGTTTGACAGCAGCAGCCCGCCACCAAAGATTTTCTTTCCCGCTGCGCGCTGACTGTCCAGCTTTTCAACGTACGTGCAGTCCTCGCGCTTAACCGCAAACTCTATACCGTAGTTCGCATATTTCTGCAGCATGGCTGTCGTCAGCACATGGTCCGGATATGTATATTTCGGCAGCTCCTTTTTTGTCTCCGCCTTAATCTGCCGCATCGCCCGCTCGACCGCTTTTCTGAGCGTCGGGGCGCTCTGCGCGATGTTTCCTCCGAAACTTGTTACAAACGCCGTGTGAACGACTGCGCCATTTTCATACGTGATGACTGCATCGCAAATGATATGGTTCATCCTCAGCACAACTGATCGGCTGGAGAACGCCGTGAGCGATGGCGCAAAAAGAAAGAACGCAATCCCTCTGTCTATGTAGAATTCGCAGATTTTTGAAAGAATCGAAAAAGGCGGGTTGTCCAGCACGACGCAGCCGTCCGGATAGTCAAAACGTTCATAGTCCCCACCCGGATAGAATGGCCGCACGATGCATGCCGGGTCAATCCCATATTCACTGCACGCCCAATCCCGGATCGCATCATAAACAAGCGGTGGCGTGTAGCAGTCGTCCGTTGTCTTTTTGGGTTTGAATTTCTCCGTGAACGCATCGTATTCCGGGTTGTCATCGAATAAGCATCCCTGTTCCCATTGCATGCTGTAGCCCTCCTTTGTTTTTTCTGCCCGCTCAAAGCGTGGCCGGAGATTCCGGCCATGCGTTCAACTGGCAGTCCCTTCTTCTGTGTACCCGCACGCCGTACACGTACACGTATCTGTCTTTTCGTCCCAGCGGCAGCAGCCCACAGCCCAACATTCCGGGCAGATTGGCCACGGGCCTTTTTTCCCGGCCGGATCTGGACCCGGTCCGATTGGTGTCTCGTCTCGCAGTGTAGCCGGAGACTTCGGCCACATTTCGTCAAGCAACGCGTCTATCCTGCTTTTCAGGATTCGCAGCTTAAAAAACACCAGCACGCCCAGCGCGATCCACTCCAACACAGCAGCGAGGCTCAGAATCTCAATGATCATTCTGCGCCGCCTCCAGTTCCTTGCGCTCCTGCATAAACCCGTGCAGAAACAGCTCCAGCAGAGCGGCGGCGCGGTTGGTCAGATTTGTGAAATCCTTTTTGCTGATCTGCAGTTTTCCGGTCGTAACAACCTCAGTCTCCGGTCGACCAATAATATCACTATTTAACATAGACAATCTGTGATAAACATTGCTGGTTTCAGAGTCAGACATATGGGATGCCATATCGCCATTCATAATGAGCTCAACATATTCGTTTACCTGCTGAATAGCGTCTAACGTTTTATGTTTATACCATTCTTCTCGAGTCATATTGTCTATCCTCCAAACGGCAGCTTCTTGGTATGGAATCCGGCAGCTCCCTTATGTCCTCCTCCGCCGTACTTCTTGCAAATCACACTGACATCTGCACTGGTCGAATACATACTGATGATCCATTCCTTGCCATTAAAAGCAAACGCGATGAAAGCGTCATACTTTCCATCAGGAAGCGACTTGAAATACTCGCTGCTGCAATTGCTGAGATTGAGCGCAAAGCACTTGAGTCCTTCAAACTCGGTCTCGAAGCCAAACCTCTCCAAATATCCCTTTGCCCAACCGTCACGGTATTCGAGCATATTTGCGCCTTTGATGACCATATATGTTTCAGGACACACTTCACGTGATTCTGTACGATTTAATTTCAACCATTCAGGGCTCTGCGGATCAAAGTCGCCGCAGTTGAATGCCGTGACAAAGCAGCGTGTCAGGTCACCGAACTCGAACTTCCAGACATCCCAGTCAGCAATCAGTTTTGTGAACAGCGGAGCATTCTCTGTCATCTTAAGATCAAACGGATGAACCTCACCGCGTCCGCCATTTGTCATATGCGTGAGATAGCAGTATGTCAGCATGCATCCAGCGATTCCATCATACCGGATACCGCGAATATCATGTCCAAAGTCCTTATAACGTTCGATCGCTGTCCTGTGATGATCGATCCAGGTGACATCCTGCGTGATCTTCAGCAGTTCCCGCATCTCATTCGGAGTGATCGAGTAATCCACAATATAAATCTGCTCGTCAGGCAGGATTGTATCCATCGGAAACGGTTTTTCATAGCTCATCTCGATGAAGTCCATAGTTTCCGTATGCGGTGCAAGACGAGTTCTGTAGTGCACCCAGAACCCGGCACACTTTCCGTCTGCATCATTATGATAAAAGCATTTCATTGATCGTCCTCCATTGGCTCATATGTAATCGTCGTATCTGCCTTCAAATTGTGATGATCTCCCGCCTTGACTGGCGGGCAAATTTGCGTTCCGGGCAGAAGCGGCACTCGGTGCAGCTCCAGGCTCCGCGGTAGTTGTTGCGCGTCGGGCATAGTGGGTTGTAACAGATCCCGGAGCCTGCCCGCTGCGGGCCGCGGCCGAATTTTTTCTTCTTCGGTTCGGCTTTTGGCTTTTTGGCTGTATCCCTCTTGGTGACGAGCGTGGCCGCGCGTTCTTTCCGGAAGCAGCCGCAGCTTTTTGCATGCCCGTTCCGGAGGTATCTGCCGTCCTTGCTGCAGATGGTCCCGCATTTACACTGGCAGATCCAGCGTGCCCTGTCTCCTTTTTTGCTGGTATCCCGCCCGATGACGTGCAAATATCCAAAATCCGTACCCGTCAGATCGACTACGTGTGACATTTCCATTCTCCTTTCGTCAGGGGCCGGTCTCCCGGCCCCTATGCAGGGCGGACTTGCACCGCCTGCGCCTGCGCGTCCCCCTGTCGCCGCAGACGAGCTGCCCTTGTCTGCTCAGGCAGCTTTATGAAGGAGGTAACACGATGCCGCCGGGCGATCCCAACACCCGGCGTGGGGTAACGTTGACGGTCCCTTCCGCGCGCACGTTCCACACGCGCTTTTTATCCCCGGCCCGCGGGCTTGAGGTTTCGCGGGCCGGGTGCAAAGCCGGGGTGATCCTCCCGCAGTCGTCTCATGGCGGAGCGGCCGCGGCCAAAGTCCGAAAAAAATATGGTCCCCGGCTGATTGCTGACATCAATCCTCGGGCCGGCTGATATCCTTGTGCCGCAGCCCGTCGGCGTTCTCGGTCAGCGGCAGTGCCTGCCGCCGCGCGTGCTCATCCGGGCTCCAGCCGCACCGCGCGCAAAGATCCGGCGCGAGCTTTGCATACGGACAGGCATTGCCCTGCTTCGGCAGCCCGCATGCCTCACGCGGGCTGCTCTCGTTTTTTTCTTCCGGCATGTTTAAATCTCCTGTATGTCGATTCCAAATTTTGACCGCATGAATTTCCGGTTCCGCAGATATTCCTTGGTCCGCGTTGCGGTCGACTTCACATCCTCGACAACCAGCTTGCCGCCGAATTTGTACGAAAAGTCCGCCGTGTACCGCACTGCGCGGATGCGCTCGCCAGTCTCGGTGATGTAACTCTCCTGCAAGGTGAACTGCGGTTGCAGGCGCAGATCGGAGATGATCCCGGCCCGAAGCATCACCATCAGCTCGTCATACCGCCGCGCCTCCTTCTGGCTGTCGAAGCGCAGCTCGCCGCGCGTATCCTTCCGGCTGCCGTACTTCGTCTTCCCATGGCTCCCCTTGTGAAGGGGAGCTGGCGCCGCAGTGCCTGAGAGGTCGATCTGCTGCCGTGCATAAATCTCCCGCATCCTCGGCGGCATGTCCGCCATGGATTCAAACCGCAGCCCGCTCATTCGGTCGCGCCCTTCTTCTCGCCCCGACTACAATAGTCATCCAAATCTGCTTCCTCGTACTTGTCGCACTTATAGCCTTCCATTACTCGTCTAAGACATTCATTCTCTGAGAACCGTTCTGCCTTGTGCTTCAAGCACCGATACGGATAAACGTAGTTCTTTCTGTATTCCAGATTTTCGCATGTAAAACAGCAATCCTGCATCAGCTTTCCTCCTTTCGCGCTCCCACGAGCAAACCGCAGTCCGCTCATTCCGTCACGCCTCTACTGCAAAATGAGTAATATTTCTTCTCAATCATTTGGTCGATGCAGCCTTTGTAACATCCGCGGTGGACCGTCCGGATATAGCCCCTGTGCCAGATCCATTTCCACCAAGGAAGCCGCCCCTTAAAATGAAAGTCATGCTCTTCATCCTTGTCCAGCCACATCCAATGTGGACAAGGGCATTCATTTAGAAAAGCTGGCAGGTACATGACCTTTATAGATGGATTTCGCAATTTTGCCTTCAGCATTTCGAGGAGGCAGTTACTATAAAACTCGCCCCTCCTTGCGCGTTTTCTGGTCATGTCGTTCCCTCCGTCGCCCGCTCGGCCTCAATGCAGGTATAGTGGCGACTGAAATAATCCCAATTTGTCACGCAGTCGCTTCCCGCATCGTCCGGCGTTGCGTCCTCGTAATCAAAGTAGATGTTGATGTTCTTCCCAAATGGCTCTATGCTGACGATTACTGCGGTTATTCGCACCGCTCGACCGTCCTCATCTGTCCAGCGTTCTCCCACCTTGCACGGCAGCACCACCACGCGCCCGTCCTTGTCGGCCTCGGCAAGCTCGCGGAGGCGGCTAGGCTCCACGCCCAGCGCCTGCGCTTTCCGCTCAATGCAATCATCCATTGTCCGCCCTCCTAAATCAGTAGAATGTGCTCTAGGCCCTCCTCAAGGTCACAGTTCTCGGCAAATCGTTTCGCATCGTCCTCCGTGTAAACGTTCGCCAAATCCTCACGCGCTTTTGCGATGCGATCACTTATGGTTTGAATCTCGGCATCCAATTCTGCAAGAATCGCAAACAGTTCAGCCTTTTTCTTTTCAATATCCATCCTTTATCCCCTCCAATGCTTTCTCCGCCGCTTCGCGGGTGAGAAATACGGTCTTGCCAAATCCGTTTAGCGCTACGCCATACTCCCGCCCTCTGGCGCCTATTGGCTCAAGGCCAATAAAGCCGATTTCATTGCCCATACCAATCCGCTTGACCTCGCACTCGCTTATATGCTTATCCATGTCCATCAAGGCGAACACCCGCTGGCCCACCTCGCACGGCAGCACGACCACGTGCCCGTCCTTGTCGGCCTCGGCAAGCTCGCGGAGGCGGTCAAACCCGCCGCACAACTCGGCAATGTCCTCGTAGGCCGCAAGTCGATCAACAAAATCCGCCTGGTACTGCACTCCGCTGAAATTTACCCGCCAGTATCCGTCTTTGAAATAAGTCAATCGTTCCATCGTTCTTCCTCCACATACCGCCAGCTCTGCGGCGGGCGGGTGATTGGCTTGGGTTTTGCCTTGAGCGCTACCTCTACCTCATTTGGCACAGCGTAAAATTCCCGCAGTTCGCGCGGGGTGTCGTAAATTTTAAGATCATCGATCTGCATGCCGTATCCGTGCTCCGTGCCCAGATACTTGTATATGTCCTCGCGGGTGAGTCCGGCATCCACTGTCGCCCATTTGGGGATCATGCAAAGCGGGTAGACCGTGCCGATCTTATTGCAAGTAAATTCCGCAACGACTTTCCCGTTGGCGGCCTCATATCCAAACGCCTCCGCCTGTTCGCGCTCATAGGCCGATTCCGCCGTAATAGCCGGCGCCCCTGCGTTGGCTTTCACCATGAGCGCCCCCTTTCCGCCTGCGGTACAGTAGATATAGCACTTAAACGGCACACCGCACTTCGGCGCGGTCTTGCGAATTTCGACCGTTTTACTCCCGTTCATGATCTTCCGAGCCCACTCAGGGCGGATGCTGATTAAAACAGCTTTATTCATGCTTGCCTCCTTCCGACGGCGCGTCCGGCAGCGGCATCCAGTGGGTGACGGTGCACGGCAAGGCCATGCACAGCCACGTCCCGGCCTCTTTGTGATAATTGCCAATATCAACGCCAAAGTACGGGCTATAAATCATGTAATTTATGAGCGTATTGTCTTCTTCGTTTTTCCACGCCTCCGGCAGCCTATCCTCCACGCTGATCCACTGCGGCACCTTCTCCCGCAGCGCCGCGTTCTCGGCGGTCAGGCGCTCGATCAGACTGGCGGCCGCGGTGGCTAAATGCTCGACGCACTCCCTATCTGGGAAAATCGGGCACATCCCACAACTTGAGCAGTCACTTTTGGCGCATTGCCGCAGCGCCTGCACGGTTTCCTTTTCTGTCATGGCGTATCCTCCTCCATTCCTCCCCATTGCTCCGCCATTGCCTTTGCGATTCCTGGGAATGTTTTACTTCGAATCTTCGCTCTATCCTTTCCAGGAGAAAGCCAAAGCAGTCTCTCTCGTTCACATTTTGGCTTTTCCAGGAACTCCTTTTTTACGTTTTCCGTTTCTTCCAGCATAGGAAGCCCTTTTAACCACAGGCAAGTGCTTTTCTCTTCTGGATGCCCAAACTGCCACGGGTGGATAATTTGGTCTGCCTTTCTGTACAGCGTAGACATTACGCTCACAGGATTTTCCACTGCTATTTTCGGCACATCACCCTCGACAAACCGCATGAAAAACGCTGCCGCTTCATATCTCAGGCTTAGTGGTTTCTTCCCTTCCGCAAACCATCTCGCGCCAGAAACAGACAAATGTGTGCATGGCGGATGTGCAATCAGCAAATCCCACTTCCCGACATCATGTTCAACACCGTCCATCGTGGTAATGATTCCGCCATTGATGGCTTTTAGCGCATCGCCGAGGATATGCCAATCCGGATGCCCGCCGGACGGCTCCTGAATGTCGCAGGAGTACGCCTCGTGTCCAAGCGAACGGAACGCCTTGCAGACTTCCTGCGATTCTTCGCAGGCTACGAGAACCTTCATACCAGCGCCCCCGGCCGGGTGTCCGGCGTGTAGTGGAGCTTGGTTGCGCGGGCGTTCTGATGGTACTCCGGGCGGGTGAATTTATAGCCCCAGTGCTTGGCGGCGGTAAAAAGGGCCGCATAGCCGTCCTCGGCGCGGACGGTCACTTTCTGGTCTCCATATGTAACGGAAAAGTGGTTCTGACCGGTATATCCGGCCTGTGCGATCACGGCTGGGCGCCGCGGCGCCCGCTCGCCGGGGGAATCGATGCTATTTCGCAATGTGTTTGCGCCTCCTTATCTGGTTGTCGGCATGGACCATCTGCTTTCCCGCTGCAAGATCGGGCTGCAGGCTGTCCCTGTCGCGGTGGTTTACATCGTAGATGTGGTTCCTGATGCTCTCATAGAGCGTCCATGTGCAGCACCCGGCGCGGCATGTGCCGCTTCGGTCCGGGCAGTTCCGGCCGCAGGGCGGCGGGATGGGCCGCATGCGCGGCGCAAAATAATTCACTCCGCTTCCTCCTGTACGTGCTGCAGCCATGCCGCGAGCTTTTGCAGCGCCGTCTCGCGCTGCAGCAGGTCTTCGACCGTGTCCCGGTCGACGCGCGGCATGCTCTGCAGGATCTCCCGGTCATTGGCGCAGTCATCGGCAAAGGCCAGGACGGCGTCGATGATGTCTGCCAGCTGATCCGGCCGGAGCTCTACCGGGATCTTTGGCTCGTCCTTCACCGGCTTCACAGGATCCCGTAGGTCGTCAGGCCCAGCGCGATCGCGCCGGTCGCGACGCATGCGTCGGTCATCTCTGCGTACCCGGCGATCACCGCCAGCACAAAGGCCGCGCCGCCCAGCCACACGCAGCAGGTCTTCGCCACCCGCCGCATGGCCTCTCGGTACCGCAGCTCCTCCAGCAGTCGCTCCTGCCGCTCCCTGGTCTCTTCCTCCGGCTCATACCCGAGCCGCTCCGCAAGGTTGGTTCTCATTCTGTCAACTCCTTCATCCATACCGGGCTGTCCTCCCGGTTCACGCAGTAGCGCATGGTTTCCTTGAATTCCTCGCCTATTCCCTGCTGGCAGAACGCGGCATAAAATATGTTCAGGATTCGCGCTGCAGCAGCGCTCAGTTCCAGCGCGTTGCCGGATAGCGCAGATACCGTTTTTTTGCCGTCCATGCCGATCTCGATGTGTAGCTTCCCGTTATCCATTGGTTTCCTCCTTCGTCTCCTGCATCCGCCTGACGAGCCGCGACAGACGGGCGTTTTGTGTAACGAGCTTCTGCGCGTCCAGGTCAAGCCCTTTTCGCTTCAGCCCGCCGATGATCTGCGCCGCCTGGCACTCACACACCATCGCCGCTTCGATCAGATCGTGCAGCTCCTGCGCATCCAGCGTCAGGTTGTAGGTCTTTACCTTCGCCATGGCTCAGTATCCCCCTTCGTGTTCCAGCAGCCAGTTTTTCAACTGCATCTGCGCGATTGCAAAACACAGTTCCGCGTCGCAGTCCTGGACGTTGACGAGTTCTTCGTCGTCCCCGTCGTAGGCGGTTCCCCTCCGCCACACCCGGACGCCCCAGTCCGTCACCTTGCTGTAGGTGATCTCAAGGTGCATAGGGTAGGCCGTCACCTTCTTTGCAAAAAACTTTAAAAAATCATCCACGGGGCTCCCTCCTATGTACGCGCCTTGCGGCGCGTTTAATTGCTGGCCGCGGGCAGACGCCCTTCGGCTGCGGCCCGCTCGAGGATCTGCCACGCCACGCGGCGGGCGGCCTGCCGGTTGGCCTCTTTCTGCTCCGGCGTCAGCCGGCGCAGGTAGTTGTCCGCGATATACGCCGTGCAGTTTGGAAAATGATACTCGGCCACGATGTGCGGCTCTTCGTCCGCGATCGGGTCATACGGCTTTCTCATGGTTCAGCCTCCTTTCGGCGTTAGTTTTTCCAGATTTTACAGTCTTACGCTTTTTACCCTTGTTCGGTCCCCGCCCACGTGGTAAGATGTTGGCGGGTGGTGCTTTTATGACTGATAAACAACTTAAAATTTGCGCCGCTGTCGTTCGCAAGCACAGGCTCGGCGACATTCTCGACGAAACCGGCTGTGGCAACTATCTGGTGCTCCAGGACGCTATGCCCGTTGGGGCGCTCAGATTCAATGACGATGCGTGCAACGACGATACCCTTGTGACGCTGGCCGACTTCGCGCAGGAGGAATATGACAAGCACATACGGGACGGCTCTCGTTATAAGCTCTCGCTCTTCTTTTCCTCCGCGGCCCTCATCATTTCCGTCATCGCGCTGCTCTTTTCGTCCAGCTCTCTTTTCGGCTGGCCGTTTACGCCCGCGTAAAGGCGATGATGGCGACGGCCAGCGTCAGCAGCGATACGATCATCGACGCGATCCCGATCACCAGCTGGACGATTGCCCGACGCTTGCGCGTCCGTTCCCGGTCGCGCGCTTCTTCCCGCGCCCATCTGGCGAGCTTTTCTTCCTTCGTTTCCATGCTCACATCCCCCTGATTGCCACGATCAGCGCGGCCAGCGCGACGATCATATTGACGATGGCGTTCCACAGCGCTTCGTGCCTGCGGTCCTGCAGGTCTTCCCGCCGCCATTCTTCCAGACGGCGTTCGAAGTCTTCCATGTTCACGCCTCCTTCCGCTCGTCTTTCTTGCTCTCCTGCGCCAGCATCATGCCGTAAGCGATATCGCTCAGGCGCTGGAGCTGTTCGTCGGTCAGATTCCCGGACTGTTTTTTCAGGTAGTCCATGACCTGCTTTTCCTTCTCGGACATTGTTCTCACCTCGCGTTGTCGCAACACTTTATTTCCGTGTTTTGTATTGTGACTACACTGTACCACCATTCTGATGTTTTGTCAATACATGTTTGCGAAATATTTTGCATATTTTTGTATTGACAATACATCCGTCGCGTGTATAATATAGTCATGAGGTGATTTCAATGACCATCAACGAGCGAATCAAAGAGATCCGCAGATCTTCCGGACTCTCTCAGACCGACTTTGCCGAACGTCTCGGCACGACCCGCGGCGTGATCACAAACCTCGAGGGTGAGAAAACAAGCCCTAATGAGCCGTTTATCAAGCTGATCTGCCGGGAGTTTAACGTGAATGAGGACTGGCTCCGCACTGGCGAGGGCGAGATGAAGCAGAAGCTGACGAGGAATCAGGAGATCGCCGAGTTCATGGGCGTCGTCATGCACGACCCGGACGACTCGCCGCGCAAGCGGTTTGTATCGATCATCAGCAAGCTCAGCGTTGACGAATGGCAGCTGCTCGCCGAGATCGCAAAAAAAATGGCCGAGGACGGATGACCGCCCTCGGCTCTTTTTTCTCTATGCAACCAGTCCGCGCAGGAAGCGCCAGACCAGATCGAGTTGTTCCGTCGTCGCAAGCCGCAGCATGCGGCGGATGTCCTGCAGGTAAAAACTTCGCGTCATCCTATCCATTCCCCCATTCTTCCACAAAAAGACCGTTCATTTTTTGTTCACTTTTCCGGTTGTGCTTTCTTCGGCGGTGGCTTACAATATTTGTAGGTTCCTTTTCCTGACTCGCATGATTATATTAGAACATACGTTTGATAATTACAATTATGAGAGTCTACAAAAATTTACATATATTTTTGTGAGGATAGCTATGTATATCAACAAAGAGCATCCTAACCCGTGGACTGAGCTTTGGGATTTCCAGCTCGTCGGTTCTTCTTTTAACGGCGACACCGGCGTATCCCGTCAGGCTACGCTCCGCCGTGCCGCGAAAAAGCAAGCCGAATTTGAGTCTGTCATTGTTGGCCTGGAGCGGTATGAGTTCGATGGGAACCCGGCATACCGTGTCTTTTTTGACGGCCGGGAGGCTGGAAACGTCCCAGCTGACGTTGCGCTGGAGCTCGCGGAAATGGAGTCCGCCGGATATCTCGTTGACGGTGAAGACTGTGATGTCTATGGTGGCCCGGAGGACGATTTCCCGGATAAAAAGTACGGTGCCCGCTTGTACGTCAGAGTCTGGCGGCAGCCCACCACCGCCGAGCGTGAGGCTTCTTTTGCCAAGCTCGCTGCGCAAGCAGCGGCCGAAAAAAAGCAGCCGGAGCAGCCAGCCGGGTCTTCGCTTTCCGCACCTCGGCAGCAGACGCCGTGCGATGACGGGGACCAGCCAGAGCCGCCGCCCGAGTATCCACCCCATGCCGAGCCCGGGCGGCAGGAGACTCCTCCGTCCGATGCGCCGGTCAACGATAAGCCTATATATCGCTGCTGGTGGTTCTGGCCATGTGCACTGCTCATGCTCTGCGGCCTTGCCGCTATGATTTACGGACTTTTCTTGTATCGATCTGCTCCGGTTGCAGCGTCCGTTCCTCCTTCCTCCGCTTCTGTCTCTTCCTCGTCCGAAGATACGGGAAAATCCGAGGACACGTTTGTCCTTCCCGACCCAATCGTCTACTCCGGAACCAGCGACGACTATTTTGATATCGAACCGTTTGACTCGCTTTACTATTTCGAGATCTCCGGCAATGGCAATTCGGAGTATTTTGGCATCATCGGCTATGACGTCTACGGAAATCGCACAGAGCTTTTTGTCAACACCACGGATCCCTATTCCGGATATGTTCTTGATCCCGGTCAGGATACCCGCTCACTTGAGGTCAAGGCGTCCGGCGCATGGTCTGTCAAGATCCGCTCGCTTTATGACTGCCCGCTCCTGACTTTGGGAGAAGGATATAGCGGCATTGGCGACGATGTGCTTCTCCTCCCGCTCGACTGTACCGCCGCAGATATCCGCGGCAACCAGGCATCCGGCTACTTCGGCGTCGAGACATACGGCAAGGGCCACGATCTGCTTGTCAATACCACTGACCCTTACAGCGGGATCGTCCGCCTTGACCGTGATGCAACGGTCATGACGATCCACGCGACCGGCAGTTGGTCCGTCACCATCCGTTGAGATTCGCCCGCGCCGGCGGCCGAACAACGGCGCGGGCTTTTGCTTGCGCAGGCGACCGGGAGCCGTCCTTGCGCTTCCAGCGTATGCCTGTTTTTCGTTTTCAGCAACTACCAGTTATGAGAATTTATGAGATTTTTTGAGAAATCCGCATTTTCTGGATTCTCATTTTTGGAAAGGATCGTGGAAACCTTGGAAACCTGTGAAAATCGCATCCGTTCAGAGCGTTTGTCTCGCGGCATGACGCTGAACGAGCTGTCCGACGCCTCCGGCGTTTCCGTCGCCAGCCTCTCGCGCTATGAGCGTGGCTGCGACGTCCCTTCGTCCGCTCTGCACCGGATCGCGGACGCGATGGACACGGACAGCGCCGTGCTGCTGGACCAGCCGGATAAAATGCCGCGCATCGCCGAGCTTGAGCTGCGGCTCAAGCATGCTAAAGCGATCATTTCCAAGCAGGAACAGATCATTTGCCAGAAGTCCGTCGAGGCGCGGCGCAAGGATGTTTTGATCTGCGTTCTGGTGTGCATCGTTCTCGTCGCGCTTCTGTCGCTCCTTGTCGACCTTTGTAATCCCAATATCGGCTGGCTTCGCGCCTCCGCGCTTGCATCCTTTTTTCCCGTATAACCGCCTTCCGCAGTGGTGAAAATCTGCTTATGAAATTTACATCTACCTGGAAAATCGCCGACCCGCTCGCGCAGTACATCATTTACCTGCGCAAGTCCCGGAAGGACATGGAGGCCGAAGCCCTCGGCCAGACCGACACGCTCAAGCGGCATCGGGCCGCGCTCTTATCGCTGTCGGAAAGCCGCGGGCTGAACGTCGTGGAGATCTGCGAGGAAGTCGTGACCGGCGACTCCATCGCTGTCCGGCCGGAGGTGCAGAAGGTCCTGCAGCTCGTCGAGACCGGGAACTATGCTGGCGTCATCGTCATGGAGGTCGAGCGTCTGGCGCGCGGTGACACCATCGACCAGGGCATTATTGCGCAGACCTTCAAGTATTCCAACACGAAGATCATCACGCCGAACAAGATCTATGATCCAAACAATGAGATGGACGAGGAATACTTTGAGTTCGGCCTTTTTATGTCCCGGCGGGAGTATAACACCATCAAGCGCCGCCTGTCGCGCGGCAAGGAGGCTTCTTTGCGCGAGGGCAAATGGATCTCCGGAAAGACGCCCTTCGGCTGGTCGCGTGAGAAGCTGCCGAATGACAAGGGCTACAAGCTCGTCCCGCACCCGGAGCAGGCCCCCGTCCTGCAGCAGATCTACAACTGGTACACCGGCGAGGGCTGCGCGCGCATCGGCGCGAAGGCGATCTCCACGCGGCTGAACAGCCTCGGCGTCCCGACCAACTCCGGCAGCTTCTGGCGCGCGGACTCTGTGCTGGATATCCTGCGCAATCCGGCAAATGCGGGCTGGATCAAATCCGGTGGCCGACCGGAGACGAAGCGAATTGTCGACGGCGCTGTCGTCGTCAGTCGCCCCCGCACCCGGCAGGAGGATCTGAAGCTTTATAAAGGGCTGCACGACGGCCTGATCTCGCAGGAGCAGTACGACAAGGCCGTCGCTCTGAGCTATTCCAGCGCCAGCCCGCGCGGCAAGGGCGCATGGGGGACCGTGACGAGCCTCGCCGGGCTCGTCCGCTGCGACCAGTGCGGCCGCGTGATGGTGCGCCGTCCGTCGTCCGGTGGCCGCCGTGATACGCTCCTTTGTCCCTCCTACGGCTGCACGACCGTCAGCGCGTGGTATGATGATGTTGAGGACGCCGTGCTGGATGCTCTGCGTGGCTGGCTGCGCGAGCTGGAGCTCGGTGAGGCCGCTGCGCCAGATGACACGCCCATGCGCACCGCGCTCGAGTCCTCGATCGCCGCCGACCGCAAGCAGCTTGCCAAGCTGGAGGCGCAGGAGGCCCGCGCGTATGAGCTGGTCGAGACCGGCGTCTATACGCCGGAGATCTTCCTCCAGCGCTCGCAGGCGCTCGCCGCCGACAAGCAGACCATCGTCGACCGCATCGAGGCTAGCCAGACCACGATCCATGAGCTGGCCCGTGCCAGACAGGCCCGCGCCCGTCTGGCCCCCGCCGTCCGCCGCGTCCTCGAGACCTACCCGCTCGCCGCATCCCCGCAGGAGAAAAACGCCCTCCTGAAAACTGTCCTGCAGAAGGTTCTCTACCATAAACAGACCAAATCCTACACCAAATCCGGCAGCGACATGCACGTCACCCTCTACCCCCTCGCGGATTGATGGTTATACATTTATTCGGTACGCATGAATG
>CDZD01029567.1_pt1 | contig 33574 bp, 22 predicted proteins | sample 554771 | NCBI WGS metagenome assembly CDZD01 (sample SAMEA3182069, study PRJEB8094) | gut metagenome | biome: human; feature: gut; material: Stool; isolation source: human stools | place: Canada | collected 2011-11-08
CCGGCGTCATCCACGGAACGCTTTCAAAGGACGGAACGAACGCTTTTATAAGGCGGAACCGAAACGGGGGATGACGAGAAACAGGAGCGGGCCGTTCCGCCCACGGCGTCCGATTGGCGCCGATTCGCACCCCGAAGGACAGGGAGGGGGGACGGACGGGCGATCTGGACGCACGCCGGCGTCATCCACGGAACGCTTTCAAAGGACGGAACGAACGCTTTTATAAGGCGGAACCGAAACGGGGGATGACGAGAAACAGGAGCGGGCCGTTCCGCCCACGGCGTCCGATTGGCGCCGATTCGCACCCCGAAGGACAGGGAGGGGGGACGGACGGGCGATCTGGACGCACGCCGGCGTCATCCACGGAACGCTTTCAAAGGACGGAACGAACGCTTTTATAAGGCGGAACCGAAACGGGGGATGACGAGAAACAGGAGCGGGCAAGCTTGCCCGCTCCTGTTTTCCGCTTCGAAGGATTCCCCGTTGCCGGCTTTTCCAGAGAAAAGCGGGGCGCACCGCCTGCAAAGGCGACGCGCCCCTTCCGTCCTGCCCGGTGGACCGGAGCCGCTCAGCCCCAGAGCAGCGAGAGCGCGGGGACGACCTGCTTTTTGCGCGAAATCACGCCGGGCAGGTACGCGCCGTGGTTGACGACGCGGACGTTGAACGCCTGTTCGACCGTATCGATATCGCCGACCACGAGCAGCTCGGTGCCGACGCGCAGCACATCCGTGAGCATGAGCAGCAGCGTATCGTATCCCTTTTCCTGCTGTTCGCGCTCCATGACGGCCAGCAGCGCCTCCCGGTTGGCGTTGAGGTCGAGCGAGTCGAGGCAGATGACCTGCCCGATGCCGAGGAAGTGCCCGGCGATCTGGAATTTTTTGAAATCGGAAAAGAGCAGCTCCTCCGGGTTGTGGTTGCCGGCGGCGGACACGGAGAAGATCTCCTGCCCGAGCGCCTCGAGCGAGAGCCCGGCGCGGCGGGCCATGCGTTCGGCCATGGTGCGGTCCTTGTCCGTGCTGGTGGGCGACTTGAACAGGATCGTATCCGAAATGATGCCGGCGGCGAGCAGGCCGGCCAGCTTGGGGCTGGGCATGACGCCGTGCTCCTGGAACATGGAGGTGACGATCGTGCACGTGCTGCCGACCGGCTCGTTGCGCATGTACACCGGCCCGGCGGTCTGCACGTCGGCGAGGCGGTGGTGGTCGATGATCTCCATGATCTCCGCCTGCTCCAGCCCGGCGACGGATTGCGCCGTCTCGTTGTGGTCGACGAGCACGACGCGCTTGCGGTTGGGCCGCAGCAGATGATAGCGCGAGAGCGTGCCGACCACGCGGTCGTTCTCGTCGAGGATCGGGTAGCTGCGGTAGCGTGTGCGCAACGTGGTGTCGCGCACATCGTCGAGATAGTCGTCGAGGTGGAAGGTGACGAGGTTGTCCTTCTGGCACAGGCGCGAGACCGGGACGGACTGGATGATCAGGCGCGCCGCCCGGTATGCGTCGAACGGCGTACCGATCACGCAGGTGTCGCCGCCGGCGGCGGCCAGCTCCCGGTCGACCGGGGCCTCGCATACGATGACGCAGGCGGCGCCCGCCTCCATTGCGGCGCGCACCGCATCCGGCTGGTCGCCGCAGAGCACGATGGCCCCGGACGGAATCGGCCGTGCGGCGGCGCCCGGCAGCGCAACGACCAGCTCACCGGACAGCTCGCCCGGCTGCGCGCCATCGCAGAACAGCCGCCCGTCGAGACTTGAGAGCAGGTTGAACAGCGGGATGCCGGTCACGGTCGCGTCGGACACGAAGTGCATCTCATACGCCGCGATATCCGAGGTGGTCAGCATCCCGAACAGGCGCCCGTCCTCCGTGGCCACCGGCATGGATTCGATATGCCGCTCGTTGCCCTGCATGAGCTCCCAGGCATGGTGTACCGTCACCGCGCCCGAGAGGACGGGCGGGGTATCGTAGTCGAGGTCGCGCACCTGCGTGCGCACATCGCGCAGCAGCGGCGGCGGCGCAAAGCCGAACTTGTCCAGCACGAGCTGCGTCTGGTCGCTGATCTCGCCGATGCGGGCGGCCATGTAAGACCGTTCGCCAAGCGCGTTGCGCAGCGACGCATACGCGATGGCGGAGACGATGGAGTCGGTATCCGGGTTCCGGTGTCCGGTCACATAAATGGGTTCCACGGGTCTTCTCCTTTTTCACAATTTTGCGACATGGCAGAGGCGCACAGCGCCTGGCCACGCCGGCACGCCGGGTTTTCAGCGGGCGTGGAAATCGGACCCGGATCGGAACGGGAAGCGCCGCCGCCGATCCGGGTGTGTGCTATCTTACACCATAATCGCATCCGGCGCAACCCGGCGCCGCTCAGAGCCGCATGGCCACATCCCAGGCGCCCCAGATGACGGTGCGCAGGTTGCCGACGGCCTTTGCGTCGCCGACCAGCCGGATGCGGCGGCCGTTGGCCGGGAGCGGCGCCGGCGCATAACCGACGGAGAGGATGACGCTGTCAGCCTCGATCTTGAATGCGCGGCCATCCCTGCCGACGGCCGTCACGCCGTCCTCGAGCACCTCGCCGAGCCGCGTCTCCAGGTGGACGGGCACGCGATTGGTGCGGAAAAAGTCCCGCAGATAGCTGGCGTTGGCCAGGCACACGCCCCGTACGGCGATGAGGTCGTCCTTCATCTCGAGGATAACCGGTTCATGGCCCTTGCCGTACAGGTCGTAGGCGATTTCACAGCCGGTCAGCCCGCCGCCGACCACGACGACGCGCCGGCCCACCGGGCGGCCGAGCAGGTAGTCCACGGCGTCCATCGCGCGGGAAATGCCGCGCACCGGCAGCTTGCGCGCCTGCGCGCCCGTAGCGACGACGACCTCGTCCGCATCGAGCGAGGCGACGTCGCGCACCTCGGTGTTGAGCCGCACCGTGATGCCCGGCTGCGATGCGACGGCGCGGCGATACCAGGCGATGAGCGCCCGGTCCTTCTCCTTGAACGAGGGCGCCGCCGCCGCGATGAACACGCCGCCCAGCCGGTCGCTCTTTTCATAGAGGGTGACGCTGTGGCCGCGCTGCGCCGCGACGAGCGCCGTCTCCATGCCGCCGATGCCGCCGCCCACGACGGCCACGCGCTTGCGCCTGGCCGCCGGTTCGATGCGGTACCGGCCGCGCTGCATGGTCGGCGGGTTGAGCGCGCAGCGGGCCATGTGTCCGGCGTCGTAAAGGCTCTGGTCGTTGGCCACGCCGCGGTAGTGCGTGAGGTTGAAGCAGCCGTTGTGGCAGCAGATGCAGGGCCGGATCTCCTCCAGACGGTTTTCGAGGAGCTTGGTGACCCACTCCCCGTCGGCAAGGAACTGGCGCGCCACGCCCAGCGCGTCGATGCGGCCCTCCGCGATGGCCTTTGCGCCAACGGCAGGGTCCATGCGCCCGGCGCAGACGACCGGGATGTCCACAAAGCGCCGGATGTGCGCGACTTCCTCGAGGTTGCAGTTCTCCGGCATGTATTGCGGCGGGTGCGCCCAGTACCAGGCGTCGTAGGTGCCGTTATCGGCGTTGAGCATGTCGTAGCCGGCGTCCTGCAGATAGCGGGCGGCGCGCTCGCTCTCGGTCAGGTCGCGCCCGATCTCCTCATAGGTTTCCCCGGGCAGCGCGCCATAGCAGAAGTCCTTGGTTTTGGAAACGACCGAATACCGCAGCGAAACCGGGAAATCGACGCCGCAGGCGGCCTTGATCGCCCGCACGATATCCGTGGCGAAGCGGTAGCGGTTTTCGAAGGAGCCGCCGTATTCGTCGTCGCGCCGGTTGGTATACGGCAGCGTGAACTGGTCGAGCAGGTACCCCTCGTGGACGGCGTGCACTTCGACGCCGTCCACGCCGGCGTCCCGGCACAGGCGGGCGGTTTTGGCAAAACCGTCGACGATCTGGCGGATCTCATCCGTGGTGATCTGGCGGCAAACGACCTTGTCCGACCAGCGGGAGGGCAGCTCGCTCGGGCTTGCGGACTGGTACTGCACGTCGACAAACGGTTTGCACAGCGCGCGCAGCACCGGATTGTTGTGTACGGCGACCAGCGGCGTGGTGATCGCCCACGAGCGGCCCATGCCGGCCGTGATCTGCACGAACAGCTTTGCGCCGGTGCGGTGGATCTGCTCCATGAACGGTTTGAGCTGCTCGAACATGCGCCGGTTCTGCCAGAGCCACCGGCCGCCCATGGTATCCCGGACCGGCGCGATACCGGGGATGATGAGACCGACGTTTTGTTTCGCCCGGTCGAGGAAGAAGGCGGCCGCTTCCTCGTCGAAATGGTTTGGTTCCATCCAGCCAAACAGCGACGTGCCGCCCATCGGGCAGAGCACGATGCGGTTTTTGATCTCCACCGCGCCGATCTTCCACGGCGTGAACAGCGGGGCGTATTCCTGGTTCATTTTCACCATTGCCTGCGCTTCCTTTCCTCATGATCTGCTGTGCGGCGTCTTCCGGGCGCCGGACGGTCACGGCTGCCGGGCAGCGGCGCGGTAATCCCGCGGCGTTTTTCCCATATACCGCTTAAAGGTTTTGCAAAAGTAGTTCGGGTCCGGTATCCCGCAATGCGCGCCCACGGCCTGCACCTGCAGGTCGGTGGAGGCGAGCAGGTAGGCGGCGCGGTCGATGCGGCGGCGCGCCACATAGTCGGTCAGCGTTTTGCCCGTTTCCCGCCGGAACAGGAGCGACAGGTAGCCCGGGCTGACGTTCAGCTGTTGCGAGAGCGCGCGCAGGCTGAGGTCGGCCGTCAGGTCCGCGTCCACGCACAGGATCACGTCCCGCACCGGCGCAGAATGATACGGCATGGCGTGCGCGTTGACCAGCTCGCAGTACGCCTTCACCATCGAAAGGAACAGCCGCCGCGCCTGCGCGGCGGAGCGCAGGCCCTCGATGCGAAGGGCAAACTGGCGGGAAAGGCCGTCGATGTGTACCGGATGGACGTTTCCCTCCTCGGCCGCCTTGCGCAGCAGCGTGTTCATGATGATGGCGTAGTTTTTGAAATTGCGCAGCGGGTCCGGCGTGCGGCTCTCCATTGCGGACGAACCCGCCATGGCGACCAGGCGCAGCGCCTCCTGCGTCCGCCCGAGCGACACGGCGCGCAGAAGCCGCCCCTCGTAGGCATACCGTTCTTCGAGCAGCCGCGCTTCAAACGGCTCGGTGGACTGCACGACGGCCGGCTCGGCGACGGGCGCGGCGGCAAGGTCGAGATGCTGCAGCGAAAAGGCGTCCGGCCCGCCGAAAAGCGCTTCGCCGAGCGCGGTCACGATCGCTTCCATGACGCCGTCGCGCAGTTGCGCCAGGCTGCAGTAGTAGCGGCGCAGCGCGGGCAGCAGGCGCGGGGGCAGGCGCAGCCGGTCGAGCAGCGGGATGATCGCCTCGTCGCGCATCTCCCCCTCCAGATACGGGCCGAGCAGCAGCGCCTCCGCCCCGCCCGGCAGCAGCGCGCCGGCATAGCGGCAGGCAAGGCCGTCGGTTGCCAGATAGACGGTTTGCGGTTCGAATCCGGATACGGCCGGGAACGGCGGCAACCCCGCGAGGCGGCGCAGGCCGAGGTCGACCTCCGGCGGTGAATCCGGCGCAAAGCGCAGCATCTGCACGTTGAGCCGGCCAAGCAGCCGCTGCAGGAATCGGAGCTCGTTTTCATAGTCCATGGGCGCCAGCCTCCATCTGCAAATGCCCGCCGTGCGGGAGGGGATTGGTCGGGGAAGGGAGAAAGGGCGGCAATGCCGAAAAGGCATGAAAATTATACAAATAAACGAATGTTTTTTACTATCTGTACGAGAGACATCTTTATTATACTGTATTTATCCCAATCGCGTAACCCCCGATTTTATGCGCATTTTGTGCATTTCTGCCGCCCTGCGGCGCAACGGTCCCTGCGGATTCGACCGGCCCCGTGCCGGAACCATACACAACCACGCCACACGAAAAGGAGGACCCACAAAAATGGAAGGCAAACCGACCGCTATCCACCGTCCGTTCGGTATGCGGGACAACCTTGCCTATGCCGCCGGCGACTTCGGCTGCAACATGAGCTTTGCGCTCAAGGGCACGCTGGTCATCTTCTGGACGCAGTACATGGGCATGAACTCCCTGCTCTATGCCGCGCTGCTGCTGGTCGTCCAGGTCTGGGATGCGATCAACGACCCGCTGATCGGCGCGCTGATCGACGCCGACCACCGCAAGTACCGGATCGGCAAGTTCAAGACATACATCCTCATCGGCTCGATTGGCCTCGTGGTGGCCGGCTCGCTGTGCTTCATCCCGTGGCCGAGCGCGCCGGACATGGCCAAGAACATCCTGTTCGTGGCGGGCTACATGATCTGGGATGCGTTTTACACCGTGGCGAACGTGCCGTACGGCTCGTTGCTGTCGCTGATCTCGGACGATGCGGGCGAGCGCGCGTCGCTCTCCACCTGGCGCAGCATCGGCGCGCTCGTCGGCCAGGTCGCCACGATGGTGCTCATCCCGCTGCTGATCTACGATGCGAACCAGAACATCATCGGCACGCGCGTGTTCGTCGTCGCGCTGATCATGGGGGCGATCGGCTTTGCCGCGTTCCAGTTCATGATCCGCAACACCGAGCAGCGCGTGGACGTGGAGCCGTTGCAGAAGAAGGACGCCCCGAAGTTCAACGTGTTCAAGGCGATGGGCAACTTCATGCGCAACCGCGCCGCTCTTGGCGCGACCATCGCCGCGATGGGCATGTTCATCGGCATGCAGGGCGCCACCGCCGCCGTGACGGTGCTGTTCCAGTCGTACTTCAAAAACGTGCAGCTCTCCGGCGTCGTCCAGATGTTCGCCATGCTGCCGATGATCGTCTTTGCGCCGTTCATCCGCCGCCTGTCGGTCAAGTACGGCAAGAAGGAGATCTCCGCGGCCGGCTCGCTCTGCAGCGTCGCCGCCTGCGTGTTGCTGCTGGTGCTGCCCATCACGCCGAACACCGTGGGCATGGCGCTCTATGTGGCCTGCCTGCTGCTGTACAGCCTCGGCGTAGGCGTGTACAGCTGCGTGAGCTGGTCGCTGATGGCGGATGCCATCGACTATAACCAGTGGCGCTTCGGCGTGCGCGAGGAGGGGACGGTCTATTCGCTCCACTCCTTCTTCCGCAAGCTGGCGCAGGGCCTCGGGCCGTCGCTCGTGCTCGTCATCATGGTGGCGCTCGGCTACGTGGAGGAAAACCAGGGCGCGCAGACGGCCGCCGTGGCGCTCAACATGCGCTATCTGGTCGCCGGGCTGTACCTGTTCAGCGCGGTGATGCAGTTCGTATCGCTGGCGTTCATCTACAACATCGACAAGAAGATGCTCGCCCAGATGAACGCCGAGCTGGAGGCGCGCCGCGCTGCGGAAGCCGCCGAGGCGGCCACAGAAGACGCCGGGACGGCCGCAGAAGACGCCGGGGCGGCCGCGGAAGACGCCGGGCCGGCCGCGGAAGACGCCGGGCCGGCCGCGGAAGACGCCGGGACGGCCGCGGAAGACGCCGGGCCGGCCGCGGAAGACGCCGGGCCGGCCGAACAGTGAGAAAAGGGGGCGGAGCAATATGAAGCACGAAACCATACGGCCGAGCGGGCGCGACGTCCGGCCGCTCAACGACCGGTGGACGTTCACAAAGCCCGGCCAGCGGAGCCGGACCGTCCGGCTGCCGCATACTTGGAACGCCGAGGACGGGCAGGACGGCGGCAACGACTATTTTCGCGGCGTTTGCCGCTATGAGCGCCGCATCGACCGCAGCGAGCTGCCGGCCGGCGAACGCGTCTATCTGGAATTGCAGGGGGCGAACGCCTCTGCGGATGTGACGCTCAACGGCAGGCTGCTTGCGCACCACGACGGCGGATACTCCACGTGGCGCGTGGACCTGACCGGCGCGCTTGCGGACGACAACGTGCTCGTCGTGGAGGTGGACAACGGCGTGAACGACCGCGTCTACCCGCAGATGGCGGATTTCACCTTCTACGGCGGCCTGTACCGCGAGGTCAGCCTCATCGGCGTACCCGCCTCGCACTTTGACCTCGATTATTTCGGCAGTCCCGGCGTCGCCGTCACGCCCGCGCTCGCGGGGGACGATGCGGAGGTTTCCGTGCGCGTGTGGCTCACGGATGCGCAGGCGGGACAGACGCTGCGCTACACCCTGCTCGACGCCACGGGCGACGCCGTCGCCGAACGGGTCGTCCCCGTGGAGCAGCGCGAGGTTGCGCTGCGCATCGCGGGCGTGCATCGCTGGCATGGCCGCAGGGACCCGTACCTGTACACCGCCCGCGTGGCGCTGCTCGACGGGGAAGCCGAGCTCGACTGCGTGAGCGCCCGTTTCGGCTGCCGCACGTTTGAGATCGACCCGGAGCGGGGCTTCCTGCTCAACGGCGAGGCGTATCCGCTGCGCGGCGTGTCCCGCCATCAGGACTGGAAGGGCCTGGGCAACGCGCTGCTTTTCGAGCACCACCGCCGCGACATCGACCTCATCTGCGAGCTCGGCGCGACCACCGTGCGCCTGGCCCACTACCAGCACAGCCAGGCCTTTTACGACCTGTGCGACGAGCGCGGCCTGGTCGTGTGGGCGGAAATCCCATATATCTCCAGGCACATGCCCGCCGGCCGGGAGAACACGCTCTCGCAGATGCGCGAACTGGTCGTGCAGAACTACAACCACCCGTCCATCGTCGTGTGGGGCCTGTCCAACGAGATCACCATGAACGGCGAGAACGATCCCGATCTGCTGGAGAACCACCGCCAGCTCAACGAGCTGTGCCACGGCCTGGACCCGACGCGCAAAACGACCGTCGCCGTGGTGTCGATGTGCGACATCCACGCCCCGTATCTCGACATCCCGGACGTGGTGTCCTACAACCATTACTTCGGCTGGTACGGCGGCGATACGGACATGAACGGCCCGTGGTTTGACAACTTCCACGCGCAGCGGCCCGCACTGGCCGTCGGCATCAGCGAATACGGCTGCGAGGCGCTCAACTGGCATACCTCCGACCCGCAGCAGGGCGATTATACCGAGGAATACCAGGCGCATTATCACGAGGAACTGATCCGCCAGATCCGCGAGCGCCCGTACCTCTGGGCCACGCATGTGTGGAACATGTTCGACTTCGGCGCCGACGCGCGGAACGAGGGCGGCGAGAACGGGCAGAACCACAAGGGCCTTGTCACGTTCGACCGCGCATACAAGAAGGATGCATTCTATGCGTACAAGGCGTGGCTGAGCGACGAGCCGTTCGTCCATCTGTGCGGCAAGCGATATGTGGATCGCGTGGAGGACGTCACGCGCGTGACCGTCTATTCAAACCAGCCCGAGGTGGAGCTGCTGGTCAACGGCAAGCCGTTTGCCCGCCAGCAGGGCGATCTGTTCTTCCGCTTCGACGTACCCAACGTCGGCCGCACCCGCCTGACCGCCGTCGCCGGGCGCTGCCGCGACGAGGGCGAGATCCGCAAGGTCGCCAAATTCAACGAGAAGTACCGCCTGCGCGAGGCCGGCGCCGTGCTCAACTGGTTCGACGTTACCGCCCCGGAGGGATACTTCTCGCTCAACGACAAGGTCGGCGCCATCCTCGCCGCGCCGGAGGGCAAGGCCCTGTTTGAGCAGCTCCTGGCCAAAATGGGCGAGGGCAGGCAGGAGTTCGCCGGCTTCCAGCTCAACAAGGGCATGATGCGCATGATGGGCGGGTTTACCGTGCTGCGCCTGACCGGGATGCTCGGCATGGCCGGCATCAAGCTCACCAAGGAGCAGCTCCTGTCCCTCAACGAACAGCTCAACCGCATCCGCAAGCCGTGATCGGTTAGCGGCTGCACCTGCGCAGGCCCCCGGCAGGTGCCGGGGGCCGTTGCGTCGCCGGCCCTGCGCCGCCCCCACGGGCTGCGCCCGCCGTTTCGCGCCCGGGCAAGGAGCGGGGCGGAAACAGCGGCGGGACGGCGACGCAGGCAGCGAGGCGGCCGGGGCTGCCGGAGGCGGGCCGGGGCCGCGATCATGCCCCCCTAAGCGGCGTCCGGCGGGAAAGCCGGGCGCGCGACGGACCGAGCGCGGCAACCCTGTTGACAAACGGGGGAAAATGGGCTATACTCTAACCCAATCGAATAGCGATCAAAAAGGCAGGGAAGGAAAGAGTAGGCGTTTTTCCGCCGCAAAGAGAGCCCCGGTTTGGTGGGACGGGGCGGGCGGGTAGCGATCGAACATGGCTCCGGAGCCGCGCACCGACCGCCGGGCGACCGGCATAGGCTGCGACGGGCGCGCCCGTGACAGCGCAGGGGTATCGCCGGCATTGGCCGTGCGGCCGTACTCCACGAGGCGTCCGCCGCGAGACGGGCGCGAAACAGGGTGGCACCACGAACAGCGCAACTGTATCGTCCTTGATGAAGGGTTCATCGGGGGCGTTTTCTTTTGCTGGCGCATATGGAGCGCGACAAACGGCAGGCGCAGCCGGCAGGGGCCTGCGTACAGGCGGGCGGCGGCGCGCGACGGGCCGAAACCGGGACGGGAGGTTAACAGGAAGCGGCATGGAAACGGATACGATTATTGAGATTACGGGGCTGAGCAAAACGTTCGGCACGGGCGAGGGCGCGGTCACGGCGCTGTCGGATATCAACCTTTCCGTGCGGCGCGGGGAGATCTTCGGCATCATCGGCCTGTCCGGCGCGGGCAAGAGCACGCTGGTGCGCTGCATCAACCTGCTCGAAAGGCCGACGGCCGGCAGCGTTGTCGTGGACGGGGCGGACATGACGTCGCTCGCCGAGGTGCAGTTGCGGCAGGCGCGCCGTTCCATCGGGATGATTTTCCAGAGCTTCAACCTGCTCATGCAGCGCACGGCGGAGCAGAACATCTGCTTCCCGCTGCTGCTTGCCGGCACGCCGCGGCGCGAGGCGAAGCGCCGGGCGGCCGAACTGCTGGAGATCGTGGGGCTGGCCGACCGCGCGGATGCATACCCGGCGCAGCTCTCCGGCGGGCAGAAGCAGCGCGTGGCCATCGCGCGCGCGCTGGCAACCAACCCGAAGGTGCTGCTGTGCGACGAGGCGACCAGCGCGCTCGACCCGACCACGACGCAGTCGATCCTCGCGCTGATCAAGGAGCTCAACCGCACGCTGGGGGTGACGGTGCTCGTCATCACGCACGAGATGCGCGTGGTCGAGCAGATCTGCAACCGTGTGGCCATCATCAGCGAGAGCCGCATCAGCGAGATCGGCGCGGTGGAGGAGGTGTTCCGGCGGCCGAAGACCGATGCGGCGCGGCGGCTGCTGTTCCCACAGGGCGGGCATACGGAGCCGTTCCGCATGGGCGGGCCGCTCTACCGCATCGTGTTCGACGGCAGCAGCGCCGACCGGCCGGTTGTGGCGGATATGATCCTTCGCTGCGGCACGCCGGTGAACATCGCCTTTGCGGACACCAAGATCATCGACGGCCGCATCTACGGGCAGATGCTGTTGCAGTTCCCGGAGGATGAGAGCGCCACGGCCCACATGCTCGCCTACCTGGACAGCGAGCGGATCGGTTACGAGGAGGTGCATTGACATGTTTAACGAAGAAATGTTCCTGCTCATGGGCGAGGGCCTGCTGGAAACGCTGTACATGACGCTCATGGCGGCGGCGCTGTCCTACGTGCTGGGGCTGCCCCTCGGCGTCATCCTCGTGGTGACGGATGCGGACGGCGTGCGGCCGTGCGCGCCGGTCAACCGCGTGCTGGGCACGATCGTCAATGCGCTGCGGTCGGTGCCGTTCCTGATCCTGCTGTTCACGGTCATCCCCGTGACGCGGTTCGTTACCGGCACCACCATCGGGCCGACCGCCACCATCGTGCCGCTGACCATCGCGGCGGCGCCGTTTATCGCGCGCATGGTGGAGGGTTCGCTCAAGGAGGTGGACCGGGGCGTGATCGAAGCGTCCCTGTCCATGGGCGCGTCCCCGCTGCAGGTGGTGTGGCACGTGCTGCTGCCGGAGGCGCTGCCGTCGCTCATCAACGGCGCGGCCATCGCTACGACGACGCTCCTGGGCTACTCCGCCATGGCCGGCATCTGCGGCGGCGGCGGCCTGGGCGCCATCGCCATCAACTACGGATATTACCGGGGCGAGACGGATGTGATGCTCGTCATGGTCGTCATCCTGATCCTCGTGGTGCAGGCGTTCCAGTTCATCGGCGAGCGCGTGATGCGTCGCACGGACAAGCGCATTCGCTGAACCGGAGGACGGCGGGACAGATACGCTTTTCAGACCCCGGCCGGTGCGCCGGCCCAAACGATACAGAAACAATAGAAAAACGGAGGAAAACAGTTATGAAAAGACTCATCGCCATCGCGCTCTGCCTCGTGCTCGCGTTGCCGTTTGCCGCGTGCGCCTCGCAGCCCAAGACCCTGAAAGTCGGCGCCAGCGCCACGCCGCACGCCGAGATCCTCGAAGTGGCCAAGGAGATCCTGGCCGAAGAGGGCATCGAACTCGAAATCGTCGAGTTTGCCGATTACGTGATCCCCAACACAAGCCTGGAGAGCGGCGATCTCGACGCCAATTACTTCCAGCATAAGCCGTACATGGATGACTTCAACGTGGGCCACGATACGCACCTGGTCTCCGTCGCCGCCATCCACTATGAGCCGTTCGGCATCTACGCCGGCAGGACCGCGTCCCTCGACGCGCTGGCCGACGGTGCAACCATCTCCGTCCCCAACGACGGCACGAACGAGGCGCGCGCGCTGATGCTGCTGGAGGCGCAGGGCCTGATCACGCTCAAGGAGGACGCCGGCTTCGACGCGACCGTGCTCGATATCGCGGAGAACCCGAAGAATCTGAACATCGTTGAAATGGAAGCGGCGCAGCTCACCATCTCGCTGCCCGATGTGGACCTGGCCGTCATCAATGGCAACTATGCGCTGCAGGCCGGCCTCAACGCGTCGACCGACGCGCTCGTCACCGAGGACCCGAACAGCGACGCCGCGCAGACCTATGCGAACATCGTCGCCGTCAAGGAGGGCAACGAGAACGATGAGCGCATCCAGAAGCTCGTTGCCGCGCTGCAGAGCGACGAGGTGCGCGAATTCATCACCAATACGTATTCCGGCGCCGTCCTGCCCGTGTTCTGAGCGGACACCGGACAAGTCTTTCCGGCCCGACGGAGGCGGCGGCCCCCGTCGGGCCGGTTTTCTTGTCCGGCGGTTCCGCTCTTTCGAAAACGGACGGGCGGGACGCGGGCCGGAGGCGCAACGGCCCGTACGGGCGCGCCGCGAACCGACGGCCAAAATGGAAAAGCCCCGCGCCGGAAGCAGGGCTTTTTCCGTCCCGCCGGGGGAAGCAGCGGGATGCAGGGGGGCGATTTACAGGACGATGACCGTGCCCGCCTTGCCGGCGAGCGCGTCCACCGCTTTGTCGAGCGAAGTGATGATCGCACGGCGGCCGGGCTTGGACGATGCGAAGCGCATGGCGGCCTGGATCTTGGGCAGCATCGATCCGGGAGCAAAATGCTTTTCGTCGATGTAACGCTGGCAGTCGGCTACCGTGATGCGCGAGAGCCGCTGTTCGTTGGGCTTGCCGTAATTCAGGCAGACCTGTTCGACCGCCGTGAGGATGAGCAGCGCGTCGGCGTCGATATCCTCGGAAAGGCGCTCGGAGGCGAGATCCTTGTCGATGACGGCTGCCGTCCCCGCGAGGTTGCCCTGCGCGTCGCGCACGACGGGGATGCCGCCGCCGCCCACGGTGATGACGACGAAGCCCTTTTCGATCATGGCCTCCACAACGGGCAGCTCCACGATGGCGACCGGCTGCGGCGACGCCACCACGCGCCGCCAGCCACGGCCGGCATCCTCCCTGACGGAATAACCCTTTTCCGCCTGCAGCCGCTTGGCGTCGGCCTCGGAATAAAACGGGCCGATCGGCTTGGAGGGGCTTTGGAACGCCGGATCGTCCCGGTCGACGATGACCTGCGTGACGATGGTGGCAACGGGCGTGTCGATGCCGCGCCGGCGCAATGCCTTGGACAGGCCCTGCTGGATGTGATAGCCGATCATGCCCTGGCTCATGGCGCCGCACACGTCAAACGGCATGGCGGGCGTGATGTCCACCGAATGCTCGTTCTGCAGCACGATGCGGCCTACCTGCGGTCCGTTGCCATGCGCGATGACGACCTGATACCCGCCCTCGATGATGTCCGCAATGTATCCCGCCGTCTTTTCCACGACCGCAAGCTGCGCTTCTGCCGTCGCCGGGCCCTTGCCCTCCTGCAATGCGTTGCCGCCCAATGCAATGACCAGTTTCTCCATAAAAATCCTCCAGAATCTGTAGTTCTCGACGGGTGATGGATGACGATGCGTCCGAACGATGTTTCCGATGGTTTTACTTTAGCATTTTGCAGGACCCGTGTCAATCAAAAAGAGGATAATTTTTCATATATTTTGCAGGAACGGCAGGGCAGAATTGCAGGAATGCCTGCAAAAAACGGTGCGCTTTTCAAAAAACAGGCGAATTACGAGGGGCAGATGATTTTTTAGGCGGCCTTACATTCATTTGGCAGCGTCCGGCGGCGTGCCGTCAGGCTTCCATGCGGCGCGCCGGGACAGGGGACGCGCGCTCGCGCGTACCGCGAGCGTGCAGATCATGACCGGACGGGTGCAGCGGGCGGTGCGCCGCATCGCCGCAATACGGGCGAGCGGGCCTATGCCCTGCACGGCGCCGTGTTCGATCCAGATGGCACGCGGACACAGCAGTTGGGCGATTTCCTGCGACTCGTGGACCAGCAGACACATGCCGCCCGCCCGGCGGGCGGCAATGCGCGCACATACCGCAGCGAGCGCCGGCGGGGGAAACCGTGTGAGACAACCGTCCAGCAGCAGCGTATCCGGTTCCTGCGAAAGCGCGATGGCCAGCGCGAGCGCCGCGCGCGCCGGCGGCGAATACCCGGCCACCGCCGCGTCAAACCGTTCCGCCCCACGCCGCGCCGTTTGCGGCGACGGTTGCAACGCGGCAATCTCTTCATAGACGGCCTGCGCTTCGCGTACCCGTGCGGCGACTTCCGACCCGCGCAGGCCCCCCAGCCGCGCAAACAGGCGCGCATTTGTCCGCCCGGACAGGAACGGCAGCAATGTGTCGCCGTCGCCGTCGGCGCGCGCGGTATGGCCGCGCAGCTCCGCCGTGCCGGCCGCGCAGGTCACCTCCCCGGCGGCCAGGCTGAGCAGCGCCTCCGCATCGCCCAATACCGCAAGCGCTGCGCCCCGCGCCAGCTGCAGCGTGACGCCCGCCAGCACCGTCCGGCGCGGCGGCGCGCAGCGCGGAAAGAACAGCGCCAGCACGCGGCGATAGGGGTTTTGATAGGTTCCGGCCTTGACGGCCGCATCGCAGAAACGCACCATGCCCATAGCCTGCCCCAAAATCGGCGCGCCGTTGCACCGCGCACGCAAAGGCGGGCAGCGCTCGGACAGGCTACGCGCTTTGACAGGAAGCGGCGCCTATTTTCAGGGGCGGTTTCGTCTTTTTCTCCGTCCTTTTCTTTCTGGAAAGAAAAGGATCAAAAGAAAGTCAACGAATAAAAAGGGAGCGGGCGCGCAGGCCCGCCCCTGTTTTCTTTATCCGTTAAGGTTTCTTTTCTTTGGTTCTTTCTTTTCTTTTCCCGAAAGAAAAGAAAGAACGGCCGCCCTCCGTCCTTTTCTTTCTGGAAAGAAAAGGACCAAAAGAAAGTCAACGAATAAAAAGGGAGCGGGCGTGTTTGCCCGCTCCTGTTTTACTTATCCGTTAAGGTTTCTTTTCTTTGGTTCTTTCTTTTCTTTTTCCGAAAGAAAAGAAAGAACGGAATGCCTCCCGTTCTTTTCTTTCTGGAAAGAAAAGGACCAAAAGAAAGTCAACGAAATAAAAAGAGAGCGGGCGCGCAGGCCCGCCCCTGTTTTCTTTATCCGTTGAGGTTTCTTTTCTTTGGTTCTTTCTTTTCTTTTTCCGAAAGAAAAGAAAGAACGTCCTCCCTCCGTCCTTTTCTTTCTAGAAAGAAAAGGACCAAAAGAAAGTCAACGAAATCAAAAGGGAGCGGGCACGCAGGCCCGCTCCTGTTTTCTTTATCCGTTAAGGTTTCTTTTCTTTTTCTGAAAGAAAAGAAAGAACGGAACGCACTCCCTCGGTCCTTAGAGCAGCGTGACGCCGGCGCGCGTGCAGGCGGCGATGGTCTGCGCATCCCACACGGAGGACTGCACCTCGCCGATGTGCGCTTTTTCGAGCATCATCATGCACAGGCGGGACTGGCCGATGCCGCCGCCGATGGTCAGCGGCAGCTCGCCGCCGAGCAACGCGCGATGGAACGGCAGCGCGGCGCGCGCCTCGCAACCGGCGAGTTTGAGCTGTGCGGCGAGGGCCGCCTCATCCACGCGGATGCCCATGCTGGAGATTTCCAGCGCGCAGTCGAGCACGGGATAATAGAACAGGATATCGCCGTTGAGCGACCAGTCGTCATAATCGGGCGCGCGACCATCATGCGGCTTACCGTCGGACAGGCGGCCGCCGATCTGCATGATGAATGCGGTGCCATGCTCGCGCACGAACAGCTGCTCGCGCTCGCGGGCGGGCCGGCCCGGATAGAGGGCGATCAGCTCCTCGGACGTGACGAACGCCACATCCCGGTTGAGCGAGAGCGTCAGCTCCGGATAGCGCGCCTGCACGACGGTGAGCGTATAGCCGATCGCATCCACGATGGCCCGCACCGTGCGCTTGAGCAGCGCCTCGTTGCGCTCCTCGCGCGTGATGACCTTTTCCCAGTCCCACTGATCGACGTAGACCGAATGCAGGTTATCCAGCGCCTCATCGCGGCGGATGGCGTTCATATCGGTATAGAGGCCGCTGCCGGGTTTGAACCCGTAGCGGTGCAGCGCATAACGCTTCCACTTGGCCAGCGAATGCACGACCTCCGCCTCCACCTCTGCGGCCGGGATGTCGAACCGCACGGGGCGTTCATAACCGTTCAGATCGTCGTTCAGGCCGTCGGAGGGTTTGACGAACAGCGGGGCCGACACCCGCTCCAGATTGAGCACCGCCGCGAGCGCATCCTGAAACGTGCGCTTGATGAGCGAAATGGCGCTCTGCGTTTCATACAGGCCGAGCTTTGCCCGGTAACCGTCGGGGATCGTTGTTGCCATAGCCGTAACCTCCGCTCGGAATATAATATATTATCCTACTATAGGCCATGCCGGGTCGCCTGTCAAGCGGAAACCCTGTCGCCGGATGGGAAAAAATATGGTATAGTAAGAGAGACGCTGCGCGGACGGCGGCCCGCGCCGAAAGGAGGCATCGGCGTGAACACCACGATTTTTCAATATGCCCTGGAGGTGGAGCGGACGCGTTCCATCTCGCAGGCGGCGGAAAACCTGCTGATCGCCCAGCCGAACCTCAGCAAGGCCATCAAGGAAGCGGAGGAGACGCTCGGTTACACCATCTTCCACCGCACGCCCCGCGGGGCGTTCCCCACGGAGAAGGGCGTGCGCTTTCTCGACGCGGCGCGCACCATCGTGCAGCAGCTCAAGCATATGGAGGAGATTGCAGGCGACGACAGCGGAAAGGTGCAGCGGCTCAGCGTGTCCATGCCGCGCGGCAGCTACCTGTCCAAGGCGCTTGTGCAGTTCGCCGCCGCACTCGACCAGGCCCAGCCGCTCGAGCTGAACATCACCGAGACCGGGTCCATGGCCACCATTGCCAACGTGCATGACGGGACGTTCGGCCTCGGGATCGTGCGCTACCGACTGGCGCACGAGCAGTATTTTGAGGATTATCTGGCGGAAAAATCGCTCCGCAGCGAACCGATCTGGGAGTTTTCCTATCTTGCGCTGCTTTCCCGGCGGCACCGCCTTGCCGAAAAGCGGCCGCTGGCCGAGGCGGACTTTGCCGACTGCCTTGAAATCGTACACGGCGACGAAGCCGTGCCCTATCTGCCGGCCGGGCGCAGCGCCGCGCCGGAAACCCCCGGGGCGGCGGGGGCGACCCGGCGCCGCCGCATTTTCCTTTATGAGCGCGCCAACCAGTTCGACCTGCTCTGCCATGTCCCCGATTCGTTCATGAAGGTATCGCCCGTGCCGCAGGACATTGCGGAACGATTCGGCCTTGTCCAGCGGCGGTGCGATTTTTTCGACGGCCGCTGCCGCGACGTGCTCATCTACCGCCGCGACCATGTGCTCACCGCGCTCGACCGCCGCTTCATCGACCGGGTGTTCGCCGTCAAAAACGAGGTTTCGCTCTGCGAATACGACTGAGCCGAAAAAAGTTTTGCCCCATCCATATCAAAACCATATGCCCCCATCCCGTTCCGATATGGGACAGGGCATTTTTCGCGCGCGCGGGCGCGCTTTGGGCCGGGCGATGCGCGCAAAACCGGGCGGTGGCAAATAGAACGGGCGCCGGACGGGCAGAATAGGGGCGCAGGGCGGCCGGACGGAATAAATACGGATATATCAATATTGGTTTATCGATATGCGCATTTTATATTTCCCAGCCGCGGCGATTGGGGGTACAATACTCTCAGAAACAGCGGAACGCGGCAGGCGCCGGCGGGCGACAGGCGGCGGGCGCGGCTGAAAATGCAAGAAACGGAGGATATGAAGATGGCAAGGTTTACGCTTCCGAGGGATCTGTATCATGGCAAGGGTTCGCTTGAGGTGCTCAAGACGTTTACCGGTAAGCGCGCGATGGTCTGCGTCGGCGGCGGCAGCATGAAGAAGTTCGGCTTCCTCGATCGCGCGGTGGCATATCTGAAGGAGGCCGGCATGGAGGTCGCGTTGTACGAGGGCATCGAGGCCGATCCGTCGGTCGAGACGGTCATGAAGGGCGCGGCGGCCATGCAGAAGTTCCAGCCCGACTGGATCATCGCCATGGGCGGCGGCTCGCCGATCGACGCGGCCAAGGCCATGTGGATCAAGTACGAGTATCCGGAGGTCACCTTTGAGGATATGTGCAAGGTGTTCGGCCTGCCGAAGCTGCGCACGAAGGCGCATTTCTGCGCGATTCCGTCCACGTCCGGCACGGCGACCGAGGTGACGGCATTCTCCATCATCACCGACTACACCAAGGGCATCAAATACCCCATCGCGGATTTTGAAATTACGCCGGATGTGGCCATCGTCGATCCGGATCTGGCCGAGACGATGCCCAAAAAGCTTGTGGCGCACACGGGCATGGACGCCATGACGCATGCCATCGAGGCGTATGTGTCCACCGCCAACTGCGACTACACCGACCCGCTGGCGCTCCATGCCATCAAGATGATCCAGAGCGACCTGATCGACTCCTACAATGGAGATATGGCAAAGCGCGACAGTATGCACAACGCCCAGTGCCTCGCGGGCATGGCGTTCTCCAACGCGCTGCTCGGCATCGTACACTCCATGGCGCACAAGACCGGCGCTGCGTTTGCCGACTATGGCGCGCACATCATCCATGGCGCCGCCAACGCCATGTATCTGCCCAAGGTCATCGCTTTCAACGCCAAGGATGAGACGGCCAAAAAGCGTTACGGCGAGATTGCCGATGCGATGGGCCTGGGTGGCGCGAACGACACGGAAAAGGTGCAGCGCCTCATCGCGTACCTGCGCGGGATGAACGACGAGCTCAACATTCCGCACTGCATCCAGCACTACGGCGCCGACAGCTATCCGACCGAGAACGGGTTCGTGCCGGAGGACGTATTCCTGGCACGCCTGCCGGAGATCGCCAAGAACGCCATCGGCGACGCCTGCACGGGTTCCAACCCGCGCCAGCCGAGCCAGGAGGAGATGGAGAAGCTGCTCAAGTGCTGCTACTACGACACCGAGGTCGATTTCTGATTCGAGCCACGCCGGGACCGCCGCTTTACACGGCGGTCCCGTTTTTTTACCCCGAACCCCCGAAATTTTGAAGGCATGGGAAGCGTTGGGGCCGCTCGCGCGTCAATATAGTAAAGGCAAGCCAAAGAGGAGGCGCCATGAACGTGCAAAATGACAACCAGCCCGCGGACAGGGCCGATCCGGCGGACGTGCGGACCGCCGAAGGCTTTGCCGCCGCCGCCGAGTCGTTGATGCGGTTGCTGTACGCCGTGAGCTATGCGATCCTGCAAAACAGCGACGCCTGTGCGGACGCGGTGCAGAGCGCGCTGCTCAAGGCGTGGGAGAACCGCGGCCGCGTGCGCGAGCCCGCCGCTTTCCCCGGCTATCTGGTTCGCATCGTGCAGAACGAGTGCCGCGACCAGTTGCGGAAGCGGCGCAGGTATGGGCCGCTGCCGCCCGACGCGGCGGTGGCGCCGGACGAGCGGGGAACCCGGATCGATGTGCGCGGCGCGCTGGCCAAGCTGTCGGAACAGGACCGGTCGATCGCCATGCTCTACTATTTCGAGCGGTATCCGGCCGAGCAGATCGCCGGATTGCTGCATCTGCCGCGGGGAACGGTCCACTCCCGGCTCTTCCGAATCAGGGAAAAACTGCGAAAGGAGCTGCATGGATATGAACAGGAGGAACGCTGACCAGGCGTTGGCCGCCTGCCTGTATGAGGCGCGCCTGTCGCCGCCGGCCGCCTTCAAACGAGCGGTGCTGGAGTCCTGCGCCGCCATCCGCGAAGGCAGGGCGGACGCGCTCGCGCAACACGCGTCCGTACGGCGCCGTACCGTGCGGCGTACGCTGCTCGTCGCTGCGGCGCTGCTGCTGCTCTTCGGCGCGATCGTAGCCTGCGTTCCCGCCGCCCGCGCGGAGGTGCTCTCCTGGTTCGGCATTACCGAACCGGAGGAATACCTCGCCACGGACCCGGAAGCGCGCGAACCGAACGCCGCCATGGACGCGATGATCGCTGCGCCGCACCCCTCCGGCCCCGCCGTTGCCGTGACGGAGACGGGCGGGATAGAATCCCTTTCCGCCCTGCTGGCGGCACGGCTTGCGGACGATGGCGTCGCCTTTGGCGAAACGCTGTATGACGGCAATACGTTGTATGTCGCGCTGACGCTGCAAAACGGGTTCGGCATCTGGCTGCTCGAGCAGTATTGCGGGGGCACCGTCACGCGCATACCCATCCCGCCGGAGCAGCTCGAAGGCTTTTTCCAGCCGGAGGTGCCGGAGGAATACCTGCGCGGCGAAGAGGTCTATGTTTCGCCGGTCGTGGGCTGGCTCTACATCACCTTCCCGGATGGCACGGAAGTCGGCGGGCAACTGTACCCGCTCGACTGGTCCGCCTTTCCCCGGTCGGGCGATCCGCAGGACAGAGACGCCGTAAACGCCGCGTTTCTCGAAGCAAACGACGTGGTCGCCTGCCTGGAGGTACCGCTGCGATTCGATCCGGCGCGCTATGCCGATGAAAACGGGTTTGTCGCCGCCCAGGCGTCGCTCGACCTGACCGTCGAGCTGACCTCGCCCTCGACCGACCCGCCCGCGCTCCTGCTCCGGGCGGACCTCGGCACCGTGCAGGTAAACGCAACCGGCTATCGGGACGTCTCGGTGCAGAGCGCCTCGCCGGACGAATGTCGCTGGAGCGGTACGGCCCTGCTGACCGAAATCGACGACTCGCAAAAGATCTTGCAGGACGACGGCTCCTACGCCGGCGACGTCGTCTACACGCAGCGCGAGCTTGATCTCGACGGCCTGCGCATGTACGATGCGCGCGTGCAGCTCTCGCCCACCGGCAACCTCGGCGCGGAGGTCGCCCTCGAGTTCCCCGCCGACTGGACCGAGGCGCAGGCGCAGCTGTTCGCCCGGCGGCTGGATTTTCGGGTGTTCCTCAACGGCGCCGGGCCCGTGGACGGACGACCGGAGCAGGCCCGGGAGTTGGGGTATCGCCTCTATAACTTCCATCTGGACTTTGATCCGGACGACTATCACAAGGCCGTGTTCCGCATCGGCACCATCGTCGTCAACCACCACCATCTCGGGCTTTCCGACGACGCCGACCTGTTTGCCGCCATCGAATCGGTCACGCTCGTGCCCACGCTGTACACCGTCGAAACCCTGCGCCCGTTCGTCGAGGTTGAGCTGCCGGAATGGGACGATTTCCTTGACCGGCCCGTCTATGAACGCCAGTACTCTGGCGAACCGATCATGCTTGAGCCCGATGTGCCGACGTGCGTCGACACCGGCCAATATGCGGCGAACAGCAGGACGGTCGTGCTCTCGCAATATGCGATCACGCTTCCGTTCGGGGTGAAGTAGCGCCGGCGCACGCCTGACGCGCGACAGCGGCGCAGTCGTTGTTCCGGGGGGGGTGTCGGGTTATTGGGGAGGGCGGACGTTCTTTCTTTTCTTTCGGGAAAAGAAAAGAAAGAACCAAAGAAAAGAAACCTCAACGGATAAAGAAAACAGGGGCGGGCCTACGCCCGCTCCCTTGTTATCAGTTGACTTTCTTTTGGTCCTTTTCTTTCCAGAAAGAAAAGGACGGAGGGCGGCCGTTCTTTCTTTTCTTTCGGGAAAAGAAAAGAAAGAACCAAAGAAAAGAAACCTTAACGGATAAAGAAAACAGGGGCGGGCCTGCGCGCCCGCTCCCTTTTTATTCGTTGACTTTCTTTTGATCCTTTTCTTTCCAGAAAGAAAAGGACGAGAAGCCGCCGGCTCCGAACGGCGCTACATCACCTGAACGAGGAGCAGGGGCAAAAACACGGCGGGCAGGTAATTGGCCAGCTTGAGCTTGGTGACGCCGAGAAGGTTCAGCCCGATGCCGACGATGAGCAGCGAGCCGACGCAGGTCATCTCCGCCACGGCGGCGTCGGAGAGGACGGGCGCGAGGAGCGAGGCCAGCAGAGTAATTGCGCCCTGATAGACGAACACGGCGACGGCTGCGAGCAGCACGCCGGCGCCCATGGCGGAGGCGAACACCATGGCGGAGATGCCGTCGATGAGCGATTTGGCAAACAGCGTGGCGTGGTCGCCGGTGAGCCCGCTCTGCAGCGAGCCGACGACGGCCATTGCGCCGACGCAGAACAGCAGGCTGGCCGAGACGAACCCCTGTGCAAAGGCGCTGCCGCCACCCGTCGCGTCCTTGCCGGCAAAGGCCGTCTGCGCGCGCTCCCCGAGGCGATTGAGCGCGCGGTCAATGTCGATCCATGCGCCGAGCGCGCCGCCCGCGACGACGGAAAGCACCGCGATGAGCACGTTTTCGCCGCTGAGCGCGCCGCTCACGCCGATATACAGGACGACCAGTCCGACGCCGCCCATGATCGCATCCGATATGCGCGGCGGCAAACCCTTCTTCAGCAGCAGCCCGACGCAGCCGCCTGCGACGATTGCCGCCGCATTGACAATGGTTCCCAGCATGGTTGTTACCGTTTGTTTTCGTTTCTCCCGTTCTTTCCCGGTTCCATCCGTTCTTTCAGAAAGAGGAAGGGAAGGAGCAAAGGAAAGAACCCCTACATGGTGGACGTTGGTGGACGTTGATGGACGACGGCGGACGCGCCGCCCGCCCTTTGCGGGAAGCCGTTGCACGTCCAAACGCCTTGCTTTTGCTGCGGGCAACGGGCGCGCCGCTGCCGGATGGGCGTTCCGGTTCTGCTCTGGGCGGGCTTCCTTTGTTGCAAAGGGAGTGCCGGCGGCGAGAAACAGGACGTCCGGCAGGGGCGGCATGCCCATGCCGGACGCTTGGCTACACCCGTTTTACGCCGAGCGTGACCGGCTCGCCGTTGATGTCCCAATCCTTGACGTAGCCGTCCGGCTCTCCGTCCGCAAGGGCGTCGCCGAGCACGCCGGCGAGGATTTCCCCGCCATGTGCTGCGAGGATGGCGGCGATGCGCGCGCCGCCGCGGCAGGAGAGCACGATATGGTCGGCGACCTCGAATCCCGCCTCCTTGCGCATGGTCTGCACCTTGGACACGAGTTCGCGCACGAAGCCCTCTTCGATGAGCGCGTTGGTGAGGTTGGTGTCGAGCACCACGGTGAGCCCATGGTCGCTGGCGCTGACGAGCCCGGCCTTCTGCCGCGTGGACACGAGCACGTCCGTTTCGGACAGCTCGATTTCGGCGCCGTCCACCACGGCACGATAGAGGCCCCCGTCCCGCGTGGCAGAGACAACCGCGTCGCCTACGCCGTCGGAAGCGAGGTGCCGGCTGATCGCGCCGAGCAGCTTGCCGTAGCGCGGGCCGAGCGTGCGGAGCTGCGGCTTGACCTCATAGGAGAGCAGGCTCGTGGCGTCCTCGACAAACGCAACCTCCTTGACATTGAGCTCCTCGGCGATGATGCGGCAGAAGCCTTCGGCAAGCGGCGCGCCCTGCACGTACAGGCGGGGCAGCGGCTGGCGGATCTTTTTGCCGGCGTCGGCGCGGGCGCTGCGGCCGAGCGTGACGATATCGAGCACGCGGGCCATGTTCTCCTCGAGCGTCGCGTCGATGAAGGACTCGTCGCAGGCGGGGTAATCGCACAGGTGGACGGAGAGCGGCGCCGACGCATCGACCGTGCGCACGATGTTCTGGTAGACGCTCTCGCACAGGAACGGCAGAAACGGCGCGGTGATCAGCGTGAGCGTCCTGAGCGCGGTGAACAGCGTCATATATGCCGCCTCTTTGTCCGCGGTCATCTCCTTGCCCCAATAGCGTTCGCGGCAGCGGCGCACGTACCAGTTGGACAGCTCGTCCACAAACCGCTGCAGCGCGCGGCCGGCCTCGGTGATGCGCAGGTTTTCGAGGTGCGCATCCACCGTCCGGACGAGCGTATTGAGCCGGGAGAGCAGGAAGCGATCCATCTCGGAGAGGTTTTCGCGCACGAGCGAGTGCCGGGTCGGGTCGAACCCGTCGATATCGGCATAGAGCACGTAGAACGCATAGGTATTCCAGAGCGTGCCCATGAACTTGCGCTGCGCCTCGGACACGGCTTCGCCGGAGAAGCGGTTTGGCAGCCACGGCATGGAGCTGGTGTAGAAGTACCAGCGCACGGCGTCGGCTCCCTGCCGGTCGAGCACTTCCCAGGGATCGACGACGTTGCCGAGGTGCTTGCTCATCTTGCGGCCGTCCTTGTCCTGCACGTGGCCGAGCACGAGACAGTTCTGGAACGACGGCACGTCGAACAGGCAGGTGGAGATGGCCAGCAGCGTGTAGAACCACCCGCGCGTCTGGTCGATGGCCTCGCTGATGAAGTCGGCCGGATAGCGCCGCTCGAACGCCTCCTTGTTTTCAAACGGGTAGTGCCACTGCGCAAACGGCATGGAGCCGGAGTCGAACCAGCAGTCAAGCACGGCGTTTTCGCGCTTCATCACCTTGCCGCATATGGGGCAGAGCACCTCCACCCGGTCGATGTACGGCTTGTGCAGCTCGATATCGTCCGGGCAGTTGCGGCTCATGGCCTTGAGCTCGGCCCGGCTGCCGATCACATGCGTATGTCCGCACGCGCACGTCCATACCGGCAGCGGCGTGCCCCAGTAGCGTTCGCGGCTCACGCCCCAGTCGATGACGTTCTCGAGGAAGTTGCCCATGCGGCCTTCCTTGATCGTCTCCGGAATCCAGTTGACCGCCCGGTTAAAGCGGATGAGCTTGTCCTTGACGGCGGTCATCCGGATGAACCAGCTTTCGCGGGCATAATAGATCAGCGGCGTGTCGCAGCGCCAGCAGAACGGGTAGCTGTGTTCGAACGACGGAGCGGCGAACAGCTTGCCGCTCTCCTCCAGCGCCTTCAGGATCGGCTTGTCCGCATCCTTGACGAACAGGCCGTCCCACGGCGTGCCGCCGCACAGGTGTCCCCGCGCGTCGACGAGCTGCAGGAACGGCAACGACCACTCCCGGCCAACGCGGCTGTCGTCCTCGCCGAAGGCCGGCGCGATGTGGACCACGCCCGTGCCGTCGGTCAGCGTGACGTATCCGTCGGATACGACGCGATAGCCCTGCTGCTGGCCGAAATCCACCGGCAGGTCGAACAGCGGCACGTAGGACAGCCCCACGAGCGCGCGCCCCTCGAAGCGGGAAAGGATCTCGGCCCCCTCGCCGAGCACGGAGGGGACGAGCGCCTCCGCGAGGATGTAGACGCGACCGTCCGCCGCGCGCGCGCGCACGTATGTTTCGTCGGCGTTGACGCACAGCGCCACGTTCGAGGGCAGCGTCCAGGGCGTGGTCGTCCACGCGAGGATCGCCACATCCGGTTCGTCCCGGAGATAAAAGCGGGCGATGGCCGAGGTTTCCTTTACGTCCTTATAGCCCTGCGCGACCTCGTGGCTCGAGAGCGCCGTTCCGCAGCGCGGGCAATAGGGGACGATCTTGTAGCCCTTGTAGAGCAGGCCCTTGTCGTAGATGGTCTTGAGCGCCCACCATTCGGACTCGATATAGTCGTTGTCATAGGTGATGTACGGGTCGTCCATATCCGCCCAGAAGCCCACCCGGTCGGACATGTGCTCCCACTCGGCCTTGTACTTCCAGACGGATTTTTTGCACGCCTCGATGAACGGTTCCACACCGTATGCCTCGATCTGCTCCTTGCCGTCGAGCCCGAGCTGCTTTTCCACCTCCAGCTCGACCGGCAGGCCGTGCGTATCCCAGCCGGCCTTGCGCAGCACGTCATACCCCTTCATCGTCCGGTAACGGGGGATGATGTCCTTGATGCAGCGCGTCAGGATATGGCCGATGTGCGGCTTGCCGTTGGCCGTCGGCGGTCCGTCATAGAACGTATAGGCGGGCGCGCCGCGGCGCAGCTCTACGCTTTTTTCAAACACGCGGTGTTCCTTCCAGAACGCGAGCACCTCCTGCTCGCGCGGCAGGAAGTTGAGGTCGGTTTCCACTTTTCGGTACATGCGATCCGTCCTTTCCTGATATCAACGCTGTGGGAAAACAAAACATCCGTCCCGTTCGGGACGGATGTGAATTCCGCGGTACCACCCGAGTTGGCGCGGCAAAGCCCGCGCCCGCTCCGTTTCCCCGATAACGTGGGGAGTCCGTCGCCGCTTACGCAGGCGGCCCCTGCGGGCGGCCGTTCGGCGGCGCGCTCACGGGTGATCTTCCGGCGGCTGCCCCCGCCGCCTCGCACCAAAACCGGCGGCTCTCTTTGGGCGGGCGTGACCCCGTACTCGTCCCGTTCAACGCTTTTCTCTTGCATTATACCGGCTTTGTCGGGGTTTGTAAAGGGGCAAAGCGCCCGTCAGCGCAGCAGTACGAGCCGGGTGCCCTCTTCGAGCACGGTGTCGGCCGTGGCGTCCGCCTCCAGCGACGGGTTCCAGTCGCGCAGGCGTGGCAGCGGCGTGCAGAACCGCTTGCCCACCTCCCAGAGCGTTTCGCCGGCGCCGGCGCAGTATACGATGATGCCGCCAGGCGCCGCCGCAGCCGCGACGGGTTCCACGCCGGCGGCGACGGTCAGCGGTCGCCGGTCGAACAGCAGCGCCTGCGCTTCCAGCGTCAGCAGCAGTTCCGGCGTGCGGCCGCTGCCGGTGAGCTGCGCGCTGAGCGATTGCAGCGAGACGCGGGCGTCCGGCGTATAGGGCGCGTCCAGCTCCAGTTGCAGGGGCAGGTCGTACGGAAAGCCGTGGAGCTGCCCGCCGTCGCACTGGTACAGCACGTTGACGAACACCATGGCGTCCACGCCGAGCCGGCCTTCGCGCTCGAACGTCCCCGTGACGGCCGGGGCCGCCGCAGCATAGATGACGCGGCAGGCGTCCGGCAGCTCCTCCGGGATCTGGACGCCCTCGCGGAAGGCGAAGCGCTTCTGCTCCACGCCGCTGCAGAGAAGTTGTTCCATGGTGCGCTGCGTGCAGGCGAGCGTGCCGCCGCCGTCATAGGCGTCGAGCACCACGCGGCTCTCGCCGCGTTCAAGGCCGTACACCTGCAACTGCACCGCCGCCTCCACATCCACCACGCCGAAGCTCATGTCCGCCGCGACGGCGGAGAGCTGCTCCACCGTGGCCGTCGCCCAGGCAGTGGCGGCATAGGGGGCTTCCAACACGTCCGTAAACGGGATGATCTGGACCTGCTGCGTGAGCTCGCCTTCTTCCGAAGCGGTGAGCACCGTCACGTACAGCGTGCCGTCCACGGTCACGGCGCCGCCGTTGAACACCACTTCGCGCACCTGCGCCGTGCCGTGGCACAGCAGCACGCGCGCCGCCGCAGGCGCCGCGACCTCGTCGCGCACGCGCACGCCGTGCGACGCGAGCGGCACGACCCGGCACGTTGCGACGGCCTGCTCGCAAACCTCCAGGTCCGTCACCCCGGTGATCCCGGTCACAAGCGGCTCCCCGGCCGGGGCGGATACCTGTGCCGACAATTCCAAAATGGCGCTCAGATGCAACCGCCCCGCCTCCGCGGTACAGGTGCATTCGAGCACCTGCGCGGAAGCGGCGGCAGCCATCCCTTCGGCCGCCCCGGGCAGTTCCATGCCGTGTACGAAGGTGGAGGCCGCGGAAAACCCGAACGCCTCGCCCGAGGGGCTCTGGCACAGCAACAGCAGCGTGAGGCTGCCGCTTGCGCGCACCGCGTCCTGCTGCGCCTCGGCGCTGCACGCGCCCAACTGCGTGCCCACGCACAGCACGGCGGCGGCGGCGCGGCCGTCCGGCAGCGGGATATCGCTGTCGATCAGGGTTTGGGATACGGCCGTCCCCACCAGTGTATCGATCCCTATCACGCTTGTTTGCACGTCCATGCTGCTGTTCCTCCCGCTCTCTGTTGGCTTCGTCTATTCGTATGCCGGCGCGCGCCGCGGTATGCCCCGTTTGCGCGATACGGCTGCGCCGCGCGGGGATGGGCGCGCACGGCGGCGGGTCCCGGGCCGGCGTCTGGCGTGTCGCCGGCCCGCTGCGCCGCGCACGGGCGACGCCGTGCAGGAATTCCTGCAAAAACAATTTCATCAGCGCAAAAAAATATATTTTTGCAAGAGGGCCTGCGCATATTGACTTCCTGCCCGTGGCAAGGCTATGATGAAATCGTTCGGTTATGACCGACAGGCAGGACAAGCCCATCCACAACACCAGTCCATTTTAACATTGCAACAGGGAGGAACAGTATGAACGCCTATATCGAGAGGGTTCTCGAACAGACCCGGAAGCGCAACGCGGACGAGCCGGAGTTTTTGCAAACCGTGGAAGAGGTGCTTTCTTCGCTGGCGCCGGTCGTGGACCGGCACCCGGAATACGAAGAGGCGGCGCTGCTCGAGCGCATGGTGGAGCCGGAACGCGTGATCGAATTCCGCGTCGTCTGGGAGGATGACTGCGGTCACGCGCAGGTCAATCGCGGCTACCGCATCCAGTGCAACAGCGCCATCGGGCCGTACAAGGGCGGGCTGCGCTTTCATCCGTCGGTCAACCTTTCGATCATGAAGTTCCTCGCATTTGAACAGGTGTTCAAGAACAGCCTGACCACGTTGCCCATTGGCGGCGCGAAGGGCGGGGCGGATTTTGACCCGCGCGGCAAATCCGAAAGCGAGGTCATGCGCTTCTGCCAGGCGTTCATGACCGAGCTGTACAGGCATATCGGGCCGGATGTGGACATTCCGGCGGGGGATCTCGGCGTCGGCGGCCGGGAGATCGGCTACCTGTTCGGCCAGTATAAGCGCATCCGCAACGCCTATGAAAACGGCGTGCTCACCGGCAAGGGCCTGTCCTACGGCGGCAGCCTCATCCGGCCGGAGGCGACCGGCTATGGCGCGGTGTACTACACCGGCGAGGTGCTCCGGCACGAGCACGACACGCTCGAGGGCAAGACGTTCGCCCTGTCCGGTTTTGGCAACGTGGCGTGGGGCGCGGTCCGGAAGATCACGGATCTCGGCGGCAAGGTCATCACGCTGTCCGGCCCGGACGGTTTCATCCTCGACGAGTCCGGCGTGAACACGCCCGAAAAGATCGCCTATCTGCTCGAAATGCGCGACAGCCGCCGCGACCGCGTGCAGGATTATGCCGATCGCTTCGGCGTGCCGTTTTTCCCCGGCGAGAAGCCGTGGGGCGTCAAGGCGGACGTGCTCATGCCGTGCGCCACGCAGAACGAGGTCGATCTGGCCGACGCCAGACGGATCGTCGCCAACGGCGTGAAGTATTACATTGAGGTCTCCAACATGCCCACCACGGCGGATGCGCTCGCGCTTCTCACCGCGCAGGAGGGGATGATCGTCGCGCCGAGCAAGGCGGTCAATGCCGGCGGCGTGGCCACCAGCGCGCTCGAGATGTGCCAGAACTCCATGCGTTACGGCTGGACGGCCGCGGAGGTCGAGGCCCGTCTGCGCAGCATCATGGTCAACATCCACGATATCAGCGCTGCCGCCGCCGAGGAGAACGGGCTCGGCTATAACCTCGTTGCGGGTGCGAACATCGCGGGCTTCAAGAAGGTCGCCGAGGCCATGCTCGCCGAGGGGCTTGTCTGAGGACGGCCGCGGCCGATTGCCGCAAAACCTTTCCCTGCCGCCGCTTGCCGGCGGCATTTTTTTGTATGCCGGCAGGAAAGCGCGGGAGAATGGCGAATATTATACGAACATATGTTCGCATAAGGGGAAGGGGGGAAGAAGAATGGAAGGAATGACCATACGGGATATGCGGCGCGAGGCCGTCCGGGCCCTGACGGAATACCGGCGCATGAAGGGCCGCCTGCAGGCGCTTGCCGCGCAGCGGGCGGGGCTGCCGGAGGAGGAGGACCTGCGCGCGACCGCCCGCTTGCGCCGGCGGGAGGCGCCCTGCACGCCGGAGGAGGAGACGCGCCTTGCGGCATGGGTCGCCGCCATCGACGGTGCGCGCGCCGCGCTGCGGGACGAGTACCCGCTCAAGGAGCGGTTTATGGCGCGCTGCTTTGGGCTGGACGTGTCCGCCCCGCGCGGGCAGGACGCGCGCACGCGGATCATCAAGCTGTCGATGGAGCTGCACGTGGCGCCGTCCACGCTGTACAAATGGCGGGAGGATGCGGTGGAGCTGACGCTCTACGGCGCGATCGAGGCGGGCGCGGTGCGGCCGTACGGGATCGCAAGGCCGTCATGAATCGCGGGCAATCCGTTTGCTGGCGCGCGGCGACCGCCCTCCGCCGCGCGCCCGGCATGCCGCGGCGACAGGCCGCACGGCGTGATTTCACAAAGCGTTCACTTCTTTTCCCGGAAAGGGATGTTATAATGAAGCAAATATCCCTGCGCAGGAGAGGGAGTTACGGGGGAGGAAGGTCGAAACATGAAAAAAACGTTGAAGATCTTGCTGATCGTATTGCTCGTGCTGGCGCTGCTGGCTGCGGGCCTGATCTGGTATATGGTCGCGCGCATGCGGCGGGGCGCCGTCGACACGGTGGAGCAGCCGGACGGGATGTCCGTCATTGAGGGCAACCGGGACGAAACGCTGACCATCCTCGACTCCCCGCGGCCTGACGACGGCGAGGACGAGGAAGACGACGAGGACGTCGCCTACGAGGAACAGCCGATCTATCAGGTCGATCCGAAGGACCCGAACGTGGTGAACATCCTGCTCATCGGCACGGATTCCCGCTCTGGCAACATCGAGGCCACCGGCCGGTCCGATTCCATGATGCTCGTGTCCTACAACCGGGAAACCCATGTGGTCAAGCTCATTTCGCTCATGCGCGACAGCTGGGTCAAGGTGAACGGGAAGTATTGGGGCCGGCTCAACACCGCGTATAACAGCGGCGGCCCGGGCGGGCTGATCAATACGCTGAACATCAACTTCGGCCTGGACGTGCAGTACTATGCGGCCGTCAGTTTCACCGCGTTTGAGGAGCTGATCGACAGCATCGGCGGCGTCACGGTGGACCTGACCAAGCATGAGGCTTCGTACATCAACACCAAGATGGGCAAGCGGGTGCTCGAGGTCAAGGACGGGCCCGTGCTGCTCGACGGCGAGAAGGCGCTCTGGTATGCGCGCTGCCGCGCCGATTCCGACGGGGATTTTTCCCGCACAGAACGACAGCGCCACCTGCTCGAGCTGATCTTTAACGACATGCGGCAGGACGGCAACGTCAGCAAGGTGATGGGCCTGGCCACCTATGCGGTGGAGAACGTGACCACCAACCTGACGCTTGACATGATGGTCCAGCTCGGCACGAGCGTGCTCTCGGGAGAGACGACGATCGAGAGCTACCGGATGCCGTACGACGACACCTGGTCGTATGCCGACAAGAATGGCGCCTCGGTGCTGTCCATCGAACTGGAGGAGAACACGCGCCTGCTGGCGGAAACGATCTACGGCGAATGACGCAGACCGGCGCGCCCGCCGCATCAATCGCGCCGCGCTGGGGAAGCTAAGCAGCGGAAGGCAGGCGCAACGGCGGCGGGACGTTGCGGGAGGAGGATTGCGGTGAAAAAGACGGTCGCGGTGATCACGGGCGCGTCCAGCGGTATCGGCAGGCGGTTTGCCGAAACGCTGGCGGCGTTTGGGCGCCCGTTCGACGAGGTCTACGTCGTGGCGCGGCGACGGGAGCGGCTCGAATCGCTGGAGCTGCCGTACCCGGTGCGCGTGCTGCCGTTCGACCTGACCTGCCGCGAAAACCTCGACCGGTATGCCGCCATGCTCGCCGAGGAGCAGCCGGATGTCGCGCTGCTGATCAACTGCAGCGGCTACGGGCGCTTCGGCGCCACGCTCGACACGCCGCTTGCCGACAATCTGAACATGGTGGATCTCAACTGCCAGGCGCTCATGGCCATGTGCCAGATTACCGCCCCGTACATGGCGCCGGGCGCGCAGATCATCAACATCGCATCCGTTGCCGCGCTGCAGCCGGTGCCGTATATCAACGTCTACGCCGCGACGAAGGCGTTCGTCCTCAGCTTCAGCCGCGCGCTGGGCCGGGAGCTGCGCAGCCGCGGCGTGCGCGTGCTCGCCGTGTGCCCGTTCTGGACGCGGACGGAGTTCTTTGCCCGCGCGATCGACGAGGACGAGCCGCGGGTGGTCCGGCGGTATCTGGCCATGTATGAGCCGGATCAGATCGTCCGCCGCGCCTGGCGCGATGCAAAGCGCGGCCGCGACGTGAGCAAGTTCGGCTTTGTGGCGCGCGCGCAGGCGCTGCTGGCAAAGCTGCTGCCGCACGGCCTGGTGATGACCGCCTGGATGAAGATGCAGGGATTGCAGTAACGAACGGCGGCCGCCCAACACGCTCGCTCCCTTTTCTTTCCAGAAAGAAAAGGACGGGAGGCGTTTCCGTTCTTTCTTTTCTTTCGGGAAAAGAAAAGAAAGAACCAAAGAAAAGAAACCTTAACGGATAAGGGAAACAGGGGGCGGTCTTGCACACCCGCTCCCTTTTTATTTCGTTGACTTTCTTTTGGTCCTTTTCTTTCCCGAAAGAAAAGGACGGGGGGAGGCCGTTCTTTCTTTTCTTTTCTTTCGGAAAAAGAAAAGAAAGAACCAAAGAAAAGAAACCTCAACGGATAAAGAAAACAGGAGCGGGCCTGCGCGCCCGCTCCCTTTTTATTCGTTGACTTTCTTTTGGTCCTTTTCTTTCCAGAAAGAAAGGGACGGAGGGCGGACGTTCTTTCTTTTCTTTCGGGAAAAGAAAAGAAAGAACCAAAGAAAAGAAACCTCAACGGATAAAGAAAACAAGAGCGGGCCTGTGCACCCGCTCCCTTTTTATTTCGTTGACTTTCTTTTGGTCCTTTTCTTTCCCGAAAGAAAAGGACGGGGGGAGGCCGTTCTTTCTTTTCTTTTCTTTCGGAAAAAGAAAAGAAAGAACCAAAGAAAAGAAACCTCAACGGATAAAGAAAACAGGAGCGGGCCTGCGCGCCCGCTCCCTTTTTATTCGTTGACTTTCTTTTG
>CDZD01025036.1_pt1 | contig 33385 bp, 18 predicted proteins | sample 554771 | NCBI WGS metagenome assembly CDZD01 (sample SAMEA3182069, study PRJEB8094) | gut metagenome | biome: human; feature: gut; material: Stool; isolation source: human stools | place: Canada | collected 2011-11-08
TTTGTTCCTGCACAAGCTGCTAAAGCAGCCGAAGTTTGAAGATTGCGGAAAGGCAAGGTTTTTGTATGAACATTTCCACCACTTTTCTCAATGCATTGAGGCACACTTCCTCCGATGTGGAGGGGCAGCGTTCCCCGGAAATCCTGCTGGGGCAGATCTATAAAGTATCCCTGGAAGACAAGAGCTTTTTACTGCCCCTGGCCGGTGGAGAATTCCGACTCTCGGATCCTTTCTATTATGAATGGAACCCCTTTCCCTCATATCTGCTGCTTTACACCTTAGAGGGCAGTGCCGTCCTTACTACCCGGGGCAGCGAAGTGGTCCTGGATCACGAGCATCTGTTGTTCTTAGATTGCAGCCAGGGGTTCTCTCTCCGGCTGTTGCAGGGAAAGTGGCGTTTTCAGATGTTTTTCTTAAGTGGAGCGGAGCTTTCTTCTTATTATAGCATATTTCAGGCTGCTTTTACCTGTTGTTACCCGATTCCCATCGGCTCCAGCGTTTCACAGAGGATGCAGCAGCTGACCAAATTTTCATTCACCCCGACTCCTGCAGAGCAGATACAGCTTCACCGAGAACTGACCGACATGTTCGTAGAACTGATGCTGTCCGCCCTGTCCGTCTCCCGGGATGTGAAGCCCATTCCTGCTTATCTGCTGTCCATGAAAGCGGATTTTGAGGAAAACTATGCTGAAAATCACTCTTTGGAATACTTTGAGCAGACTTTGGGCATCAGCCGCTACCGTCTGTGTCGGGAATTCTCCGCTACATTCCATACTTCCCCGCTGCAATATCTTCAAGGGAAAAAAATAGAAGCAGCAAAATCACTGCTCCTATCTACGGATAATCCGATTCACGAGGTGGGGGCTATGGTAGGCATCGACAATACCAATCATTTCATCCACCTGTTCAAAAAGCACACCGGTGTCACACCCTTCGTCTACAGGCAGAATGCACCGCAGTCTATACGTGAGACACACTGTCCTTCAGTACCAGTCGGCCTTCCACCACGGTAACTCCGGACTTATAATTATCACTGGTGATCTTCTTGATCATATTATGAATGGCTCTTCTCGCCATCTCTCCCATATCTACTTCATACGTCGTGATATGGATGTCACTGAGCCCCGGATACAGGTAGTTATCAAAGCCGACCACAGAGATGTCCTCCGGCACACGATATCCGTTCTCTCTCAGTTTCTTGATCAGAAAGCTCGCAGTCAGATCGCAGTTGCATACGAATGCGGTAGGCATATCCTTGGGAAGCTGCAACATATTCACCGTATCGATCTTACCTGTCTCAATGTGCCGATCGTCCACGACCCATTCCTTTTTCTGCTCCAGTCCCAGCTCCAAAAGAGCCTTCTGATAACCAAAATACCGGTCCGTAATACTCTCGGTAGCAAGCAGGGTTCCCACATAAGCAATTTTGTGATGTCCCATCCGATACAGATAGTAGGTCAGTTCATAGGTTCCGTAATAACTGTTGGAAATAACGGAATCGCTGGCTTCCCTTCCGTTATAATAGTCCAGATAGATCACCGGGATCCCGGCTTCTGTATTCAGATGCTGCAGGTAAGTATCCATCATCTTACCGATAACGATAATGCCATCCACCTTGCGTTCCTGTACCAGCTTCGGCATTCTGCCGTTCTCTTCCTCTGGCATTCCGATGACCTCCAGCATGGTAAAGCATTCCTTTGCCGTGGCTCTGGTAGCTACCGCCTGGTACATCTGCCAGTAAAACGATTCATATTTATCAAGGAATCTCTCAGAGATCAGAATACCGATATTGTAGCTCTTCTGGTTCTGACTTTTTCTTGCCGCTGACGGCTGCTGATAACCCAGTTCCTCCGCAATGCTGCGGATCTTCTCCCGAACTTCCTCGCTGACGCCTTTTTGTCCGGACAGTGCCTTGGACACTGTTACTGTGCTGACTCCAACTCTCTCTGCGATATCTGCTAATTTTACTGCTTTTGCCATAATTTTGTACTCCTTATCGCTATTTTTCTACACATTTCCCGATAAATCGTCAATTATACTTCCATATTAGATTTCAAAAATCGTTTGTCAAGGCATGTCACTGCCTTAATTTTACACCTCGGTCAGATGGATCAGCTTACTGCGGTAGTCTCCCCACAGAGGTGTCACTAGCAGTCCTGCCTGCATCAGCACGTCGCCGCCAAAGATTTCCCCGGTCTCCTCGATGCGATACTGTTTCTCCGGTGCCAGGCCTTTCAGACGTACTCTCCTGCTGTGGAAGTTCGGTCGGGAAAGTACCTGTACATAGGTTACCAACGCTTCTTTCTGATCCTTGGATGTCACCTGATAGCAGTCATAATTACCGTTTTCCAAAAATGATGCAATCCGGGAATAATCTCCTCTGCGGATCAGGTCGTTGTATTTATGATACATGGCGGTCTGTGCTGGAATCTGCTGTCTGTCCTTCTCCGGGATCTTCGTAATGTCCAGTTCATAGCCGAAGGTGCCTGCCAGTGCCACATGACCTCTGGTCTCAAAAGGAGTCACTCTTCCCACCGTATGGTTGGGGCAGTCCGATACATGGGCGCCCATGGTGGACAGCGGATACAATAACATCGTGCCCTCCTGAATTTTCAATCGCTCAATGGCATCCATGTCATCGGAACACCAGATCTGCGGACTGTAATATAACATACCGGGGTCGAATCTCGCTCCGCCGCCGGAACAATTCTCCAGAAGCAGATGCGGGAATTCTGCCAGCAGTCTCTCCTGTAATTCATACACACCCAGCACATATCTGTGATACAGTTCTCCCTGACGGTCTGCGGACAGTTCCACGCTACCAAGGTCCGACAGCTGCCGGTTCATATCCCATTTTACATATTCGATGTTGGCACTGTGCAGCACTGCCGCCACGCTTTCAAAGGCATGATCTCTGACTTCCTTTCGGGACAGATCCAGCACATACTGGTTCCTGCATAAGCTGCCTGCCCGTCCCGGAATGGCGATGGCCCAGTCGGGATGCTCCCTGTACAGATCCGAATCCGGGGAGATCATCTCCGGCTCGAACCAGATACCGAATTTCATCCCCAGTGCATTGACCTGTTCCACCAAAGATTTTAAGCCCCCCGGCAGTTTCTGCTCATTGACCTTCCAGTCACCTAAGCTGGTACTGTCATCGTTACGGTGTCCGAACCAGCCGTCATCCATGACCAGCATCTCAATGCCGAGCTTTGATGCCTGCTCTGCGATCTTCAGTAGTTTTTCCGTGTTAAAATCAAAATAGGTAGCTTCCCAGTTGTTGATCAGGATTGGTCTCTTTTTATCACGGTACTCGCCGCGGATCAGATGGCCGCGGTACATATCGTGATAATGATGGGTCATCCCGCTCAATCCTTCTGAGGAATAGGTCATAACGACTTCCGGTGCTGCGAAACTTTCTCCCTGCTCCAGTTTCCAGACAAAGTTCTCCGGATGAATGCCCATAGTCATACGGATGGAATCGAACTGGGAAAGCTCCGCCTGTGCCAAGAAATTGCCGGAGTATACAAAGTGCATACCGTAGACTTCACCGGCATCCTGCGTGGCATCCGCAGAAAGCAGTGCGATAAAGGGATGCTCCTGATGGGAAGATTCTCCCCGCACGGAGCCAACACTCTGTTTGCCGTGCATCAGACTTCTTCTCTCCATCTGGCGCTCTCTCGCCCAGGATCCGTGCAGCGTAAGAATGTCATACTTTTCATCCGTGCAGTCCAGATCCAGGCAGGCAGACATAACTTTTGTCACATAAATAGGCTGCCCTGCCGTATTTTTCAGGATCACACTGCGGGTGATCACATCTTCCTCTTCAAATGTAGTATAGATCAGGTCTGCAGCCAGACCGATGACCGGATCCGCCAGATGCAGGATCAGGGTATCGCAGTCCTCATCCCCCGGAAATGTGGAAGGAAGTCCCGGCAGTGCCGGCTTCTCCTTTACGATCTCATGAGAGACATACTGTAACTGCACTCCTACATGTCCCTGTGCTGTCCGCACGGAAATGGCGCTTTCTCTGTAATCTCCCAGACCGTTTCCCGGATATTCCATGGGGAAAGAATCCAGAAATGACACACGCTCTCTGTTATTCTGTGACGGAACGAAGGGTGCTTCTCCCGTACGCAGCAAATATACCGGTGCCGGTGTATTCTCGGTATACTGCAATTTCTGACCGTAATATACGTGTCCCACAAAATTCTCCTGATCTACAATTGCCAGGAGATAGCTGGTGTGTTCTGTGTCCAGCCAGAAGGTTCTGTCCTGCTCGATGTATCTGATCGCCATAATCCGCCTCTTTCTTTATCAATGTTTATTCTTAAAAAACCGTTTTTGCAAAATCATTTTTCCAAATTTTCCAAATAATATCCATGACAGTGTATTTGCATCTGTCAATGTCACAGATATAAAAAAGCAAACGGTGCTTCCGGTTCTGTCGTCAAAAACTGCATCAGCATCAGTCCACAACGCATGGACACCCGTTCTTCCCGCAGGATACGAAGTACTTCCTGTCTGTCTGCCAGGATCACCTGAATATCCTCGGTATTTTCCATCTGCTGTCCCACATTCTCTGTCACGATTCCGAAGATCATGCTGCCGCTCTCGTCTGTCAGCCCCTGTGCCAGGAAAAATCCTCTTCGGAAAGCCGGTTCTCCGCCTTCGTAGACTTCCAGTTTCCAGCCGGTTTCCTCGATCATTTCCCGACAGGCGGCCTCCGAAGCGGTCTCCTCCGGCTCGATCAGTCCCGCCGGCAATTCATACAGATAATCATTCACGGGATACCGGTACTGACGCACCAGCACCAGTTTCTCTCCGTCCTCTGTCACTGCGTAGACCGCCATGCCCTCGGGGCGCATACTGTGGGTCTTGTGTTTGATATTGTTTTCATCATTTCGGGACGCAAAATAATAATGAAACGGCGTTCCGTCCCGTCCCAGGGCATCAATGTGATACAGGTTCAAAAACGGATTATCCGTCTGTTTCTCGATTCCCCGATAGTGTTTTCTGTCATTTCCTTTTGCGTCCATGTTTTCCATGCCCTATTTATACTCCATTCTTTCTGTTCCCATCGTGCTCTGTCATCCACGTTCCCACAGCGCATCATCTGCCGCAGGCGCAGGCAGCCGTGACGGAACTACTGTAGGATTTCCTCCAACAGTGCCACTGCCAGCTCCGGATTCTTCATGCCATCCGCCAGCCCCACGGCTGCGTTCTCCTGATACCATCCGGTCTTCCTCACCCATTCGTTGTTCTCAAGCCGGATCCCCGCCACAATCGTTTCTCCCGTCATGGTATTTAACACCATGATCTGCTGATCTTCATATCTGTCCAATAGTTCCTTAGGCAGATAATCCCTTAAATCCGCCAGATAATCCGTGCCGCCCATGAGCTTCAAAAACTCTTCGTCAGAAAAAAACACATCCACCGACCGGGTCATGAACAATACCTGGATCGTGCTGAGATTCGTGGAATCCACATCGGAATCCGAGTTCGGATCGATCCAGATCGTATCATTCAGGTTCACCACATCCCGTTTGGATATCACACCGTGTTCGCGCAGGAAATCCGTAAAATAATCCGGACCGGTGGCTTCGATGTGCTCTCCGTCCGTATTCACTGCCATGACTCCCATGATGAAGCTGGTCTTGGTGGCAAAATGTACGATCAGGAAAATAACAATAGCGATCCCCGCTGCCACACCTATGGTAACCCACAGATAATAGTCCATAAAATACTGCCATTTTTCAGAAGGAGACAGTTGTTTCCATTGTTCTTTCTGCCGGATATGGTCTTCCTTTTCCAAATTGCAGTCTCCCTTCCGTTTCTCGAATCTTCCGTCTGATAATATCCTGCTTTTAGTTCTATATCAGTCTTTAGTATATCAAACTAATTTAATCTTGTATAGCAGACTTTTTAATATATTTTAGGTTCAATTTTGTTAAAAATAAACAGAAAAAGCCCTGCCATGCACTTAAATTAACATGGCAGAGCTTTGTGTTTTCTATTTGTTCGATCAGATAAGAAGAGGAAATGCTTTAGCGGTCCATCTCCGCAATACGTCCGGTGGACTTGTGCTCCTTGATGATCCCCTGGATCTCCTTTAAGTCGGTGCACAGCAGGTCACCGGGGATGGTGTTCTTAAGTGCGCTGATGGCATTGCCATATTCCAGTGCTCTCTGATACTCACCGGGATGTGCCAACAGTCCGTACAGGACACCGGAGATATAAGCGTCACCGCTTCCGATGCGGTCTACGACTTCGATATCGGTGTAAGGTGCTTCCTCATAATAGGTATCATCCTTGGCACTGTAGATAATGGAGCCGAAGGTATGACGCTTCGGGCTATGTACGATACGCTGTGTGGATGCCACGATGGAGATTGGATACTCCTCCGTGAAGCTCTTCATAATGCTCTTGGCATCGCCTTCCTTCAGGAAGGTCAAACGCGCCGTGTCCTCGGAGCAGAAGAAGATGTCCACATAAGGCAGAATGAATTCGATGCATTCCTTCGCCTCGGCGCCGGTCCACAAGTTCCCACGGAAGTTCACATCGAAGGAGATGATGGCCCCCTGTGCTTTAAAGCGCTTGATCATCTCAACAGCGGTAGCTCTCAGCTCCGGGCTGAGAGCCAGTGTGATGCCGCTGGTATGGAAGCAGCGGGTATCGCTGTAGATCTTGTCATCATAGTCATCAACGGTCAGCTTGTTGATGGAGGTATTCTTACGGTCATATACAATACGGGGCTTTCTGGGATAAGCACCATTCTCATAGTAGTACACGCCCAATCTGGCATCCTTGTCATCATCGTATACCAGATAGTCATCGCTGACACCGCAGAGACGTACACGGTTCTTGATATATACACCCAGGTCATTGGCCGGAAGCTTGGAAATGATACCGCAGCGCAATCCCAGCATTGCCGCACCGGTAATGGCATTCAGTTCTGCGCCTCCTGCCTGCTTGCTGAAGCTGTCGCCTCTGGTAATACGCTCATTGTCGGGCGGTGATAATCTCAGCATGATCTCTCCCAGGGAGAGCAGGTCAAATTCCTTCTTCTCAGTCAGTTCCATAATATAAACTCCCATCTGCATATTTTGCCAAATGCTTTATCAGAATTTCACCGTTACTCCTTACAGCGCAGCGTTGAAACCCCTTACATTTTTTCTTTACATTTGTACTATATCACATATACACAGCCCCGGTAAAGACACTGGACATTAATTAAAAATTTAACGAATCCACATATTCAAAATAGTCATCCTCGCTGGCAAATAAGATATATTCATTCTCCACATATCCCATATATCCGCAGGCAGTCACATATCCTTTCATAAAAAATACCTCCTTATCAGAATCCTTTCGTTCCCTGTTCTGATAAAAAGGTATCATTTTTAAAGTCCCATAAAACTCTCTTAATTATTCTGAATCGGCTCTGTTTCCAGCACCAATTCTTTCATTTCTTCCAACAATTCCTCAGTCCTGCCCATCAAAAGTTCCGCATCCGTCTCCACCAGTCCTGTTTTCTTATATTTGTAGGTAAAAAACGGATTGCCGTAAGCGGTAAAGCTTAATTCATCCTTATGCTTTTTCAGGAAATCCGGAATCTTGCGGGGATCGATCTTCGCATCCGGCCGGAAGTTGAAGGTAATGCGTTCGTTCTTGCCCTTGATCTCCGTCATGTCCAGACCGTGGGCCGCCATACGGATGAGGGCGATCCGCAGCAGATTGTCCACTGCCTTGGGGATGTTGCCGAAGCGGTCTAACAGTTCATCCTTCATTTCATCCCGCTCTTTTATCGTCTCGATGCCGGCGATCCGTTTGTAAATATCCAGCTTCTGTGTCTCGTTGACAATGTATTCCGCCGGAATGTAAGCATCCACATCCAGATCGATCACCGTAGCGAAATCCACTGCCGTATGAATGCCCTTCAGGTTCTGCACCGCTTCGTTCAGCATCTTGCAGTAGAGGTCGTATCCTACAGCTTCCATATGGCCATGCTGGCTCATCCCCAGCAGATTACCGGCACCGCGGATCTCAAGGTCACGCATAGCGATTTTAAAGCCACTGCCCAGATCCGTGAATTCCTTGATGGCCGCCAGTCGTTTCTCTGCCACTTCTTTCAACATCTTATCCCGCTTGTACATCAGAAAAGCATAGGCATTCCGGTTGGAACGACCCACACGGCCTCTGAGCTGATACAGCTGGGACAATCCCAGATTGTCCGAATCGTGGATGATCATGGTGTTGACATTGGAAATATCCAGTCCGGTCTCTATGATGGTGGTGGACACCAACACATCGATCTCTCCGTTAATGAAATCAAACATGATCCGCTCCAGTTCGTGTTCCTTCATCTGTCCATGGGCGTATGCCACGTTGGCTTCCGGCACAAGCTTTGCGATCTGTGCTGCGATATCCGCAATATTGTTCACCCGATTGTAGACATAGTAGACCTGTCCGCCCCGGGCCATTTCCCGGACAATGGCCTCTCTCACCAGTTCGTCATTGTATTCGCAGACAAAAGTCTGGATCGGCAGTCGGTCATTGGGGGCCTCCTCCAGCACGCTCATATCCCGGATACCGATCAGGCTCATATGCAGTGTCCGGGGAATGGGGGTTGCCGTCAGGGTCAGCACGTCCACGTTTTCTTTTAATTTCTTGATCTTCTCCTTATGGGCCACACCGAAACGCTGTTCCTCGTCAATGATCAGCAGACCCAGATCCTTGAACTTCACATCCGCAGATAATACTCTGTGGGTACCGATCACGATATCCACCATGCCCTTTTCCAGATCCTTCACCGTCTTTTTGATCTCCGATGGCGTACGGAAACGGCTCATCAATGCGATGTTGATGGGAAAATCCTTCATTCTCTGCACAAAGGTGTTGTAATGCTGCTGTGCCAGAATGGTGGTGGGCACCAGATAGACCACCTGTTTTCCCTCCTGCACAGCCTTGAAAGCGGCCCGGATGGCGATCTCGGTCTTGCCGTAGCCCACATCTCCGCAGATCAGGCGGTCCATGATCCGATGGCTTTCCATATCCGCCTTGGTGTCAGCGATGGCATTCAGCTGATCCTCTGTCTCTTCAAAGGGGAACATTTCCTCGAACTCCCGCTGCCACACCGTATCTTTTCCAAAAGCATAGCCCTCGCTCTGCTGTCGGACAGCGTATAATTCCACCAGATCCTTCGCCACGGCGCTGACGGCACTGCGTACCTTCGTCTTGGTGTGTTCCCATTCCTTGCCGCCCAGTTTGTTCAGCTTCGGCTTCTTCGCTGCATCGGCGGAGGCATACTTCTGGATCACATCCAGCCCGGTGGCCAGAATGTACAGGTTGCCGCCGTCCCGGTATTCGATCTTGAGGTAATCCTTGACGACCTTGTCTACCTCTACCTTCTCGATGCCCTTATAGATGCCCAGTCCGTGGGTCTCATGTACCACATAATCCCCGATCTTCAGGTCGTTGAAATCATTGATCTTCTGCCCCTGATAGAGCTTTTTCTTCTTTTTCTTACGCTTCTCCGCTCCGAAAATATCACTCTCGGACAGCACCACGAATTTCAGCCAGGGGTATTCAAAGCCCTTATTGACATGACCGTAATAGGTCAGGATCTCCCCAGGCTGTACCTCCCGCATGGGGTCTTCCGTGTATACTGCCGTCAGTCCGGCATCCTCGGTGTTCCGCAGATCCTCCGCCAGACGTCTGGCTCTGGTACGGGAACCGGACAACAGCAGCACCCGGTAGCCGTTCTTTTTATATTTTTTCAGATCCTTGACCAGTGCTTCAAAGCTGTTGTTATAAGGGGCGATGTTGCGGGCAGCAATATCCACATGCATTTCCGTCCTAAAATATCCGTACTTGGTCTCCATGGTAGCCAGGGTCACCACGGCATTTTTCTCTAAAGTAGCCGCTACCTGTTCCCCACTGTAGAGAATGTTCATCTGTCCCGGCAGCACATAACCTTTTCTGGCACGTTGTTCCATGCTCTCCCGAAATTCCAGTTCGATGGCATCCGCCTGTTCCTTCACTCTCGCCGGTTCATCGATGTAGAAGACAAGAGAACGCCCCGCCATATCTGACAGCAGTTCCGGCATGGTTACCGTATTTTCATAAAAATAACGGATGTAGCCTTCCAGATTGATCTTACTCTGGAACTCCAGCAGCTGCTCTTTCAATTCGCTGACCTGTGTAGCGATCCTGTGGGCTTCCTCCGGCTGGTGGGCATCCCGGAAGATTTTTTCCTGTTTGTCTGCTTCTTTTTCAAGCTTACTGATGCCCTTGCGGATCTGCTCTTCCGACAGTACAAACTCTGTGGCCGGGTAGACAGTGATGCTTTCCAGCTTCTCAATGGAACGCTGGCTCAGGATGTCGAAGCTGCGGATGGACTCCACCTCATCTCCCCACAGTTCGATACGATAGGGGTTTTCCTCCGTCAGATCAAAGATATCCACAATGCCGCCACGGATGGAGAACTGCCCCGGGCTTTCCACCTGATAGGCTTTCTCATATCCCATAGCCACCAGCCTGGATGCCAGTTTGCTCTCGTCCAGACTGCCGCCCCGCTCGGTGCGGATGATGTCTTTCTCCTCCCACAATACCTGCGGTGTCATCAGTGCCGCATAGGTGGTAACAATGGTGACCGGCTTACCCTCCACGACTCTGCGCAGGGTCTTGATCCGCTCCTGCACCAGCTGATTGCCGTGGATATCCGCCTGGAAAAAGATCAGGTCCTTCGCCGGATACAGCATGACATTTCTGTCATAAAAGCGGTATTCCTCGTAGATCTCTTTGGCCTTTAAGTCACTATAAGTAACGATGACCTTGTATTTCAGGCCATCGCTGAGTCCGTAGATCATATGAAGTTTCTGGGAGTCCACACAGCCGGACAGAGCTACGGTTCCTTTTCCCTGTCTGGTCACTTTTCGGATCTCATCATATTCCGCCAGTTCTTTCAGTGGCGCAATCAGTGCCTGCATCGCTTTTTCCTCTTACTATACAACCGTTACGCTTTCTTACTGTTAAAATGGTTCATGGCTGCATCCGCATTCTCAGTGATGATCATACGGATAGCTTCTGCTGCGGTCTTCGCCGCTTCGTCCATGGTGTTTCGTTCCTCCGCTGGAAAATGTCCCAGCACGTAGTCTGCCAGATCGAAGTTCTTCGGCTTCTCTCCCACGCCCATACGCACGCGGATAAAAGTATCATGCCCTAACATTTTGATGATATTCTTGAGGCCGTTATGGCCACCAGCGCTGCCTTTTTTGCGGATACGGATCTGTCCCACATCCAGACTGATATCGTCGGAGATTACGATCAGTTCCGCGGTGTCATCCACCTTGTAATAATCCACGATCTCCCGGATGCTCTCGCCACTTAGGTTCATGAAGGTCTGGGGCTTCGCCAGGATCACCTTCTGTCCGGCCACATAGCCCTTGCCGATCAGCGCCTTATGCTTACTCTCCATGACGGCGATATTTTCTTCCTCTGCTAATCTGTCTATGACATCAAACCCGATATTATGTCTCGTATTTTCATATTCTTTGCCGGGATTTCCCAGTCCTGCAATAATATACATATACTTCTCCTTACCTTCTTGCAATCAATGCGTTATCTTATATTTTCGCATTTTTACGCAGAAAATGCAACTATCGGTTATTTTGCACAAATCGCCCCGGACATTGGATTTCAGATCCGGTGCCCGGGGCAATGTATTCGTTTCTTACTTTTATAACTTTTCTATTACTTTACAGGCATATTTAACTGCCAGCCGACACGGATCCGGTCCGGCATGGTGATCAGATTGCTGTTCATTTTCACGATATCTGCAACGGTGCAGCCATATCTTCTGGCGATTGCCCAGAGGGAATCGCCGGGCTTGATAATATAAGCGTCTGAATTGTTATTGTCCGTCGGAGCTACCATCGTTCCTGTAGTCCGGTGCTGCGGGATCTTCAGTTTCCAGCCTATATGGATCCGGTTCGGATTCTTGATCAGATCGCTGTTGGCCGCTACGAGCTCGGCAACGGTGCATCCGTATTTTCTTGCGATTGCTCCAAGGGTATCACCACGTTTGATGGCGTAGTCCAAGGCCGCCGGGCCTGCAGATGGCTGCCTTGCGGTAGTGCTGTTACTGCTGTTGGAAACAGCAGGGGTATCGTCATCATCATCGTCATCCGAACTGCTGTCACCGGTATCGGGTACCGCAGGGGTCGGCGTATAGGATGGAGTATCCGGGACATCGGAGATATCCCCACGATTAGATACAGGATACAACACAACGGAACCGGTCAGAGGCACATAGTTGGTATCCTCAGGAGTATAACGCCACAAATAGGTCTTATTGGCTTCCACCACTGTGGTATCCGGCAGGACATTGCCCGCATCATCAATCCACTCTAGTCGTCCGGCTGTGGGATGCAGGGAGCCTCCACTAATTCTCAGATCTGCATCCCTTAAGGTCTTGCCATCGGTGGTGATCCCGGTGTAGCCGGGGGTGCCGGTGGATGCGGCTCTTGTGATGGTGACGGTCATCGGTGCGCTGGTGATCGCATTGTAATTGTCGTCCCCGGCCTTGGTCGCCGTAACGGTGACGGTCCCCACTTTCGTGGGAATCAGCTTACCGTCAGCATCGATACCGGCCTGACCATCCCCATTGGTTACCGTATAGGTCACATTTCCTGTACCGGAGCCGCCCTTGGTACCCAGTTGCAGGGTATGGCCGAATTCCACGGTGGTTCCACCGGTAACGGCCAACGCCGCCTGCGTTTCTTTGTCCGTCAGCGTAATCTTTACATTGACGGTGGTCGTCTCATAATTGGCAGATGTAACAGTCACGGGCAGAGTCACTGTATCGCCCGCAGCACCACCTTCCAGTGTGTAGGTCACCTTACCGGTGTCTGTATCTATGTTCCAATCCGTAATCGTCACGGAACCGGTCTTACCTGCTGTACCGCCTTTTGCAAAGACCAACGTGCCTGCGTCAGCGGGCATACCGGCATTACCAATCGATGTCTCGCCTGCGGTCACGTTATACTTCACACTGACTGGGATATCTGCTAGCGTACAGGCAGCCGCTTTGCGGATGTTCGGTTTGATCTGCCACTTGATCTGCTTATAATTCCTGCTCTCAGGAGTAAAAACAGCGGTATATGCTGCGGTCGTGCCGGCATTGGGAATCTGCCTGCCGGAGAACTTCCATGAGCCGGGCACTACGATGCCATTCAGTCTTACCGTAAGTCCGTTGATAACGATATCCGAAATCTTTGTACCGTAAACCGCCCCGGCATCTGCTGTCCCTTCCACCGTCAGCTTGTCTGTCGGCCTGATCGTAAATGTTTTATCAACGCTTCCTTCGTAATTGCCCTGCCCCGTGATGTTCAGCGTATATATTCCTGCCTCTGTGCCGGTGTTACTGCTGACCTTATAGTCCTGCCCCTCTGTCAGCTCTGTACCCCTGTATGTCACTTTGACCTCTGCTGCCAAAGGGTTGCCGGTATACTCAAGTTCTTCAGCATTTGTGATCTCAACCGTCGTATTTTCACTGTTCAGGTTTGCTTTCGTAACGGTAAGCTGAAAGCCCTGCAAAGTCGTTTGCCATCTGTAGGCGCCATCGCTCTCCTTGCCAATGTTCACGCAAATGATGTCGTAAGCTTTATCAGCTTCCAGGCTCTCCCACCCTATATTGTTACTGCCGTCCATAGTAACATCATAATGGTAAGCACCGTTCCCGTCAGACCACACATCTCTCCTGTGCTCCGTCAACAGAGCCGTCGTGCCATCCTCCTTCACAAGATACCATTCAAATCCCATTCGTCCGATATGACTGTCATTGGTTGTCACAGAAATTGCAAAAGGTATTTTATGTTCGCCGTATGCAATGTTACCGGTTCTGTCGCCGATAACCGTAATCTGGGCATCCTTCGCTGTTAATGTAAGTCCCTCGGAATACTCTATTACCTCTGTAGGATCTACCGTAATATTGCCGTTCATCAAGGCATAACCTTCCGGAATCATATGGTAGACGGGGGCACTGCATTTAAGTCCTGCCACCTTGCCGTCCATAAGTTTAATACCATCTTCTGCGCCAGCTTCCACGGTCAGTTGACTAATATAGCAGCCATCCGTCAGCGTCAGCTTTGCACCTTTCTCAACCGTCAGGCCTTGAAGTGCGCCATTTGAACTCACTTTTTCTTTGCTGTCCCGGATTTCCAGAGGATATTTGGATGACCCCGATAATGTGATACTACCTTTTATACACACACCATTCAGATCGAGCGTTCCCGGGGTGTTTTGGAACTTCCATGTTACCTCACCAATCTCATAACACACTCCAGAATTTTTGTCCCCATTTTGCAGCTCCAGTTTACCACCCTTCGCCTGCCAGGCCTCCAGCGCCGTCGTCATATCAATATAATCCACGCCATCCAATGTCGCCACCACGGTCTCTGTCGTATCGTCCGCCATTACCGCAATGCCGTCATTACTCATCAATGACGTAGCACTGACGCCACCGGAGATTACTGAATCCCCACTTACAGTATCTCCTACCGCATCCCCTTCATGGGTACTATTCACAGCCCTTACCGCCACCTGATCGCCAGGGGCAGGCGCCACCGTTTCAGCATTCCCCATCTCTTCTGCCAGCACCGTTACCGGCATCATGCCAAAGCACAGAGTAAATGCCAGAACGACACTCAATAACCTTTTCTTCATAAATGCACCTCCGTTAATCAGCAAACGTCATTTCCGCAGGGATTCTGTCCGACTACAACGATCATTTCCCTCTATCCGGTCCATTCTGCGTCTCTGCACCGGAATTCGCCTTTCATGTCATGTAATCTGCTTCGGATACTGTTACTTTTTACTGTAAGTTCATTGTACCATAGTGTATGAAAAAATAATTCTCCCTGCATGAATCGACCCAAATATGTCATGAATCGACCCTGCCCCTGACACTCTAAGGACACTAGGCTAAGGACACTAAGGACACTAAGGCTGGTCTAAGGCTGGTCTAAGGGGCTGGTCTAAGGACACTAGGCTAAGGACACCCAAGGGATCGGTAAAAACTCAAATTGGTTATTTTGCACAAATTTCATTTTCGGGAAAACAGCCGATTTCCGCATACTTTTAATGCTCTGAAAATGTATGGAATTGCTGGGGCTGACAGTATACTCAGCTTTTGTTCTATGTTATAATGGACAAGACAGGAGTGGATAAGAATGCGATTTGCATTGATTGAAGATCAGGCGGAGGAACGGAAGCGCATCGACGACATGCTCTCCGAATTCTGCCGTGAACGAATGATTTCTTTTACAACGGACGTGTTTACCAGTGGGGAGGAGTTTCTTGCCTCCTTTGTTCCTATGAATTACGATGTGGTGTTCATGGACATTTATATGGACGGAATGACGGGAATCGAGGCTGCAAGACAGATGCGCACACAGGACTCCCATTCCTTTCTGGTCTTTCTCACCACCAGCCCGGAACACATGGGGGACGCCTTTTCCACCCACGCTTTTGACTATCTGTTAAAGCCCATCCTGCAGGAGGATTTCGTAAAATGTCTCAACGATATTTTGAAGCGATTGCCAAAGCAGGAAGATTCTTTTTCCTTTCTTTCCGGCGGCGTACAGGTACATCTTCTCTGCCGTGATATTTGTGTACTGCGTTCCCAGGGGCACTCCACCATCATTGTGAGTAAGGCCGGACTGGAATATCCGGTATCGAAATCCTTTATCTCCTTTACCGCCCCATTTACGGACCGGGACAATTTTCTCCTGGTGAGCCGTGGCATTCTGGTCAATCTCGATCATGTGAGCGGGTTTACTGCGCAGGAATGTCTGCTGCAAAACGGCATGCGGGTTCCCATCACCCTCCGGAATCAAAAACAACTGGTCCAGATCTGGCGAAATTATGACTTTGCCAAACTCCATCAGGAGGCTGCGGAAAGGAGCCTGCGTCCATGACTTTTCTCTCTGAAATTTTACAGTTTGCAGTACTGATCCCTGCCGCCATTCTCGCCATTCTTCCTTTGAAAAACAAGCTGCGGTTTTCTGTTGTGAAAATTGCGGGGCTGATGGCTCTGGCGCTGGGATTCCTGATCCCTTTCTGCGGATGGATCGTGACAATAACGGGAATTCCCGTAAACTATATACTTTTTCCGGTAATGGCGGTACTGTATCTGTGCTACCACAAGGTGTCTACGGTGCTCGTAAGCGTGGATCTGCCCATATATCTGTTTGACATTGCATTGATGTCTTTTCCCGCAAATATTGCAGTAGCCATTGATTCCCGTGTGCATCCCACAGCATACCTGGCAGATTCCTGTATCGTTGCCAACGGGTGGCAGTTAGCAATCAGCTTTTTGTTCCTGTTGCTGTTTTCCTGGTTTTTCCGGCATATTCTGGGGTTTCTGGTTGACAATATCTCCTCGCCCAACGTATGGCTGGCCACCCTTCCGATCCCCCTGATCTTTACCTGTATGAATGTGATTATCCAGCCCAAGTACTATGAGACCATGCATGTAAACCGGGTCTTCTCCTTTTACATCGGCTATCATTTCCTGGCGCTGATCCTGATTCTTACTATCTATATTATCTTTTATCAGGTGGCATTGAATCTGATCCGCAATGCGGAGAATACAGAGCGGATCCGCTTTCTGGAGATGCAGGAAAGCCAGTATCATGCACAGCAGCAATATATCGCAGAGTCCGCAAGGCTTCGCCACGACTTCCGGCAGCAGCTTCACAGTCTGGCGGAGATGGCGGTGGCCGGAAATTATGAGCAGTTGACGGAGCATCTTCTGGGCTGCGTGGAGGAGCTTCCCAGACAGCCTGTGCATTATTGTTCCAATCTTCCGTTAAACGCACTGTTTTCCTACTATGCTTCTCTTATGGATGATGCGCAGATCCGGCGGAACTGGAAAATCACCCTTCCGTCGGAGATGAACTTTTCAATTACGGATATGGAACTTTGTTCCCTTCTGGGGAATATTCTGGAAAATGTATGGCAGGGATGCCAGAGTGTATCGCCCCAGAACCGTTACCATGAGCTGACAGTCTGTGTGAAACACGAAACGAGCCTTTATATCGTGTCCTCCAACCGTTTTGACGGGCGGATAAAAAAGGAAAACGGAGTGTATCTCTCCACCCGCAAGAACGGTTCCGGCATCGGACTTTCTTCCATTGCAACGATTGCCGAACGGCACCGGGGGATCGCACAGTTTTCCAATACAGAAAATACCTTTGTGATCGATGTGGTCATTGAATAATATTAATAATAATATTGATATTAATGAAAAGGGGCACCTCCTTTGAAGTGTCCCTTTTGCATGTCTTACTTTCTCTCTTATCTTCTTTTCCTGTTTACAAGGATCACCGCAAGTGCGCCGACTGCTGCCGCCGCTGCGCCAATGAGGAAGATCCACCATGCTGTGTGGTTTTCTTCCTGTTCGGGTGCGGCAACGATACCGGTGTCTGCCGGCTGTACCTTTCCGGTCTCCGTATCCGCAGGCTCCTGTTCTGCCGTCTTTGCATCCACCACGAGGATATACTCGGATGCATGGGTAAAGGTGAGCGCTACGCTGCCGTCCTCTGCGATCTCCTCCTCGCAGATAAATTCCATCTCACCCGCCTGTTCATTATAGTAATACAGACTTGCATACAATCCGGCATTTTTCTGGTCCATATTCAGGGTAAGCACCGCCTGGAAACCAAACTCGCCATCGTAGGACAGGCTTAAGCCGGTATAAAACTTCTCACCCGTAACATTGGTTATTACCGAAACGGGAATGTTGCCCTCTGCCTGCTCACCGTACTTCACGCCGAAGTCAATGTCCCGCACTCCTTCCACTGTCACATCCCGGCCGTTCACACTCCAGGTAATGCCGTTATCCATAGCAAACACAACGGTAACATCTTCTCCGCGGATCAGGTCAAACAGGCTGCCGGGCACCTCCGTGGTGCCATTCATATCCACCGTAATTTCTTCTCCCGCCGGGGCCTGCTTCGCCTCCTCACGGATGACATCCCAGCCTTCCTTGCCGTTCTCTCCCTTAAGGAAAGGTCTTGCGTCACGGCCGTCCTCTACTGCGTCTGCGTTGCTCTTCTCTGTGCTGCCCGTATTTTTGCTTCCGGTGTCTACACTTCCGGTACCTGTGCTTTCCGTATCCTTACTTCCCGTGTCCTTACTTCCCGTGTCCTTACTTCCGGTATCTTCGCTTCCGGAGTCTACACTTCCGGTATCTTCGCTTCCGGTATCCTCGCTGTCGGAACCGCCGTCGCTAAGCTTCGCCACCGTCTCCGTATAGCTGTGTCCGCAGCCTCCGCAGGTGTAGGTTCGGATACCTTCCTCCGCAGTCGTCGGCTGTTTTGTGATCACTGATATATAGCTGTGCCCCTTCGCAGGGATCACCGTGCCGCTTACCGTAATCTGATCGCACTCTGTGCAGTAGGTGTCTCCGGTATAGCCGGTTCCGGTACAAGTCGCTTCCACTGCGTTCTTCACTACAGTCTGCTGGTGTCTGCACACAGACCTTGTGATCTTCACGGTAACGGTCTCATTCTCATAATTGCCCTGATCCGCTCCGTTGTAAACGGCTGTTGCGGTCGTCACCACGCCAACATTCAATGCTGTCCCAAGATCACTGTCCTGCCATGCCCAGTTCTCTCTGCCCAGTGCCACATCCGACACCTTCTTACAGTCAAATGCCACATTCATGGTATCGCCGGGCATATTGGGTGCATTCTCCGCCTTGTTCACCGTCAGCTTTATCTTCATCGTTACCGGTTCATAATTGCCGGTATCCGCCGGAGTAAATATTACCTCATACTCTGTCGTATCACTGTCGGACACGGCAGGCTTGACGTCCGGTGTGCTCCATGCAAAAGTACCTGCCACTTCCGCATCCCCTCCGGTCAGCGAAGATGCATTCCCCCTGCCGTCGCCCCGCACCGCTTTTCCACCGGTCAGTCCGGACATTCCGAGGCTGTCTCCATAGGTAATCTCTGCCGCCATGGGAACGGTCTCCATATAGGTCTTCGCCTTTGCCACCGTCACATCGATCATCATGGTGAAGGACTTATAATTATTGTCCTCCGGCTGAAAGCGTGCCTCGTAACTATTGATTCCGGCCTCCGGGATCCCGCCGGGATTCACCCATGACCAGCTGCCGGACACCATTTCCTCCTTACCGTCAACCGTCCATGACAGGCTTCCCTTCGAGAGGCTTAGATCCGCCAATGTCTGTGCCGGATCATATATAATACCCTTCTTTTCCGGTGCCGGTTTTGAATTTACGTTCGGTGTTGCCTGATCCACTGTAATTTTCACGAAGTCTGTCAATACGGCATACCTGTCATCAGCCGGCGTAAACTTCCATGTCGCTCTTTTCATACTGCAATCCGGTACCATTGTCTCGTCTTCCCATGCCAGTGTACCTTTCAGAGTATTTCCCTCAGCATCCACAAACTCTACCGGTTCAAATTCCAACGCAGAAATTCTGCCGCCGTAGGTCATAACGCTGTTCTTCAGGGCAACCTTCTGGCCTTCCCTGACATACACCTCCATCTTGGAACTCCATGTAACATGGAAGACAATATTACTGTTTGTGTAATTTTCAAGTTCCACCGCTATCTTAATCTGTGCACTCTCATCCGCTGTGTTCTTCAGGATCCGATAGGGCAGCATGCCGGTGGTATCGTCAAAGTCCTCCTTGTCGATCAACACCTTATCATGACTTGTCACGCCGGTAATTTGTATCCTGCCACAGTCCTGGGGTAAAATTGCTCTGATATCCAGCGCCCCCTCATGGTCGCAGTCAAAATAAAAGCCTTTGTCTGTTCTGGAAGCAGCCAGATCTTTTTTGTCTGCTACAATCGTGATGGTCTTCTCCGCCGCATTGTAATTCTGACTCTCCGGCAGATACGCTCTGACCTTTGCCGTTCCCGCTTTCAGAATCGTCACGGTGCCGTCTTCCGCAACGGTTACCACACCTTCTCCATCCGTCAGCTCGTACTGTATTGCCGACTCTGTATGGTTTGCCGTCGCATCGAGTCTGAATGAACCATCCCCATAGGTTTTGGTAACGCTGTCCACTCCGGTAAGCACTGTGTCCGCCCTTTTCACGGTCAGCGTACCGTGTTCGGCATAATCACCTGCCGCATCCTTGTAGTTCACGGATATTCTATACTTTTCATTTCCGGAAACTACCTTAAATCTATAATCACCGACATCCGAGGCTACCGTCGCATCTGTCTCCAGTGTGAGACTGGCAAGTATCTCCTCTTGGGTATCCCCGGGCACCAGCCGGCTCCAGTCAACGGTTAAATCGCTTATTGCAAGCATCGGGGTTTCCTGCCCATAGGTCTTCTCCAGATTTGCCACAGCTACACGAAGGTATCTCTTTTCCACCTGCGGCGTTACCTTTACGGTCACACTGTCAAAGGTGCTGTCTGCAGGTGTAAAGGTCAGCTCATACTCTGCGGTTGTGCCCGGAACGGGATACTCCTCTGCATTGCTGTCCGTGATGCTCCAGGTACCCTCCAGGGCACTGCCCGCCGGATCCGCCGGGTTGATGACTGTTCCGCCGGAAATCGTAAATTCCTTAGCCTTCGTGCCGTAAATACCGCTTAATTTAGGCTCTGCAGACACGACCGGCATAATCTTCTTCCATGTCACCGTCGCCGCATTGCTGCGGAACGGATATCCGTCACAGGTGATCACACAGTAATAGGTCTGGCTCGTTCCCGCACTCTGTCCCTGAATGGTCAGTGTGGCTGACGTTGCACCGTCTACCGCCGTACCGGTGCTGCCCTCCGCATCTGTGAGATACCACTGATAGGTCAGCTCCTTTTCCGATGCAGCAGTCACGGTAAGTGTCTCCTGCCGTCCTGCCCATGCCGTCTTATCCTCCGGCTGCTGTGTAATCTGAGGCTCCGGAAGCTGCTCTACCTTCACGGCATAGGCAAACTTGTTTCCATTTAACGCCGTCTCATCCAGAATCCAGTCACCGGCGGAGCCATCGTCCTCCATCCGTCTAAAACCATAGCCCTCGGAAAGCAGATCCCGCAAAGTTCCAGAACCCACTTGCACACTCATGCCATCGAACGGGTCCGCATGTCTCGACATATGGTAGCTGCCGCCCTTCAGGCTTAAAGTTCCCGACTCATGGGACACTCCCTCAAAGCTGCCGTCAAGGATTGTGACTGTTCCACCCGCCACATACATGACCGATTCCATGACTGTCCCATCAATGGTCGTCTCGCCGCCGTATGTCGCCAGATTAAAACCATACAATGTTTTCTCCCATAAAATCTTTAAGTTCTTCTCCAGTCTCAGGCTGCCACCCGTGACATCCAAAACGTTACTTTTATCATAGCCTGTCAATGTTCCGTTTTCTATCGTTACTGCACCGCCGGCAATCTTAAAGAGAGTTCCCGACGTTCCATTTTTGATATTGTGTCCACCCAGATCCAGCGTTACCGTGCCATTTTGCAATTTGGCGCACTGCTCTCCAGTCGCAGTCACATCCGTGTAAAAATACACGGTATATTCCTTGCCGTCAACCAGCTTTTCCGTCTCGCTGCACAGGGTTTCCCACGACGTACAGTATACGTTTCCCTCCTCCGACCGGACAGCTGCCAGCACCTGTATGCCACAGTTCCCACAGACCCCGGTGGTCTGATCCAGATCGGCATGTTTGCAATCCGCGATCAGTGCATTGCAGTACTTGCAGTACCCTTTCTCATATACATGTTCCTTACACGAATATGCCTCTATTTTGCCTGAAAAGTCCTCCGCATCCAGTTCCGCTCTGGTATAGCGTATTCCGGTCTCCGGGTTTTTCACTCCATAGCCGGCCGGGAAGGCTGTACTGCGCTTCAGATACGGGTAAATGCAGTTCAGATTGCCGATGGTGCCGCCGGTAATGGCAAGGCCTACATTCCTCCATTCTATTTCCTCCACGCTTCCCGAAGAAACCCTGCAGCTACCCTCAGAAAAGTTCAGTTTAGCAATACTTGCTCCTTCTATGCATACAGTTACATCAGTCTGCGTCACGCTGAGCATTCCTGTAACCTTGACGTTCTCCTTGAACACCGCTGTTTTTTCCCGAGCAACATAGACACCTTTGCCCCGCAGTTCCCCGCCAGCTTGTGAAGACATCACAATGAACGTATTACTTATTAACACCAAAGAATAATCTTCCGGTGTCACCAGAGCATGCCCCGCCAGATCCAGTGTTATCGTGTCTGATTGATTACTTCCAATCGTCCAATTAACATCCGCCAGATCTTCCTGACAATCATCTAATAGCGTCAGTGTTGCGTCAGAACCTTTTGGCAGTGCCGCCACTGCCTCCGACAGACATGTATAGTATGTGGTGGTCTCACCTACAGTCAGACTGACCACATCATCTGCAGAACCGCTCTCCCCCGACAGCGTTGCAATTCCGTATTGCCCGCCGGATGCCTTATCTGCGACTGTCCCGGAATTCCCACTCACGGTAGCGCTCCCCACCGCTGTCTTTGTCATTGCTGCATCCGGCTCGTCAGATGCCGTCGTCACCGCTGCCTGCTTCTGTCCCGCCGCTGCCACTTTCAGCGCCGATGGTTCCACCGTACTACCGGCGATGAGCACCGCCAGCGCTACTGCCATGATTCTTTTCCACCTTCTGGTCTGCTTCTTCATACTCTTTCTGCCCGCTTTCCTTTACTATCTCGGTTACAAATATTTGTACTGATATTGTTTTCTATTCTATACGGATTCGTCTTCCCCGCGCAAGGCGGCTTGCACGAAACGACAGTTTTACGCACGAATGACATTGGGAAGGATTTGTGCTATACTATCCATAAACCGGGAATGAGGTTCCCACACAGAAGAGGGGCGTTGAATCTGATGCGATTTGCACTGGTGGATGATGCGGCCGCGGAGAGAGAGACAGCCGGCAGACTGTTCTCCTCCTTTGCCGAGGAAATGCATACGGAATTTGAGGTAGATATGTTCGACAGCGGAGAGGCATTTCTCTCCGCATTCGTTCCCTATACCTATGACATTGTATTTATGGATATTTACATGGGCGGCATGAGCGGCATCGACACCGCCAGGAAAATGCGGGAATCCGACAGCCGTTCCCTGCTGATCTTCCTCACCTCCAGTGGGGACCATATGGGGCAGGCATTTTCCGTCCATGCCTTCGATTACATGGAAAAACCACTGGATAGAAATAAATTTTTCACCTGTCTTACAGATTCCCTGGCACTTCTCCCAAAGCCCGAGGATTACCTGTCCTTCTCCTCCAATGGGCTGGACATCCGGCTCTTCTACAGCGAAATCGCCTGTTTATCCTCCTGTGGGCATTCCACGGTGGTGCAGTGCACTTCCGGCAGAGAATATACCGTTTACTCCGCATTTTCCGTCTTTACAAAGCCGCTTACGGAAGACGAACGCTTTCTGTTAGTCAGCCGCGGGATCCTGGTCAACATGGATCATATCACCGGTTTTCAGGGCAACAACTGTCTTTTGCAAAACGATCTGAGTGTTCCGGTGACACAGCGAAAGCTGCGACAGCTGATCCAGACCTGGCACAATTACAATTTTACAAAATTTCATAACTCCATGCCCGAAAGGAATTGAATCCCATGAATTATTTATCTGAAATTTTTGCATTTGCGATACTGCTTCCGTCCGCTGTGTTGTGCCTGCTTCCCGTGAGGAACCAGCTGCTCATCTCCGCCCGGAAGCTGTCCCTTATGGCGGGTGGGGTATTCGTTGTGCTGATACCGCTCTGCGCTGCCCTTGTCACCCTCGCCGATCTCCCCACCAACTACGTCCTTCTGCCGGTGGTGGCAATCCTTTTCCTATGTTATCAAAGGGTGCTCAGGACACATATCTTTACAAGTGCTTCCATCTTTCTGCTGGTCATGGCTCTGATGTCCTTCCCGGCGCTCATCGCCCTTGCCATCGACTGCCAGGTGCATCCGTTGGAAGGGGTTCTGTCCCATTGTCCTCTTGTCTGCGGCATCCAGCTGGCCATAAGTGCCCTGTTTCTGCTGTTATATGCCAGGTTTTTCTACCGTTTTCTCGGAGATTTCGTGGATCTCATGGAGTCCCCCAGAGTGTGGGCCGTTTCTCTTCCCGTTCCGCTGATTTTCATTCTGCTCAATATCCTGATGATGCCTCACAAATATGAGACTATGCATGTCAACCGGGTCTATTCGATGTTCCTTTTTTACATAGCTCTTACCTTCTTTCTGTTCAATGTCATCTATGTGATCTTTTATATGATGACCGTGGAACTCCGCCGGAGTTCGCAGGACAGGGAACGCATCCGGTTCTTCGAGATGCAGGAGAGCCATTACCTGGTCCAGCAGCGCTACATTACGGAATTCTCCAGACAGCGCCATGATTTTCGCCAACAGCTCTTAAGCATTGCCCAGATGATACAGAATGGGGAGTATGATGCGCTGTCCGGCCATCTGTCGGAATATATTTCTTCCCTCCCGGAGTCCCTGACGACCTATTGTCTGAACATCCCAGTCAACGCCCTGCTGAATTACTATGGGGCAAGGATGGATACTGGCGGCATCCGCCGCAACTGGAAGATCAGTCTTCCGCAAAACCTCCGGATCACAGATACCGAGCTCTGTGGTCTTCTCGGCAACCTGTTAGAAAATGTATACTATGGTTGCCAGACCCTTCCGCCGGATAAAAGGTATCACGATCTGACGATCCAGATCCGTCAAAGCTGTCTTTACATCATCTCCGTAAACAGCTTTGACGGTGTTGTAAAGCAGAAGGACAACGCCTACCTCTCCACACATAAGGGAGGCTCCGGCATCGGCCTGACCTCCATCGCCACCGTGGCAGAAAAATACGGCGGCATGGCTAAATTCTCCCACACCGCCGATCGTTTTACCATCGATGTTGTAATCCAAAAGTAGTATTTATTTTTCCGTTTTGTTTCTTACTACCACCAGCAGGATACCTGCCGCTCCGAGAATGATCACCGCCAGGGCCATGAGGAGCACCCGGACCGGATGGAAACTGCCGGCTGTGCTTATCTCCTCCGCAGATGCCGGATTCACCGGATTCTCCACAACGCCGGGCTCCATAGATTGTCTATCGACGATGATCGTGTAGTCCGAGGCATGGGTGAAGGTCAGTCCGACCTCTCCCTGACTGTCTATCTCACCGGCACAGATAAATTCCAGTTCGCCGGACTGTTCGTTATAATAGAACAGGTTCGCAAAGAGTCCGGCATTCTTCTTATCCATATTCACAGTAAGCGTCGCCCGGAAGCCAAACTCACCGTCATAGGCAAGTGTCAGGTTGACGGAATATCTCTCTCCGGTGACATTGTTGATGATCTCCACCGGAATCGTCTTCCCGGCTTCCTCACCGAACACCACTCCGAAATCGATGTCCTTTCCGGCTGCTGTGACATCTCTGCCGTTCACCGTCCAGGTAATGCCGTCTCCCATATGGAACACCACGGTCACATCTCTGCCTTTGATGGTGTCAAAAATATCTCCCGGCACCGTCGTGGTACCGTTCATTTCCACATCAATAACATCACTGTCCGGTGCATTCTCCAACTGCTCTCCGATCAGTTCCCAGCTGTTCTTTCCGGTATCATTCTTAAGGTACGGCATTTCCACATCTGGCTCCGGTGTCACTGCCGGCTTTGTGGCAGGAACCGGTATCGGTGTTGCGGCAGGCTTTGCCGCAGGAGCTGCTGTAGGCGCCGTTGTTGCCGCGGGGGCTGCTGTGGGAGCCGGGCTTGTCGCAGGGGTTTCCGTCGGAGCAGCGTCAGATGTTGTATCTTCCTCCGGCTCGGGTGTCGGTGCCAGCTTTGCGATTGCTTCGGTGTAGCTGTAGCCACATGCTCCGCAGGCATAGGTCAGGATGCCTTCTTCCTGTGTCGTCGCCTCCTTCGTCACAGCGCTGGTAAACCTGTGCTCTGTCTTCGGAATCGCAGTTCCCACTAACAGCGTGACACCGCATTCCGCACATACGGTATCACCGGTATACCCCTCAGTCTGACAGGTCGCATCCCGCATTCCGTTCACCGCTGTCTGCGCGTGCTCACAAATACTTCGGATCAGCACAATTTCAACGCTCTCGGTCTCATAATTGCCCTTATCACTTCCATTGTAAACTGCCGTTGCCGTCACCGCCGTCTCATCGGTCAGTTCCAGCAAAGCGTCAGCTTCCTCCCAGTACCAGCCTTGTGGCAGTTCCACCTCTCCGACAGTCTTCACCCTGTGGGCAGGCTCCATTTTCGCCTGGGGCATATTAGACGGGCAGGGGGCCTTGTGGACCGTAAGGGTCACTGTGGTCTCTGCCTTGCCCCAGTTGCTGTCCGTCGAGGTGAATACCACTTCGTACGGTGTTGCATCACCGTCGGAAACGGTAGGCCTCACGCTTCCGTCCTTCCATGCAAAGGTTCCGGCTACATTTCCCGCACCTCCGCTCAGCCGGCTCTCCGCAAGTGTCTGTCCGTAGGTGATCGCTGCCGCCGTCGGCTTCTCCGTGATCTCAGGTGTTGCCTTTCCGAGCGAAAGTGTTACCACTGCCGTCGTCGGCTTATAGTTTACATTATCCGTCGGCGTAAAGACAGCCACATAGCCCTCGCTATCCACCGTCGGTACAATGTCCGGATTCTCCCAGCTCCAGCTTCCGTCCACTGTCACCTCATTGTCTCCGACCGTCCAGACAGCGCTACCGCCCGTCCAGACACTTCCCGCCGCACTGCCGCCTGCCGGTACATAATTGCTCATGGGTGCCATCTCGCCGAGGGTCTTTGTCTGATCATAGGTGATCGTCACGCCCTCTGCAAGGACGGGTGCCGTCACTCTCGGTGCTGCCGGAACAACGGTAATAGCAATCCCGTTCTGATATGCCCTGTAGCTATCCGGCTCCGAATGACGGTAGGTATAGGCTGCCGATGTCGTTCCGACAGTGGGCATGCTCTCCGGTTCCAGCCATTCAAAGCTGCCCGGAATCTCCCTGTTGTTCATCCCATAAACGGTTCCGTCGAATTTTAACAGCAATACAGACAGCTTCTGTCCATAAGTCAGTTCATTGCTTCCGTCAATTTCCACATTGCCCTGTACCTGCAGATCCTGCAGATCTATGGTGGAGAAATTCCGTCTCTGCACCTCACTGATATTGTCGGTTTCATCCTTTGCCACCAGATAAACGGCGTATTCAGTATCATAATGCAGCTTTTCCAGAGAAATGCTCTGTCTCTGTCCCACCTGATTTTCGGAAACGTAAACAGTACCGTATCTGAAATGCTCGTCAAAAGCACCCTTATGGTTCTCCAGTTCCTCAAAAGTCGGTGTCGCATTCAGACCCAGGGTGGAATTACCGTCACAGTAATAATAGAAAAGCGTTCCCACCTCATCCATTGTAAATTCCACATCCGCAGTATTGGACGTAATCTTCTCCGCAGGCACGGCCGAAATCAGTCCCGGTGCGGTGTTGTCGATCACAATGCCGTTGGAACAGATTACAGCACTCCGGTTGCCCGCCTTATCCACCGCATAGGCGTACACAACATAGCTGCCGTCCGTATCCAACGTAAATCTGCCGTTTTCAGCCGCCTTGAAGCTCCGCTCCAGTTCCTGCAGCTGGTAATCTGTCAGCACCTGATAATTGGCAGTGTCCTGTACCCGGTCTGCGTAGTAATAGTAGGTCTGTATGCCGGAAAGTGCATCCGTGGCTTGAAGCGCCATCTGCGCAGATTTCGTCTTTATTTCAAAGGAAATAGGCTTCTCCCGTTCCTTCCAGTTTCTCAGGCCGAAGGAAATACCGTCGAATTCTCCGGTAAAGACCGGTGCCTCCTTCTCTACCCTGATCACCTCTGCCAGCTGCTTGGTATCGGAAAGATAGCCCGTTCCATCCTCCTTCAGATAATAGTCCAGCTGCACACCGTCCGCGTCGGTCTCCGTGTCATAGAAGATACTTGCCGCATAGCCGTCCTTCTGGGAAAAGCTGATGGTATAGCCCTCCGGAGCGGCCAGCTCGGCGCAATTCGTCCAGCCGTTCTCTCCCAATCCTTTCACGGTGGGAGTGACATTCATGGGCTTATACACGATGTCGAATCTATTTTGCGTGGAACCTATATAATCACCGATTCCCTCAACCCACACCGTTGCCTTGCCGACTTCTATGTTGTTCTCATACCTTTGAACAACGAAGTCGGTGTCCACCTGCAGATTCAGATTATTGTTGCCTCCCACACCTGCGTCAGCAAAGTCTTCCGCCGTCAGTGTAACCGGCTCTCCCGTATAATACTTGGTGACCGTGTTTTTGAACAGGGTATTGATGGCGTTCAGTCTGTACTTTGTCACAGGCCCCTTGAGTTCGCCGCGGACGCTCTTCTGGTAGTTTGCCGCCGTCACTTCGCAGTAGAGCGTTTTCCCGAGATCGTCCGCCGTCACATCGTATGTATTATTCCACCTTCCTGTCTTTGTTTCCACAAGCGTCGCCTCTTCACCATCCATGCGGTACCAATTGTAGGCAGGTTCTTTTATCGCATCCCATTCCGTCATGCCTGACTCCGGTGTAAATGTACACTGCAAGGTATCCCCGACCATGGGCTGTCTTATACTTCCAGATGCACTTTTAACGGAGATAACAGCGCTTCCCTTCAGTTCCTGCAGCAGACAGAAAACCTCTACCTCAAGCAAACTAGTACCGTTTGCCGCTTTCTTATCTAAAGGCTTGCTGTATTGCCCCTTGGTATCTTTCTTATAATACTGATAATTTTTTCCATACTCTCCATCCAGCAGTTTGGTACAGTCGCCGTTTGATGCAATTTCACCTTCATCATCCGCCACATAAATACTGCTGAAGATACCTCCCCTCAGCTTTACGTTGTCCTGATTCAGATAAAGATTGTCTTTGAACTCGCCCCCGCTGATTGTCGCCTTGGCACTCTTGATTGCATAATTCCTAACGTCAACAAATGTGCCGCCTTCCACCTCCAGGGTACCGCTCAGCATATAAAAACCACATTTTGAACATTGGGTCTTCCTTCCAAAGCTGCCATCCTTGATTTTTACAACCGGATTCGCCCCCTCGGCTGTATAAATAACGGCACCTGTATCTGCCACATTTCCGTTTCCGTTTACCCAATAGTTACCGTTCTGTATGGTCAGTGTGCCGCCGTTGGCAACGATCATATTCGCAACGGTGTTCTTAACCCTTTTGCCGCCCACCATGCTACCGGTTCCCATACTGTCCTTCAGGGTGAGGCTTCCGCCGTTTAGCTGCAGGAGCGTTGTGCGGTCCTCCGCCGTCAACTGCTTGCCGTTAACGTCCAGCGTGAAGCTACCACCGTTCACGGTCAGGGTGCCGCTGTGGGTCATATCCTCCTGAATGCGAACCGTGCAGCCTGCATTCTCCGGTTTCTGTGCCGCCGCGACTGCGGCATCCAATGTGGCATAGGCAATTCCTTCCGTCTCGCCGCGCTTATACAGCATGGCTTTCACCGCAGCCAGCTTCCCCGAATGGAAGCTCTGTCTGTAAACCGCCGAATAACCATTACTGCCTTTGGCAATGACATAGCAGGTCACATCCGTCTCTACATCCGACGCTGCCACGGAAAACGTCTGTGTTCCACCGGTCAATGTAAGGCTTTGGGTCTCCCCTGCCTCCGCCTTTTCCTGAACCGCTGCGTCCGTGAGTTCACTTGCGCTTACCAGATAATATACCTTTATATCCTTTTTACCGGAGACTGTGACCTCCGCCAGATTATCCGTACTGTCCACATCGGTTAGTTCCACATTGAGAGGCAGAACATAGAGCATATTTTCGACATCACTTTTTACCGTCTGCCCGCTCACGGTCACAGGTTTTCCGCCGTTTACATCTTCAATGACCGCAGTGATATCATACTGCTCTCCCTCCGGAAGATACATTTGGACATAAAGATAGTCCCTCGATTTGGGGCATTCCGTCGTCTTTCCGGCATAATATTCCTGACTGCTAAGCTCCTTGCCCGCCTGCCAGACACTGAGAGCGATGACCTTCCGCGTTTTCGTCTTCCAATTCCAGTCAATGTCTAACCGCAGCCGTGTGTCGCACAGCGGCTGTCCGATCTGCACGGTATAATCGGTCCTGCCCTCTTGAAAATCCACCTGTGTCTGATATACATCTGCTCCCAGAGTTACCTTTACATCCTGCTTTCCGGTCAGGGCACTCTCAGCAAAATATTCTAACTCGATTGCGGCGGAAGCCCCGGCTACAGTACAGGTCGTAGTTTTTTTCTGATTTTTCAGCTCTGCGGTTCCGGGAATGTTCTGGCTTCCCACCAGTCTTACATCATATACCGTAAGCTGCAGCGTGTATGCCACTCCCTCAGGGTCTTTGGGGCTTATCGTTCCTGTGACATCCAGCTTTGCCTCCCCGCCAATGCGGATACTGCCGCCATTATATTCGTTGTCTCCTGTTCCGTAGCCGATATTTCCGTCTGCGGTGATTTCCCCGCCCGTAATGGAAATCTCCCCGCAGGGCAGCGCCTCCTTAGAGTTTCCATTGTAGCCGCTGCCGATCGCCGCTCCCTGAATTGTGGAATTGGTTCCATCTACCACGGCGGTGGCTGTCACCTTGCCGCCGGTAATCTCGATCTTATCCACATGACCGGCGCATCCGCCGCCGATGCCGGCTGCGCCGGTTCCTCCGACGGCATTGACAACGCCGCCACTGATGATAATGGTTCCCTCGGAGCCATAGCCGGAGCCGCCGATTCCGGCTCCCGAGGTTTCCAGAACGCCCCTGTAGGAATAGGTTCCGCCCTCTGCATTGACTGTGCCGCCCTCTATGATGATGGTTCCGAATTTCTGGATAACCTCTCTCGGCTTACCCGCATAAGCTCCCGTTCCGTTGGCGCCGATGCCCGCTGCACCTCCGTAATAGCTGCCGCCCACCGCTGTGAGGGTTCCGGTGCTCTGTGCGGTGATGGTCAGGGTGCAGTCCTCCCCGACGCCGATCCCCGCACCTCCGATGCTGCCCTTAAGCACATTATCCCCCTCCAGCGTCAGATTCAGCTTTGCGCCGTTGATCAGCTCGATTGCCGCCGTCGTGGCGTACCATGCGTTGCGATCGATGTTCACATCCCGTATTGTCAGGTTGACGGTTGTACCGTCTATCACGATCCTCTTTCGTGCGATATTTCCGTCCTCATCCGAGAACCTGCCTGTCAGAACCGCATTGTTGTACTTGGACACATTGCCCGCATTGATCGTAAAGTCAAGACGCTGAGCATTATCCGTTGTGAGCGGCAGCTTGTCCAGCTCCAGCACCGCAGCCTGCGTCTGTATGGTCTGCGCCGCATTTACTCTGTCCATGCCCGGTGTCCCGAAGGAGGCTCCCGCAAGGAAGCCCGCAAGCAGAAATGCCGCTGCCCATCTGCCCACTCTGCGCAGACCGTCCACGCTCCGCTTTCTGTCGTTTCCATTTTGTTTTTCCATTTCCTGCCGTTTCCCAAGGTGCTGTTTCACCGTCTGATTTTTTATAATTCTCTTCCTCATTTTTCGAAAATTGTTACTTCCACATGCCCTGCGCCGTCTTACGTCCGTCACGCCGTGTTCCTCTCCGCTCTCCTGACGGCCTCCCGGTAACGGTTGTCAGGATAGGGACGCACGATGAAATCAAAGATATGATTCCGAATGGCGGTTCTCCCGAAATACTGGTCATCCGTGATCCAGATGATCCTGCAGGTGGGATGTCTGCTCTGGTAGGTCTGCATGATCTCCATGCCCATGGCGCCGTTCAGCGCAATAACAGCGATATCACTGTCCTCCTCCACATGGAAATGTCCGTCCATGTGGACCTGGCTGACAATGATACCGTCGATCTCTTCCTCCGTAATCTTCCGCAAAAGCTGATACTCCTGCTCGTTGTTTGTGTAGATCAGTGCTCTCATACCTTCTCCTGTCATGTACTCATTTCAGTTTCCCCAAGTCTATAGTATGAATATATATGACACCATCCCCTCCCCGCAATACCTCCGGCACGAAATGACGTCTATCGTCACAAGATGACATCATCTTGACTTTTACAAAAATACTGTGTTCAATAGTCATCCGAGATTCCCGTTTTGTAAACAATTTTCACGCTTTGGTTATTTTTCACAAATTTCATTTTCAGGAAAACAACCAATTTTGACCCTGTCAATTTTGGTGTATATTTCAGAAAAATAAAGTATGCTTTTGTTAATCTATCGCTTATAATAAAAATGGAGTGTTACCAAAACGGTAAGCGGTTCACCTTTCGCCAAAATGATGACATTTTGAGAGCTTCCAGTATTATTGGAGGTGATACAGATGGGAAATCTATTGAAAGGTACATAAGATGCTGGAAACAGTGGTAGGCATTGTCGGTATTGTTGTTACGATCATCAGTATCATCGTAACGCTTATCAGTATCGTACAGACTGCAGGGAAACATAAACATCAAAAAAGCAACCGCCCTCGCCAGGAATAGGTTGCTTTCTTGATCTGTAACTAAAAACCAGGTGAACCGTTGCTGTACGGTAACACTCTTTTCTTTTATTATTATCTTAACACTCTCTTTTGATTTCGTCAATAAAATTCACCATTTACATAAAATTGAGTCTAAATTGTACCCGGTCTTGACTTTTCCCAGATTATTGTTATACTAAAACAGTTGTACAGCCCATAAAAACAAGGTCTTATAGGGCTCGCCGATTCCCGGCGTAAAATGAATCGTGTGTTCGGGACCTTCCACACGTAAATAAAAACTAAAGGAGAAAACAAATGAACAAGAAAGTACTGTACCTCGTACACGGAGCGGTGATTGCTGCTCTCTATGTTGTGCTGACCATGTTAGCCAACGCTCTGGGACTGGCTAATTATGCCATTCAGGTCCGCTTCTCGGAAGCCCTGACGATTCTTCCCGTATTTACCCCTGCTGCCATACCGGGACTTTTCCTGGGATGTATCATCAGCAATACCATGACCGGCTGTATGCTGCTCGACATTATCTTCGGCAGTCTGGCAACGCTGATCGGTGCATTTGGCACTTACCTGCTGCGGGATAGGAACAAATGGCTGGCTCCCCTGCCTCCCATCATTGCCAACACCATTATCGTTCCTTTCGTGCTGGCTTATGTGTATCATTTAGAAGGTGGTATTCCTTATTTCATGCTGACCGTAGGCATCGGGGAAGTGATCTCCTGCGGCATCCTGGGCATGCTGCTTCGCACCGTGCTGCAGAAATATCGCAAATACATTTTTGACGTACAGAAATAAGTTATGATGCCAGGGTCAAAAGGTCTAAGCCCACATGAGCTTGCTCATATCGGGTGGGATTGTGGGAGTGCGTAGCACGGAACAATCCG